>Ga0126378_10002944_pt1 | contig 12771 bp, 14 predicted proteins | sample PanSoiMetPlot_23_FD_92587 | JGI IMG/M metagenome (GOLD analysis project Ga0126378, IMG submission 92587) | Tropical forest soil microbial communities from Panama - MetaG Plot_23 | ecosystem: Environmental > Terrestrial > Soil > Tropical forest > Bulk soil | place: Panama | collected 2016-02-17
CGTCCGGAACTGGTACAGCTCTTCGTGCGAGCGGAGGATCACCTCTCCGACGAGATCGCTGTAGCCACTGGTGGCGGAGAGGTAGCGGACTGCCGGGAGGGCCGCGAGGGCGGTGGCTACCTCGTCCAGCCTCGAGAGGTCGACCTGGAGCCAGAGCATCAGCTCGACGTCGTAGCCAAGCAGGCCGGGGTCGACCAGGGTGATCGCCCGGAAGGCGCCGCTGTTGAGGAGCGCCTCGACACGCCGCCTGGCCATGGACTCGGTGATGTCGACCGCGGCCGCCAGCTCCGGGAACCCGGTGCGTCCGTGCTCCGCCAGCCTGGCGATGAGCTGCCGGTCCACAGGATCGAGTTCGACGTGGCTCGACCCGACGGGCTCGTGCGGGGGAGGGCCTCCGTCCCGGACAGGGACGTCCAGCAGGGAGCTGCTCCAGTCGTACGCGGTCTTGAAGTTGCGCAGGACCGTCTCGGTCGAGGTCTCGGTGATGCCGTCGATCGTCGACAGCTCCTCGAAGAGAAAGCGGGTCAGCTCGCGGTTCGACCGCACGACGAACTCAGCCACGACGTCGTAGGGCCCCGTGACGACTGTTACGAACCGGGTGTCGGACCGTGTTGCCAGACACTGGGCAACCTCGTAGCCCCGACTCGGCTCGCACCGAAGCTGGAGCAGCACCGGGTAGCCGAGGCCGCACTTGATCGGGTCGATGATGGCCGTGCTGCGCACCGCACCCGAGTCGATCAGCACCCGCGCGCGCCTTGCGACCGTCGATTCCGAGCTGTCGGCCAGCCGCGCGATCTCGCGCCAGCTGGCGCGACCGTCCATCTGTAGCGCCGCGACGATGCGCCGGTCGAGTGGATCCAGTCGCTCGGGCCGCTCCTCCCCCGTCGCCGACATGGGGGGCTGACCGGGGCTCAGCGGGGTGACGGACGGCCCTCGCTTGTAGCGTCGTGGTGTCGTCGTCGAAGGGGTCCTCCGGATGGCGCCCATTATGGCTTTCCGTGGGCCGTGGGCGGTCGGTCGTCCCTGCCGGACCTCGGCCGGCCTTCGGCCGCCTCGGCGCACCCCCTGCCCGCGGCTCGCGGCGACCGTCGGCCCTCGTCTCGGGGCTTCGGGCCGGCGGTCCGGAACCGTGCCGGACGGCGGCATTGGCGCGTATGCACGCGCCAGATGGTGAATTCACGCTGCCACTGCCCTCGGTCAAGCTCGAGCACATGGTGGTCGACTTTCTCGGCGGAGGGGAGGGCGTGGACCTCTCGCCGATGCTGCGGCACGGCATCGTCGCCAATGTGACCGGGCTCCCCGCCCTCACGGTGCCGTGCGGCTTTGGGTCCGGTCTCCCGGTCGGCCTCCAGCTTGTGGGTCGCCCGTTCGCCGAGGCCTCCCTCTTCACCATCGCACGGGCGTACGAGGCGGCGACCAGCTGGCATTGCCGGAGGCCTGACCTTTCGACCCTCTTGCCACAGCCAGCCACCCAGGAGCCTGGTCAGTAAGGTGGCGAGGGATTCGGCGCGTATCTCGGCCCGAACGTCGCAGCCTCGAACCTGGGACCCCCAAGCGGCGCGGCCCGAGTCAGGTCCCGTGGGGCTGGTCCCCGGGCGGTAACTCCTGGGGCTCCCGCAGGCCCGCCAGCGGCCTTCTCGATCGCCTTGCCATCGAACTCCAGCGGAACACCATAAGCGCCGGGGCGGGATCGCCCACCTCAGGCGCCGCCTTCCCGACTGGCCACCGCGGGCATCCATACCAGGACGGTGAGTCCGCCGTCGTCCCGGGGCCAGGCGTGGACGCCGCCGCCATGCGCGCGGGCGACGGAGCGCACTATCGACAGTCCGAGCCCGGCGCCGCGGCCGATCGAGGCGTTGGCCGAGTCTGCGATCCGCTCCGTGGTGGGGAGACGCCGGAACGGTTCGAACAGACCTGGCACGTCGTAGGGCTGGATGGGCGGTCCGGTGTTCTCCACGGTGAGGTGGATGCTGCCGTCGATCACGTCGGTGCCGACCATGACCCAGCCGTGCTCGGGCCGGTTGTAGCGGATGGCGTTGTCGACCAGGTTCTGGGCGAGTCGTTCCAGGAGCACCGGGTCGCCATCGACTGGGGCGGGTCCCAACCGCGTCTGGACGTCGACGCCAGCGCTCCGCGCCGCATCCCGGGACTCGGTCGTGACGTGACGCGCGATGTCGGCGATGTCCACAGGAGTGGGCTCGGTGATGCGCTGCTCGCTGCTGGCGAGGATGAGAAGGCCATCGATGAGCCGTTCGTGGCGCTCGTTGACGGCGAGCAGCGTGGCTCCGAGCTGACGCATCGACTCGTTCGCGTGGGGAGCGGCGAGCGCGACCTCGATGAGGGTGCGGTTGATCGTCAGCGGTGTGCGCAGCTCGTGGGATGCGTTGGCGACGAACCGGTGCTGGCTGTCGAAAGCGCGGTCCAGGCGCTCGAGCATCGAATCGAGCGTGTTGGCGAGGTCCTTGATCTCGTCGTCGGGCCCGTCCAGCGCAATGCGTTCGTGCAGGCTGCGGTCGGCCACCCGGCGGGCGGTCGCGGTGATCTGCTGTAACGGATGCAGCGCACGGCCCGCGAGCAGCCAGCCGAACCCACTGGCGACGACGCCGACGACGCCGAGCATGATCAGCGAGGCGACGAGCATCGTGTTCAGGGTGGCGTCGCGCTCTCGCTGGAGCTGCGCCCTGAGCGCACCCTCCACGTCGGGCGTCAGGTGCTGCAGGCCGCCGGCCGGGCCCGTCTGATGGTTGAGGATCTGCCTCAGGAAGAGATATATCAACGCGACCAGGACCGCGCCGGCAAGGAAGAACGCTCCGGCGTAGAGGAGGGTGAGTCGGACCCGGATCGTGGAGCGCCACCGGCGGCGTGGGGCGATCACGGGATGCGGTATCCGCTGCCGTGGATGGTCTCGATGACCGGCGGATCACCCAGCTTCCGGCGCACCATCATCATCGTGAACCGGACGACCCCGGTGAACGGATCGGCGTGCTCGTCCCACGCTCGCTCCAGGAGCTGCTCGGCCGAGACGACACCGCCGTCGGCGCGCAGCAGCTCGGCGAGGACCGCGAACTCCTTTCGGGACAGCCCGAGCGGCCGCCCGTCCCGGGTGACGGTCTGCCGATACGGATCCAGCCGGATGCCGGCTCGGTCGAGGACGGGCGGCGCGGCAGGCCGGGCGCGCCTGCCCAGCGCCTGGACGCGGGCGGTCAGCTCGGCGAACGCGAACGGCTTGGTCAGGTAGTCGTCCGCTCCCAGGCCGAGCCCGGCGACGCGCTGGGTCACTGCAGTGGCGGCGGTGAGCATGAGGATCCGCGTGTCCAGGCCGGCGTCGACGAGGGAAGTGCAGACCTCGTCGCCGGGCACGATGGGCAGGTCGCGGTCGAGCACGACGACGTCGTAGTCGTTGACCGCCAGCCGCTCCATCGCGGCTTCGCCGTCGTAGACCACGTCCGCGGCTATCGCCTGCCGGCGCAGGCCCGCGGCGATGGCGTCCGCCAGCAGCCGTTCATCCTCCACCACGAGCACGCGCATCGCCGCTCCTTATACGTGGTCCGTCGGGAGGTTCATGCCGCTCACGTTGTCGCCAGGGCCTCGGTCGGCGCGAGGCGCGCCGCTCGGACGGCCGGGTACAGGCCGGCCAGCGCGCCGATGAGCAGGGCCGTCGCGACGGCGCCGCCCACGAACCAGGCCGGCATCACGGTTGGCCATCCCCGCACGCTGGCGTACACGGCGGTCACCCCCGAACCCAGCAGCAACCCGGCCCCGGTGCCGAGCGTGGACAGCAACAGCGACTCCGCGAGGAACTGTATCCGGATCTGGCCGCGGGTGGCGCCAAGCGCGCGTCGGAGCCCGATCTCGGCGCGGCGCTCGAGCACCGAGATCACCATGGTGTTGGCGACCCCGATGCCGCCTACCAGCAGGGCGACGGCGCCGATACCGAGCAGAAGGCCGGTGAAGGCGACGTCGACGGCGGCTCGGGCGGCCAGTGCGTCCGAAGGTCGGGACACGTCGACCTCGTTGGGCTGGGCCGGATTGGCGGTGCGGGCCAGCAGCGCGCGCACCGCCTCCACCTGATTCGGGTGGATGCGGGTGTAGATCGTGGTGGGCCGCCCGTCGAAGCCCAGGTAATGCTGCGCGGCCGGCCAGCCGATCAGCGCGCCCATATCCAGCTCGGGCGCCAGCGGGACGGGATCGAGGATCCCGATGACCGTGAACCACCGGCCGCCGAGCCAGATCTGCCGCTCCGGCCCCGGCTCGCCGATGCCGAGACGGTCGGCTGCCCTGGCGCCGACCACCACGGCGGGATACCGGGCGGTGGCGTCGTTGAGCCACGTGCCGGCCCCGACGGTGGCACCGGCGGTCTCGGGCAGGTTGATCAGCGCGGCGTAGGTGCCGATGCCACCGGACTGGGCGACCGGGATCCTGTCGCTGCGGTACACCCTCGCGTCGCCGACGCTTCCGATGGCCGACACGGACTCGACGGCCCCGATCCGCCCCACCATCGCGACCGCGTCCTCCGGCAGCTTCGCCGGGTCGCCGAACAGGGTGCTGCCCGGCCCGGCCGTGAGCAGGTTCGTGCCCAGCGCGTCGAGCTGTCGATCGAGCCTGGCCCGGCTGGAGGTGGAGATGCCGACGACGGAGGCCATGGCGGCGATGCCGATCGCGATGCCCAGCGCCGACAGGACGACCCGCAGGGGCCGTGCGCGAAGGCCATGCCCACCCAGCCGCAGCACGTCGCGCGGGCTCAGCGCGGCTGCCCGCAGGGAACCGGCGCGCTTCACGGCGCCGTCCGGTCGCCGACAACCCGGCCGTCCAGCATCGACACCTGGCGGGAGAGATGCGCCGCGACGTCCGGGTCGTGCGTGATCACGACGATGGACGTGCCCCCCTTGTGGAGATCGGTGAGCAGCCGCATCAGGCTCTCGCCCGTCCCTCTGTCGAGCGCCCCGGTCGGTTCGTCGGCCAGCAGCAGAGCCGGCTCTCCAACGACCGCTCTTGCAATCGCGGTGCGCTGCTTCTCCCCACCGGACAGCTCGTGGGGACGGTGGGTCAGCCGGTGCCCCATACCCACGCGCTCGAGAGCGCGCACCGCCCGCCGACGGCGTTCAGGGAGGGCGACACCGGTGTAAAGCAGACCGTCCGCGACGTTGTCGATCACGGGCAGACCGGGCGCGAGGTGGAAGAGCTGGAAGACGAACCCGATCCGGCCGGCCCGCAGCGCTGAGAGTTCATTGTCGGAGAGCCGGGCGACGTCGAAGCCGTCGATGACCACCCTGCCGGCGCTGGGCCGGTCAAGGGTCCCGATGACATGGAGCAGCGTCGACTTGCCCGATCCCGACGGACCGACGATGGCCACGAGCTCGCCGCGCGCGATGTCCAGGTCGACGTCCCGCAGCGCTACGACGCCGCCCGGGTATTTGCGGCCGACGCCTTGCAGCGTCACGATCGTCTCAGTCCTGTGCGTCACCGGGGCATCCCCACCTTCATGCCGGCCTCGATCCCACCACCGCTGATCTCGACGCGGCCAGCGGCGAACAGGCCTGTCTGCACCGCCACGATGCCGGTCGAGCGGCCCTCGACGACCTCGACGCCGTAGCCGCCCTGGGGCAGTGCCAGCAGAGCCGCGACAGGCACCGCCAGCACGCCCTCACGCGCCTGGCTCACGAAAGCGACGTCGACCGGGGATGCCTCCAGAGTCCCGAGTGCCTGCTGATCGGTGAGCGCGACGGTCACCGGGATGCGCGCGGCGGAGGTGGTCGAACCGCTCCCCCCCGGGGTCGGGGCGGCCTGCTCTGGCGCCGTGGCGACGGCGCCTACCTTCGCGATCGTTCCCTCCAACGACCTCCCGCCTGGAATCGTGACGGTGACCTTCCCGCCCTCCGCGGCCAGCGCCTGGTCGGCGACCGCGAGCTCGACGGTGACCAGCCTGGTGGTGCCGGTGTACGACAGCACCGGCTCGCTGCCGTCGGCCCGGATGGTGGCGCCGACGCGCGCCAGGTGTTCGGCCACCCGGACCGGTCCCGGCGTGAACACGACACGCCCTCGCTCCACTGTCCCGGTCGCGGGGAGTCCGAGGCTCGTCTGCCAGGCCCGCACCGCGGCGGCCGTCGCGGCCGTGAAGGCGTCGTCGACGGTGAGCCCCGTGTAGCCGAGCCCGGCGAGGTTCTCCTCGAGCTGCCTGACATCGGTGCCCGTGAGGCCCTCGCGCAGCGTCCGATACAGCGGCACCTGCCCATACAGCGCCACCACCGGCTGCTCGTCGACCTTGAACAGCGGCTCGCCTCGTCTCACCGTCGACCCGGTGGGCGCGATCCAGGTCAGCGTACCCTGACCGGCGGCGTCGACCGGCACCGCGTCGCCGTAGCCGAGCGTGCCCGAGACCGTCTTCGTCTCCACCAGCGTCGTGCGGGTGACCTCGGCGGTCGCCGGTGGCAGCCTGGCCGCGCGCCCCGATCCCGCGTCGGACCCCCGTGACAAAGCGGCCTTGGCGGCTGCGCCGCCCACCCCCAGGATCACTACGGCGATGACGACCGCAAGGATCACAAGCCTGTGCTTCATCCGCCGCCGCCGTGCTGCGGCAGGTCCTTCCGGCATTTCTCCGAGGCCGCCTGGAACTTGGGGTCGTTATGCGCTCCCTGCTCCGCGCTCCGGGGGAACCGGCCGTCGGCGTTCGGGTCCGGGAAGTCGGCCACTCCGTTGGCGCGCATGCACTGCGCGAACGCGACCAGCTGTTTGATCGCGTCCGCATTCGGAGCGCTGTGCTCGCCGCCGCCCGGCAGCAGGTTGCGGCACTTCTCCGCCGCTGCCTTCACCCTGGGGTCGTTCGGGTCGAACGCTTCGTGACCGGCACCGGAACGGCCGTTGGGGTCCGGGTCCGGATAGTTGGCCAGGCCGTTGTCTCGCATGCACTGTGCGAACGCCAGCCCCGCCGCCCCTGGGTCCGGGGCGGCGCCGTGGGTGCCGCCCGGGCCGCATGCTGCCGGGATCAGCAGCGGCGTCACCGCGCAGGCCATCAGAAGGCGTCTCGTCCGCGCCCGTGTACCTGTCATGTGGGCACGTTTACGCCGCGGGCCGTTAGAGGGGCGTTAGGTCTCCGGCCTGGTTGATCTGCCGCGGCTGCGGCATCAAGCCCAGGGCGCTTCGAGGAGGTCGAGACGGCGACCCAGCTTGCAGCGCGCCGGCCCGGCCTGATCCCCGCGCGGCGGGCGAACCCGATGCTCGGGCCGGCCGTTGGGACGAATCCTATCCTCGGCTTCCCGCTTGTCCTCTTCTACGGCGCATCCGGCACCGGCGAGCCCTGACCCTCCCGTCGCCGCCTGACGCCCGATACGTGTCCGGCGACGAGCGCGCCTCCCGACAGGGCCACACCCAGCAGGACCCCGAGCCCAAGGAGGACCCACGGAAGTGGCTGAGGCGACGGAGCAGCGGTCGCCGCCTGGCGCACTGGCGTCCCCCTTTGCGCCGGCACCGCCTCACCTGTGATCGTCGGTGGTCTCACGGTGGCCCAGCTGGAGTCCGCCGGCCAGGCGATCGGCTCCGGCGTCGGTGAGACGGCGATGCGTCCGGGGACGCTGAGGACGCCGACGCGGTAGTCCTGAAACGGCGCCTGCATCCCGTCGACTGTCCAGTCACCATCGTGCGGCAGGAAGATCGCGGTCGCGTAGTGGCCGCCCTGGGCCAGGGGGACACCCTTGAACACGACAGCCTCCTTCCCGTCCTCGAACCTCAGGCCGGGGCCGCTCAACGTGAGCATTGAGACGTGGGAGCCGTGCTGCAGGATCCAGAAGCCGACCGTGTAGGAGTGACCGGCCTCCACGCGATCCGGCAGCGGGTCAAGAAGCGTCGTGGCCCATCCGCCCGCCAACGCCTGGCTGGGGACGAGGAGCACAGCGGTTGCCGCAATGACCATGCCCAAGAGCCATTTCATCGCTCATACCTCCGCAACCGTTACACCGGCTGCCGCATCGAGGTTCCGGGACAGGCGACGAGGAACGAGATCCGCCGCCGCGTCGAGGACCTGGCCACCGAGGTTGTCCACGGCTTCACAGGCTGTTAGCCCCCCGGCCCCCCAACCCGTTCTCCGGGGTAGAACACATGGAGTCCTCGTTGCTGAAGAGCTCGACGAACCGGTCCCGGTCGGCCTCCCGGGGCAGGCGCACCAGGAGGCGCGCACCCACGTCAGGCTGGGGGCCAGGTCGCGCGCACGCCAGCCAGGACCCTGAGCCGCTGGTCCGTGTTTGCCCCGGGCACCTCCACGATCAGCTCGTCGACCCCTGCCGCCGCATAGAGCTCGAGGTCCCGCGCCGCGTGCCGCGGGTGGATCGAGGTCCGGAGCGCCACTCGAAAGTCGGCCGGGTCGCGACCGGCCTCGGACAGGCGGCCCCGCAGATAGCCCACCATTCCGGCCATCTGCTCTGGAGCCAGCCGCACCCCGTGCCAGCCATCGCCGAGCCGGGCGGCCCGGCGCAGCGCCGCCCGGCTGTTGCCGCCCACTGCGATCGGGATGCGGCGGTCAGGCCGCGGTACCAGCGCCAGCGGTGAGAAGGAGTAGTGTTGGCCCTCGAATCCGGTCGGGCGGCTCGCGGTCCAGAGCTGGCGGAGGATCGCGATCCACTCGTCGGCCACGTCCCCTCGGGCGAGAAAGTCGGCGGCGAGGGCGTCGAACTCCTCCCTCAGCCACCCAACGCCAACGCCGAGCTCGAGCCTTCCCAGCGCCAGCGCATCGAGGCCCGCCAGCATCTTCGCGGTGACGACCGGGTTTCGCATCGGCAGGACCAGGACGCTCACGCCGAGCCGGACCGTCGACGTGCGGCCGGCCAGGTAGGCGAGCAGGGTGATCGGCTCGAAGAGGGGCTGGCCGCGGTCGAACGGGAAGGCCCCGGTCGCATTGTAGGGATAGGGCGACACGACGCCCATGGGGAAGACGACGTGGTCGCCCGTCCAGAGCGAGTCGTAGCCGAGCTCCTCGACCGCCCGGGCCAGCCGGTCGAACTCGGCCGGCGTCGCGTGCTCGCCCCAGGGCGGGAGAAAGGCGCCAAGCCTCATCGGCAGCCGCCTACTGGTGACCGGGGCCGAGCACCTCGACCGCGTACCGATGACGGATCGCCCTGCCCAGCACCGGGTCCTCCAGCTCGATCTCGTAGAGATCGCCGAAGACGACTCCGCCCAGGCTGGCCGGCGTGCCGGACAGGAAGACCAGGCCCTGGCGCGGCACGCCGTGTCGTGCGAGCAGATCGAGCCAGGCGTCGGCGTCCAGCAGCTCGGCCAGCGGAGCCTCCTGATACAGCTTCCGCTGGCCGGACGCGGTCGTCCAGCACCGAAGCACCAGCTGGTCCCAGTGGGCCCGGCACTCCTCCAGCGGCCATGCCTCCGGTGCCAGGACATTCGGGTAGAGCTGCTTCGAGGCCTGGATGCCGTAGCGCTCCAACCCGCGGTCGGTATGATCGCTTGCCACCGTCACCAGGACCCGGCGGGCGTCAACGAGCAGCGCGTACTCGACCTCGCCCGAGGTGTCGCCGCCGAGGACCTCGACATGGTCCGCGGTCGTGGCCAGTGTGCTTGCCAGCGGGAAGAAGATCGGAGTGGTGGACGGAGCCGGGACGCCCAGCTGTTCCATCTCCTCGACATGGCGTCGCACGGCACTCTGATCCCGGCCGGCCCAGCCGCCGTTCCACAAGTGGTTGACCTCGAAATCGAGCCGGCTCGATGCACGGGAGCCGACCTTCACCGTGATCGTCGTGCCCCTACCCACAGCACCAATCGTGCGCCATCCGGAGCTGGCACGCTGGGCTGGGTCCGGCGCCGCCACCACCAGGGAATGGAGGTGCTGCTGGTCGCCGAGCGAGGTCCGCGTGCGGGGCCGCGAAATCGGCCACGCGATGACCCCGCCACCGGACACGTCGCCGGTCTGCGCCGGCTCAAGCTGGCGCGGGTTCGCCGCATCGCACTAGAGACCTGCCAGACGGCCAGGACCCAGCGCTGGTCGCCTGAGGACCTGCTGCGCACCCTGATCGAGGCCGAGCTGGCCGTTCGCGACGAGTCCAATCACCGTCTGCGCCTCAAGCTCGCCGCCTTCCCGGTCGCCAAGACCCTGGACGAGTTCAAAGTTCAGCTCTCCTCGCTGCCCCACTTCTGACCTGATTCCATGAGTAAGGCGTGTGGCGTCGCTTTGGAGGACGGCACGCGGGCAGCTCGCAACATGGTGTCGAGCGTGGCTCGTCAAGGTGGCGTACGAGGGCTGGTAACGGTCGATGAAGAGGGCGTTGAACGCGGGGTTTGGCGGTCGAACTGGCCCGTCGGAGATCGAGCCTGGCAGGGCTCCTGGGGCGCGCGGGAGTAAGACCGACAAGCTGCCTGCTGTTACGCCAGGCTAGATTGTCGGTGCCCTGCCTAGACTCAGGCTCATGAGGCTGTCTGTACGCGACCGCGAGCGGTTCCTGGCCAAGCCACACATCGCGGCTTTGTCGGTGTCGGCCGGTCCGGGCCGCGGCCCGCTGACCGTGCCGATCTGGTACCAGTACGAGCCCGGCGGGGAGGCATGGGTGCTGACCCCGGCCGGGTCGCGGAAGGCCCGCCTGATCGAGGCAGCCGGGCGTTTCACCCTGATGGTCGAGCGGGTGGCGCCCACTGTCCGGTACGTGTCGGTGGAGGGGCCTGTCACGCGCACGATCCCAGGGACCGATGAGCTGTTGCGGCAGATCACGGTGCGCTATCTGCCGCCGGAGAAGGTCCCGGACTACCTCGCGTTCGCCAAGGCGGAGCTGGGCGAGCAGGTCGCGATCTACGTGCGTCCGCAGCGATGGCTGTCGGCGGATCTCGGACCGTGGTGAGCTGCGCCGCACGCCAGCGGGGCGGCCCGGCTACCCCGCCTGGCACAACTCAGCCCCCAAGTAATGGTTCTCCCAATAGGTTGACGCCGTCGGGCACTCCGGTCACCCGTCAGCAGATGTCATTCTCCAGCAGGAGGAGAGAGCAGGGAGGCCGCAACGGATTGGCGGCTGTCGTAGCTGCCGTTCTCCGTCAGGGTGATGCCGACCTCGGTGTTGATGATGAGGTCGGCGGTGGTGAGGTAGGGAGCGGCGCCGTCCAGAACGGCGTTCACGAAGTCGCTGTTGGTGGCATGGAACCGCTGCTCGTAGTCAGTGGCGCCGCACCTGGCAACCCAGCTCGTCGCCGTCTCCCGGTCGTGCCCGGCGGCGACACCCGTCTCCGTGTCGACCTCTACCTCACCTCGCTCGAATCGGACCCGCATCACCTCGGTGTACGCCCGGCGATTGAGGTGGCGAGAACCGAAGAAAGCGAAGCACAGGCCATCCTGGCGACTGCCCGCCGCCCCGTAGCAGACTTCGCTGTCGGCCAGCTTGTGCACGACGAACGGGGAGTAACCGAACAGAAAGTGAATGAGGTCGATCTCGTGGTTAATGTGGTCGATGAGCAGCCCGTGATGGAGTCCCCCCTTCGACGGCTTGTGGTAGAAGAAGTCGAATCGCACGTCGAGCGGGTTGCCGAGCTGCGCCCGGAGCGCAGGCAGCTCGTGGCGAAGCCACGTGAACGGCGGATCGAACCGGCGCGGATGGCAGCTGGTGACGACAAGGCGGCTGCGCCTGGCCTGGGCGATCGCGTTCATGACGAGCCGAAGGTCGGTGAGGCGGTCGGCCACCGGCTTCTCTACCAGCACGTGCTTGCCAGCGGCGACGCCGCGCGCGAGCGCGCCCGCGTGGAAGCTGTCGGGCGAGCAGATGACGAGCGCTCTCACCCTGTCTTCCGAGAGCATCTCCTCGAGGCTCTCGTAGGCCGGTCCGGTGAAGCCGGTAGCTCGTTGGCGCTCACGCGCCTCCGCTGAGGGATCGCAGACGGCAACGATGTCCGCCCGCTCGATCTCGACCAGGTGGTCGATGTGGCCGCGCTGCGCGTGTGCGCCCAAGCCGACGATACCGATGCCGAGCCTTTCTCTCATCCGTGTGAGCACTATAGATCCGGGCCGGAGCCTGACCCGTGGTGTCGTACTGGGCGGCCGCCTTCCTGGCCTCGGCCGCGTTCGTGCACGTCGACCCGCCCACGAACCGCTCCCGGACCCTGGCCGAGGAGACCTGCTCGGCGGTCGCCGACGTGGTGGACCGGCAGGTCTCGGCTGGTCAGCGTGAGCGTTAGGCTGTCGCGGCAGTCACCATGACAGCCACAGCTGCGAGGAGGTCGCACGATGGGAGCGGATAGACCGGAGGGTGAAGGCTCGGGCACCTGGGGATCGCGCGAAGCAGCGGCGGAGTGGCGGCGAGGAGCGGCCGCAAGGCTCGAAGCCCTGGGACCGGCCACGGAGATGATGCTTGACCTCGCCGGCGTCAAGACCGGGAGTTGGGTGCTGGACGTGGGGGCAGGCGCCGGCGATTCCGCGTTGATGGCTGCCCGACGCACCCGTCCAACCGGACACGTCCTGGCGACCGACATCTCGGCGAGCATGCTGGAGATCGCCATGGAATCGGCGGGGCACGAGGGCTTGACCAACTTCAGCACGCGGGTTGCCGACGCCCAGCATCTGGACCTCGCGTCCGACTCGTTCGACGCCGCGATCTCGCGGAACTGCCTGATGCTGATCCCCGATTATCGGCGGGCGCTCACGGAGATCCGGCGGGTTCTGAAGCCGCGGAGCAGCTTCGCCGCGATCGTGTACTCCACCCATGACCGCTGCCCGTACTTGGCGATCCCCCACGCCATCGCGTTCCGCCTGGGCCGTCTGACATCGCCGCGGTTGGAGGAGTTCGGGGAGTTCCGGCTCAG
>Ga0126378_10002947_pt1 | contig 12768 bp, 10 predicted proteins | sample PanSoiMetPlot_23_FD_92587 | JGI IMG/M metagenome (GOLD analysis project Ga0126378, IMG submission 92587) | Tropical forest soil microbial communities from Panama - MetaG Plot_23 | ecosystem: Environmental > Terrestrial > Soil > Tropical forest > Bulk soil | place: Panama | collected 2016-02-17
ACCGGCGGTCACAACCTTCGCCAAGGGCGACCGGGTCCTGGTCTCCTGCATCACGTCATGCGGCCGTTGCCGCTTCTGCAAAGAAGGTCATTACGGCCTTTGCACGGGCGGTGGAGGATGGCTCTTCGGCCATACCATCAACGGACTGCAAGCCGAGTACGCGCGAGTCCCATTCGCGGACACCTCTGTTTACAGGGTGCCGGACGCGCTGGCCGATGAGCAGGTCCTGTTCCTGGCCGACATCCTGCCGACCGCCTTCGAAGTCGGTGTGCTGAGCGGCCGGGTTCAGCCCGGCGACTCGGTCGCCATCGTGGGCGTGGGTCCGATCGGGCTCGCGACGATCATGACCGCGAAACTCTTCACTCCCGGCATGATCATTGCCGTCGACAAGGCAGAATCCCGCCTTGGTCATGCCCGCGAGTTCGGCGCCACGCACACGATCAACAACGCTCAGGAGGACGCCCTCCAAAGGATCATGGAGCTGACCGGAGGGTCGGGCGTCGACGTCGCGATCGAGGCGGTGGGCGTGCCAGATACCTTTGAGCTTGCTACCGAGCTGATCCGGCCAGGGGGTCGAGTTGCGAACATCGGCGTGCATGGCCACCCGGCGACCCTGCATCTTGAGAGGCTGTGGATGCGGGACGTGACGATAACCACGGGGCTGGTGGATACCCGCACCACGCTTCAGCTGCTCAGACTGATCGCCAGCGGTCACCTTGATACGGCTCGCTTTGCCACACATCGATTCTCCCTCGACGACACGATCAAGGCATACGAAGTGTTTGCGGACGCGGCTGCGACCGACGTGCTCAAAGTTGTGCTCCGTGCCAGTACGACAATCAGCGAACAACAGCACAGGGAACCAACGACCGCAAAGGCCTAGTCAGCAATTCGCCGGCAACTCGCTATCCCCTTGACTCACCTCCGCCTCTCAAAAGGCCGACCGCCGGCAATGCGCCCAGTTCCGACCGCGTGGATGGGCATTTCGCCGGCACTCGGACCTACGTGGTCCTCACAAGTTCTAGTTAGCGGCCAGTTGTGGTTGGGAAGCCCGCCGGCGGCCGCCAAACACCGAATCTGAGCGATGGAGGCTGGGTCCCGCCGCTGAGACCGTTGGTGGTGCTAGCACCCCCTGAACCCGGGCAGTACCCACACTGGACACCGATCCGGGTGAGGACCATCATCGGCTCGGTGGAGAGCCGGACACTACGCTCGCTTGCCTGGGTGCTCGTGGGCGTCTCGCTGGCCGCCACCCTGGCGGCCGGCCTCCTCATGGTCATCAACCTCCCCGCCGGCTCGGGGCAGGTCGTGACCGGGGATGTAGCACCACTGCTCGTCGGCCTCGTCTACCCGCTGGTGGGTGTCACAGTGGTCTCGCGGCAGCCGCGGAACGCGGTTGGCTGGCTCCTCAGCGCGGTCGGGCTGAGCGTGGCGCTCACGCAGCTGGCCGGTGAGTACGCGATTCGCGGGCTCGTCACCGCGCCAGGCTCACTCCCGGCAGCGGCGTCGGTGGCCTGGTTGCAGGCATGGTCGTCAGGCTGGTGGTTCGCCTTTGGGGTCCCGCTGCTGCTCCTGGTCTTCCCCACCGGCCGGCTACCCTCCCGGCGATGGCGCCCGCTCCTCGGCCTGCTCGGCTTGTTGCTCCTGATTCAGGAGGCGATTCTGCTCTTCACCCAGAGGCAGCTGACGTCCACCATGCAGGCGATCGGCCTGCGTGTGAACAACCCCACTGGAATCTTCCCCGAGTCCTTCTGGAGCCGGCCCGGCGGTCGGCTTCTGACCGTGGCCATCGACCTGCTCTTCGCTGCGGTAATCGGGACGTGCGGAGCAGCGATGCTGCTCCGGCTCCGGCGCTCCCGCGGAGTCGAGCGCCAGCAGATCAAATGGCTCGCATACACGGCCACGCTGCTGGTGGCCGAGCTTGTCGTGTATTTCGGGCTCCAGGCTGCGGGCCTGATCGGGGCCATGCAGGTCGGCCTGGAGGTCGTGATTCTGACCACGACGGTATTCATCCCCGTCGCCATCGGCGTCGCCTTGCTCCGATACCACCTCTACGGTATCGACGTCGTCATCAGCCGGACTTTGCTGGTGGCCGCTATGGCAACGTTCATCACGGCCGTCTACGTCCTGATCGTAGGGGGCCTCGGCTCGCTGATGGGGTCTGGAGACAGATCCAACCTCGCTCTTTCTCTGGTTGCCACGGCTGTCATCGCACTCGCATTCCAGCCGGTTCGGGAGCAGGTCGAGCGCCTCACCAACCGCCTCGTGTATGGGAGGCGCGCCAGCCCATACGAGATCCTCGCCCAGTTCAGTCAGACCGCCGCCGGGGGATCCGACGGTGACGAGATCCTGGCGCGCACGGCCCGCGTCCTGGCGGAGGGCGTCGGCGCCGTCCGCGCGAGCGTGTGGATGCGCCTGGATTCCCGGCTGGTGCCCGCTTCGGTCTGGCCTGCGTGGCCTTCTGGGCCGCCCGACTCGGTGAGCGTTCGATCTGAACAGAGCGTCAATCTTCCAGATGCGGACAGTTCGGTCCCTGTGTCATACCGAGGAGAGCTGCTAGGTGCCCTTGCGGTCAGCATGCCGGCCGGCCAGAGGATCGCTCCTGTCGAGCGCCGGTTGCTCAACGACCTGGCCGCGCAAACGGCCGTGGTCCTCCGCAACGTCGGCCTTACTGCCGCGCTGCGGGCAAGACTGGACGACACAACCAGACAGGAGGCAGAGCTTCGGCGGTCAAGGCAGCGGGCGGTGGCCGCACAGGATGCTGAGCGGCGCCGGCTGGAACGGAACATCCACGACGGGGCACAGCAGCACCTGGTTGCGCTGGCGGTCAAGCTGCGACTCGCAAGCTCCCTCGCGGCCCGCGATCCGGCGCGCGCGGTGATGCTGGCTCGTGAGCTGCCGGCCGAGACCGAGCGCGCTCTGGCCACTCTCATCGAGCTGACGGGCGGCATCCATCCCAGGCTGCTAGCCGAGCAAGGGCCGGCGGCAGCCCTCCGATCCCAGGCGCGGACGATGCCCATTCGTGTCGATGTTCTGGACACCGGATCCGTTCGGGCAGCGCCGGCGGCCGAGCACGCCGCTTACTTCTGCTGCCTGGAGGCGCTGCAGAATGCAGCCAAGCACTCGACCGCAACCCGAGTGCTCGTCACGTTCGAGGCTGTTGGGCGGGACCTTCGTTTCACCGTCACCGACGACGGTGCTGGCTTTGACCCGGCGGCGATCCGTCGCGGCTCGGGCATCGAAAACATGCGCGGCCGGGCGGAGTCTGTGGGTGGCCGGCTCGAGCTCGAGGCGTCACCTGGAGCCGGCGTCACAGTTCGAGGTGCCGTGCCGCTGACGGCCGCGGAGGCCTCCGTTTGAGCCCGGGATCCGCGCCATACGCCCGGGCCTTGTGGGGGCTGGCGGTTGTCTCGGCCCTGGCCGGACTGGGGCTGCTTGTATCGAATCTCCCAATGGCAGCCAGCCGCTTCGTCCGCGATGGGCTGGTGCCGGTTGCCGTCGCGATCACGTATGCCAGCGCTGGCGCGGCGATTGCCTCTCGCCGTCCGGGGAACCGCATCGCGCTGGTCCTCCTCCTGTTTGGGGTCAGCTTCGGGCTCACAGAGATCGCCGCGGAGTACGCCGTACACGGAATGGTGACCGCGCCCGGTTCCCTGCCCTGGCCGCGCGTCGCCGCCTGGCTGCAGTACCCGCTATTCAGCCCGGTCTTTCCAACGCTGCTCCCGCTTCTGATCCTGCTGTTCCCGGACGGCGCCCCGCCGGTCCCGCGCCTGCGTCCATTGGTCTGGTTCTTCGTGCTTGCCGGCGTGGTGACCACCCTCGCCAGCGGCTTCAGCCACGGGCCGGTCGTCAGCGCTTTCCGCCTGGTGCCGCTGGGTCAGAACCCGTTGGGGTTATTCGACCTGACCGACACCGGGTCACTGGCCGTCGGCGCCATGGAGGGCGCTGCGCTGCTGCTCGCGGCCGTGGCCACCGTCGTGCGCCTCGTCCGCTCCAGGGGAGTCGAGCGACAGCAGATGAAGTGGCTGGCCTTCACCGGCGCCGCCACCGCGCTCTGCGCAGCTGGAACGCTGTTCCTGGTGGGGCTGCCGGGCGAGGTCGCCCTGGACGCCATGATCTTCCTCATCAGCCTGGGTTTCCCGGGGGCCATCGCTGTGGCAGTGCTCCGGCACGGCCTTTTCGACATCGACATGGTCATCCACCGATCGTTCGTGTACGGGCTGCTGGCCGCCTTCATCACGGGCATCTACATCGCGGTAGTGGCAGGCGTAGGGTCCCTGATCGGTACGCAGGGCCGCCCCAATCTCACGCTTTCGATCCTGGCCACGGCGTTGGTGGCGGTGATCTTCCAACCCGTCCGCGAGCGTCTACAGCGGCTTGCCAACAGGGTTGTCTACGGGCGGCGGGCCAGCCCATATGAGGTCATGGCCGAATTCGCACACCGCATCGCCGGGGCGGTTTCGGGAGACGATGTGCTGCCGGCCCTGGCGGAAGTGACTGCAAGAGCGGCTGGCGCCCATGGCAGCCGCGTCCGGCTGAGCCTTCCGGGTGGAGACGACCTCGACGTGTGCTGGCCGCCCGGTGTGGACCTGACGGCGGTCGCCGGTACCGCAGCGGTCGTGAGCCGCGGGGAGCGTCTCGGCGAGATCAGCGTCCAGCAGTCCATACAGGAGCCGCTCAGCCCGTCCCAGCGCCTGCTCCTGGCTGACCTCGCAGTTCAGGCGGGCCCGGTCTTCCGCAACGTCCGCCTCACGTTCGAGCTCAGGCAGCGCATGGACGAAGTTTCGGCACGCGCTCAGAAGATCCGTGAGAGTCGGGAGCGTCTTGTCATGGCTGCCGACGCTCAGCGGCGCCGGCTCGACGAGCAGATCCAGGCTGGAACGCAGCGACAGCTGGAAGCAATCGGCGGGCGACTCGTCGGGGCGGAAGACCTCCTGCTCACTGACCCATCACGTGGGGGCGCCCTGCTCGACACGCTCGCCGACGAGGCTCAGGCGGCCCTCGAGGGCCTCCGCGATCTCGCCCGCGGTGTCTTTCCGCCGCTTCTCGCGGACCAGGGGGTGGTACCGGCTCTGGAGGCACACATCCGCAAGACAGGGCTCGCCGCCGGGGTGGAGGTCGGTCCCGGGATCGCCGGCGCACGCTTCGATCCCCAGATCGAGGCCGCACTCTACTTCAGCTGTGTCGAGTCGCTGCCCCGTGCAGCAGGAGGCGAGTCGCCAGGCGGTCCGATCTCGATCAGGCTGTTTGCAACCGACGGCTGGCTTGAGCTCACTGTGCCCAGGCCCGGGCCTACTGCGCTGCGCGAGGTGGCCGATCGCGTCGAGGCACTGGGCGGCTCGGCGGGTGAGGCGGTTGAGGGGATGCTCCTGGCCCGGATCCCCCTGGACCAGGCGAGTCAGCCGGTCTGACTGTTCTGCCCAGCCGAAGCCCAGGCATCGGCCAGGCGGGTTGGGCTGAAGACCGACTTGGAGATGTAGCCCGCAGCGCCACATGCGGCAGCCTGGGACGCGTAGTCCGACTCCTCGTACGTGGAGACGAGCAGCACGACGACCCGTGGGTCCGCGTCGACGATCTTCCTGGTGGCGATGGTCCCGCTAATGTCGGGCAGGTTGACGTCCATCAGTACGAGGTCCGGCTTGAACGAGTGCGCCAGCTGAACCGCGGCACTGCCGCTGTCCGCCTCAGCGGTGATCTCGAAGCCGTCGGTCGACTCGACCACGACCCTGGCGACGTCACGAAACGGCTGCTGGTCGTCGACGACCAGGACACGAACCGTCATGCCATCACACGTTGAGCGAGCTGGCCGGCCGGCGCAATGGTGCCAGCACCCCCTTGTAGAGTGAGTTCGCCCATCTATTCTTCATGTGTGCCGATCAGCGTTCTGGTCGCCGAGGATGACTATCTCGTACGTGAAGGCATCCGGCACGTGATCGAGGCCTCCGCAGATCTGGACCTCGTCGGTGTCTGCGATGACCTCCCCTCGCTTGAGGCAGCGGTCGAGAACCTGGCGCCTGAGGTCGTCGTCACCGACATCCGCATGCCGCCTACTCGGACCGACGAGGGCATCAGAGCGGCCGCAGCGCTGCGCCGCAGCCGTCCGCAGACGGGGGTCGTCGTGCTCAGCCAGTACGTGGAGCCGGAGTACGCACTGGCGCTGCTCGAGAAGGGCTCCGCCGGCCGAGCCTATCTTCTGAAGGAGCGGGTGGCCGACCTGGACCAGCTGGCCAGTGCCATTCAGCAGGTTGCAAACGGAGGTTCGGTCATTGACCCCAAGGTGGTCGAGGCGCTGGTCGATGCGCGCTCACGCCGCCCCCGCTCGGCCTTCGACGACCTGACGCCTCGTGAAAGGGAGGTGCTCGGCCAGGTGGCAGAAGGCAAGAACAACGCCGGTATTGCTGCAGCCCTCTTCATGAGCGAGAGGGCCGTCGAGAAGCACATCAACTCGATCTTCTCCAAGCTCGAGCTGTCTGAAGAGCGCGACGTGCACCGCCGGGTGAAGGCGGCCCTGGTCTACCTCTCACAGGACACCCCGTAGCCTGCGAGGGGGTGCCAGCACACCCTCTTCGGGGTGGCAGCGTGAGCACCCGGAGGGTGTAGGCGCGCAGCTAGATCCACCTGCCGCCACCATCGCCGGCTGACTTCATCGCGAATACGGTCGTCTCATGCAGTCGGACACGGATGGAGGTGCATAGCAGATGCAACTTATGGAGGCGCCCACCGCGGCGCCCAGCACGGAGACCCTGGTCGACGCTAGCGCGGTGACCAAGGTCATCGGCAGCAACGGGACCTCGACCACCATCCTCGACTCGGTCACATTCGAGGTCCCGTACCGCAGCCTGTTCGCCATCAACGGACCTTCGGGAAGCGGCAAGTCGACGCTCCTCAACATCCTGACCGGAATCGACAGGCCGACCTCGGGTCGCGTCGTCTTCGCGGGTCACGAGATCGGCGACATGAACGAGAACCAGCTCGCCAGGTGGCGGGGCCGCAACGTCGGCATCGTCTTTCAGTTCTTCCAGCTGCTGCCGACGCTGACGGCGAGGGAAAATGTCGAGCTGGCGTTGGAGCTGGGTGGCGCGATTCCGCGCCGCCTGCGGCATGAGCGCAGCCTGGCCGCACTCGGCGCGGTAGGCATGGTCGACTTCGCCAACCGCCTCCCCAGCCAGCTCTCGGGCGGACAGCAGCAGAGAGTGGCGATCGGACGCGCGCTCGCCAACGATCCACCGGTTCTGGTGGCCGACGAGCCCACCGGAAACCTCGACTCCAGGACCGCTCATCAGATCTTCGACCTGCTCCAGGAGCTCACGGGGCGAGGCAAGTCGGTCCTCTACGTAACGCACGACCGCGATTTTGCCGCCCGTGCGACTGGCAGGCTCGACCTGCTCGACGGCCGCGTGGTCGGCGGCACAGGGTCCGACCAGATGCCGGAGGCGAGATGATGAGCCCCCTCACCAAGAAGGCGATACGCGATGTCACGCGGCGCAGGCTGCGCACGACGCTGACGGTGCTCGGCATCGCCATAGGCGTGACGGGTCTCACGGCCATCTCGATGGTGTCGGGCCAGTTCACGAGTGGCCTCCGATCAATTAACGACTCTACCGGTCAGCCCGACATCCAGTTCGTCACCGCGCCGACCAGCAGCAAGGTGGCCGACATCCTCAGCCGGCAGCCAAACGTCAAGACGGCGGCAACTGAGACGGTTGTAACGACGCGATGGGCGGTCCCGTCGGGCCATGAGCCCCTGGCCATCGTTGGGCTCAGCAGCTTCCAGGATCTTCCCTTTCAGCACTTCTCCCTCACCGGCGGGGCGCTGCCCAGAGGGAACGAAATCCTGATGGAGGCGTCGGACCGGTCGGTCACCCCCTTCAAGGTCGGTGACGAGATCCAGCTGCAGGCTGGCGTCAGCATCTATCACCTCAGGGTGTCCGGGCTCACCCGCACACCCGGTGTTGTGTCACCCACGTTGACCGGCCGCGCGAGCGGCTACATGCGTGAATCCGACCTGCAGTCGCTCTTCCACGTCGCTGGCTCCAACACTGCGCTGGTGCGGCTCAACGAGTACAACACGCGAGCGGATACAGCCAAGCAGCTTGCTCAGGTGCTGGCGAGCAACGACGTGGTCGTCCTTGGGAGCGCGGTCGGCCGTGACGTCTCAGGCGGTAGCAGCTCGACGTTCACCGCCATCTTCCTCATCATGCAGGTCCTCTCGGTGGTGGCGCTGCTGCTCACTGTCTTCCTGCTGCTCAGCACCGTCACGACGCTGGTGACCGAACAGGTGCCTGTGATCGGGACGATGAAGGCGATCGGCGCGCGCACGAGCCAGGTGCTCCGCAACTATCTGACCGGCGTCGCGCTCTACGGAGTCCTCGGCACAGCGGTGGGGCTGGTACTCGGCGTTGGGCTCGGGGACTTGCTCTACCGCTTCTTCGCAGTGAATTTCGGCATGGACGAGTCACTTGTAGTGATCAGTCCGTCTCTCGTCATCACGGCCGTGCTGGTGGGCATCGGTGTGCCGCTCGCCGCGGCCACCATCCCGATCCTCATAGGCACGCGCATCACCGTGAAGCAGGCACTGACGGGCTATGGCCTCTCGTCGGGTTATTCTCGGCGGGGTCGTCGCTGGAGCACCGTGATGCGTGCGATGTTCGGCTACCTACCGCAGGCAGCACAGCTCGGCCTGCGGAGCATCTTTCGGCGGCGGACCCGCGCCGCGCTGACGGTCTCGGCACTGGCCATCTCCGGCGCCGCCTTCCTGGCTGTGCAGACCACCACCAGCTCCTGGAATGCCGTACTCAACGACATCTTCGCCAGCTACCACGCGGACGTATTCGTTGGGTTCAACAACCCGCAGCCTTTTGGCGCGGTGGAGCCGGTCGTTGCAGGGGTTCGGGGCGTGGCTCAGACGGAGCCTCTGTCCGAGACCAACGTGGTTACGAGCTGGGGGACAGTTTCCCTCACGGGGGTCGTCCCCAACCCCGCGCTCTACCACAAGAACGTCGTGGCCGGACGCTGGCTCACCAGCTCCGACGGGGGCACCTTGCTGATCAGCCAGGATGCCGCCCAGCGGTCGGGGCTTCACGTCGGGGACAGCGTCGACTTCCACACCGACCTCTACAACGCCCACTGGCGAATCATCGGGATTGTCAAAGACCTGAAGGGCGCCGGTGCCGGGGGCGCTTTCATCACGACGCTGGCCCAGGCCAATGCCTTCAACCACCTGCCTGAGGATTACGCGCCGGAGCTGATGATTCGGTCCACCAGCAGCAACCAGGCAGACATCGATGCCCTGGCCAAGCGGGTGGACGACACGCTCGGTGGCACCGCGGCGCAGGCGACGGTACAGACCTCGAGCCAGCAGATTAACCGGAGCCAGAGTTCCTTCCTGATCATCTACGCGGTCTTCTACAGCGTGGTCGCCGTCATCGCTTTGGTCGGCGCGATCGGGCTCTTCAACGCCCTTGCCATGAGCGTGCTCGAGCGACGGCGCGAGATCGGCATCCTGCGGTCGATGGGTGCCACGGGGCGCAAGGTCGCGCAGGTCTTCTGGACCGAGGGTGTGGGTCTGGGGGTCGTCTCCTGGCTGGTCGCCGTCGTCATCGGCATCCCGGCGGCGTATGGCTTCGTCCAGCTGGTGGGCGCGGTACTGCTCAAGTCGCCGTTCGTCTTCAATCCGCTCAGCATGCTGGCGATGCTGGTCTTCATAGTCGCCGTCGCCTCGGTGGCAACCATCGGACCGGTCTGGTCGGCTTCCCGGGTCAGGATCGCCGACACCCTCCGCTACGAGTAGTCGCAATGGCCAATAACGATGTCGCCTACCGCGTGACTGGTAGAGGCCGGGTCACGGTCTTCGTCACACAGAGCCTGGGGTTTGCCAGCGCGGAATGGTGGCCCATCCAGGACGAGCTCAGCGGGCACGCCCGCGTCCTCACCTGGGACCGGCCGGGGTACGGCGAGAGCAGGCCTCCGCTCTCGCCCCGGACGGTCGGAAACGTCGCCGCGGATGCGCTTGAGCTGCTGGCCCGAGTCGCGCCGGACGGCCCCCTCGTCCTTGTCGGGCACTCGCAGGGAGGCCTCTACAGCAACGCCATCGCCCGCCTCGCTGGAGATCGCGTTGTCGGTGTTGTTCTGCTGGACCCGGCCCATCCCGACAACTCAAGGCTTCGCCGTGAACTGCCCTCGAAGCTGTTTCGGGGCAGCGGATCCGACCTGTCAGTGCGCATACGCATGGCCAGGACACTGGCACGGCTCCGGCTGATCGGGCTCCTGAAGCCCGTCATGCGAAGGCAACCGCCCTTCCGTTACTGCTCAAACCATTCGCCGGAGGCCCTTCAGGCGATGTGGCACCATCTCGGCCGTGCTCGAGCCTATGAGACAGCGCTGGCCGAGTACGAGGAGCTCGAGTATCGAACCTACCCGGCCAGCCTCGACGCAATCGGTCCTTTCCCGCCGGTACCGCTCACGGTGCTGGTGCACGACCCCGACGTGATGATCGAGCTTTTCATGAGGTTGGGCCGCCTGGCCCGCGTCGACGCCGAGCGTGTCGAAGGGTTGTGGAATGAGCTCCTGCGCGACCACGTCACCCTCAGTCCGCTGGGGCGGTTGGAGACGGTCGCTGACACGGGCCACATGATCCACCTGGAGCAGCCGCGGATGACCCTGGCGCGAATCATGAAGGCGCTCGACGGCCGGACCGGCTGAAGTCGCGGACAGCTCTCCGCCGCGGGTGCGGTGCCAGTGCTGGCAGATGCCCCTGTGGGCCGACTGCCGGCAGAACGACCACTCACGCGCTCAGGTCAGGGCCGATCGCCGGCACTCGGCCCTTGCTGACCGCATCATCTGGGCCTACGAACACGGCATCACCCAGGCTGGCTGGACGTCGTTCTTCATGCTGCAGGCCATTGCGATGGTCGGCATGCGAACTGCTGTGATCGGCACCCGAGTGCTCCTTGCCAGACGCGACAATCCCTCGATGAAACCGGAGGCGGCCTGATTTACGGATGGGGATCGGCCGCACGGCGCAGCCGTCCCCACCGCCTATTCGCCGCGATCAATGAAAACGACATCGTAGAGATGTGGCTCCACGCTGATCGCCAGCTGCGCCGCCCTGTTTCGGTGCTCCGTTGCGACGGGATCGCGCAGCATCCCCTGGAAGTCCTCCTGCCGGCGCCACTGGGCATAGTTGACGACCCTGCTGCCATCCAGGCTCCGATGGATATTGGCGGAGACGTAGCCCGGCAGCCGCCGCATCACGCTCCTGGTCGCTTCCACCAGCTCATCGATAACCTGCTGCTGACGATCCGGGGTGACCGTGAACACGTTGACGAGGGTCACGACTTCCTGGTCCGTCGCGATGACTGTCATGGTGGCCTCCTTCTCCTTCGAGTAACATATCAGCATGCTTATAGTATATCAGCATGCTGATTCGAGTCAAGCCCCGGTTGGGGGGGAGCGCTGAGTGGAGGCGGTCGGCTACCTGCTCAAGAACGCCCAGCAGAGCCTCCGGGTGGCCATGGACGTCGCCCTGCGTGATCTCGGCGTGACGACTCCGCAGTACGCAGCTCTGGCCTTCGTCGAGGAGTCGCCTGGTTTGAGCAGCGCTCAGCTAGCGCGTCAGGCTTTCGTGACCCCGCAGACCATGCAGAGGATCGTCGCCAACCTCGAGGCGGGAGGACTGCTCGAGCGGGACCCCCATCCGGACCTTGGTCGGGTGCTGGAAGCCCGGCTCACCGGGCGCGGGCGCGACCTTCTTGTGGAATGCCACCGGCGTGTGCAGATCGTGGAGTCTCGGATGGTGGCCGGGCTTACCCAGGACGACCTGCTGCGGCTGGCCGACCTGCTGAATCGCTGCGCGGCCAATCTCAGGCCCCTCCGTCGGCCTTAGCCGTTACCGGACAGGCTCCACGTCCTCGGTCGTGGGGCTGTTGGGGGCCGCCCCCTCTCCACCGCCCCCTCGGGGTCAGGTCGCGCCGGCTTCCGCTGTCTCTGCCTCGGTCACCTCGACCAGCTCGCCTTCGATGTTGATCTGGACCTCGTTGCTGACGACAAATCTGCCGTCCAGCATCATGTCGAACCGCATGCCGAAGTCCTTGCGATTGATCTTGGTTTCGGCGGCGTAGCCGATTCGGTGGCCCATCATCGCGTCTGTGAACTCGCCGTACTTGACCACATGGAGCGTGACCGGGCGTGTGGCGTCCTTGATGGTTAGATCGCCGCTCAGCGTATAGCGGTCGGTCCCCACAGTCTCGATCTTCGTGCTTTTGAATGTCAGGGTCGGGTATTTGTCGACCTCGAGGAAGTTGGACGACCTCAGGTCGTTGTCTCGCTGCTCGTTGTGCGTGCGGATGCTGGCCGTGTTGATCGTCGCCTCCACGGTCGAGCGCTCCGGGTGCTCGACGTCGATCTGCCCGCTTGCGACGACCTCGTTGAAGTGACCGCGAACGGTCATCATCCCGAGATGCTTGGCCGAGAACTCGACCTGGGTGTGGAAAGGATCAAATTTCCAGGTGCCCATTGGCTTCCTCCAGCATGGATCGGCTATCATCGATTGTTCCAATCGGTTTGGACTCCACGTATTTGTAGCACATTTCACCAGACCGATCGAAAGCGGTCTCACCAACCCAGGCGTTCTTCGAACACCGGCTCCGGGCCCGGCGGGGTCGGCCGAACCGGCTGGCGGCACCTGCCAGCTGGTAACGACCCTTCGCTGGCGAACTTGGGCCACCTCATCCCGCTACGCTCAGCACTGGACCGGCCGCGGGATCGGCC
>Ga0126378_10002948_pt1 | contig 12764 bp, 11 predicted proteins | sample PanSoiMetPlot_23_FD_92587 | JGI IMG/M metagenome (GOLD analysis project Ga0126378, IMG submission 92587) | Tropical forest soil microbial communities from Panama - MetaG Plot_23 | ecosystem: Environmental > Terrestrial > Soil > Tropical forest > Bulk soil | place: Panama | collected 2016-02-17
CCCGGGAACCTTGTCGCCACCCAAATCCAGGGTGCGGATGGTGACCGGGCGGCCCTCCATTGCCTCGAGCACGTGCCGATAGCACCGGAACTGCTCCTCTTCGGTGGGGGCATGATCGCGTTCGAGGAAAAGGAATTCCGTCCGAAACAGCCCTACCCCCTCGGCGCCATGCATCAGGAGCGAGGGCAGCTCTTCGATGAACTCCATGTTGCCCAGAAGATGCATCCGGGAGCCGTCGGTCGAGACCGCGGGGAGGTCCTTGGTCTTGAGCGCCATCTGCTCGGAGGCGCGATAGCGGCGCATCGTCTCTTGAAACAGGCTGAGTTGCTCTTGCGCCGGATTGACGAGCACCAGCCCATTGCTGCCATCGATCGCCAGCTGATCGCCCGGGGAGATTTGGTCCGAGGCCCGAGCCGCCCCGACCACGGCCGGGGTCTCCCGCGCGCGAGCGACGATCGCCGTGTGGCTGGTATGCCCTCCGAGGTCGGTGACGAAGCCAGCGACGCGACCGCTCTTCGCCAACATCGCGGTATCCGCTGGTGAAAGGTCGTGCGCGACGACGACGCAGCCGTCGGGAATCTCGATCTCCACGTCGACCGCCTGACCCATCAAATTGCGCACCACCCGATCGGCCACGAAGTCAAGGTCCGCTCGGCGCTCGCGGAAGTAGTCGTCCGGAATGTTGTCGAACATGTGCTTGATTTTCCGCGCCACGCGCCGCACCGCCCACTCGGCATTTATCCGGTCGCGGAGAATCAGCTTCTTCACCTCGTCGATGAACATCGGGTCGTGGACCATCAGCCGGTGCGCCTCGAGAATCAGCGCGTGGTCGTGCCCCTCTCCCTGCGAGATCCGGTCTTTGATTTCTGACAGCTGGTGATCCGACAGCTCGATGGCCGTCTTCAGCCTCATCAGCTCGGAGTCCACTTCGGCCGGCGAGAGCCGAAGCTTCGGCGTACGCACGCGCCGACGATCCACGAGGTATGCGGGCCCGACCGCGATTCCCGGACTGGCACCGATCCCTTTCAACGACAGAGCGGCTTGAGAGCCCATTTTCTAGGGCACGTCCTCTCGGTACACTACTGCTCCTCCCCGAATTTGTTTCCGACCAGAACGGCGATTTCACTCAGGCAAGGACTGGCGTCCTCGCCGTCGCAGCGCACCTTGATCAGCGCTCCCTGCGCTGCTGCCAACATCAAGACGCCCATGATCGATTTGCCGTTGACCCGCTGACCGTCGCACTCGATCGAAACGTCGCATCGGTAACGATTGGCCAGCTTTACCAGCTGAGCTGCCGCGCGGGCGTGCAATCCGAGCGCATTGAGGATGGTGAATTCTCCTTCCGTCATGCTGCTCATTTCGCCCCCACTACAAAAACGCTCCGGCAGCCACGGCGAGCGCCGCTGCGAGGTAAAGGACCAAGTACTGACTGGTACGCTTGGCGACCAACCAGTAGCTCGCTGCGCCCACCACCAAGCAGCCGCCCGCCAGTAGGGGCGCCCAGGCCGCCTCTTCGTTTTGGCCAAAGACGATTGCCAGCCAGGCGGCGAGCGCTCCGGCGCTGGCCGCGGCGATGGCCCGGAGGCGAATTCCTCGGCGGGGCAGATTCGCTTTCCCCACTGCCTCCACTAAGCGGTCGCCCATGGCGAGACCAATCCGGTACATCCGCCAACGAAACGTGAAGTGGACCGCGTTGTAGAGAATGAGGAAAAGCACCGCCGCCCAAGCGTGCAAGAAGGGGACGAGCGCCGCGCAGAAAGCTCCCACCGCTGGTTTCAACGACAGCCAGAAAAAGCCGTCGCCCAACGCCGCCAAGGGACCCATCAGCGCAGCTTTGAAGGCGAGGACGCGATCCGGATTCTCTTCGCCGCGAGAAATTTTTTGTTCGTGGTGGAGGACCCCGCCGAGGATGGCTGCGGCGACGTACGGATGCGTATTGAAGAAGGTCAGGTGCCTGCGGACCGCCGCCATCAGCTCATCCGGATCCGGGTAAAGCTCCTTCAGGGCGGGGAACAGCGCGTAGGCGAGCCCCAAATTCTGCATCCCCTGCGGATTCCACGAAGCCTGCAACAACAGCGATCTCAAAAACACGCGCAGCAGCGTCGCCTGGGAAAGCCTCGCCTCCGACCGGTGCTGTTTCAAAGGGGCAGCCTCGAGCGCGGTCGAGCTCATAGATGCCCTCCACTCGCGACGTAGACCGCGACGACGGCGACCACCGCCGCCGCCGCCATGCCCGCATAGAGCGCAGCATTTCGCGCGTGCGAGCCGCGCGCAGCGATCGCCGCCGCCACCGAGGCCATCGCGGGATAGGCCCAGGCCAAACCTCGGGCCACGCGCAGCGGCAGGGCCGAGACCACCGGCGACAAGAGGAAGCCGACAATCGCGCAGAGCGCGGTGACTGCGGCAAAGACGACAAACACCGGCCACATCCCCCAAAGGTTCTGACGAACCGCTCGCGCCAGGTCGCCCTGCTCTGCGGAGACCAGCGCCTTGGCGGCGAGCCGCGAAGCATATCGCTCGAGCTCGCGGTCGAGAAAGCGACCCGCCTGCCCCAAACCCACAAAGAAGACAATCGCCAGCGACCACATCGCGGGGGTGCTCAAACCGGTTCCCCCTGCCAGGCCGCACGCAGCGGCGGCGGCTCCGGTCGCGGCGACCGTGTCGTTCTCCGGCAGCGCGGCGCCGAGGTTCGCCGACCCCAGATGGAACAACTCCAGCACCATGCCGACGGCAAGGCCGGACTGGGGATCGTTGAGGAGCAGTCCCATGCCTGTCGCTGCGACCAGCGGCCGCGAAATCATCGCCTGCAGGAATGCCCGGCGCTCCAGCGCCAGCAGACCTCCCCAAAGGGCCGCCAGGCCCACATGGGACCAGATCACCATTCGGGGGTTAGGCTCCCTTTGCGAATCGGTCGGTCATTTCCGGCAAGTTTACAGGAGCATCGGTCGGCACGCCTCGTGCCTCTATTTCTACGCCCTGTTCCGCCAGGATTTTCAGCTGAGCCAGCTCGTCTTTCGAAAGGAACACCGACGCCGAGACCTTTCTGCGGCCGGGAGCATAATGGATGTTGCCCAGGTTTAGGTGCGTCAGCCGCAGCCCTTTTTCGCGCGCGGCGAGAACCGCGGCGACGTCGCGAATCAACAACATCGTGCGCGATTTATCCTCGAGCAGCGAGGCATACTCCACCGCGGACAGCGGCTGAATGCGAACCTCGACGGACGAAGGTACGGCCAGCGCCATCGCGGCGCGCACGAGCGGGGTTTCGAACGCCTCGTCGTCCGCAACCACCATGCGGGTCGCCCTCAGGCGAGGCACCCAGGCCTCAACGACCTGGCCGTGAATGAGCCGATTGTCGACGCGCACGAGCGAAATCACGGCCCAAGGTCACCTGCTCTCTCTCGGCGGCTCAGTGGTTTCGGAGTGCCTGGGATTCGCGGAGCAACGCGGAGGCACAGGTGATGTTCTTCTGGCCGTAGCGGGTCAGCGCGGTGGCCAGCTCGGGCAGGGTAAGGGCCTCGGCCCGCAGCGAGTTGGCCTTCAACACCATGGGGAGGTTGACACCGGTAAGAACCTCGAGTCGGTGCTCGCGAGTCAGGGTCAGCCCCTGATTGCAAGGGGTGCCGCCAAAGAGGTCCGCCAACACCAAGACTCCATCGCCGGTATCCACCGCGGAGACGGCTCGCCGCATCTGCTCGCGGATGACTTCCGGCGATGCGCCCGGCTCGATGCTGCAGGTCGCTGTCAAAGTAAGCGTCCCCACTATCTGTTCCGCGGTTGCAACGAGCTCTTCGGCCAAGTGCCCATGAGCCGCGATGACCAACCCGACCATGACGTAAACTCCTAATCGGCCACAACGCCCAACCCCTAAAACTGCCTCCAAGTATCGCTACTACCGCCGCTCAACGCGCTGCGCAACAATTCGATGGCAGGCAGCGCCGGCCCAGGCGCGGCTTTTGACGGCCAGCGGGTGAGCCCACTGCCACCTTGGGGTCGAAGGGGGGCCGGCAGCTTCACTCCTTGTCGACGTCCCGATCCCAGAGCTGCACGGGCGTGCCATCGGCCGACAACCGCTGGCAAAGCTCGCGGGCGATGGCCACCGAGCGGTGCTTGCCTCCCGTGCAACCAACGGCGACCGTGAGGTAGGCCTTGCCCTCCCCGTGGTAGCGCGGGAAGAGAAATCGGCAGAGGTCGACCACCTTTTCGAGAAACTTCTGAGCGTCGGCGCGGTCGACCACGAATCGGGCCACCCGAGGGTCGGTGCCGGTAAGCCCCTTCATTTCCGGAATGAAATAGGGATTGGGAAGAAAGCGGACGTCGAGCACGAGGTCCGCCTGGGGCGGAACCCCGTAGCGGTAGCCAAACGACAGGATGCTGATCGACGGCGCGTTGGTCAGGTCCGGAGAAAACCGGGCCTGGATGATCTTCTTAAGGTCGTGGACATTGAGCTCTGAGGTATCGATCACTTGATCCGCCATCTCGCGAAGGTCCTGAAGGGCGGCTCGTTCGCGTTCGATTCCCTCTGAAACGGTCCCCTGCGGGGCCAAAGGATGCCGTCGGCGAGTTTCCGAGAATCGCCGCGTCAGCGCTTCGTTGCTGGAATTGAGGAAAAGAACTTCCACCTGGTGCCCCGCCCGTCGGACCTCATCGAGCATGCGCGGCGCCTCGCGCAGAAAAATTCCTTCTCGCGCGTCGATCACCAGGGCCAGCCTCGGCGCCGAGCTGCCGAGCCCAACGAGCTCGGTGAGCTTGGGGAGCAGAAGGACCGGCAGATTGTCGATGCAGAAGAAACCGGCATCCTCGAGGGCGCGAATGGCGGTCGACTTTCCCGAGCCCGACATCCCGGTGATGACGACAATCCTCTTCAGCGGGTCGTTCACTCCACCTCTTCTCCGAGGGTCCGGTGCATTGCACCGTCGGCGATGGCGCGATTCAGCCGCTCGGCAAATTCGCGCGCAGAGTGGTGACCCTGAAGCTTCAGCAGGTGATTGCGCGCCGCAACTTCGATGATCGTCGTCATGTTGCGGCCCGGGCGCACCGGTACCACGGCAAGCGGGATCTCCACTCCGACGACCGAGAACTTTTGCTCCTCCACCCCGAGCCGGTCGTACTCCTGAATCGGGTCCCACTCCACCAGCTCGATCACCAGCTCGATTTTCTTGCGATCGCGCACCGCGGCGATTCCGAAGAGATCCTTGATGTTGATGATGCCCAGGCCGCGGATCTCCATGTGGTGCTTGATGATCGGATTTCCCGCGCCGTAGATGGTTCCCGGCTTGCGCCGGGTGACATCGACGATGTCGTCCGCCACCAATCGGTGTCCGCGCATCACCAGGTCGAGCGCGATCTCGCTCTTGCCGATCCCGCTCTTGCCCAACAAGAGGATTCCAACCCCGAACACATCCATCAGCACGCCGTGCAGACTGGCGGATGCGGTGAGCGCCTCGTCGAGAAAGCTCTGCACCTGTTGGATGAAGGTCGAAGACAAAAGCGTGGTCTTGATCAACGCCACGTCCGCCTTCTCGCAGGCGTCGATCAGCGACTGGGGAATCTCCAGATTCTTCGTCACCACGATGCAGGCCAGCTCGGAGTGAAGCAGGTTGGTCAGGACTTCGCGCTGCCGGTCGTCGGGAAGAGTCTCCAGGTACGATATCTCGGTATTGCCGAACACCTGAACTCGCTCGGGGTGCAGGTGCTCCGTGAAGCCCGTGAGCGCCAGCCCCGGCTTTTGAATGCGCGACGAGCTGATGCGCTTGTCCAAGCCCTTCTCGCCGGTGACCAGCTGCAAGCGCAGGTCGTAGTCCGAGTCCTCCAGCAGCCGCGAGATTTTGATCGACGTCATCGCCCATTATTCATAGCGCGCTTCATCCACCACTGGGTAGCTCAGAACCTTGACAGCGAGGGAAGTCGGCCATTACAAGGCCGCGAGTCGTCGGCGGAGCCCGGTCTCGGGCGGATAGCTCAGCGGTAGAGCGTCGCCCTTACAAGGCGAATGTCACAGGTTCGAGCCCTGTTCCGCCCATAGAAGTGTTGGGGAGTTAGTTCAGTTGGTTAGAACGCCGGCCTGTCACGCCGGAGGTCACGGGTTCAAGTCCCGTACTCCTCGAAGCAATGAGAGCCTCCAAGTCGATGAGACGCGGAGGCTTTTTCATTACCTGCGAAGTTCGTCTTTCCCGCGAGCGACCACGCCGAAGATAACGTCCTCGAAAAGACAGTCATCGACAAAAAGGGCAAGAACCCTCTCGGGATCGTTGGATGAATCCTTGGATGACCAGGCTGTCGCCCAACTCGTGAGCAACCGTTCTATCTCAGATGTCGCCTGACACTGTCCTGATGTAGTTTTCTTACATGCCAGGTACAGCGCCGATCTGGATCATCAGCCCCAGGAGATCTCCAACACCCCAGTGTGCCGTGATCCGTCCCTCCACCACCTGCATCACGTCGACAGAATCGAAGCTGACCCGCTTGCCGGTGGGCGCGTGACCTAGCAGCGGTCCGTTGTGCGTGCCGTGATAGGTCTTGTAGGTAGTCACCATCCCACCATCAGCGACCTGGAAGTGAATCTCAGGAGTGAAGTCAGGGAACGCAGTCCGCATGGCGCCGTAGAGCGCGCGAACGGCGTTGCGATCCGTTCCGAAGCCTCGCTGTGGCGTGTGATCGATGAAATTGGGCGCGAATAGGTTCTGAAACAGTTCGAAGTCACCGCGTCCTTGCACTTCTTCGGTGTTGCGCCGCACCACAGCGATTGCCTCCGCGGAAAGGCGTTCCTTCGTTGGGTTGCTCATAGCCACCTCCTGCGGACATGTACGGCGCCGTCCCCCAACGCGCAGCGGAGAATGCGTTGGACAAACTGTTCGGCAAATAGCAACAATGTGTCGTGAGTAAGGTGGAGCACAGCGCTGATTCGTGGCTGTCGTTCAGCGCGATTTCGCTCCGAGCGCATTCTCTTTGAGGACGCAGTCGGTACTTTAAAGAAAGTCCGAGCCGCCGCTGGGCCTACAGATTGCCCAGACTGTAGATCTGGGCACCAATTTGCAGCGTGGCTTCTCCCTTTGGATCGCCGGTGGCCTCGAAGATGATTGTGTCGGTTGTCCCGTCATCGGCGTAGCGGCTCTTGGTCAGGGTAGTGTCACCGACTCGCAAAGTCGGCAGTGCATCGCCTACCGGAAATCGACCGGCTTTGCGACGAACGACGATCTCGCGACCAATTCGCTTGTCCGCTCGCTTGCCGACGGATCGAATCTGGGCGTCCGCTGCACCTGAAATGGGCGCCGCCGGGTTCTCCTCTAGTAACGCGAGCGAAGCGCCTTCGACCGCTGATTCGGGTACAGCGCCCCCGCTCAGCCCCGAGATATTCGACAGCCGAATGTTGGTCACCCAGATGAAGCCGGTGGGCGTGATATCGAAAGTCAGCCGCACGCCGCGCACCTGCGTGAGATCCGCTCCGGCGAAGTCGCCGAGCGGAACGCGTGCAGTCTGAAGAACGGGATGGCGATTCGCGTCCCCGCTTCCTACCGGGCCGGTCAAGTATGCGTAGGTGCTGAGCTGAACGGGAGCCGACAGGGATCCGTCCGCCATCGAGAGCTGGATTGAGAAGTCGGTGTTCCCAAGGACGTCAACCGATGGATCGTATCCACGCGAGACACGGAGGTCGAGCGTACGAGCATCGCTCACGTCGCGTCCATCGCCCGCGGCCGTCCAATTCGTCTGCAGGTATCCACCGGGCACGCTCCAGATGATACGCGCCGCCCGCTGCACGCTGTCCTGAACGGGCATGCCACCCTGAAATACAATCAGCCCGGAGGATTCGGTGGGGAATCCATACGTCCCAATTCCCGTCGCATTGATGAAGTCTTCGAAAACGCGAGTCACCGAGCTGTGCGGCGAATCGGTGTACCCGCGCTCGACCCTGGTAAGCGCAGCCAAGCCGCTCGGCAGGCTGAACTGCGGATTGAAGTTCTGATTAAAGGTTGGGTCGGCGGCCGGCCCGATGTTTCCTCGAATGAAAGCCATCGCGCTGAATAAGGCCGTTTGCCTTTGATCCGATGATTCGTATGCGCCATCCATCCAAAGAGGCGGGTGATCCACACATCCCGGCGAGTCGTTTCGCTGCCACTCGGTATTGTAAAAGTTATGATTAGCTCCCCAAACAGTAAACGTCGATTTTTGGGTCGGCCGCGCCTCGTTGAATACGCGCATCATGCGATCGAACGGTTTCACCCCTTCGAGGTCGCTCACGTCGCCGTCGCACATGGGCAACAACACGTTCCACACCGTGGCGTCTGCATTCAGCGTTCGCGATGTCTGCCCATCGACCGGCGCGATTTCGAAAATCCCCTGCACGTTGAGCGGCGTGACGATGCGCGCGGGCCAGGGGCTGCCGCTGTCTCGATAGTAGTTATACGCCGCGCGCATCCCCTCGCCGCCTCGGGAATGGCCAATCAAAGCCACTTGTGAGAAGTCCAATTGGCCCTGAAGCTCTACGCCCAGCGAATCCGGCGTGCCTCCATTTCGATTCCACTCGCTCAGCCACTGCAGGTGCCTGAGCATCAGCCGTCCGCGCGCGAGATTCAGCGCATCGTCGAAGGTGATCCCCATGCCGCAATTGATACCCCGATTGGCGTTGATCGAAACGACCACGTATCCCCACGAAGCGAGCAGGTCGGCAAGGTACGAGTAACCCAGGTAGCTGGGGGCCATGGAATAACCGTCGGGACAACTTCCCGTGGTTGTATACAGGCAATTGTTGTCGAGGCGAGGGTTGGAACCGATGCCGCACGTCTCATGGTTTCCGTGGAGAATGATCACCAGCGGATAGGGGCCGCTGCTCAGGTCCGCTGGGCGGTACACCCGAGCCCAAATCTCCGTCATCCGGTCGATGAGCACCGTCGCGTCAATCGAGGGAGGAAGCTGATAATCGGCGTTGGTGGTCAGCAGCGGACCGCCCGCCGTCGCGTCGGGCGCGGTGTCCGCGATCGAGAACATCGGCGTCAAAACAAACAAAGCGCTGAACGCGCAGAGCATTGCCCGGCGAGGCGGCATTTTTCGATCTCCCAAGGCGCCGAGCGGCGGCGCCGCCAATCCCCCGAAGCGCGCGCAGCCCATTCGAATTGCCAGGCAATGTCAAGTTTGTAACTGTCTCACGGGCGGTCCGGTGCGGTTGTCATAGCTGACCCAGGCCGCTGCTTTCGCTGGCTCGGCTCGCAGCGTCGGCGAGTAGATCGGCAAGCTGCCGCACGTGACGCTCGCGCGTGTAGAGGTTGACCATGTTGAAGCGCAGCCAGGTGCAGCCGGCGTAGCGGGTGGTCGAGAACCACGCCTTTCCCGAGGAGACGACATCGCGCGCGATCGCATCTTGAATTCGGTCGATCGCTTCCGCGGTTCGAGCGCGTGGCTCCCAGCGCGCGCATGCGATTGACAGCTCACCGCCTTCGAGGACGCGGAACCCGCGTTCGACCAGCAACGACTCGAGCAGACGCGTAAGCTGGATGTTGCTTTTCACCGCCGCTCTGATGGTCCGCCACCCGTGCGCGCGCAATGCCATCCACACCGCAAGCCCGGAGGATCGCCGCGTTGTCGGGATACCCCGTTGCCACGCATCGAGCTCGCCGTCGGTTGGAATGTACGAGCCCGCCGTCGTGGCGAACGCGCGTCGCGCGACGTCGCGATGAATGGTCAGTAACAGCGCGGCCGTGACTGGAACGAAGAACCATTTGTGCGGATCGATCGCGATGGAATCAGCTCGTTCGATGCCGGCAAAGCGAGCCCGCGTCGGCTCAAGGAGCATCGCCGCCCCGCCGTAGCAGGCATCCACGTGGAGCCATATTTTTTCTTCCCCGCACAGCGCCGCGATCTCGGCCAGTGGATCGAGCGCGCCCGTCGCCGTCGTTCCCGCGGTCGCGACCACGGCAAACGGCCTCGCGCCCTGTTCGCGATCCAGCCGAATACGCTGCTGCAGCGCACGCACGTCCAACGTCCCTCGGCCCACTACAGGAATCGAGACCGCGTCCTCTGCGGCGATCCCCGCAACCATCGCAGTGCGCGCAACGGAAAAATGCGCCGCTTCGGACGTATACAGCCGAAGACCCGGCCGCGGTGGACCGCCCGTCGCCTGCACTCTGGCAAGGACGATCGCCTGGAGCGTCGCGAAGGTCCCGCCTGGCAGGAGCATTCCGTCGGCCCCGGGCACGCCGAAGAGCTGAGCGAACGCGCGGACCACCTCCTCCTCGCAGGTGGTCATCGCCGGCGACTGGTGAAACGCACCGCCGTTGTTGTTGAGCGCCGAGATTAAAAGGTCTGCCAACGCCGCTCCGGGCAACGGCGACGAGTTCACCAATCCCAGGTAGAGCGGATGTGGCGTTCCCATGGAGCCCGGCAGCACTCGTTGCTCAAAGTCCTCGAGAGCTTGCACAAGCCCAACGCCCTCGTCGGCCACCGTCCGCGCGATTGCCGCGCGCAGCGCCGTTCGGTCCATCGGTGGCGCGACCGGTCGTTCCTCAAGCCCGCGGTAGATTGAAACGAAAAGAGCTGCGGCCTTCGCCACCGCTTCCTCGAGCCCTGCGGGGGAGAGATCGAACGCCTCGCCGCCGACGGACTCAGTCTGCTCAGATTCATTCATGTGGTCTCCAGATTGTTCCGTTCGTTTCACGGTCGATGGCACCTTCCGTGCTGCCTGCCGTTCTCGATCTCCATGGCCCGACGCCTGTTTTTCGCTTGAGGAATTGTTTGCCACGAACCGTCTCCAGGCGATCTGGAATACCCGGCTGTTCGGGCGGTTGTGCTCCTCCGTGAGGGGCTCCATGATTCGCAGGGCATCTATTGGATTGCTGTGGGTCTTCGTCTTCCCGCTTGACGTTATCGCAGCGATGCCAGTGGATCCGGAGCTGGCGCGCGCTGTCGACGCTTATATCGCACCGTACGTGCCGCTTCGGGCATTCAGCGGCGTCGCGCTCATTGCCAAGGGAGAGTCTATCCTGCTCGAGAAAGCTTGGGGGTTCGCGAATGAAGAGTTCCAGGTGCCCAACACGCCCGATACGCGGTTTCGCATTGCTTCGATCACCAAGCGCTTCACCCTGATCGTTGTCACGCGGCTGGTGCAAGAGAAGAAGCTGGCCCTCACCGATCATCTCGCCAAATTCGCGCCCTCTTTCCCGAAGGCGGATGCGATCACCATCGATCATCTTCTCAACCATCGCTCCGGGATCCGCGATCCAGACAATCTGCGGCGCATCATCTCGATGAGCTACACTCCGTCCGAGGTAGTCGAAATTCTGGCCAAGCTGCCTCTCGGCAGCGAGCCCGGCGCGACCTTCTCTTACACCACAGCGAATTACGTCGTGCTCGCGTTTATCATCGAGAAGGTCACCGGCCGGACTTTTGCTGAGGTCGTTCGAAAATACGTCTATGAACCGGCTAGAATGACGGACACCGGGGACCTGACCACAGTTGCCGTAGTACCCAAGCTCGCCAGCGCCTATATGCCGAACCCCTTCGGTGGCGGCGCCGCGATGAGCGGTCCCGAAGACTGCTCGTGGAAGGCAGGAGGTGGATCCGGCTACGCGACGGCTCGCGATCTTTACCGTTTCCTTCGCGCTTACTACGGAAAGAAATTGCTGCCTTCGCTGGACCCAGTCAGTCTTTTTCAGCACGGAGAAATGTTCGGCAAGCGAGTCAGCGAGTCGAGCGGCTCGTTCCCCGGCGCGAATGCGAGCATGATTTACTTCCCGGATGAGGAGCTCGCGGTGGTGGTGCTCAGCAACAGTTACGCGGCCGTGGCTGGGACGATCGCCAAGGACTTGGCCGCGATCGCGCTCAAAAAGCCGTTCCCGAAACGCGCAGCGGATTCGCCAGGGACCAGACCGATCGATCCGAAACTCTTCGGTCCCTGGGCGGTCGAGGGCTTTCCTAACCCACTAACCATCGAGACGAGGCACGGGCACGCCATCGCTTCGTGGAGCGGAGTGCGACAGAACGCGCTTCTGCGCACGGACGACAACACTTACTTTCTCCCGCTCGACTGGGCGACGCTGACCTTTAGCCCGGCTCCTGATGGTACCGTGGAGGGGATGCTGACTGCTCCGTGGAGCGACAAACCGCGTAAGCTGACCCGCAAATAATTACCGCCGCGGCTCTTTTTCACTCCGCGAGCGGCTGCCCCCAAATTGGCGGACTGAACGCGAGGACACTGGGGCTCGGAAACTTAGTCGCGCAAGCTGGTTTGCTCGGCACGCTCCGACCCGGTACAGTCATTTCGTCTGAAATAGGCAATCTCCTGTCAATTCAGAGAGGGGGGGTTCGTAGCCTTTGCAGCCTCAACCAACCGTCAAAGAGGGTTCTATGAAGAAGGCTATTCTCGTGGCATTGGCATTGGTCATCGTTGCAGGACTATCTATCATTTCGTCGCAGGCCGGCGCGGCTGAAAGCAAGAAAGGCGGCGCCGTCGTGCTCATGCCGGCTGATGACATCAAATGGACCGATGTTCCTCAGTTTCCCGGCGTGAAGATGGCCGTCGTTCAGGGTGATGCGAACAAGGGTCCGTTTCATGCGTTAATCAAGCTTCCCGAGGGCTTCATGGCGCCGCTGCACCACCACACGTCCGATCACTACGCGACGGTGCTTTCTGGCACCGTGGTTTTCACCGTCGACGGCAAGGATACCCGGCTCCCGGCGGGCTCCTATTTCTCCTTCACCGGGAAAAAGCAGCACGTGACCAAGTGCGACGCCGGTTCAGACTGCGTGGTCTACAACGACGTGCGGGGCAAGTGGGA
>Ga0126378_10002950_pt1 | contig 12757 bp, 17 predicted proteins | sample PanSoiMetPlot_23_FD_92587 | JGI IMG/M metagenome (GOLD analysis project Ga0126378, IMG submission 92587) | Tropical forest soil microbial communities from Panama - MetaG Plot_23 | ecosystem: Environmental > Terrestrial > Soil > Tropical forest > Bulk soil | place: Panama | collected 2016-02-17
ATTCCAGGTGCCCTACCGGAGCCGGCGAAACTCATTCGCAGAGCGCTGGGTTGGCACCACCCCTAGAGCGTGGGGTGCATTAACCCGATACCACCGCCTCGGTGATACCACCGTACTATGTGCGAACGATGATCTCCGGTTCAGGGATCAGGATCTGGAAGGCTAGCGTGAGGACGCCCCGTGGGGGCAGGCAACCCCGTGGCCATCCTACCTCCGCTGAAACCATCGAAGGTCTGGCCCAGGAGCTTGCCGACATCGTTCGTCAACTTGCCGAGCGCGACTTCCCCGAGCTTTGGGATGCGCTCTCAGACCGCGGTCGGGAGCTGTTCACTGGCAATGTGATCGAAGCTGCGTCCCGTCCTCCGGAAGATCGTGTCAGGGCCATAAGCGACGTCATTGAAGCCTGGCGTGATGAATGGCAACTGATGGTGAGCGCCCCACTCGACGACGAGCCATTCAAGGCTGAGGAGCGACGGGAGGTCGAGGAAGCCGAAGAGCAACTCAACCGAGCCGAAGCAGTTCCTCTGCGCCGGCTTCGGTGACCGATGGCTCCCCTTGGCGGATTCTCGTCGCTCCCAAGGCTAACAAGGCATTACGACGGCTCGGACGAACGGATCGGAAGCGGCTGCAAGACGCGATCGAAGCGCTACCGGCGGCGACGTGATGCGCCTTCAGGGCCAGGAGGCACGCTTCCGGCTGCGCGTAGGCGACTGGCGAGTGATTTTCACCATCGACGCAGCCCAGCAAACAATCTTTGTGCCCTTGATCCGCCCGCGTGGTGACTCGTATCGCCCGTAGAGGCACTGACGCCAGGATCGGAAGCTGAACATGCCACGCCCGGCAAAGCAGCATTACCTCCCTGCCAGCGTGATCGGAGGTTTCGGGCTCGCACGCTCGGCAGCTCCCCGCGAAGCACTCGTTGCAGTCCGCCGCAAGGGGTCGGCGGAGGTGACCGAGGCAACGGCTGAGTCCGTCGCTTCGGAGCGTGGCCTCTACACGTTGCAGAATCCCCCGCCGGGAGTCACGGCTGACCAACTGGACAACCTCTGGACCCAGGAGCTGGAGCCTCCGATTCATAATGCGATTGGTCGGCTCGCAGACAGAAGTGCCTCAGCACAGGACGAAACGGCGATCCTGGCGTATGTCGCCGCCCTCGGGGTCCGCCACCCCGTCTACTTTCGCACCGTCGTACATCAGCACATGACCAGGAGGGTCTGCGGTCTCCAGGCCGCGACGTCCTCCGGATTCTCATGCTTGCTGGCCTCCACAACGCGGTTCCGCAGGTTCGTAGCCTGAGGTGGCAGGTACTTGAGTCGCCGCAAGATGCTCCCAGCTTCATCCTCAACGACATGGGATTCAGCATCATCACCGAGCATGGCATGGGGGAGAACGGCCTATTTGTTCCCCTTGCTCCCAAGTTGGCCCTTCTTGGGTACCGGGACCGCGATTCCCGCACTGGGTTCGTCGATCGCCGCGTTCCAACTCCGATGACGGTGGGATGGCTGAATGCAGCGACATGTGAGGAAGACGCCTCGCGTGAGGCGTATGTGCACCCGACCGATCAAGAGATCCTTCTCGCCCTGAGGCCAACGGCAGACACCCGGGTGAACCTGCGAGGAGGACCCTATCGCGGCGAGGATCGAACTCATACGCTGTTCGGCGATTCGAGCTAGTGCAGCCCGTAGCCTGAAGCCCATGCCTGCCGTGGAGCAGCGTCGCCTCGGCCACAGATACCGCAGCGGTGGCGCTGATGCCGGGCCAGTCGCACCTTCGCCACCAGGCTTCGTTCGCCTCCTCAACCATGCCTTCCATGACTGCGCCTAACCAGGCCGAGGACGCGCAGCCATACACTGCGACCGGGCACACCGTCTCCCTCCTACGAATCCCGACTTCAACACCGGAATCGTATGGGCGGCGGCGTGTCCTCCTTTTCGGGCTGGCTGCCTCCCGGCGAAGGGCGTCAAGGCCGCGCGGAGCACGCCGAAGGGAAGCCTTTACGCCCAGTCCCCCGACTCCCAGGCTCTCGTCCGGAGGGCGCACGACCGCGACATCTGGGTGAGACCGGAGCGCTGACCGCGCCTCTGCTGTCGAGCGGCGTCACGATATCCGCATGAAGCTTCCGGTCAATCCGCCCTTTCTTCCCATGCTGGCGCTGTCGGTGTCAGGGATCCCTCGCCGCACGGGGATGTACTACGAGCCGAAGTGGGACGGATTCCGGTGTCTCGTGTTTCGCGATGGAGACGAGGTCGAGCTTGGCAGCAGGAACACCAGGCCGCTCAACCGCTACTTCCCGGAGATCGTGGCCGCCGTTCGGGAGAATCTCCCACAGCGGTGTGTCCTGGATGGGGAGATCGTCATCGCCATAAGTGATCGATTGGACTTCGAGGCGCTGCAGCTCCGAATCCACCCAGCCGTGTCTCGAATCAACATGCTCGCCGCCGAGATGCCAGCGACGTTCGTCGCCTTCGACCTCCTGGCCCTCGGGGACGCTGACCTTCGCAAGACCCCATACGCGGAGCGGAGGGCGCGGCTGGAGTCTGCGCTGGCCGCTGCGTGGCCGCCGATACACCTCACGCCCGTCACCACCGACCCCGTCGTGGCCGAGCAGTGGTTCCACCAGTTCGAGGGAGCCGGTCTCGACGGGCTCATCGCCAAGCCGGCTGACCTGCCCTACGTGCCGGACAAGAGGCTGATGTTCAAGGTGAAGCACGAGCGGACGGCAGACTGCGTGGTCGCCGGGTTCCGATGGCACAAATCGGGCGGGGTGGTGGGTTCGCTGCTGCTCGGCCTCCACGACAGCCACGGGCACCTGCAGCACGTGGGCGTATCCGCCTCTTTCAGCGTCCAGCGACGGAGAGAGCTGCTGAGCGACCTGGCGCCGTACAGGATGGAAGACACGAGCGGCCACCCGTGGGCGGAGTGGGCCGAGTGGTCTGATCCCGCCCGCATGCCTGGGATCGGAAACCGTTGGAATGCCGGCAAGGACATGTCCTGGGTTCCGGTCCGTCCGGAGCTCGTTTGCGAGGTCGCCTACGACCATCTGGAGGGAAGCCGGTTCCGGCACGTGGCGCAGTTCAGGCGCTGGCGCGCCGATCGGGATCCCGCTTCTTGCGGTTACGACCAGCTCGAGGAGCCTGTCTCGTACGACCTGGCGGCGATCCTCACGGGCCGCTAATGCCAGAGGAGCACGGCGATGGGAAAACTGATCTACTCGATGTCGGTATCGCTCGACGGCTTCATGGAGGGGCCGGACCACAGGCTCGACTGGGTCGCCATCGACGAGGAGCTGCACACCTTTTTCAATGAGTAGGAGCGCACGGTCTCGAAGATGCTGGGCGAGGTCGGCTGGAAACAGTAGGCTGATCCGTGACAACGTTGCAGATGAGGTCAAGCAGCTTAAGGACCACTACCGCCAGGACATCTCCGTGGGAGGGGCGACGATGGCGTCGACCTTGATTCGGCTGGGCCTGGTCGACGAGTACCGGCCCGTAATCCATCCTGTGGTGCTTGGCCGGGGTTGGCCGTTCTTTCCGGAGCTGGACCACCCAATCGACTTGCGACTCGTTGAGTTCCGAAGGTTTGGCTCCGGCGCCGTCTACTTTCGCTACCAGGCCCGCTGAAGGGTCAACTGGGACCGGTGCTACATCTGCGCCTCAACCCCTCGTCGAAGGCTAGAGAGGGGCGAGGTGATAAAGCAGTGATCGTTCGCCTGCTCAAGGATTAAACGCTGGCGGAGCCGCTCGGCACGATTCCAGCAGGAACGCTAGGAGAGACGTTTGGGGCGCCGGCGAATCTCCCGCTCGACCAGAGAACGAGGCGACGTTGGTGCGATGGTTCGATCCCTACCCGTCGTGTACTTCCGGCGGGAGAATCTTGCAGGGCTCTGCCATCCTCCTCTGAGTCTCGCGATCCGACTGCTCCAACCGGACTGGTCGTTGATCGTTGGCGCTTTCACCATTCGCTCGCCTGGACGTTCAAAATCCTCATCCCTGCCGCCGTGGCGGCTTCGGTCGCCTCCGCGATGAACGTGTGGGTTGGGCACTTGCTCGGCAGGTAGGCGGGTTCGCGTGTCCCTGATGGGCCTCCCGCTCTGGACACAATGCATCGGCGAGCGGACACCCGTAGTTTCCCGACGCTTAATCCTGCGGAGCTGCGCGGATATCCGGGTGCAGCCCGAGGCAACGACCCGCCGCGACGTCACGTAAGCCGACCAGGAGAAGAAACACAGGGCGCCAAGCCTGGCCCCGGGGCAGGCCCGAGGTCAGCTGTTGAAGATGCGTCCGTCTTCGATCCGGAGGACGCGGTCGGCGAAGTCTGCGAGACGTGCGTCGTGCGTGACCACCAGGCAGGCCTGACGTGCCTGCCGAGCAGATGAGCTCAGGACCTCCAGCGCATCGCGGCCAGCCTTTGTGTCGAGGCTGGCTGTCGGCTCGTCGGCCAGCAGAACCAGGGGATCGGCGACGAGTGCGCGAGCCAGGCTCACTCGCTGCTTCTCGCCGCCGCTCAAGGTCTTCGGGCTCGCGGTGAGTCGCTCCTGCAGGCCGAGGGCTTCCAGAACGTCGGCCGCCTTGCGTCTTGCAGTGCGGCCCGGCACGCCCATGAGTCGCAGCGGAATTGCGACGTTCTCGACGGCGCTGAAAGCCTGGAGCAAGTTGAACGTCTGGAACACAAAGCCAATGGTCCCGAGGCGCTGGCGGGCCAGCTGGAGAGGATCGGCCGCGAGGAGTCGGCCAGCGATCCGGACGGATCCACGCGTCGGGCGCAGGAGTCCCCCCAGCATCGAGAGGAGGGTTGTCTTGCCCGAGCCCGATGGGCCAACGACCAGCACCACCTCTCCCGCGTCGACCGACAGGTCGACGTCGTTGACGGCGGTGACCAATCCGCGGCCCGCACCGAACGTCTTCGTCAGGCGGCTGGCGACCACGACACTCATGCTTTGAAGACCTCCTGCGGATCCACCCGGCTCACATGGCGCACGGGCAGCAAGGCCGCCAGAACGTTTACAGCCACTATGAGAGCCGACACCGCCGCGACGAGATCGAGGTCCAGCCGGGACTCGACCACCGGATCCCACGCGTCAAAGGCAGCGGAGAGAGCGGTGGCTAGCCCCCACCCGAGGAGCACGCCGAAGACGGACAGGACTATCGACTGCAGCAGGGCGCTGCCGTAGACGACGCCGGCTCCAGCTCCGATGGCCTTCAGCACCGAATAGTCGCGCGAATGCTCGACCGCGGCAGTGTAGAGAACGATGCCGGCTATCAGAACGCCGGCGATCAGGCCGACGACCGCGAGGACCTGGACGGGCTGGGCGAAGCTGGTCGTGATCATCGCGCGATCGTTCGCGGCGACCTGCTGCCTGGCCACGGCGTGGACACCTGGAAGCTGGTCGATCTGGGAGGCGACGTCCCTCGGCGAGGCGCCGGGCTTGAGCTGGACGAGACCATAGCTGACGGTCCCGACTCCGCCGATCGACTCGGCCACATCGAGTGGAACGAACAGGAAGAAGTCGCCGGCGGCGTCCGTCTGCGCCGAGGTACCGACGATCCGGAGCTGGTGACCGAAGAGGGTCAGCGAATCGCCGATGTGAACGCCGGCCACCCGGGCAAAGCCGCGATCGAGGACGACCTCTGAGCCGTGCGGCTGCTTTGAACCGTCCTCGAGCTTCCAGGGACCCCCCGACTGCCCCGGGTTGAAGCCCACAAGATATACGGGCAGGTGGGTGCCTCGGACTGAGACCACGCCGTTGACGCCCACCACAGGATCGACAGATGCCACCCCAGGGAGGTGACTGACCTGCGCCATGGTGGCCTCGGGGAAGGCGGACTGAGCGAACAGGAAATCATCGATGCCGCGCTGCGCCACGATCAGCTGCGATCCCGTGTGGTCCACGTAGGCAGTCGACGAACCTGTGATCCAGCGGGATGTCCCCTCAAGGAAGATGACCAGCATGGCCGCGACGCCGAGGGCCACGGTGCTCACTGCCCACCGCCTTCGCTCGCCGGTTACATTGCGCCAGGCGATGTGGAGGGCAGTCATGGCCCGTCCGGACCATCGTGTCGTGCTGAGCAGAATGTCGCGATCCATCCGTTGGTGCCTCCCGCTAGATTACCCTGTAGGGGTACATAGTATATAACCGCTCGAGAGTTACGCACGTAGGCGACGACCGTGAATATGGCGGGGCGCCTCAACAGGTCGTGACGATGCCAACGGCTGGGAGGAGCTAGGAAGAGCCCGACGCCGACCTGGACCGCCGCGCTCATCAGGAGCAGGGCGGAGGGCCCGGCTGGGGTAACGACAAGCTTGGCGACAAAGGCGCCGATACCCTGAAGAGCGAGCGAGGCGACGGCCAGCGCCCGCCAGCCAGTTTGACCTTCTCCCTTCTGGCGGCCCAGGCTGAGGAGCACGACTCCGGCGGGTGCAAGAGCGACGCCCACATAGGCGGGGAGCCCGATGTGCTCATGAAGGACGAGGATGGCCAGCGCTGCTGTGAGGGCGGGACTCAGAGCCGTGATCGGCGAAACAGCGCCCAGCTGGCCACGGCGAATCGCTTCGGTCGTTACGCCAAAGGTGACCGCCATGAGGCAGGCGAGGCCGAAGGCCGGCAACAACTCGGACTTCGCCGGCGGCCGCAGCAGGAGGTAGGGCGCGTAGGTCAGGAGCGAGACAACGGCCGACAGCAAGTAGAACTTCTTGGTGCCGAGGTCTTGAAGTGCGACCTTGCCCAGCAACCGCTGAACCGCCCAGACGACGAGGGCAAACAGTGAAAGCGGTAACCAGACGGGAACGGCTGCGACGAAGTTCAGTCTCGCCCGTTACCGCCCGTTGTTGCCTTCGGCTCAAATGTGCTGGCTCGCATCAAATAGCTGCGCAGTGTTAACGGAGCAGCCGTAAGGGTCCGGCGGGGCCAATACAGGGCGAGGTGGACAAGCTTGCCTCGGACGCGCGATTGCCGGTGGCTAGAGCAGGTTTCGAGGCGGGCGTCGGCGTTGGCTGAAGGCGTTGGCGAGGGTGGCCATGAGGGGTCCGAGGACTTGATCATCCCGGGCAGGGTCGCCGATCGTCACGATCCAGCAGCCGGCACCGACGTTTGGCCCTAAGAGAGCGTGATTACATATCCGAATGGGGAGGCGACCAAGTCGTGCAACCGGGCGTGGAGCCCGTTCGCTCCTGGGACTGGTCCTCCTCGTGATCGTCGGGGCGCTGGGGGTGACGGCATACAACTGGGTCCAAATCCCCTTCCTGAGGTTCGAACTCCAGGCCGGCCAGTGCAAGTTCGGTCCGCCATTGGCCGGGCTCTACATCCCGGAGAGGCTTCAAGTGCTCGATCGCTGCAGCACGGTGAGCGGCACGGTGGACTGCCTCAAGCTCGAACCGGACGGCGATGTCCACCTGCGTGTCCGCCTCGACCCGCAATATGCCAGATTCCTGACAGAGGCCAATTCACTTCAGACGTGCGCGAACCATCAGGAGCCGCACCTGGTCGTGGAGATCATCCCGCAGCACAAGCAGGGCCTTGTCTTCAGGGATAACAACGCCGACGCCGGAGGCTTCATCACGCCCGCCACACCTGCGCCAGGAGACCAAATCACAGTGACCGGTCCTCACGTCATCGACAAGAACATCCTCCACCGCGTTCTCTACCAGGGACGGCCGGCTGAGAATTGGGCTGAGATCCATCCGGCGTGGGCAATCAGGGTCGATGGCCGGGGCCCCCCCGGGCAGCCCAACCAGTTCGGCCCTGACTTCGGAGAGTGACGATTTCTGGACCTGCAATGATGGTCGGCGGGGCAGGAGCGATCGCCAAGCCGGCCTCGACAGCGGCCGACCAAATACCGGCGGGAGGAGGCGACCGCCGAGACGCCTCAGGACCGAGGCTGGATGGTAGGCGGCCGATCGGCGGAATTCCAGTCGTGCTCGGGCAGGATCACTCACTCGCACTGGGCGATATCGAGGGCGGGGAGGCAGACTGATGGGCGTAGTGCGAGCCTGGGTTCGGTTCCGCTTCGCTCGTCAGGCGGGAGCCTGAAACTGCTGGGTTTCGGACTCGGGGTGATCGGAAGCTTCCCCGAGCGCATCCTCTTACTGCCCGGATGGATGTGCCTTACCCGTCGTTCCTGGCATACAACGTGGCCGGCGGCCTTCTCTGGGGCAGCGCGTTCGTAATCCTCGGCTACATCGCTGGCGCCAGCTATGCGTGAGTCGAGCAGGTGGCCAGTCGAGTTGGACTCGGTTTGCTGGCGCTCGTCGTCCTGAGCCTCGTGTTGGCTCGAGCTCTCCGAGGCCTGGGCCAGCGCTTTGCCGGCCTAAAGACCCTCGGCGATCGGCTGGCTGCAATGCCACTGCTCACCTGGCTACGCTTGCGGTTCCCAAAGCAGGTGGCGTGGGTAGGGCGTCGACTCGACGTGACGACTCCGCAGGGGTTCTGGCTCACGTTCAGCCTAACTGGGGGCGCACTTGCTGCCTGGGCATTCGCTGGACTGACCCAGGACGTCGTCGGACACGACGAGATGGCTTTGTTCGATCCGCGTGCGGAGCAGTGGATTGTCGCGCTTCGAACCGCGTGGCTCACTGACGCCATGAAGTCAGTGACCTGGCTCGGGTCGACCGCCGTCATCGTCCCGGTGCTCGTTCTGATGGCGATCGTCCTGGTCATCAGGGGTCGCGACTGGCGGTCTGCCGCCTTGCTCGCCACTGGGGTTACTAGTGCCATTTGCCTGTACAACATCGTCAAGGTGGCGGTCGAGCGACCGCGTCCGCCCTCAACGCTATGGATCGGAGACTACAGTGGAGCCGCCTTTCCGTCAGGGCATGCGACACAGGCGGTCGCCTTGTACGGCATGTTGGCGATCGTTTTGTCCACCAGGGGATCTCCAGTTGTTCGAGTCGTCGTGTGGATGGGCGCGGCAGTGATGACACTGGTGGTCGGGGCGTCGCGGCTATACTTCGGTGCACACTGGCTTACCGATGTCCTGGCCGGTTGGGCACTGGGCGCAGCGTGGATTGCCTTCGTGGCTGCCGTCGCTCTGCTGGTCACTGGCCAAGGCCGCCGACGAGCGACGCTCCCCACAACAGATTTGTTCCGCAGATCCTGGGCCGGCGGGGTTCCAAAACGCGACCGAATGGTGAAGTTCGACTGACGGATCTCAGCCACGTCAAAGCACGGCGAGCTCTCGCCGAAGAGTCCCGATAATGCCCCAAGGCGGGACTAAACTGGCTTTGCGAGGGGGCCTGACGACCTCTCCGCCCAGTCCGCCAGCTCGACCTGGGCTCTGCCACGCGGGCTGCTCGTAGAACCCTTGGAAGGTGAGCCTGGGCCGGTAGGCCTCGGCGTTCTCAGCGTGCTCTGGCGGAGCTTGGCCGGGCCGCGGCGCTACCCGCCCAAGAGCCTGCTGGGGTTCTTGAGCCAGAGATTGGCGCTGCGTTTGAGGTCGAAGGCGTTCTCCTGCTCCTGTCGGCGGATCCCGACCGAGGCGCCGTTGAGTCCATATCGACTGGCCGCATCGGTCGACTCGAGCATCCGTCGTCGCATGAACTGCCGCGTCCTCGGCTCACGAGGACTGTAAGTAGCAGCCCAGACCTTTGGACCAGAACAACTACGTCCGCCGTTCCCGCCAAGACCAAATACCAAGAACCGCGCCGACGCATCCGAGGGCGAAGCCAACCAGTTGGAGCTGATGGCCGGGCAACGTCATAGTGTTCATGTAGGCGCCGATATCAGTCGCCATTGGATGGGCCGGATGCCAGTAAACGTCGACTAGCACTCCGACTACAAGAACGGCCAATCCTGCGGCCACTGCCACTCGCCATCCCTCAAACGCTCCGGCGCGAAGCCAGAGCCACGCGGCCCAAAGCGCCATTGCCAGCAGAGGCAGAGCGAACGGGATCCCACCCGTTGTCCTGAGAGACCGCATATACGCCTGCATCAGGGTGGCGGCCACAGTTGACCGACTGTAGAGGTCCATTAGCACCATCGGCCCGAGGACGACCAAAGCAGCCATGGTCAGCAACATGTAGCTGATTAGGAAAGCGGAGCGGAAAGGCGTCCCCCGGGCAGCCACAACGAGCGCCAAAACAATCGCGAGCGCGCCGAGGTCCATCGCGATGTGAGCGGCTTGGAGGGTTACCCCATTCAGGTGACCCTGCCAGTCCCAGATCCAGCCAACCATGCCAAGGAGGTTGGCCATCAGGAGAGTGCCCCCGAGCACCAGTGGCTGTCGGACCGCCCAGCCTTCAGCACTCACGACGGCATGGATACGCCCCGCAACCTGATGCCGTTACGTGCGGGTGTGCCGTTACACCGCCGGCGTCACCTCGTTCAGGCGGCCGGGTTTGCCCGCGGATGAGGCTACCAAGGCGGTTGTACAGCTCCACCTCTGGCTCGGTTGGTGACGATCCCATCCACCAGCAGGGCTGTCTGACGGGAGCCAGCCGCTGGTCTACCTGGCTGGGTGATGTGAGCAGCGATGATCCGCGATTGACGCCTGGCGCTAGTACCCATGCCTTGCGGCCCACCCTGGAACGGACCGACTGTTCACATGTAACGGCACAGGTGCCGCCAGGCCCATCCGCCCGAGTTCAGCTCCACCGCTGCGACTGTCTCGGAAGACCTGGTAGTCGGTCCAGCGGGCGATGACCTCAATCAGAGCGAGAGATCCGCCGCGACGCTCGGGGAGTGCGAGGAGCGGTATCGTCGCAGCTCCACCGAGCATGGCTGCGGGGGCACTTTCAGCTTGAGGGTGTCAGGCGCTGCCGCTCCCGGTCCCAGTTGCAATCCCCCCAACAGACAACGCACAGACGGCACCAGTACCCGAACATGGCCGGAAACCGAATCCGTGCCGTCGGTATCCTGCCTCGCCAATGGCGCCGCCGTTCGTCATGACGACCGAGCAATGGGTCACCGACCCGGTCGAAGAGTTCAACCTCCCGGGGGACCGGTCCGCCACGGCCTTGCCAACATCGCCCGCCGCCGCAGCCGGCGTCCCAACGCTCTGGTCGGCGACGCCGGCCCCACATGACCTGCCAGCTCGAACCCGGGAGCTGGACCCATCGCACGCGGGTGAGCTGTGGGCCCGCGCTCGGAGGGCGTCCAGATGAGCTGGCCCTGCGGCGCCGGGGTGCCGCTCAAGCGGGGGCCTCGGCCGGAAAAGCGACGCCGTAATGCCCGGGTCTTCTCACTGCCCTGGTCACCGCTATGACGGTCGCCGCTGCGCCAACTTCGTCGTGTCCGGGCAGGAGGTCTGCGTCTCCCGAGGCGGCGTTCCGCCAGGCGCGTAACGCAGCCCACCGCCGCGGCCGGGACGAGTCCGACCTCGTCTTCGGCAAGGCCTCGGAGCGCCAGCTCGGACTACCCGCCTCGACGGCTGACGCCGGCGCCGATACCGACGGCATGCAGCGGACCGAGGTCGTCAGCCGGGCCGCCATCAACGTCCGGCTGCAGCTCTACCAGGCCGAGCGAAGGCACCTGGTGAAAGTCAGCGCGCAAGCCGTCGGCTGCGGGATCGAAGAGCGCCGCTTACGTCTGGCAGAAAGCCAGGGGGCCATGGTCACCGAGGTGGTGCGCCGCGTGTTCGACGACCCTCGGTTCGGGCTCGACGCTGCGCAGAGAGAGCTGGGCAGGCTGCCGGCGGCCTCCCACATGCGCATGCTCAGGAGCAGCGCCGTGGAGCCCGTATGAGCCCCGGCGACCGCTGGTATGTGATCGACTTCCTGGACGATATGCACCCGGTCAACGTCGAGGTCCACGGCGACGAGGCCGAGTGGCCCGACCAGGTCCTGGACCACTGGCTGGTCTCTGGCGCGAGACCCGACTACCTGGACTCCGGCGGTCCGTTCACCGTCGTACGCGTCGGCCCCGACGAAGGCAAGCCAGTCCTTCTGCAGTCGGCGGTCCTCTATCGCCCGCCAGGCCGTGCCGGTCTGATCTTCTCCAGGATCATGCGTGGGCTGGCGTGAGCACCGCCGCCCATGAGTTTGCCGTCCTGATGGCATGATCACGGCCGCCGGCAATAGGGTTTCCGGCCTGATGCTGGACACCGACCCGCAGGCGGCGACCAGGGCGAGTTGGCGGCTGGCAGCCCACGAGGCCGCTGTGCGAGCGCGCCCTGGCAATCAGCGAGAAGGTGCTCGGGCCCGAACACCCTGACACCTCCAGGTCTCGTCGAGCACTCTCGGGTCTTTGCCTCCGCCGCGCTCGGGTTAATCAACCTTATTCGCCATTCACGCCGAACACGATCCGAAGGCTCTTGCTTAAGTACAAGCGACGGCGGGCATCTTCCAAAGAAGCCGGCCGTCGGGTGCGGCATGACATCAGCGGCCTTACTCGGGCGTTAGTCGGGAGCGCCGATGGTCTTGCTTGAACAGCACAGGAACTGCATTTTGCTCTGCCCGCGGGGGGCCGAAGGCTGCCCGGCGATAGGTGGTCAGCGCGGTGCCAGCCGAGAACCGTGCCCACCTGTCCCGTTTACATAGGCGCAGTCGGATCGCTGCGGCGCCTGTCCTGTTACATCGCCAGCGTCACCTCGTCAGGCGGCCCAGCGGTACTCGTGGATGAGGCCTCCTAGGCGATCCTCGCGCACCAGCTCGCCGCCCGCAACCGGCCGCGCCTCGGCGGTCGGGCGGGGCAATTGCTGCTCAAGCCCTTGATGCGGTCGAGCGCGATGGTAGTGCTCGAGGAACGCAGACAGTACCCGCTCCAGATGTCCTCGGCCGAAGATCAGGAGGTGATCCAGGCACTCCCGCCGTGCTGTGCCGACGAACC
>Ga0126378_10002951_pt1 | contig 12757 bp, 8 predicted proteins | sample PanSoiMetPlot_23_FD_92587 | JGI IMG/M metagenome (GOLD analysis project Ga0126378, IMG submission 92587) | Tropical forest soil microbial communities from Panama - MetaG Plot_23 | ecosystem: Environmental > Terrestrial > Soil > Tropical forest > Bulk soil | place: Panama | collected 2016-02-17
ATGGCCCAGACGCGATTGATGCCCACCGGCAAGCCGCTGGTTACGTTGATCGCATTCTTAAAGGCGAGAAGCCGGCCGAACTCCCGGTACAGAATCCGACCAAGTACGAACTGGTGATCAACCTCAAGACCGTGAAGGCTCTTGGTCTCGACGTGCCGTCGGCCTTGCTCGCCCGCGCCGACGAGGTGATCGAATGATGTGAAGGATAGCGGGAGGGTTCAAAATGAAACTTCCCCGCCGACAATTTCTGCATCTGGCAGCGGGCGCGGCCGCGCTGCCGGCCGTGTCGCGCATCGCACGGGCGCAGACCTATCCGACGCGGCCGGTGCGAATGATCGTCGGATTTGCTCCCGGCGGCGGGAACGACATCCTCGCGCGAGTGATCGGTCAATGGTTGTCGGAACGGTTCGGCCAGCAATTTATTATCGAAAACCGGCCCGGTGCCGCCACCAACGTCGCGACTGAGATTGCGGTGAGAGCACCCGGCGACGGCTACACCCTTCTGCTCGTCGGTCCGGCGAATGCGATCAACGCGACCCTATACGAGAAACTCAATTTCAATTTCATCCGCGATATTACGCCGGTGGGGAGCTTGGTCCGCTTGCCGCTTGTCATGGTCGTAAATCCACCCTTGCCGACCAAGACAGGTCCCGAATTTGTTGCATATGCCAAGGCTAATCCGGGTCGGATCAGCATGGCCTCTGCGGGGGTCGGGAGCGGTCCTCACGTGAGCGGCGAACTGTTTAAGATGATGGCCGGCGTGGATATGCTGCACGTGCCATATCGTGGCGACGCCCCCGCACTTACTGACCTGCTTGGGGGACAAGTGCAGGTCTACTTTTCTGGGGTGGCAGCGACGCTTGAGCACATTAGGACGGGCAAATTGCGCCCATTGGCCGTAACCACGGCGAGCCGCTCGGAAGCGCTGCCCGACGTTCAGAGCGTGGCCGATTTCGTGCCGGGCTATGAGGCAAGCGTCTTATTCGGTGTTGGCGCACCCCGGAACACGCCGACCGAGATCGTCGAGAGGCTAAACAAGGAGATCAATGCGGGCCTTGCCGATCCCAAGGTGAAAGCTCGGCTTGCCGAATCGGGCGGCACGGTGTTGCCTGGCTCGCCCGGGGATTACGGCAAGCTCATCGCCTCAGAAACCGAGAAATGGGGGGAGGTAATCCGGGCAGCAAACATCAAGCCGGAATGATGCCGCCCTGACATTCCATAACGTCCCGTTCCGCGAATCCCTTCTCGACGTACCGCCCGCGCCGACGAGGTGATCGAATGATGTGACGGCGCGCGTTCATCGTGCGATTCTGTTAGGATTGATAGGCTCGATCCTTGGCTGGGCCGGACCGGAAGGGGGGGCCAGTGGCTGTGCCGACGAGGTGACCTTGTCTCTCAAAGGCGCAAAGAGCCCAACACACGGCCGCAAGCTTCGTTCGACCGGAACGAAGGCGCGAGCGCACGTTAGCGACGGGCCCAATTCACTGATCGAGTTGAAAGAGCAACTCGAAGCACGCACGCGTGAGCTTGGCGAGGCACTAGACCAGCAGACAGCGACTTCCGAGGTATTGAACGTCATCTCGAGCTCGCCGACCGACATCCAAGCAGTGCTCGACGCGGTCGTCGCGAGTGCTGCTCGTCTCTGCGAGGCGTTGGACGCCTGGATCGTGCTTCGCGACGGCGATGTCGTAGTGTCCCGTGCGCACTCCGGGCCACTCGGTGCTCTTCCCCTTGGTCATCGACAACCGCTCAACCGCCACTGGGTGACCGGCCGGGCGGTGCTCGAAGCGCGGACGATCCATGTGCCAGACCTCCTCGACAGCGACGAGTATCCGGAGGGCAAAGAGATGGCTCTCCGCTATGGTCATCGAGCGACCCTGGTCGTGCCATTGCTCCGCGACGCGACCGCTATCGGCGCTATCCTCGTCCGCCGCCGGGAAGCACGGCCATTTACCGACAAGCAGATCGAGCTTGTAAGCAATTTTGCGAAGCAAGTCCTCATCGCCATCGAGAACACGCGCCTGCTCAATGAGCTGCGCGAGGCGCTCGAGCAACAGACGGCGACATCGGAGGTGCTAAGTGTCATTTCAAGCTCACCCGGGCAATTGGAACCTGCGTTTCAGGCCATGCTGGAGAAGGCGACGCGCATATGCGACGCCAAGTTCGGCACCCTGATGCTCCGTGAAGGCGATGCCTTCCGCATCATGGCAATACATGGCACGTTGCCGCCGGAATACGTCGAGGAACGCCGCCGCCGCCCGGTAATGCCCGCTACTCCCGGCACCGGGCTTGCACATCTGATCGCTGGGAAACGACCGATTCAAATCGCCGATATTCGGAAAGAACCGGCCTACCGCAATGAGCCCGCGCGCGCACTCGTCGATATCGCCGGCGCTCGGACCCTCGTCACGGTGCCAATGCTTAAAGAAGATGAGCTTGTCGGGAGCATTAGCATCTACCGGCAGGAGGTCTGCCCATTCTCCGATAAGCAGATCGAGTTGTTAACGAACTTCGCCGCGCAGGCCGTCATCGCCATTGAGAACACCCGCCTGCTCAACGAGCTGCGGGAGTCGCTGCAGCAGCAGACCGCCACATCGGAAGTCCTCGGCGTCATTAGTTCGTCGCCAGGCGAACTGGAGCCGGTGTTCCAGGCCATGCTGGAGAACGCCATGCGCATTTGCGAGGCCAAGTTCGGTCACCTGGTCCTCTATGATGGCGAGAGTTTTCGTGCTGCATATCTACATGATGTTCCACAAGCCTATCGCGAGCTTTGGGACCATGGACCAGTACGGCCCGGCCCAAAGACTGGGCTTCGTCGAGTCCTCGATACGAAGCAGGTCGTTCACATTGCGGACCTCGCTGCCGAACCGGCCTATGCAGAACGCGATCCGTTGCGCGTCGCCACGGTGGAAATCGCGGGGGGCCGAACCTTCCTTGGCGTTCCCATGCTTAAAGAAAACCAGCTTGTCGGCGCCATCATCATTTATCGCCAGGAGGTCCGACCGTTCAGCGATAAGCAGATCGAGTTGGTCACAAACTTTGCCGCCCAGGCCGTCATCGCCATCGAGAACACGCGCCTGCTCAGCGAGCTGCGCGAGTCGCTGCAGCAGCAGACCTCAACCGCCGACGTGCTCAAGGTCATCAGCCGCTCGACCTTCGACCTGCAGATGGTGCTCGATACGCTCGCTGAATCGGCGTGTCGCCTATGCGATGCCGAAGCGTCCAGCATATGGCGCCCCAAAGGGGATGTGTTCAAACTTGCTGCAGAGTTCGGGCACTCGGCGGACGTCCAAGAGGCAATAAGGAAGTATTCCCACCGGCCCGGGCGCGAAACCTCTACCGCTCGAGTCCTGCTTGAAAGACGAACGGTTCATATTCACGACTGTGAGGCTGACCCCGAATATAAGGCACCGGACGTTCTGAGATTGGCAGGCAATCGAGCCTTACTTGGAGTCCCGCTCCTGCGAGAGGGAATTCCAATCGGTGTGCTTAACCTGACCCGGTCTACGGCGCGCCCTTTCACTGATAAACAAATTGAATTGGCGACAACCTTCGCCGACCAGGCCGTGATCGCGATCGAAAACGTGCGGCTGTTCGACGAAATCCAGGACAAGAGTCGGCAGCTGCAGCTTGCCAGCGAGAACAAGTCGCAGTTCGTGTCCAGCATGAGCCATGAGCTGCGCACGCCACTCAACGCCATCATCGGGCTGACCGAGATGATGGTCAAAAACGCGGCGCGCTTTGGCACAGAAAAGGCGCAGGAGCCGCTGCAGCGCGTGAACCGCGCGGGTACTCACCTTCTGGGCCTCATCAACCAGGTGCTCGACCTGTCGAAGATCGAGGCCGGAAAGCTCGAGCTCAACCCACAGACCGTGCAGCTAACAGCGCTGATCAAGGAGGTCATCGGCACCGCCGGACAGCTTGCCGAGCAGAACAGGAACCGCCTCATCGTTGATGCCCAAGAGAACCTCGGCGCATTGATCGTGGATCCCATGCGGCTGCGGCAGATCCTGCTCAATCTCCTCAGCAATGCCTGCAAATTCACCAAAGCGGGCGAGGTGAAGCTTGCGGCGCGCGAGGTGAGCAATGGAAGCAGCTTCGTCGAGTTCGCCGTCTCCGATACCGGCATTGGCATGACGCCTGAGCAGCAGGCAAAGCTGTTCGAGGAGTTCAGTCAGGCCGATGCCACAACGGCGCAGCGCTTCGGCGGAACCGGCCTTGGCCTTGCCATCACTCGTAAGCTCGCGCGCCTGATGGGCGGCGATGTGACCGTGGCGAGCGAGCCGGGCAAGGGTTCGGTCTTTACCGTGCGCCTGCCGGGCGGCGAGCACACATATACGTCATGAACCTGCCGCGCCGACGAGATTGAGGGAAAAGGCCGGAGAGGAAGGGTTCAAAATGAAACTTCCCCGTAGACAATTCCTGCACTTGGCCGCGGGCGCTATCGCGCTGCCGGCAGTCTCGCGGTTGGCGAGGGCGCAAACCTTTCCCTCGCGTCCGATAACCATGGTAGTGCCGGTCCCGGCCGGCGGGGCGATGGACACCAACGCGCGCCTCATCGCCGAGGGCGTGCGGGCGTCGCTCGGACAGCCGGTTGTGATAGAGAACGTAACCGGCGCATCGGGCAGCATCGGGGCCGGCCGGGTCGCTCGCGCCGCGCCCGACGGCTACACCATCATCTACGGGGCCCTCGTCACGCACGTCGTCAACGGGGCGGTCTATCAACTTCCTTACGATGTGCTCACGGATTTCGAGCCGATCGCGCTGATCGCCAACACGCCGTGGCTGATCGCCGCGAAGAAGGATTTGCCGGCGAACGATCTGCGCGGATTGATCGCCTGGCTGAAGGCCAATCCGGAGAAGGCGTCGTCCGGCACCGCGGGTCCGGGCAGCCCCTCTCACATCGGCGGCATCCTGTTCCAGAACATCACTGGTACGCGTTTTCAGCTTGTTCCCTATCGCGGCACCGCGCCGTCGATCCCGGACCTGGTGTCCGGCACGCTCGACATGGCGATCCTCGATCCGATCACCTCAATCCCGCAGTTCCGCGGTGGCCGCATCAACATCTTTGCCGTGATGGCGAAGAGCCGCACCGCCACCGCCCCCGAAATCCCAACCGTGGACGAGACGGGCGCGCCCGGCCTGCACATCTCGCCCTGGCAGGCGATGTGGGCGCCGAAGGGCACGCCGAAGGACGTCATCGCGAAACTCAACGGCGCAGTTGTCAGTACGCTGAACGACTTGGCCATCCGCAAGAAGCTCGCCGAGCAGAGCTACGAGTTCGGGATACGCGAGGAGCAGACGCCGGAGTATCTCGGCAAGTTCCACAAAGCCGAAATCGAGAAGTGGTGGCCGATCATCAAGGCGGCTAACATCAAGGCGGAATAAGGCGTCGCCAGCATTTCAGCGAGGGACGCTGAAACGAAATTTTCTGCATCTTGCAGCGAGCGCTGCCGCGCTGCCGGCTCTATCACGCTTCGCTTGGGCGCAAGCCTATCCGACGCGGCCGATGCGTCTGATCGTGCCGTTTCCGGCGGGCGGCGTGCTCGATCTTTAACGTGCGCGCGCGTCGCGAAGGGCGACCCGCATAGCGCATCGAAGACGCGCGTAAGCGGTGCCGTGCTAACGCACAAGCGCACCAAGACCGCGGCCAAAGAAGTCAACACTACCCCTTGAAAACGCAAAGCCGCCCCCGGCGGGAGGGCGGCGTTCGCGTTTTCAAGTACGGCTCCCTGGCAGTGGGAAGCGAATGGTAGATAGGCCACATCATAAGCGCGCGCAAGCGCCTCCTGAGGTCAGGCCAACTTTCACGTTGAATATCGAGGCTAGGCCCGGCGCCGGCACAAACGCGCTGAAATTTCTGCTGCAGCGCCTAGCCCGACAGTACGGTTTCAAATGCCTCGACGCGCGCGAGGAAGTCGCGTCGGCATTGCACCCTTTCAACCGAACGGCGCAAGCCTTTCAACAGCTTCGCGACGACGTCGCAAGGCGCGCCCGAGTTGTCCCGCTCGACCCAAACGCGAGCGCGCTCGTGATCGAGACCGCGATCACGGACAACGCGCCGCCGTTCAATCAGCCGTGGCCGCTGACAGGCCTAGGCGAGGGCTGGCATGCGGTCGACAAGTTCTCCACCCGTCAACGCACCTTCTGGCGACGATTCCGACTCGGACACGCGCGGCGGTCACCCCGCGCGCGTCCCATTCATCGGTGACACATGGAGAATGCACCATGGCATTTGCAAAAAGGAAGACCGGCGGAGGCGAGAACTTTCCGTTGTTGAAGTGGGACGGCCGCGTCGGCCGGCTCTACACCCAGCCCGCGAGCAGCAGAAGAACGGCGAATGGCAGAGCGTGCAGAACGATGTCACCGACGGGTTCTGCGCGGTGTTCGATCTCGCCGGCGTCGAACACGGCCGCATGAGGTTCCCGAAGGGAGGAGCACCAGAAACGCTCATGTACCCGATGGGAGAAGACATCGGCGAGGCGCCGGAAGGCGAGAATTGGCAGGAGGGTCTCCGGCTTCGAGTGAAGATGCCCGGCGAGGACTTCTGGCGCACCCTGATGAGTTCGGCCATCGGTCTCTGGCGATCTCTCGATCGGCTGCATGATCAGTATGTCGAGTTCGCCCAGAAGCATCCAGGCAAGGTGCCGCTCGTCGAGCTGATCGACGTCATGGAGATCAAGGCCAGGACCACGAGTTACGCGCCGACGTTCGGGATCATCGGCTGGGTCGATCCAGACAAGGTGCTGCAGCCGCCGACCGAAGACCAGGACGAGGACTTCGACTTCGGGTCGGGCTCCGGCCAGTCCGCCAAGGCCAAGGTGGCCGCGCGCGGCGACATGGACGACGAGATACCGTGGTGACATCGAGGCCGCGTCTGATCGGCGCGGCCTCGACAACTTCCAGAACAGCGTGATGACGTCAGCTCCCGCGGACAACCCAAATTTGACTGCCGCCCTCAATTTGGCCGCTGCGGGTCTACCCGTTTTCCCGGCGGGGCCAGATAAGCGTCCATTGTTAGCTGGCTGGCAGGAGAAAGCGAGCACCGAGGAGGAGCAAATACGTAAGTGGTGGGACAGTTATCCCGGTGCTTTGCCGGCCATCGTTGTCGGGCGCGCTGGCCTCGTCGTCATCGACTGCGATCGGCACCCTGGCGGCAATGACGGCATCAAAGCCTTCAATAGCCTTCTGAGAGCCAACGGCGGCACCCTTGCCGGCGTGCCGATGACAAGAACGTCGCGCGGCGGTGCTCACCTGTTCTTCAAACAACGGCAGAATGGTGAGCCGCTTGGCAACGGGCGCGGCGAATTGCCGGACGGCATCGATGTGCGCGGCATGGGCGGCTTCGTCATTGCACCGGGCGCAGTGCTACCAGACGGTAAGAAGTGGCAGGCCATTAACGGTATGCCGTTGCTAGCCGATGCCCATAAAGCTGGCACCATACCCGACCTGCCGCAGTGGCTGGCAGATATCATCCGCCCAAATCGGCAACGAAGAAACGGACATGGGACTGATGAGTACGCACCCGGCCTTGTCGACATTCCGGGAGCGACCGGCGGTTTGCACGGCCAGGCTTATGCTGCGGCAGCACTCAAGGGTGCGGCCGCCGAACTCAGTGCCACCCCGACCGGCAAGCGTAACGAGACGCTCAATGCCGTGGCGTTCCGTCTTGGAACAATGATTGAGCGAGGTTGGATCGACGAAAAAACTGTCTCTGAGGCGCTGCTCGATGCCTGCGCTGCAAACAACTATTTACGCGAACACGATCACCGCGCCACGATGAAAACCATCGAGAGCGGAATTGAAGCAGGGACGAAAGAGCCGCACCCGGACCTGCCGGACCGCGATCTCTCATCAGGCGGCGACGGCACGGAGCTTTCTGACCTTTCTGACCTTTCCGCCACACGGGGCGGTAGGGAGAGAAGGAGCGACGAACAGCAAACGAGCGGCCGGAAAGCGGAAACTGGCACATGGGATGAGCCAGATTGGACGCTGCTCGATGACAGACGGGGCGAACTCCCTGATTTTCCGGCTGAGGCATTGCCGGCCTCGCTGCACGACTGTCTCCTTCGTGCTGCCCGTGGCGCGGGTGTAACACTGGCGCACGTCGCGGTGCCATTGCTTGGCATTGGTTCGAGTCTAATTGGGACAGCGCGTCGCGTGCGCGCGTGCCGCTCCTGGTCCGAGCCGTTGACCATGTGGGTGGCCGTGGTCGGCTTTAGCGGTACCGGCAAGACGCCCGGTCTCGACGTTACCAGGCGCGTGCTGTCCGTGATTGAACGCGCACGCAAACAGAAAATCGCAGAAATGCAGCGGGAGCACGAGAGCCGCGCTCAAAAAGCCAAAGCGGAAAAGAAAAAATGGGAGAAGGCCGTAGCCGAGGCGGTCGAGGCTAATTTGCCAGCGCCGCCGAAGCCAGTGAGCGCGACCGAGCCCGGTCCATTCGTTGCGCCGAGGCTATGCCTCTCGGACAGCACGATTGAGCGACTTGCCGTCCTGCTGTAAGCACGGCCGCAGGGCTTGGCGTTCGTTGCCGATGAGCTTGCGCGGCTCTTTTTGAATATGAGGCGTTACTCCAACGGGCAGGACAACGAATTCTGGCTCGAGGCCTGGAATGGCAAGCATTTTGTTGTCGAGCGACAAAACCGGCCGCCTGTTCTCGTGGACTACTTGTTGGTTGGCGTCATTGGCGGCTTCCAGCCGGATAAGCTTGCTCGGGCTTTTGAGGGCGATGATGACGGCATGTATGCGCGGTTCTGCTTTGCATGGCCGGAAGAGCCGACCCATATGCCGCTTTCCAACGAGGTTACCGAGATTGAGCCGGATATCCAGAATGCGCTCACGCGCCTCGTCGATTTGCCCGCAAGCGAGGACGACGTCTTTGTACCGAAAACTGTGGACTTGTCGGCTGATGGCATCTCGACCTTTGAGACCTTTCGGGCCTTTCTGGCAGACGCGAAAACAGAATTGGACGGTCGAGAACGGGAATGGGTTGCCAAGGGCGGCACCCATGTCCTGAGACTGAGTGGCACGTTGGCCTACCTGGATTGGGCCATGCTCGGGGGCGCCGAGCCGCAAACCATTGGCGAACAGTACGTTGAGGCCGCCGTGCGGTTGTGGCGCGAATATTTCTGGTCTCACAGCCAAGCGGCTCTCCGGCAAATCGGGCTAACTGAAAAGCACGCCAACGCTCGCCGCGCACTGCGATGGATTCGGACAAACCAGAGGACAGAGGTATCGCTGCTGGAGATCCGGCGTGAGGCGCTCGGCCGTCGGCTTGATGCCGAACAGACACGCACCCTACTCGATGGCCTGGTTCGTGCCGGTTGGCTGAAGCTCGTGACCACGAAGACGGGTGGTCGCGCTATTCATCGGTGGCAAGTCAACCCGCTGCTTTTTTCTGGGGCACCGATGCCAGAAAGGTCGGAAAGGTCAGAAAGGGGGGCTCTGCCATGACGCTGAGCATCTTTCCGACCTTTCTGACCTTTCTGACATGGAAGCTGTGTTGGCCGTGCCATAGCCTTCGCCGCCGAGCGCCGGGGGCCCGGCCGGCGACTTGGCCGGTCGGCCAGAGTTTACGTCCGAGTACACGATGTGCGCCCCGCCGATGCCTCCCAGATCGGCGCAGCCATGCATTGGGGTAGCCATGGCCCGCGCGCCGTCCACATTCCGGCAGCAGGACGTGACCAGAGCGGTCAAAGCCGTCAGCGCGGCCGGTGTGCATATCGCTCGCGTCGAGATCGACAAAACGGGCAAAATCGTAATCATTGCCGCCGACACGGCTGAGAGGTCTGACGGTATGACGGAGGCCAATGAATGGGACCGCGTTTGAAGTTGCCGCCCTACGTGCAGGCGTTTGTTGATAGACACGGAATGCCACGTTTCTATTTCCGCCGCCGTGGCTATCAAAGTGTAGCGCTTCCGGGTCTTCCGTGGTCGCCGGCATTCATGTCCGCATATGAAGCCGCCAAAGGCGACGCACCCCGCATTGAGGTCGGTCTGACCCGCACCACGCCCGGAACGGTTAATGCTGCGGTGATCTCGTATTTCAACTCAGCAGCGTTCCAGGCGCTCGCCCCCGAGACGCAGCGGAGCCGCCGGAGGATACTTGAAAGATTCCGGGTCGAGCATGGTGATAAGCGCATCGCGATGCTGCAGCGTGCCCATATCGACCGCATGGTCGCTGCTAAAATCGCCACACCATCCGCAGCAAGAAATTTTCTAAAGGCGGTCAACGCGATCATGGCTCATTGTGTCGCAAATCATATGCGCGACGATGATCCGACCCAAGGAATCAGAAGCCCCAAAATCAAAACGGACGGTTATGCTACTTGGAGCGAGGAGCACATAGGCGCATTCGAGGCGCGGCATCCAATTGGCTCGCGCGCTCGGCTGGCGATGGCTTTGTTGCTGTATACCGGGCAGCGACGCTCTGATGTGCTTCGGATCGGGCGACAGCATGTGCGCAATGGTGTGCTGCACGTTCAGCAACAAAAAACCAATGCAAAGTTGGCAATACCGGTGCATCCCGAACTGCAGGTAATATTAGACGCGGCACCTAGTCAGCATCTGACCTACTTGACGACCCGCGACGGCTCACCGTTCTCGCCCGCGGGCTTCGGAAACCTATTCCGAGACTGGTGTAAGGAATCTGGCCTGCCAAAGGGGCTCAGCGCACATGGCCTGCGCAAAGCGTGCTGCACGCGACTGGCCGAAGCTGGGTGTTCTGAAAAGCAGATTGCGGCCATCAGTGGCCATTTGAGCATGTCGGAAGTGGCGCGGTATACTAAAGCCGCTGATCAGGCGCGACTCGCGCGAGATGCGATGGCGATGTTCTCATCAACCAGAACATCTGAGTGTCAAACTCCCGTCCAAAGTGTCAAACCGGCGTCTAATGCATTGAAAGGACAAACTGAAAACTAAGCATGGCGGTCCCGAGAGGACTCGAACCTCCGACCTTCGGTTTAGGAAACCGCTGCTCTATCCGGCTGAGCTACGGGACCGTTGTTTCAATCGCTTTCCCAGGTAGTGTCTTGTTCTAGGGCTTCAATATAGCGGCCCCCGTATGGCTGGCTGGACCCCTTTAGCATAGCTTTTACGGCCGCTTGCGTGACAATGATCAGCCTTTCACCCGCCCGAACCCCAGCCTACGACAAGGAACCTCTGAATAAAAACGAAAACGGCCGCCACCGGCACAATCACTAGAACGCCAGCCGCCATGATCATTCCCCAATCGACCACGCTGGCATTGTAAAGATCGGCAATTCCGACCGGCAGCGTTTTCATCTCATCGGCGCTGAGCAGCACGCGCGCGAAGATATAGTCGTTCCAGGCGAGAATGAAGGTGAAGGTGCCGGTCGCGACAACGCCGGGCAATGCGAGCGGCAAGACGCCATGGATGACCGCCTGCAAACGGCTGCCGTCGATTCTTGCCGCCTCCTCGATTTCGAGCGGAATGCTCTGAAAGAAGGTGCGCAGCAGCCATAGGCTGAACGGCAGGCAGAAGGCAGTATAGGCGAGGATCAATCCGAGATGCGAGTTGGTCAGCCCAAGAAAACGCATGGCCACGTAAAATGGAATGATGATCATGATCGGCGCGAACATGTAGGTGAAGAGGATAAGCCCCGCGATCATCTCCCGCCCATGGAAGCGAAAACGCGTGAGGCCGTAGGCGGCGGGCGCCGAAACAAGCAAAGTCAATCCAACAGTGGCGAACGACACGATGAGACTGTTGCGGAAATAGGTGAGAAAGCGCGTCTCTGCGAACAGTCGACCGAGATTGTCGAGGGTGACATGCGCGGGCCAAAGCGTCGGCGGGGTCACGAAAATCTCACGTGAAGGCTTCAATGCGGTCGAGGCCATCCACGCGAAAGGAAAGGCCGTGAAAACGAGCAGCGCTAAGGCCAAGAACATCAACACCTGGCCGCGGGGGCTCAGCAACCCGGAGTGACTCATAAATTCTCCTCACGCCGCCAGATGCGAAAGTAGAGCACGGCCGCGCCTGCAAGGGCGAGGAACATGACCACGGCCATGGCCGAGCCGAGGCCTGCCTCGTAGTAGGCGAAGGTGCGCATGTAGGTGTAGATCGGCAGCGTGCGGATATAGGTCTCGGCGCCGCCGCCCTGGATCATCAGCCATGGCGTGTCGAATTTCGTGAACATCCAGATCGAGCGCAGCAACACGATGACGAACAGGACGCTCTTGAGCTGGGGCAGCGTCACGTGAACGAACCGCTGCCAGGCATTGCCACCGTCGACCTTGGCCGCGTCGTAAAGCTCCTCCGGAATGGTCTGTAACCGCGCCAGAACGCCGATCACGACGAAGGGAAAGAATTGCCACACGCTGACGATGATCAACGACACCATGATCCAGTCCTTGCCCATGAAACTGATCGGCTGATCGACCAAACCCGCTTTTTCGATCAGATAGTTGATGAGACCGAACCGGCTGTTGAGCAGCCATTTCCAGACGATCACGGCGACCACCGTGGGCACCACATAAGGAAAGATGATGATGCCACGCAGGATGTTGCGGCCGGGAAAGAGCTCGTTGAGCAGCAGAGCCGCCGCGACACCCAGTACGATCTGCAGCATGATCGTCGAAAGAGCATAGACCGTACCGCGCCATACCGACGCCCAGAATTCTGGATCGCGCAGTAGAAAAATATAATTGTCGAGCCAAATGAAAGTCTGTTGCGGGAAGAACGAGTGCTTGTTGAAGAAGCTGATCCAGACGCCGTAGAGCACCGGATAAAGCG
>Ga0126378_10002954_pt1 | contig 12749 bp, 13 predicted proteins | sample PanSoiMetPlot_23_FD_92587 | JGI IMG/M metagenome (GOLD analysis project Ga0126378, IMG submission 92587) | Tropical forest soil microbial communities from Panama - MetaG Plot_23 | ecosystem: Environmental > Terrestrial > Soil > Tropical forest > Bulk soil | place: Panama | collected 2016-02-17
GCCGACCAGCCGCAGAATCGTGTCCAGCCGTCCTGGACGGTGAGCCAGCAGCTTCACCAGGGCCGGCGCGTCCATGGGCGGACCGTAGTCCCCGCTTCTTGCCAGTGCCAACAGGTCCCCGGCCGCCGTTTTCATGATCACGGTGGGTTGACGTCGCACAGCCCGGTCAATCCACCACGATCATGGAGAAGTCCCGGGGGAACATCCGTCCAGCGCACTGACCGTCCCTTGCCGTCCCTCCTGATCCCGCTACACCCTGCCTGACTAGGTGAAACGGGACGGGCAGTTACCGGCAGGGGCGGCTGGAACGGCAGCGGCGGACTTCGAGACCGGCGGACGGCGCGCTGCGTCGTCGGCGGGTTCGATTCCCGTCCGCCTCCGCTGACGTGCGCAGACACCGCCCGTGCTGGGCAGGTGCGACGGGTCAGGACTTCGGTATCAGCTTCGCTTTGAGTAGCTCGAACTCGTCCCGGCTGATCAGGTTCTGCTCAAGCAGGGACGCGAGCCTGTTCAACTGGTCAGGGACGGACTCGGCATCGGGTTGCGGCGGCTCGCGACGATCACTCGCCGGCGCGGCGCGAGCCCGGCCGATTGCCCTGAGCGGCTCGGATAGTTCTATTCGCAGGGCATCAGGACGCTTCGCGGTGCTCAGGAAATAGAACTCGGCGTCCCGTCCGCGGATCCGTACGACCGTCTCTATCTTGTCGGAGGCGCTTCCGACCGCCGCGCCAATCGCCCCGAAAATCAATGCCCCGAGCAAGAGGCCCACCAGTCCGAAGATCAGGAGCCCAAGCAAGGCGCCAAGCAGGCCGAGGGCCAGGATCCACCCAACCTGCGGGCCGCCCGTCCCGCTCCGCTCTGGCCCGGTGACTTCTACCGCCTCGACATCCCGATATGGAACCTCGGCGACGGCGTCCGCCACGCCGGGGCGGCACACCATGATGCGGTCGTCGCCGAACCGCAGGTCGTAAGCCTGGCCTTTGGTCAGGGGAACCTCTCCGCCCCCGCCGTTAAAGATCACGTGCCGCAGAATGCGCAGCGATTCGTTGTCTAGTGCGGCGAGCGCCGCCACCGCGCGAAAGCGCTCCGCACGTTGCGCGAGCTTCGCGGAGGTCGCCGCCGCCGCGCGCGGGTCAAGCCCGGAAAGTGCCAGCCACGCGCTCGCCCATCCCTCGTTGGTCAGCGGGAAACGCTCTATGACCTTCACCGTATCCATTCGGCTCAGCCGGGCGACGACGAAGCTGGGTCCGGCCTTCCGGCCCTCCTGCCAGCCGAGGCTGTGACGAAAGCCAGACCCAAGCAGCAGGTGAGGGTAACCTCGGTGCAGCTCAGCGGGTGGGACGCTCGGCATGGCCGGAACTGACGGCGGGGAACCAGCACCGTCTTGAGGTACCTCCGCAGGCCCGTCGCGACTAACCAACTCGGCCTCCGCTATCAGGCAAAGTGCAAGAACTGTAACTTAAACCCAACGTGCTGTCAGCCCTGAGCAATCGCTGCCGACCCGGCTAGTGCGCGGGTGAGTTTGGGTCATGCGGTCCGAACTCGCTCCCAGGAGCCGATTCTGGTGCCGCTGGCTGCGGGTAACCCCCCGGAGGGAAGCCGGTCGGGGAGTAGCCGGTCTGCGTGGCGCCGAACGGATCAGGCGACTCGGGGAACTGAGCAGGCGGGAACGGAGGCTGCGCCGACTGATACGAGCTCTGCTCGGCCGGATACTGCGGAGCCGTCTGGGTGAGCCCGAAGGGGCCGGTCGGCTGGTACTGGCCCGCCGCCTGCTGCTCGGTCGTGGAGACGGCCTCGCCCGCTTGGTAGGCACTGAAGTCCAGCGCTCCCGTACCCGCACCGTCGTCCGCCTCCACGTAGTCGCGGTAAGCCGTGATTGAGAACCGGCCGAGCGCGAGCGCCGCGAAGAACACCATCAGAGCTCCAGCCCCGGCGTAAAACGCCAGCCCGGTCACGATGATCCTGTGTGCGCCTGACTCGATCGGGGCGCCAGTCGTAATCGACCCGGCCAGGCTGGCCGGCAGCAACTTCACCAGCTGAGCCCCCGCGATGAACCAGGCACCGCCGAGGCCCGCGATTACCGCGCAGAATCCGCCGAATGCCCTGCTTCGCGTTACCGCGATGATCAAGCCAGCCACGAGGACAACCGCGCCGGGAATCGCCGACAGGTAAAGCCTGCCGTGGGTGTATGTCCACGCCGTATCTGGTGTGAAGCCGTATCCGATGGACGGCCCGGCGAAGGGCGCAATGCCTCCCCAGCCGCCGAGCACGACGAGGGCCAGCCCGCACAAAGCGCCCCGGCTCCTCGGTGTCCGCACGCCGTTTGCCATGTTGTGCTCACTTTCTCCGCATCGGCTGATCTAGACTGACACATCACGACCTGTGATGAGCAGTAACGCGGATCGCGGATTGTCGTTTCGCGGCGCGTGCTGCCGGGTGAAGCAGCCAGTGGCTGGCCGTGCCGACGCGACGCCGCGAGAGGTATGGTCACGGTCGTGGACGATCAGCGCAGGTTCGTGCCGCGCACCGACGCCGTTCTGGCAGATCCCAGGCTAGCGCGAGCGCAGGCACGCCTGGGCCGGTCGCTGGTGCGTGACGCGGTGCGCCGGGCGCAGCAGCGCGCTAGGGATGGCGAGATAAGCCCGGACCAGGTGGCGACGGTGGCCGTCACCGGGCTGCCGGCGCTCGCCGCCAGCCTGACGCCGGTACTCAACGCTACCGGCGTGCTGCTGCACACCAACCTCGGCCGAGCGCCGCTCTCGCCGGCCGCGCGGGAGGCCGTAGCGGCGGCCGCCGGCTGCACCGACCTCGAGTTCGATCTGGCCAGGGGTACCCGCGGCCGCCGGGGCGCAGCGATGCTCGCGGCCCTGGCCAGCGCGGTGCCTGACGCCGAGGCCGTTCACGTAGTGAACAACAACGCCGCCGCCCTGGTCCTGGCTGCAACCGCGCTCGCCGCCGGCCGCGAGATCGTGGTGAGCAGAGGCGAGCTGATCGAGATTGGCGACGGTTTCCGGCTGCCCGAGCTGCTGTCGAGCACGGGCGCGACGATACGCGAGGTAGGAACAACGAACCGGACGTCGGTCGCCGACTATGCGGCGGCGGTCGGGCCGCGGACCGGGTTCGTGCTGAAGGTGCATCCGTCGAATTACCGCATCGCGGGCTTCACCGCGAGCGCTGGGGTCGCTGAACTCGCCGACCTGGGCGCGCCCGTCGTGGGTGACATCGGTTCAGGACTGCTTGTACCCCACCACGCGCTGCCCGACGAGCCGGACGCAGCGACCTGGCTGCGGGCCGGCGCGGCACTCGTGACGGCCAGCGGCGACAAGCTGCTCGGCGGCCCCCAAGCGGGCCTGCTGCTCGGCCGCGCCGACCTGATCGCCACGCTGGCCAGGCACCCGCTCGCCCGGGCGCTGCGGGTCGACAAGCTGACCGTGGCGGCGCTGGAGGCCACGCTGGCCGGCCCCGCGCCGCCCGTGCTGCAGGCGCTCTCCGCCGAGCAGGCGTTGCTGCTCGAAAGGGCGCAACGACTCGCTGGCGTACTCTCCGCGGCGGGGATCGATGCGCTGCCCGTGGCTAGCCAGGCCGCCGTCGGGGGCGGCGGCGGACCTGGAGTGGAGTTGGCCAGCGCCGCGGTTAGCCTGCCTGAGGATCTGGCCGGGCCGCTGCGCTCCGGCGAGCAGGTGCGGACCGGTCGTCATGCGGCCATCGCCGGCCGGGTCAGCGATGGCCGGCTGCTGCTCGACCTGTACGCCATCGAGCCCGGCGACGACGATGCGATCGCGGCGGCGGTGCTCGCCGCCGCGAGTCCCGCTGGGTAACGGGCGATGCACGTCATCGCGACCGCCGGGCACGTCGATCACGGCAAGTCGGCGCTGCTGCGCGCGCTCACTGGGATGGAACCCGACCGCTGGGCGCTGGAGCGCCAACGCGGCCTGACCATCGACCTTGGCTACGCCTGGATGCGCCTGCCGTCTGGGGAGTCGCTCGCGTTCGTCGACGTGCCAGGGCACGCCAGGTTCGTCACGAACATGCTGGCCGGCGTCGGCCCCGTCCCCGCCGTGCTATTCGTCGTGGCGGCCGACGGCGGCTGGATGCCGCAGTCCGCCGAGCACCTGGCAGCCATCGACGCGCTCGGCATCTCGCGCGGACTGCTCGTGATTACCCGGTCCGACCTGGCCGACCCAAGGGGTGCGACGGCGCAGGCGCTCGCCCATATCCGCCGGTCGAGCCTGGGCGATCTGCGCACGGTGGCGGTCAGCGCAGTCACCGGCGCGGGCCTGCAAGAGCTTACAAACGCGCTCGCAGAGCTTGCCGCGGCGATGCCGTCGCCCGATCCGGGCGCGCCAGTAAGGATCTGGGTGGACCGCGCGTTCAGCATCACCGGCAGCGGCACGGTGGTCACGGGCACGTTGCCGGCTGGCACGGTCAGCCGGGGGGACGAACTCCTCATCACGCCCGAGATGCGGCCGGTGCGGGTGCGCGGCATCCAGTCGCTCGGCCGCAACGCAGCCTCGGTCAGCGGAGTCGCGAGGATCGCTCTGAACCTGCGCGGCGTCGACCGCGCCGACGTCGCCAGGGGAATGGCCCTGATCCGGCCAGGGCAGTGGACCATGGCCAGGCACGTCGACCTCCGGATCACGGACGGGCGGACTGCCAGCGAGGAGAACATTGACCTGCCAGGCGAGATCACCGTGCACATCGGCGCCGCGCGCACTCCCGCGAGGGTCAGGATCCTCGGCAGCGGGCTGGCCAGACTATCTCTGCGCGACCCGCTTCCGCTGCACGTGGGAGAACGAGTGTTGCTCCGCGATCCCGGCGCAGCCAGAGAGCAGGCAATGCCGGCCGGATCCCGGGCGCCTGGGTCATCCTGGCGCGGCCTGTTCGGCGCGGTCGTACTTGACCCGAACCCGCCGCCGCTGACCCGCAGGGGAGCGGCCGCACGCTCCATCACCGAACTCGCCTCCTGGCCCGACCCGCCCGCCGCGGCCGACTTGCTCAGGCGGCGCAAGCTGGTCCGCTCGGCCGAGCTGCGTGCCACGGGCGCCGATGGCCTGCCGGAGCCCGTCGCGGCCGACTGGCTGGCCGATTCGCAGACCTGGAGCCAGCTTGCGTCCAGGCTCGCCGAGCTTGTGACCGACCACGCACGCACCGATCCGCTCGCGCCCGGACTGCCAGTCGACGCGGCGCGCGACGCGCTCCGCCTGCCCGACCGGCGGCTTGTGCTCGCGCTCGCTGCGACGACCGAGTCGGTCGCGCTCAAGGGGGGCGTCCTCACCGGTAAGGGCGGCACTAGCGATCTCCCTGCCGGGCTGGCCTCCGCGGTTGCATCGCTGCTGGCTGACCTCCAGGCGAGGCCGTTCGATGCCCCAGAATCCGAGCGGCTGCGCGAGCTCGGCCTTGACAAGCGCGATCTGGCCGTTGCCGCCAGGTACGGCGCTCTGTTGCGGCTGACCGATCAGGTGGTGCTCGCGCCCGACGCAGGCGATCGAGCCGCGCGGATCCTTTCCGAGCTCGAGCAGCCCTTTACCACCTCGCAGGCGCGTGTGGCCCTAGCCTCGACCAGGCGGACGGTTATCCCGCTGCTCGAGCACCTCGACCGGCAGCGGATCACGCAGCGGCTGCCCGACGACCGCAGGAGAATACGGCCGTAGCGCGGGGGTTCCGTGGTCGTCACGAGACGGCATGGTCAGTCGGTGCCGGAGTCGGCATGAGCGGCGAAGCGTGTCGCGCTCCACGACCTCGCCTCTGGCGGCGGTTTGCCGGCGCTGATCCACCTGGTGATGGCCAGCCCGGTGGCTGGCGCGTTGAGTATGCCGGTCCTGAAATGCCCGGAGGTGAGCCAGGCATTGGCGATGCCGGGCACCTGGTCGATGACCGGACGTCGATCCGGGTGGCGCGGGCGAAAACAGCACCATTGGTGTGATACGCCTACGTCGCGGACCCCAGGCAGCGCCGCCCTGAGCCCGCCCATGATCGTGTCCACGACCTCCTCGCGCACCACCGGGCTTTCGTCCCCGTAGTCGAACGTTCCGCCGGCCAGCAGCCGACCGTCTTCGAGCGGGGTCGCGACCGGCGCCACAGTGCAGGGCAGGTGCATGTTGGTCGGCTCGGTGACGATCAGATGCCCCTTGACCCGGTCGGAGGGAATGTCAAGGTCGAGGCCGTCGATGACCGGCGGTTGCCCGGTCGCGAATACCACCCCGCCAGGGCTGATCTCACCTGCCGAGGTCGTGACTGACTCGATCCGATCGCCCCGGATCCTGACGGCCGTCGCCGCTACGCCGGTACCCACGGACGGCAGCTCCTCGGCAAGCCCCACCAGCGCCCGCAGCGGGTTCACCCTGGCCTGATGGCGAATCAAGGCACCGCCGAGATGCCAGGCAAGGCCGGGCACAAGGGCAGCGATCTTGGCGGCATCGAGCCACTCCACGTTCTTGGGCTGGTGCGCGGCAAGCCCGCCTGGATCAGGTGTCAGACCGATCCAGTCGAGCTCTACCAACCCGAGGCCTCCGGGAGTTACCTGATCGAGGTATCGCCAGCGTTCCAGGCTGGCTCGCTCCAGGTCGACGAAGGTCTCCGGGTCGCTCCACTGATGCGGCTCAGGGATCAGCAGCCCGGTTGCGCCGCCGGTCGCGCCGGCGCCGAGCCGGCCAGCCTCGATCAGCTGTACCGATCCAACCCCGGCGTCATGCAACGACGAGGCTATGGCGACGCCAAGCATCCCGCCGCCGATAACGAGCAGGTCGGGCCGCGGCTGCGCGACGACCCCCGCGTCGCGGCCGAGCACGCTCCGCTGCTCGGATGTCAGTTGGTCGCGCCAGATCGCGCCAGTCACGGTCATGACCTCATCCTCCGCGATATGGGCGTCGCGCCGGGAACGAATCGGGGCGCTGCATGCTTGTTCTAGGGTGCGCGCGTTTGAGAACCGCCACGCGGGCAGGCCCGGCTCGAGAAGTACGCTAGGGCGGCCCCGGGAAGTAGTCCGCTTGAGGAGGTGCGCCATGCTAGCCGACTCTTACGGCCGCGTGGCCACCGACCTGCGCGTATCGCTGACCGACCGGTGCAACCTGCGCTGCTCCTACTGCATGCCGCCTGAGGGGCTCGAATGGCTCCCGAGCCTCGAGCAGCTCACCGACGACGAACTCGTGAGGCTGCTTGGCATCGCGGTCGAGCGGCTGGGGATCACCGAGATCAGGTTCACCGGGGGCGAGCCGATCCTGCGCCGTGGCTTGGCGGGCGTCGTCGCCAGGACCGCTGCGCTCAGGCCGCGTCCTGAGATCTCGATGACCACGAACGGCATCGGCCTGGCCAGGCTCGCGGGACCGCTGCACGAGGCGGGATTGGACCGGATCAACGTCTCGCTTGACACCCTCGACGCCGACAACTTCGTGAAACTGGCCAGAAGGGACAGGCTAGCGGACGTGCTCGCCGGACTCGCCGCCGCCGCAAGGACCGGGCTGGCGCCGGTGAAGGTCAACGCGGTGCTGATGCGAGACATCAACGACCATGAGGCGGCGGACCTGCTCCAGTTCTGCCTCGATCGCGGGTACCAGATGAGGTTCATCGAGCAGATGCCGCTCGACGCACAGCACGGCTGGCGCAGAGAGAACATGGTGACAGCCGATGAGATCATGCGAGCCCTGTCAGTGAAGTTCACGCTCACGCCCGACGACCCCGGCACGCGAGGATCCGCCCCGGCCGAAACGTTCCTCGTCGACGGCGGCCCCGCCAAGGTTGGCGTGATCGGATCGGTCACCAGGCCGTTCTGCGGCTCCTGCGATCGTGTGCGGCTCACCGCGGATGGCCAGGTCAGGAACTGTCTGTTCGCCAAGGACGAGGGCGACCTGCGTACGCCGTTGCGAGCCGGCGCCGGCGACGAAGAGCTCGCCGCCCTCTGGCGGCTCGCCGTGGCCACTAAGCTGCCTGGGCACGGGATCAACGATCCCGGCTTCCTTCAGCCGGCCAGGCCCATGTCAGCCATCGGCGGCTGAAGGCAGATGACAGCCATGGCCGGACCCGCAGGCCCGGTCGCCGCGCTGGTGCTAGCAGGCGGCAGCGCGAGCCGGATGGGCGGCGTCGACAAGCCGGGAATCAAGGTTGGCGGCCGTACGCTGATCGCCACCGTCGCCGCCGCCGCATCGGGGGCTGGGGCCAGCCATCTCGTCGTCGTCGGGCCGGCCAGGCCGGATCTGGCCGGAGCGCTGCCCGGCGCGCCGAAGCTGGAGTTCATCAGAGAGCGGCCAGCAGGTACCGGCCCCGTGCCGGCTCTGCGGGCCGGATTGCCCCTGGTGACCGAGCCGTGGCTGTTGTTGCTCGCCGCCGACCTGCCCTTCGTGCGTGACAGTCACCTCCGGAAGCTTGTTGCCGCCGCCGAACGGTCGGAGAACGGCGCATTGCTTGTCGACGCCAACGGCAGGCCGCAGTGGCTCGCAAGCTGCTGGAGAACCGCCGGCCTGCGATCGGCGCTCGGCGTGTACGCGGGCAGTTCACTGGGAGGGCTGCTCGGGCCGTTGCGCGCCGCCGAGGTCGCCGTGGCTCAGGCTGGCCAGGCTGCTCCGTGGCTGGACTGCGATACACCCGAAGACGTGGCTGCGGCGCGCGCGCTGACACGAGGATCGGAGGCAGACGATGAGCGTGCTTGAGGACTGGATCGATGCGGCCAGCGCCGAACTAGGCGTCGACCGGGCCATCGTGGACGTCGGGACGGTTCTCGACCTGGCTCGTGAAGTCGCGCACCGGGTCGACCGGCCCGCAGCGCCCGTCACCGCTTTTCTGCTCGGCGTGGCGGTCGGCGCGGGCGAGGGGCTCGAGCCGACCGCCGACCGGCTGCTCGCGCTGGCCAGCAGGTGGCGACCGACGAGCCTGGCCTGACCTGCTTCTCCTTGATCGGCCTGCCCGGCTCTTGCCATCGGGAGCTTAACGATATATCTTTGAACTATCTAGAGAGTTCGAAGATAGGCTTCGAACGTGCGACAAGGAGTTGCAATGAAAGATCATGATCCAGATGTGGATCACGGAGTAGACGAGCACGGGAACGCCTTCTGGTACCGGCATCGACGCGGCGGCGGCGGCAGGAGGTTCAAGATGCGGATGGAAGGGCCGCCTGAGCCGGATGGCCCGGAATTCCACGGCCACGTGTTTCCCGGGCCGGGGGAGTTCGGCCCGCCGTTCCGCGGCTACCATGGCGGTCCGCCGCCTTTCGGCCCGTGGTCGCGTGGCTATGGCAGGCGCGGCGGCCGGGCCAAGCGCGGAGACGTGCGCGCGGCAGCGCTCGCGTTGCTGGCCGAGGAGCCGCTGAACGGCTACCAGATCATCCAGCAGATCGGCGAGCGCAGCGGCGGCCTTTGGCGGCCGAGCCCTGGCTCTGTGTACCCGGCGCTCGCTCAGCTCGAAGACGAGGAGCTGATCACCTCGCAGGCCAGCGCCGGCGAGCGCCGAGCGTACACGCTGACCGAGGCGGGCCGGGCGTACGTTGCCGAGCACGCCGAGGAGCTGAGAGCACCGTGGGCAGCCGTGTCGGGTGACGCCGCCGGCGCCGCCGCCGACATGCGCTCTTTGGTCCGCCAGGTGCACGTGGCAGCGTTTCAGGTGCTGAGCGCGGGCACGGAAGCACAGCTGGCTCAGGCGCGCAAGGTCCTGGCCCAGGCGAGGCGCTCGCTCTACCGGATACTGGCCGAAGACGAGGACGAGCAGTCCGACGGCGTGACGGCCGAGGCAGAGACCGGCCGTGACTAGGCTCGCAGGCAGGACCAGGGGGTGACCGTGAGCCTTCGAGCGAGCTCACAAGCCCGGACATCGCAGCCGACCGACGACAACCGGACGGTTATCGAGGTTTCAGGGCTGACCAAACGGTACGGCGAGGTCGAGGCCATTCGCGGCATCGACCTCGCCGTGCACGCCGGTGAGACATTCGGCTTCCTCGGCCCGAACGGCGCGGGAAAGACGACCACAATCAAGATCCTCTGCACGTTGGCCAATGCCACGTCAGGCTCGGCAATGGTGGCCGGATATGACACCGCTACCCAGCGGGACGCGGTCAGGCGCAATATCGGCCTGGTATTCCAGGACACGACGCTCGACACCTACCTGACCGCCGAGCAGAACCTGCGCTTCCACGCCGAGCTGTACGGGGTGCCAGCCGGCGCCGTCCGGCCAAGGATGCGCCAGGTGCTCGAGATGGTCGGGCTGTGGGACCGCAAGGATAGCCTGGTCAGCACGTTCTCCGGCGGCATGCAGCGCAGGCTGGAGATCGCACGTGGACTGCTGCACGCACCGCACGTGCTGTTCCTCGACGAGCCGACCGTCGGGCTCGATCCGCAGACGCGGACATCGATCTGGGCATACATCAACGAGCTGAAGGGTCGCGAGGACATCACGATCTTCCTCACGACGCACTACATGGACGAGGCCGAGCACTGCGACCGGATCGCGATCATCGACCACGGGAAGATCGTCGCCATCGATACGCCTGCGGCGCTCAAGGCCAGCATCGGCAAGGACAGGGTGCAGATACATACCGCCGACGACCGGGCGGCGATCGTCGCACTGGCCGAGACCTTCGGAATCGAGGCTGCCATGCACGAGGGCGCTGTGACCTTCTCGGTTGCGGCCGGCGAGCAGTTCGTGCCACGGCTCTTCGCCGACCTGGATGTGCAGATCGGGTCGGTCAGCGTGTCCAGGCCCACGCTTGACGACGTCTTCATGTCCTATACGGGCCGGACGATCCGAGATGCGGAGGCGTCTGGCACCGACGCCTTGCGCCAGCTGGTGGTGCACATGCGAGGAAGGAGATGAGCATGGTCACGCAGACGGTCACGCCGGCCGCTGATACCGCGGTCGTAGAGTCGATCAGGGTAGCCGTTCCCGAGCCGGGCTTCAGGCACGACCTGCGCGCCGTCAGCATCGTCTGGCGCCGCGAGCTGATCAGATTCAGGACCGACCGGCTAAGGGCAGTGACGGCGCTCGTCCAGCCAGTGCTCTTCTTGTTCATACTCGGCACGGGACTCGGCGCGCTGGCCGGCCGCGCGCTGCCGCCTGGGATGGACTTCAAGACGTTCATCTTCCCTGGCGTTCTCGCCATGTCGGTGCTCTTCACCTCGATCTTCTCGGCTGCCTCAATCGTGTGGGACCGTGAGTTCGGCTTCCTTCGCGAGATCCTCGTCGCGCCCGTCAGCCGCGCGTCGATCGTGGTCGGCAAGTGCCTGGGCGGCGCGACCATCGCAACCTTCCAGGGCGTTATCTTCCTGGCGCTTGCGTGGTTCGCCCACGTGCCTTACAACCCCGTGCTGCTGCTCACGCTCGTCGGTGAACTGCTGCTGCTTTCGTTCACGCTGACCGCGTTCGGCGTCATGATGGCGGCGCGGATCAAGCAGTTCCAGGCGTTCATGGCATTGACGCAGATGCTGGTCATGCCGCTGTTCTTCCTGTCGGGTGCGCTGTACCCGCTGCGCGGCCTGCCAGGCTGGCTGGCGGTTCTGACCAGAATCGACCCGCTCACGTACGTGGTCGGGCCGATGCGGGACGCCGTGTTCAGCCACCTGAACGTCCCGGCGTTCGAACAGCACGCACTCGCTCCCGGACTCACCTGGGCGGGCTGGCTGGTGCCGCAATGGCTGTCGCTCGGAATCGTCGCCGTCATGGGCCTGGCGATGATGGCGGTGGCGATCGCGCAATTCCGCAAGACGGAGTAGCGCGGCCGCGGCCAGGAGCCGGCGCGGGCGACCGCTGGACACAAAAGGGCGACGCCGGGTGGCTACGGGGGCAAACCACCCGGCGTCGCATTCATCGGCGCTCCGACGGGGGCCCGGAACGCCGGCATCGGTGCCCCAGCGGGGGACCAGAGCACCGGTAAGCATGTTACACCGAACGGCCCCCATGTACGTCAAGACCGGATTAGAAGCGAATCTGCGGATGACGCCTAGCTAGTACCGGCCAGGATGGCCGATTTGCACCTGACAATTCGGCCTTGCTGCTCCCTTACAGCGAAACACGCCGGTGCTGACCGATCGGCCCGATCCGCGGGGCGGGCAAGGCTACCTGTCGTCGTTGGGCGCGCCGTCGCGAGTGCCGCCATCGGCGGGCGAGACATATCGCTCGGGAAGGTTCGGTTGATAGGGGCGGAAGTCCGTCGGGCCGCTCTGCCGCCTCGTATTCGCCACGACGACGGCGAAGTACGGGAGTGCGATCGCGCCGATTGCCGGAATCACGGTCACCCAGCCGGCATGGGCGAGAAACAGCACCACGGTGATAACGAAGCACACCACGCGGATGCCCATCATCACCAGATAACGCCGCTCCCTCTGGCCGATCTCCGCTGCGCGGGATGGCGGCGCCTCCGTGACCAGGTAGGCCTGGTCACGTTTGGGGTGATGACGACTCCGCACGTCTTCACGTTAGGCCGCGCGCGGCCCGGATGCTAATCCCCGGCCCGGACTACGCGGCCGGTCAGCGTGGCACAGTGCCAGGACCCGCCCAGGGTAGTAGATGTAAGGCACGAGAGCAGGGGAGGCGGAGGCAACCATGACAGATCGGACCTACCGGGTCACCGAGATAGTAGGAACGTCGCCGGCCAGCGTCGACGCCGCGATCCGCAACGGCCTCCACCGGGCCGGGCAGACGCTGCGGCACCTCGACTGGTTCGAAGTGACCGAGATCCGAGGCCAGATCGAGGACGGCGAGATCGCCCACGTCCAGGTCGGCATGAAGGTGGGGTTCAGGCTCGAGGACGCGTGAGCGGGCGGTCTGCGATA
>Ga0126378_10002955_pt1 | contig 12747 bp, 9 predicted proteins | sample PanSoiMetPlot_23_FD_92587 | JGI IMG/M metagenome (GOLD analysis project Ga0126378, IMG submission 92587) | Tropical forest soil microbial communities from Panama - MetaG Plot_23 | ecosystem: Environmental > Terrestrial > Soil > Tropical forest > Bulk soil | place: Panama | collected 2016-02-17
CGTAGGCACACTTCTCAACTATCTTCGGCCGTTTTATCCCGCTTGGGACGCAGACTTGGAAGCCGATCTAGTCAGACAATTCAATCTTCTCTGTGATCGCAAGCTCCGTCATTTGTCGCGTGGCATGCGTATGAAGGCGGCCCTGGCCAGTTCGCTCGCGTATCATCCCAAGCTCATCGTGCTCGATGAGCCATTCACCGGGCTTGATCCTCTCGTTCGAGACGAGCTGATTCAAGGCCTGCTCGACCGCGTTGAAGAATCAACAATTTTTGTTTCGTCGCACGACCTCGCCGAAATTGAAACCTTCGCCAGCCATGTGGCTTACATCGAGGAAGGCAAGCTGCGTTTTGCTGAGGAGTTGGGCAGTTTGGCAAGTCGCTTTCGCGAGGTCGAGCTGACGTTCGAATCGCCGCCGGTCGTTCCACAAAGGAAGCCGGAGAATTGGCTGCAACTTAGCGCGTCAGCCGCTGTCGTCCAGTTTACTGACTGCCGATTCGATTCCGATCGCACAACGGCGGACATACGCTCAATTTTCGGTGAGCCGCAGAATGTGACGTTTTCTCCCATGTCGTTACGCTCAATTTTTCTTGCGATGGCGAAGTCCGGCCGCAATTCGGATTAAAGAGAGGCCCCGAATGAATCAGGTCTGGAACATATTTCGCAAAGACGTCCGCCACCACTGGCCCGAGATCGCGGCATCCCTTGCGCTGCTTGTTGCGTTCGCGTGGTTTGAGATTCGCAGCTGGAGTCAGTTCGGTGACGCTGCCACGGGGGCGGCGGCGGTGGATGTTTTGTTCTTTTTTAGGTCACGGATGCTACCGGGGCTCGTTAGCTTCCTGCTTCCGGTCTCCTGGATATTTCTGATCGTTCGCGGTGTTCAAGGTGAGTCACTTGTTGGCGATCGACAATTCTGGCTGACTCGGCCCTACGACTGGAAGCAACTGCTCGTCGCCAAGATCCTTTTTGTGCTCGCGTTCATCAATTTGCCATTCCTTGGCATGACTGTCTTCCTTCTGACGCGCGCCGGCTTTCCTCCGGCCCACTATGTAGTGGGGCTGCTCTGGATGCAGTGGTCGTGGATTCTCTTTCTATTCCTGTGGACGGCTGCCTTAGCCTGCGTCACGAAAAACATTTCCCAGATGCTTCTAGCTGTACTGTTCGTTGTGCTCTATGTGATCGGCACTTCGGCAATCTCGTCAGCAATCCGCCATTCGAACTTTTCCGGTAGTGTCGATTCGCTCTCGGGTTTTATTGTGATCGGCACCGCCGTAGCCGTAATTCTCATTCAGTATTCCCGCCGAAAGACCGCTCTTTCGCGGTGGCTGACTGTGGGAGTGTGCGCCTTGCTCGCCGTAGCCTCGGTGGCTTCTGAATTGGCCCCTCCGGACACCTCGCGGATTACGCGCGAATACCCCCTATCAAGTGGGCCCCCGCCGGTCGACCTCGCTCTGGCGAAATCCGAGCGGCACGATGGCGAATTCTCTCCTATTTACAACGGCGAGGTATCGGTCCTATTCCCCTTAACCGTTGGCGGGATTCCCAATGATTCGTTCTTGAACCTGGACGGGATGATCGTGACTCTGACGAAGGGCAATGGATTCCGTTGGGATACCGGCTGGCGAGGGACTGGCCTACAGCTGTTTCCTGATCAGAAGTCTGCTCAGATCGGTTTTCAGATCAAGCAGAATATCTTCGACCAACTTAACTCAGGACCTGTTACAGCCCATTTCCTGCTCGCCTTCACAATGTACCAAAACAAGAATCAACGACAGTTCATCGTGCCAAGTGGCGAATTCAGGCTCCCCGAGCTTGGACGGTGCTCGAGTGAGAACCAATACCGGACAGGGATCCAATGCCTCACTCCTCTGCGCAGACCAGCCTTTCTTCTCATCACGTCCGAAATTGCCGCCAGCCCTTGCCCACGCGGCGATACCGGGACTCCATCTCCACTCGGAATATTCGCCCGTGCCTCTGTGCAAGGTGGCCCTGAGCCCGCCGAGATGGGCATCAGTCCACTGCACGAGGTTCCCATTTCCCTTTCAAGTTGGGAGTGGTCTCCCGGCCGAGTCGTTACCCCGGGAATCTGTCCCGGAACTCCGCTCACGCTCAGCAACCCCGAAGTCGAGGGACGCCACCGCATTGAGTTAGAGCTCGATAACCTTTCCCTCAATGATTTCCGCGAGCGTCTCCCCGTCACCCGAATGCTCAGCAGCCGCTAGGATTTTTGAAGACGACCGGGATTTAAGACGCCACGCGCCGTTGAAGGCCAGCCTCATTGAACAGTTTCAACCGCTCGTAGACCACGTTCTGCACCGCTTTGAACACTCCCGGCAACACCTTGTATGGAGCTACTTCAGACGTGTTTTCGAGCGCCGATTCCAGTCCGCGCCGCCATGCGATCCGCAGCTCCGTGTTGATGTGAATGACCGTTATGCCTGCAGCGATCGCTCGCCGGAAATCGTCATCATCGGTGCCAGATCCGCCGTGCAGCGTGAGAAATATGCCTGTCGCACTCTTGATTTCACGAATGCGTTGGATGTTCAACCGCTTTTTCTCCTCGCCCGTGACCATGCTCTTCAACAGCCCATGCATGTTTCCGACCGCTGGAGAAAGAATGTCCACCTTAGTTGCATCGACGAATTGTTTCGCTTCTGCCGCTGTCGTCAGCTGGCCAATTCCCTCCGGCCGTCTTTCGAGAATTTCGGATCCCGATCCGATGTAGCCAATCTCGCCTTCGACCAGGATGTCGGGATCGATGGACTTGGTCGCTTCCACCGCTTGCCTTGTCTCAGCAATATTCGTTTCAAGCGGCAGTTCAGAACGGTCGAACACGATTGCGTCGAATCCGGCTCCGGCTGCCTCTTCTGCCTTTGCCAACGAGTGAGTATGATCGGCGTTCAGATAGATCGGATACCCCGTCTCATCGCGAATGCTTCGCACCAGCGAGGCGGCCTGCCGCACTCCCATGAACGCTCGCTCGCTTTCGGATGCCCCGGCCAGCACGGGAACACCAAGATCTCTCGCCGCGCTGAAGATCGCTTGCAGTGTCACCAGGTCGGAAAAGTTGAAATGTCCCACCGCAACTCGATTTCGCTCCGCTGTCGCCAACACCTCACGCAGGCTTTGCATAAGACCCATCTCCCTCGGGGGCCGCTTAACGTCCAATCGAACATCCTCGCCGGAATGTGCAAGAGAGCCGTGGAAGGCGGCGTGGAAGAGCGGCCCTTCAAGGGCCGCGTTAGGGCACAATTAATGACCGGGCTTTGGCCCAGTGTCATTTTTTCCGCGGCAAATACTTCTTATCAATTGATGCAACAACCACGTAATTCGGATCCACCATTTCGTTGAAATGTACTCTGGCGACCTTCGACAACAATTCGTACGCATCCATCTCTGACAGTCCGTAATCGCGATGGATCCACTTCACAAGTTCGGTCAGTGCAATCCGCGCCGCATCGTCCACCGGACGATACGCGCCTACCGTCATGATCGCGTTGTCATTCTCAAACTGCGGCCAATCGATCGTGCGTCCTTTGATCACGCTCACTTGTACGCGTGCCTTTAACGGCACCTCGATCGCTGATCCCGCTGCTTCTCCATCGCCCATCGCGGCGTGTCCATCTCCCAAATAGAGAAGTCCGCCCTTTACGTTCACCGGAAAATACACCGTGTTCCCGACACTCGCCTCCGGAGAATCCATATTCCCACCAAACTCCGCCGGAACAATCGAGCTGCGTGCTTCTCCACTCGCCGGAGCAACACCAATGCACCCGAAGAACGGATGCATGGGAATCGACACTGAAAAGTCCGAGTCGAGAGCCTTAAATGTCGCCGTGTTCGCCGCGTGATCGATGTGATAAAACCACACTTTCTCCTGCCACGGCGCCTTCTCAAGCACCGGCGTGTACTTCGATGAATTGATCGAGCCGAAGCCTGGGGAGAACGCACCCACGCCGTATTCGCCATCGACCTGCAAGTCGAGAATCTTTACGGCAAGCGTGTCCCCAGGCTCCGCCCCTTCAACATAAAACGGACCCGCCAGCGGATTGTCACCCTTAGCCATATCGAGCGTGTCGCCCGGCTTCTTTAATCCGTTGCCAAAGCAATCCAGGGTGTTCGTGTCGAGAATGTCGCCCTGCTTTAAATGCAAGACGGGCTCAGCTGTAGCAAACAGGTACTTCACGTTGGCATTCGTCGTTGTGTAATGCACAACGTTCTGCGCCGACATCGAACAAAGCAGAAGAAACACGACACCAGCTACCGTTGGAATGCGCACAAGGTCCCCCGTAGTGAACTGGAATTGCAAGATTGTCGCACAAGGAGGTGACGAACAGTTCATCCGCGTGGCGGAAACGCCGCTTTCAAGACCGCGCCAAGCGTCCGAATGGCTTCAGGGTTGCTAGTTCGCGATCTTCTTCTGCCGAACGTAAAATCGCTTCACCTTCGCCCGGTTGCCACACTTCGTCATGTCGCACCAGCGGCGGCGATGATTCTTGCTCTCATCCAGAAACAACCACTCGCACGTTTTCGAGGCACACGTGCGCACAAATTCCAGCCGATCTGAGGCCAGCAATTCCGCAGCGTCGCGTGCGATCGGCCATAAGGGCGCGAACAGTTCGTGCTCCGGAACGTCGAACCTCCATTCGAAGCGACCCTTGCCTGGAATAAGTTTTAGATGCTGCAACGACTCCTGCACATGCTGGTTGAAGACAATCAGCGCAGCTGAAGGCACCGGTTTTCTTCTTACGACGGCGTAGAAGATCTCGCTCAGCGCCTCGCGCAGATGAATCGCAGATGCCAGTGCCCGCTGAGCCTCTTCCGGGTGCTGCATGCTCCACGCGAATAAGCGATCCACCTGCAAGTCGCTGATGATTCCCGTGTCCTCGCCAAACCGCGCGAGATCGATGTAGCTCTTCAGAAGTTCTTTCGGCTCGCCGCTAAAGCGGTCGTCGAGCGTGTTTACGAAATCCAGGCACACCGGTCCGCCCATCAATTCAAAACGCGGTGATCTTCTCCTTTTGATTTGTTCCGTGTGAAGCATTTCTTCTCTGATCATTATGTAACCATTAAAACCATGTTGACAAGTTAGTATTGGAATCGTATTCTAAACCTAACTTATAAACAACATTTTGGAGGTTAGAACAATGTCTACTTACGAACCCTCCCAAATGCTGGCTCTGATCCACAACCGCAGACTAGCCCGAGCCAAACTCGCCGAAGTGAAGATGGTAAATATAGGAGGTAGACCTGTGATCGTGCCGACGCCAAATTCCGCTGCTCAGAAGCGCAAAGATTCCATCAAGGTGGTGCTTGCGTTTCTTGCGATCTACATCGTCTGGGGATCGACCTATCTGGCGATTCGCTACGCGGTGGAGACGATTCCGCCTCTGGTCACGGCAGGCATTCGGCACACGATTGCCGGCTCGATCCTGTTGGTGTGGGCGATGGCGCGCGGATACCGTCCGCGCCGTGAGCATTGGCTTGCCGGAAGCATTGTTGGCGCACTCTTCTTTCTTGTTGGCCATGGCACGCTGCACTGGGCCGAACAGCAAGTAGCATCAGGCTTGGCTGCGTTGCTGATAGCGACCGAGCCCATGTTCATTCTTGTGCTGGCGTGGCTCAGCGGACAGCAGAAGATCAGCCGGCTTAGCGCGCTAGGTCTGGCGTTTGGTGTGGCGGGCGTCGCAATTCTTACCGGCGTGGAGCTCTCTTCAAAGGGTGCCAGCTTGATCGGAATGCTGGCTGTGCTCCTTGGTTCATTGGCGTGGGCCGCGGGTGTAGTCATCTCCCCAAAACTCAAGCTGCCAACCGATGCGCTCGCGCGCACCGCCGTGCCTCTAGTTTGCGGAGCCGTGATGCTGCTCGCCGCCGCGGGAGTCACTGGCGAGTTTCATTCACTGCATTGGTCCGCCATCTCTCTCAGATCTATTCTGGGCTTGGCATTCCTAATCGTCTTCGGATCGATCGTCGCGTTTACGGCCTACACGTGGCTCTTGCAGCGTTGTCCGCCAACGTTGGTGGCGACACATACATATGCCAATCCAGTTGTGGCGGTGCTTCTGGGATGGCTCCTCGCTTCTGAGCCCCTGACGGCACGCGTGGCACTCGCCTCCGTCGCAATTCTGGGCGCAATCGTGCTCATCCGCAAAGGTGAACGCGTAGCCGAGCGCCGAGAGGTGGTGCCCGTTTCCAGTGAAGTGAAATCGTCCGCACAGTGTGCTTAGCAAGCATGTGCATTCACTTTTTCAGTTCCCTCGAGGGCCGGAGTTGGCGGACCCGATCACTCATTTCACCTCGGTCCGAGGTCTGGGGTCCGAGGTCCTCTTTTTGCACGCCAGCCGTACGTACCAGCAATTACCTACGTCATCTTTCGGCGAAAGCGACCATGAGCCTAGCATTTTGTTAGAACTGCCGGGCTGTTAGGGATACCGCCGAATAGGAGCAAAATCAGGCGGGGAGAAACTCTGAGAAATCAGAGTGACCTGCGAGGATCCTTCGCTCGACCGGAAACAGCCCACTCTCCTTCTCATTTCATTTTGGAGCTGAAACTCCTAACCCCAATGCCGAGAACAAAGCATGACGCTCTGCCCGTCCATCGGCCACGTTGTCCGCATGAAAGACATTCAACGTAACGAAAACGGCTTTGCCGTCACTATTTCAAAGACAGCACGGTAAGACGCTGTCATCGATGGTGCATTGTTCTGGTCGAAGAGCCCGAAAGTTATGGGTTACTGAGTTTTTGTCGTAGCTACAACGGCGAGCTCAAGCGAGTCCACGCAAGCCGGGATTGTGACTTCGCTTGAGCCTTGTCGTTTCCCGAAGTTCCTCCGGGAACTCGAAGCGCTCCCTCTCTCTATCGTCGCGTCAAGCGAACCATTCCCAACGGCGCGACCGAGCTTGTACAAATTTCCAGCGCCAAGTGACAACACTCACATCGCCAGGTGACCGTTGTCATTTGGTCATTCTGTAATCGAGGCTTAGGGTTTACCTGGATTCGCAGGACCCTCGCAAGTGAGAACATCAGCGCATTCGCGCTTCCATCGCCGTATTTCTTCCATCCTGACAAATCCATAGCAGAAAGGAGGTCGAACCATGAAGCGATTGCTCATCACGGTCGGCGCTGTCATTCTGATCATGTTCAGCGGCGGCAATGGCATCGCCGCGCCTTCCGCTCACCGCAGCACACACAAGGCAATTCCGAGCGCCGCCCGGCGGATCACCAAATCACCGGCAATCCCTGGAAGTACCTATGCATTGGTGGCCTGGGGTGAACTTGGCATGCATTGTATCGACGGAAAAGATTATTCCGTTTTTTCGGTGCTGCCGCCCTATAACACGATTCATGCGCAATTAATGAAAACAGCGGAGCCGCCAACCCTCATCACAAGCGGTGTCACCATCACGTATCAGGCGACCACCGACACCACGGGGTCTTTTAACAGTTCCAGCGCCGGCAAAACTAATTTCTGGGACAACGCCGCCGTCCTGTTTCTCGCCAATCTGGCCCCAGAGACGGGGCTTGTCGGCTATCAGACGCAAAGCTCGACTCCCTATCCCATGACCTATAACTCGACCGAGGGATATTGGGAGGCGGTTGGGATTCCAACCGTTCCTTACGACGACAAGGGGAATTTCAACCCGTATCCGATGGCTCAAATCGTTGCCAAAGATTTATCAGGGAATGTATTGGCCACCGCCAAAATCGTGCTCGCTGTAAGTGACGAAATGAGCTGCAAGACCTGTCATGTGTCGGGAAGCGATGTGAATGCTCAGCCGGCCAGCGGATGGGTGAACAATCCAGACCCGGCGAAGGATGTGAAATTCAATATTCTTAAGAAGCATGATGACCGCTGGCCAATCTCGAAGTACCTGACTCAACTGAAAACCAACGGCTACACCTATAAGTCTTCCCTCTACCAAACCGCGATGGGCGGCACGCCCGTGCTTTGCGCGGCGTGTCATAGCGACAACGCGTTGGGAGTGGCCGGGATCACTGGTATTCGCCCCTTGACTACCGATATGCACGGTCTGCATGGAAAGCAGATCCTGCTCAGCACCGGCACAACCTTGGATCAGAACAGCAAGACCAACGATTTGAATTCCTGCTACCTCTGCCATCCCGGCGCTGTCACGCAATGCAAACGAGGCGCGATGAACACCCAGCTGTGCGCCGCATGTCATGGCACGCTGACCATGGTGGGTAACGCAACGCGCACTGGATGGCTGGATGAGCCGAGTTGTCAGATGTGCCACAACAACAGCCTGCGTTACACCTCAACGTTCACCTCAAAAGGAGTGTGGCGGCAGACGCAGGATCAGACATTCGCAACGAATCCAAACGTGCCGCTGACCGGCAAGAATCTCTACCGCTACAGCACAGGGCATGGCGACTTGTTCTGCTCGGCGTGTCACGGATCACAGCATGCAGAATTCCCCAGCCTGCAGGCGAATGACAACGTTCTTCCGACGAAGTTGCAGGGCTATGCCGCGAGAATCACGGAATGCGGTGCGTGCCACAGCACTCCGCCGATCACTCCGACGGGTGGCCCGCATGGGTTGCACACGATTGGGCAAACCTGGGTGAATGAAGGCGGGCACCAAGCCTACGTAGAAGCCTACGGATATCAGTCGTGCGCGTACTGCCACGGCGTGAAGTACAACGGCTCGTTCCTCTCACAAGCGAAAGTGAAACGGAGCTTTGTCGTCGAAGGAGCAAGCAAGAGCTTCCCTGCGTTGCATCAATTCACTTGCTATGACTGCCACAACGGCCCGAATGGAGGATAGAACTAAGCCTCGCGCGAGCATCTGTTACATCAGAAGGAACGCCCCATCTCTCGCAATGTGAACGGCGAGATGGGGCGTGTTTCTTGAACTGCAATGGCGATTTCGGCAGTTCGCGGGCAGGAGTGCCCGCGCCACACAAAAAACTTCACCACATAAAACTTAGCCTTTGTGCTCGCGCCGGCGCATGTAGTCGATGAACATCTGTTCTACCGGCCTGTCGTAGGCGATGAGGACGTGGCGAACGGGGCGCCCGCTGACGAAGTGACAGACTTCCTCAGCGAGATTCTTGGCGTGATCGCCGGCACGTTCAAGCGACTGCGTCATGAAGATGACTTGCAGGCTGGCCTGGCGGTGAGCATTCTCGGGATTCTCGATATGCCGCAGGAAGATAAGGTTGCGGAGGCGATCCATCTCAGCGTCGGCGCGCAGAACCTCGACCGCTTTGCTGACGTCGCGCTCGGAGAACGCGTCGCCGCAATCGGTCAACATTTTCTCCAGGAGAGTCGCCATCTGGGTCAGGTCGCGGGTGTCTTCCGAGTCGATGCGTCCGCTGACCGAGAGCGCGCTGTTGGCGAAGCTAAGCAGAAGATCTCCGATACGCTCAAGGCCAATCATGAACTTCATGCAGGCGAGGAGTTCGCGGGCTTCGGCCGGGGCGACCTCAGTGATGGCCGTGGTGACTCCGTTATCAATTTCGAGATCGAGGGTATCGAGTTCGCGCTCGCGCTGGCGGAGAGAGTTGAGCAGAGCATTGGAACCGGTAGCGATGCCTTCGGCCGCCGCGCCTGCCGCCTCTTTGGCCATAAGACAGGCCTCCACCGTGCGGCGAACAATGTAATGGTGGGCGGGCTCGGGATTCGGGCTCTTGATCGCTGTACTCATGGGTATATCCGACGGCCGCGAATAGGAGCGACGAGCGGCGTGCCTGGGACCGTCGCCGGTACTCTGCCGTTTGTGGGATCGGATCGCCAACGGCTAAGCATAAAATCTTTCACTCACAGCGCGGTTAATAAGCTGTGAATTTTCGGAAATTTTTAATTGCCCTATGTGCGAGGCAGTTGCAGAGTAGTTAACAACATTTGCGGATTGAGATCAAGGGGTCGCTCCACCAGGGGTGAAGCCCTATTTTTTGGTCGGTCGCGCGGCGCTGAAAGCGCCGCTCTTCCACGGCTGTGTCCGCAGCATTGTCCGAGTTCAAATTGTTCCGCAGGGCGTGGGCTTGGGTTTTTCGAAGAGCCAATGATGGCATATGAATGCCGGAGCTACCGCGGAAGAGCGGCCCTTCAAGGTGTCCTGAAAGGGCCGCGTTTTGCGCGCCGACAAGGATGCCCTTTGGGGCCTGTGGTCGTCTTTCCTTAGGCTGTGGGCAGAGTGAATACGAACGTGCTGCCGTGGTTTAATTCGCTTTCGGCGCGGATGGAGCCGCCGTGGGCGCGCATGATGTGCTTGGCGATGGCGAGGCCGAGGCCGGTTCCTCCGGATTCGCGGGATCGGGCTTTGTCCACGCGATAGAAGCGCTCGAACAGGCGAGGCAAGTGCTCCGACGAAATGCCGCCGCCGAAGTCGCGGACATAGAATTCGATTCCCCGCTGGGCGGTACGAGCGCCGAGTTCGATGCGTGCACCGGAGCGTCCGTACTTCATCGCGTTATCGATCAGGTTAGAAAAAACCTGGTGAATAGCCTCTCGGTCGGCCAGAACCAGCGGCAGGGTCTCGGCTGAACCGCTCCCGTTATGGGAGTCGAGAATCTCGAGATCTACCCCTTGGCCGCGGGCAATCTCGCGGAAGCTCTCTTCCGCGTCGTGAAGCAATTCTGCGGGCGGCACGGGCTCGGTTTCAAACCGCGTCTCACCCGATTCCACACGCGCCAGCGTGAGCAAGTCTTCCGTCAAACGAGCCATCCGGGCCGTGTTCTTGCGGATGATTTCCAGAAACTCCCGTGTAGAGCCCGAATTCTCAGGGATCGTATCGAGCAGAGTCTCACTGTATCCCTGAATCGACGTCAACGGCGTACGAAGCTCGTGAGACACATTGGCGATGAAATCGCGACGCGTCTTCTCGACGCGCTCAGTCTCCGTGAGATCCCGCAGCACGGCAACCACGCCGCCGCCTGGCAGAGGAGCGGCGGTTACATCGAAGGCGCGTCCAGGCACGATTGACGTGGCTCGCGCCGTTTTCACTTCTTTACTGCCAGTGGCCGCTTTGACCGTCGCGAGAAAGTCGGGATCGCGGATGGTCTCAACCACCGGGGCATTGAGGCGAGTCCGTTGAGGCACGAGGCGATCCATCGGCTGATTGGCCCATCGGACGAGGCCGTCAGAACTTACCGCAATGACGGCGTCTTGCATGCTGTTGAGCAGGGTCTCAAGCTGTCGCTGGCTCGAGCGAACAGCGGCGAAGCTGAGTTCCACTTGTTCTGCCGAGCGATCGATGGCCGCGGCGACTCGTCCAATCTCGTCGAAGGTTGAATCCTCGACACGGGCGCGAAGATCGCCTCGCTCGATGCGGGCGGCGACGTCGGCGATCCGCTCCAGCCGGCGCGAGGTCCAAACCGACGCGGTTGCGGCGATCAGCAGGGCGACAATAAACGCGACCAACGATCCCCAAAGCAAACGACGCTGGACCTGGGCCTGCACACCCTGAACATCGGAAAGCGGATAAGCCAGGCGGACTGCGCCTCCTGAAATCGGGGCGGCGACGTAGAGAAATGGGATCCCAAGTGTGGCGCTACGGCGCTCGTTTTCCCCGGTCTTCCCGGAGAGAGCGGCGGCGAACTCGACCCGTCTGGCGTGATTCTCCATAATGGCGGGATTGCCCTCGGAGTCAGCGAGCACCTTGCCCGAGGAATCGATGACGGTTGCGCGGGCGCCAGCCGCTTGGCCTTCCTGCGCCGCGATTTCGGTCAGTGAATGAGTGCGATCGATTTCGACACGGTGGGCAAACAGCAGAGTCTTTTGCGTCAGGTTGCGCTCAATTTCCGCGCGGAGCGAGGCCTCCCATGCGCCACCGATCATGACGTCGAGAATCGCGGCGGTCGCGGCGATCACGATCAAGAAGACGGCGAGAAGCTTGAAGAAGATGCGGTTCTTCATCGAAGGCGCTAGGCGGCGTCGTATTTCCCGAGAACAATGGCCATACGTATGAGATCGTTCGCTCCGCCGGAAGAGCGGCTACGCTCAGGATGACGCCTGCAAAATTCTAATTCGAACGCGTCCATCCTGCCATGGGTCACAGCTCTCACTTCGGAGCCTCAAAGCGGTACCCGGCGCCCCGCACAGTTTTCAAGTAGCGCGGATTCTCGGGATCGGGCTCAATTTTTTCGCGGATGCGGCGCACATAGACATCGACCGAGCGCGGCGTCACGTACGCCGTATCGCGCCAGACCGAATCGAGCAGGTGATCACGGCTGAAGACGCGGCCTTTGTGCCGGGCGAAATAGTCGAGCAGGCGAAACTCCGTGGCAGTGGTCGGCACCATGCTGCCACGAACCATGAGCGTCATCGCAGACGGATCGATTTCGATGTCGCCCACCTTCATCGGGCTCGGTGGCAGCGGACGTTCGAAACGCCGTAGCACAGCCTTCACCCGGGCAACGAGTTCTCGCGGGCTGAAAGGCTTGGCAATATAGTCGTCGGCGCCGAGTTCGAGTCCGAGCACGCGGTCCGCTTCGCTGCTTTTCGCCGTAAGAAAGATGACTGGGACCGAGGCGAGGCCTGGCGTCTGACGGATCGTGCGGCAGATTTCGAGTCCATCCTTGCCCGGGACCATAATGTCGAGCACAAAAAGCGCAGGGCGCTGGCGCTCGGCATCAGCAAGAACCGTCGAGCCTGTGGGATAAATGCGAACCACGAAGCCTTCGTTCTCGAGGTGGTGACGAACGAGACGGGAAATATCGGGATCGTCTTCGACAACGAAAATGCTGGGTTTCACACCGATATTGTAACGAAGGGAGTACGCAGCACC
>Ga0126378_10002957_pt1 | contig 12745 bp, 13 predicted proteins | sample PanSoiMetPlot_23_FD_92587 | JGI IMG/M metagenome (GOLD analysis project Ga0126378, IMG submission 92587) | Tropical forest soil microbial communities from Panama - MetaG Plot_23 | ecosystem: Environmental > Terrestrial > Soil > Tropical forest > Bulk soil | place: Panama | collected 2016-02-17
ACATATTCGTCAAACAGCTTGAACGCCCAGCGAAACAGCTTTCCCTTCACGCCCGGCGCGGCGCTGCCGTTGGCGAGCACGTTGTTGTAGACCTTCTCGAAGACGCGCGGGACCGAGGGCAGAATCGTGGGCCGGGTCTCCACCAGATTGTTCAGCAGCTTGTCGATCGACTCGGCGAAAATCATCCGGAAGCTCAACCCGAGCCAGGCCGCCTTCACCACCTGGGCAAAGGAATGCGCCAGGGGCAGGAAGAGCATCACGCTGTCGTCGGGCTCCATCAGGCCAATCTGGGAGACGGCGCGGGCCTCGTAGGTCCAGTTGCCGTGGGTGAGAATGACGCCCTTGGGGTCTCCGGTGGTGCCCGAGGTGTAGATGAAGCAGGCGGCGTCCTCGGGCTTGATCTGCGCGACGCGCTGGTCGAAGTCGGAGCTTGCCTGGCGAGCCTCGCCCGCTCGAACGAGCTCGGAGAGCATCAGCTCGCGCGGGCCAGCCGCGCTTCCCTCGAAGAGGATGGCCCGGCGCACCGAGGGGCAGTCCTGGAGCCGCTGTCGCAGCCTGGTGAGCCTACCGGCTTGTTTGCCCTCCGCCAGATCGCTGTCGACAAACACCGCCGCCGCTTCCGAGTGGTTGAGGATGTAGCGGCACTCGTCGGGCGTGTTCGACGCGTAGATCGGCACGGTGATCGCCCGCGCCGCGGAGATCGCAAAATCGCAGACCACCCACTGCAGACCGGTGGCAGCGAAGATCGCGACGCGCTCCCCAGGCTTGATCCCTTCGGCCACCAGCCCGTCGGAAACCTTTTTCACCTGCTCGAGGACGGCGGACCAGCTCACGTCCTGCCAGCGGCCGTCGGACTTATAGGTGGCAGCCGGCTTGGACCCGTCTTTCGCGCGCTCCAGCAGAAGGTGCACGAGGTTTGTGCCGGGACCAGCTGCTTCGATGACTTGCTTTTCCGCTCTCACGTGGGCCTCGCTGAAAGCTGCGAAGAAAAAGCGGGGCTTACCACGCAGCTTGGACGAGCACCACCCTCAGCCAAGAGCGATTTAGGCCGCGTCGGCTAAGCCGCGTCGGCCGCGACCTCGGCTTCCTGGTCCTGGTTGAACGCGGAGAGGTACCGGGCGAGGAAAGTCTTCGTCTTCAATTCCACCTGCCGGACCCGCTCGCGGGAAACGCCCCAGCGCTGCCCGAGCTCCTCGAGCGTTCTGGGCTTGTCCTGGGTGAGCCGCTCCTGAAGGATCGCCCATCCGAGGTCACCGATGCGCTTGCGGACGCGCGAGAGCGCCTCCTGCACTTCGGTGTCCTTCTCCTGGGAGATGAACTGCTCCTGGGGGCCTGGATCCGGATCTTCCAGCCTGTCGATGTACGTCGACTCCGACTCATCGTCGATCGCCGCGTCCAGCGAGAAGTCCACCATGCTCAGCCGTTCCGATTCACCGCCGCGCACCTGACTGCGATTGTCCTTCAGGTAACGGGTGATGTAGGCGCGGATCCACCACACCGCGTAGGTAGCGAAGCGAACGTTCTTCTTCGGATCGAAATGCTCGATCGCCTTCATCAGGCCGACGTTGCCCTCCTGAATCAAGTCGTCCAGGCGAGCCCCGCGGTTGGCGAACTTCTTCGCAATCGCCACCACGAAGGCGAGGTTGGAAACCGCCAAAGTTCGGCGGGCTGATTCATCACCCTTCTTTGCTCGGCGCGACAGCTCGTACTCCTGCTCGCGCGTCAACTGCGGATGGTCACCCAGCTGGCGGAGGTACTGTGAAAGCCCCTCGTCATACTCAACTCTGACCGCCATTTGGTTTAGACCTCCTTTCTGTGTGTTAGACGCATACCGGCCCGGGACGTTTCGCATTCCGCGGAAATTCCAGCCGGCGGCGCCGTGAAAAGACCCACTGTCAACACACGTGCAATTGGGCGGGCCATTGCGCGCCGGGCCAAGGCGCACCGCGTCCGGCTAAGACAAGGAATCCAGCGGATTACGGGAGAAACATCTTTCCCGGATTGAGAAACCCTGATGGGTCGAAGAAGTTTTTCAGCCGGCGCTGCAGCTCAATCAATGGCGGCGGTTGCTCCAGCGGCAGGTAGGGGCGCTTGGTGTAGCCCACACCGTGCTCGCCGGTGATGGTTCCACCGATTTGCACGGTGTAGCGCAGCATCTGCTCGATCGCCTCGTCCACCCGCGCGCGCTCGTCCGCGCGGTCGAAGAGGATGTTGGCGTGCAGATTTCCGTCTCCCGCGTGGCCGTAAGTGGCAATGGTGAGGCCCATTCGCGCTCCCAGCTCCTTTAAGTGGGCGATCGCCTCGGCGATCTTCGACCGGGGCACCGCGATGTCCTCGGAGAGCTTGAAGCGTTTCGTTTCGCGCAAAGCGACAGAGAGTAACCGCCGGGCCGCCCACAGCCGGGAGCGCTCGGACTCCTCCTGGGCGACCAGGATTTGCGTGGACCCGTGCGCCTCGCAGATGGCGCCCAGCGCCGCCAGCTCCGAGAAGACGGCGCCCTCCTGGGAGCCATCCGTCTCCGCGATGAGCGCCGCGCCAACCTCCGGCGGGAAGGAAACGCCGCGGGCTTTCACCGCCTGAATCGAGACGTCGTCCAAAAGCTCCAGGGTGCGCGGCAAAATCCCCCCGGAGAGCACCGCGGTGACCGCGCGGGCGGCATCGAGCACCGAGCGAAACATCACCAGCGCCGTCTTCACCACCTTGGGCAGCGGGATCAGCTGGAGGGTGACTTCCGTGGCCACCCCGAGCGTGCCTTCGGAGCCGACGAAGAGGCCGACCAAGTCATACCCGGCGACCCCCTTGATGGTGTTGCGCCCCACCTTGAGCACCGTCGCGTCGGGCAACACCCACTGAAGGCCGATGACGTAGTCCCGGGTGACGCCATACTTGAGGGCGCGCGGACCGCCGGCGTTGTGGGCGACGTTGCCGCCGATGGTGCAAAACTCGAGCGAGTTCGGATCCGGTGGATAGAAGAGCCCGACCGCCTCGACCGCTTTCATCAGCTCGCCGGTGATGACCCCCGGCTCGACCACCGCCACCAAGTCTTCCACCGAGACCGACTTGATGCGGTTCATCCGCTCCAGGCTCATCGCCACCCCGCCGTGAAGCGGAAGCGAGCCTCCGCTCTTGCCGCTGCGGGCGCCGCAGGGAGTCACCGGCACGCGCAAGGAACGGCACAGCTCGAACACCTTGGCTACCTCGGCCGCGGTTTGGGGGAAGGCGACGAGGTGCGGCGGGAACTCGCCCGAGTCGGATTCGTCGCGCACGTACGCGGCGATCTGCTCGGCGCTCGCCGAGATCTGTCCGGCCGACAGAGAAGCCTCCAGGCGGCGGCGAAGCTCCGCGAGCACGGCGGCATCCAGGCTTCGCGAAGATGGCTCGCTCATCGGTAGGCCTCCAGATGGGAAATTCATCGCGGCCGGCGCCGGCGGGCAATCCTCGCCCACAGCTCGCGCCGAAGGCCCTTGTCTCGCCGAAGCAGCCCCTCGTACGCCTCGCTGTGCGTTCGGGCCAGACTCTGCCGGCGCCCGCGAACGCGCAAGCACGCTTGCCGCGCCTCGATGACGCAGGCGGTGGCCGGGCTTTCCAGGAAGGTGGCGAGCGAGGACGCCACGCGCCGAGCCAGCTCCTCCTGGAGAATCAGCCGGTGCGCGAAGCAGTCGACGAGCGCCGAGAGCCGCCCGAAACCGACCACGTGGGTCGAAGGAACGTAGGCGACGTGAGCGATGCCTTCGTAGGGCAGCAGGTGGTGCGGGCACATCGAGTGGAAGCGCAAGTCGGTGAGGACGACAAGCTCGCCCGAAGAGCCCTCTGGCACCGGATGGAGCTCGCTCAAAATCTCCTCCGGCGTTTGGCGGTAGCCGTCGAGAAATTCGTCCACCCAGGCGGAGACCACCCGGCGGGGCGTTTGCCGCAGATTCAAGTCCGCGAGCGAAAGGCCCGCGGCGCGAAGAAACTCGGCGATCGCGCGTTCCATGCCCGCGCGGTCGGGAAGCTGCTCTAAAGCGCCGCTCCTTATTCCTCTTGGTAGGCGACGCAGTACTCGGGTGTCTCCCACAGCCGAAGCTCCTTGAGCCCTTCGAGGTGTGGTTTGAGCCGCGGCCACATCCAGGCGATCAGGTTTTCCGCGGTCGGGTTCTCCATCAGCTCATTGAGGTTGTGGTGGTCACACTCGACGAGCACGGTTTCCCAAACCTTGGCTCGAACCTCCTCGAAGTCCCGAATCATCCCATCGCGCGGACTCGGCACGCCTTCCAGGACGACTTGAAGTCGATAATTGTGCCCATGCATGCGCGAGCACGGCCCGTTGTAGAACGGAAGCAGGTGCGCCGCGCTGAAGTAGAAGTCCACGGAAAGTTGCATTCGCATCGTCTGTCGTCCTGCCAAACGCCTAAAGCGAGGCGGAACCATAGCTGAAGGGGGATTTCTGCGCTCGCCTGCCAGCTGCGGCCCGTAACGACGCTTGGCTTTGCCCTCCAGCGGGACGTAAATATCGCCCTAGTGATCAAGATCTGCCCTCGCTGCCGCCGCACGTTTTCCGGAGGGACGAGGTGCCTTCGCTGCACGCCCGAGGTGGCGCTTCTCGACGTCGCCGACCCTGCGGTTCGGCGATTGTTCCTCAAGTCGGACGGAGAGCTTCGCTCGACCATCCGCACCTACTATGGAGCCCGCAGCGCGATGCTGATGGTCTTTATCGGCATCCTCTTCGGGCTGGCGGTGGGGCTAGTGCTGCTTCGCGCCGCGTCTTCACTCTCGGGCTGGCAGCGCTGGTCCCTGGGTGCTGGCGCAGGTGTGGCGGTCGCCGCCATTCCCATCGCCACGGCGTTCATCGGCGCGGCTGTGGTACACCGGTTCTCCAAGTCATGCAGAAAGAAGCCGCTCCGCGCGGACGAAATCCGCGTCGTCCGGCGGCGCTGAAGCCCTTGGTGGTTTGACGGTCTCCGCGTGAAGCGGCGAAGATCTTCGGCAATGGCTTCTGGCGCGGGTCCCCCCCCGAAGAAAATCCCCACCATTCCGCCGTCCGCCGAGCGGGCGAAAGTCCCGACCATCCCACCTTCCGCACACCGGGCGAAGGTCCCGACCATCCCGCCTTCCGCACAGCGGGCGAAAGTCCCGACCATCCCGCCTTCCGCAAGGCCGAAAGTCGCTCCTGGCGAGGCGCTCTTGCCGCCTGCCGCAGCGGCCAGCACGCTCCCATGGCCCGCGGCGGTACCGCCCCCCATCGTGGCGCTCGAAATCGTCCGCGGTCGCTGCCCGCCGCCCCCTGAGCTCCAGGCCGCCATGGAGACGTTTCTGCGCTCGCTGACGTTCGTCGAGAGCGCGGCCCTACACGCATCGCAGTCCAGCGAAGAGCTCGACATTCTGTGCGCCTCGTCCGCCACGCGATGGCGGGTGATGGCCGCCTTGGCGTCGCGTCCAGCGGGCGGGGTCGCTCCCGATGCGGCAGCATTCGACGAGCTGATGCACGAGGTGGACGGAGCGCTGGCGAACCTGGGCAAGCTCAAAGAGCGCGGCGACGCCGACCTGCAGGAGGCCTGCGATTCGGCGCGTGCAGCGCTGGCCAAGGACGTCCAAAAGTTGCTGCCTAGCGTAGACGGACACGCTGCCGGCGACGAATCCAAGGCGGATCTGAAGCAGCTTCAGAGCGCCCTGGCCGCCGCCGCCAAATCCGAAAAGCGCCAAGCCAAAGGATTGCGGGGGAGCGGCCAGATAAAAAAGACGATCGCCGCCGCCGCGCTGGGGCTTTTGGCGGTGGCGAGCATCGGCTTCACCGCGACGAGATTCATAGGGTTCGAACCGCAACGGCCAGTTCCGGCGTTGCCCCAACCGCCGCCCAACACCGAAGTGCTGGGCAACCCCGAGTCAGGCACGGTCATCCTGCGCAGCACAGATGGAAAGCCCCTCGAGCCTGGCGCCTTTGACAGGTTCCGAGCCGGCGCGACGGCTGCAGGGGCGCGCGTCCAGCTTCTCGGACCCACGCAAGCGCTGGTGACGAGCGCGCCGCCTTAAGTGTCGCAGCTGACGTCGTTGTACGTCTGGTAGGGAAGCCCGGCGGGCGCGGCCGTGTCGGAAACGCCGCAGCCGGGCGTGGGGACGGTGGCGTCCTTGGTGGAAATCACCCAGGTGTCGACCCCCTTCGTTTCGTTGTCGATGTCGCCGGCGGCCATGCCGCGAATCGAGCAACTAGGACATGTCCCGCGGGCGCCGGCCGGGGTACCGGGATCGGCTTGGGGACCTCCGTAAGTGAAGACCACGTCATGCGGGGGGGGGGTGAGGGCCAGGGTCGGAAATCTGAGCTGATCGACGGTGATGCAGTTCTCTGTTCCCGTGCTCGTTGGGCTGACCCCCAAGCGAACCTCGTAGGTGCAGGTAGAGGAAAACATGTATTGGTAGCGGTTTCCCCGCGACGGCGAGAAGCCGGTGTCCGACAGCCCTTCGGGGAACACGCCGCGCTCGCCGAATACCGACGTCACCGCGTTGTACCAGGACTTGAGCTCCGCCTTCGCTTCGGCTTGCCGCGCCCGGGCCTGGTACTGGAGGAAGTTCGGAACGGCGAGGCTGGCGATGATTCCGATGATCGCCACGACGATCATCAGCTCGATGAGGGTAAAACCGCGCTCGCGCTGCAGGAAATTCATCCCTTCATTGTAATGGATTTGGCGCTACTTCACGGCCGCGGAGACGGCTTTGAACTCCGGTGTACCCGCTTTCCCCAGCAGGTCGAAGAGCGCGGATTCCACCGTCGTCACCACTGCGCCCACCTCTCGGCACAGCGCCAGCCCCGCCTGCCGGTCCTCCTCGGTCCTCGAGAGCACCGCATCGGAGAGCAAAAATGGCTGGAACTGCTGCTCGGCCAAATCTCTCGCGCTCTGAAAGACACACACGTGCGTCTCCATCCCGGCGATGAGGATCTGGTGTCGCTTGAGAGCGCCCACCACCTCCGGGAGCGCACACGTGAAGGTGAGCTTTTCTATCCGGGTGGCCGAGCCGAGCAGCTCCTTGAGCGGGGGAATGGTGGACCCGAGCCCCTTGGAGTATTGCTCGGTGTAGACGACCGGAAGCCCGAGCGCCTGCGCGCCACGGATCGCCGCCGAAGCCCGCTGCACCATCCGCTCGAGCAAACGCGGCTCCATCGCGCGGCAAAGCCGCTCCTGCACGTCGACGACCAACAGCCCGGCCGAGAGCCGCTGCAAACGATATTTGTCGGTCGGGCTTTTCATCGAGCGCTCTCCTAGACGGCGTAGCCCATCGCCCCGGCTTTCATCGGCCCGTCCGGATCCAACATCACGTTGACGCAGCTCACCGTGCCTTTCGCCAGCGCCCGCTCCAGCGCCGGTCGAATCTGCGCGGGCTCGGTGACCAGCTCGCCGTATCCGCCGAACACCCCGACGATCTGATCATACCGGGTGGGCGCGAGCAGCGTGGCGGGCGATTTGTCCTCGCCGAACATCTGCACTTGTGGAAGCCGGATCTGCCCCCAGGCGGCGTCGTTGCCGATCACGCAGACCATCGGCAGCTTGAAGCGAACCGCCGTCTCGTAATCCATGCCGTTGAGCCCGAAGGAGCCGTCGCCCTGGATGATCCAGGACGGCCGTTCGGGGTGCAGCAGCTTGGCGGCGATCGCGAAAGGCGCCCCCACGCCCAGGCACCCCAACGGGCCGGGATCCAGCCAGCGACCAGGCCGCTTCAGCTCGATCACCTTGGCGGCGAGGGCTACCCAGTTGCCGCCGTCGGCGACGAAGATCGGATCCTGCCCCGCGCCGTTGGCAACGCGGGAGATCTCCCGCGCGAGCCGGTAATGGTGAATGGGGACCGAATCGCTTCGAATCCACTCCTCGATGGCGAGCGCCTTCTTTTTCTCCAGCTCGCGCAAGCCGGAAACGTAGCCGGCCCGGGAGACTTTGGGAGCCGCGCCGGCGAACGCTTTCAAGGCAAGCGCGGCGTTGCTGACGATGCCGACCTCGACGGCGCGGTTGCGGCCGATCTCGACCGGGTCGATGTCCACCTGGATGATCTTCGAGCGCGGGCTGAAGGTCGGCTCGGCCCCGTAGTTCAGCCGAAAGTCGAACGGCGTGCCGATCACCAGGACGACATCCGCGGCGGAGAGGGCCTCCTTGCGCGCGTGCTGGAAAAAGAAGGGATGGTCCGGAGGCAGACAGCCGCGGCCGGCGCCGTTCAAGAAGGCAGGCACCTGGGCCAGCTCGCAGAACCGGCGAAGATCGTCCCAGGCGCCGTCCCAGTAGACGGAGGAGCCGGCGATCAATGCCGGGCGCTCCGCTGTGGCGAGCAGCGCCAGCGCCTGATCGACTTTGCCCGGATCCGGGGCGACCGCAGCGTCCGTTCGATACTTCTCGGGCAAAGGCGCGCTGTCCTCTTCGACGCCGTTGGACAAGACGTCCCAGGCGAGCTCGAGGAAGACCGGCCCCGGCCTGCCCGAGAGCGCGACGCGCGCCGCCTTGGAAAGGTAGAGCGGCACCAGCTCGGGGGTTGGGACGCGGTCGCTCCACTTGGTGATTCGCTGGAAGAGATCGACCTGCTCCATCTCCTGCAGGCTGCCCCGGCTCTGATTGAAGATGGGCGCTGCGCCGCCCAGCAAAAGGAGCGGAGAGCTGGCCGCATAGGCGTTGGCCACGCCGGTCAGCGCATCGGTGACCCCCGGGCCCGCGGTGACAACGGCGACCCCTAGGCCGCGCGTCAGTCGCGCATAAGCATCCGCCGCGTGCGCCGCCGCCTGCTCGTGGCGCAGGTCGATGACCGAGATCCCTTCCTCAACACAAGCGGCGTAGATCGGCGCCACGTGCAAACCGCACAAAGTGAAGATGTGACGAACGCCCTCCTTCTTGAGCATCTTCGCCACGAGCTGCCCACCCGTCGTCATTCCCATTCCGGATCTCCTGGCCGAAGAGCTAGGCGCGCCTAAGCGCCGCCTCCACGAAGGGCAACCGATCGTTTCCGAAGTACAAGTCCTCGCCAATGAAGAAGGTCGGCGCCCCGAAGGCGCCGCGCGCCAGGGCCTCGTCCGTGTTGCTGCGCAGCTTGTCTTTAACCTCCTGCGAATCGGCGCGGGCGAGACATTCTCCCGCGGGCAGCTCCAGGCGCGAGAGGACTTCGGACAAGGTGGCCGCGTCGCTCGGATCCTTTCCCTCGGCGAACACCGCGCGGTACAAGGCGTGGGTGTATGCAGGAAGGCGGCCGAGCTCTTCGGCGACGAGGCCCAAGCGGGCCGCCTTGAGGGAGCTGGAAGGAAAACCCTCCGGGAGTCTGAAATCCGGCAGATGATAGTGCCGCGTCCAGTCTCGAGCGTCTTTGAGCAAGTACCGAGCCTTGTACGGGTTGGCCATCGGCGGTGTGTTGCCCGTCGCCTTGAAGATTGCGGCGAGGAGGAACGGGCGCCATCGCAGCTCGGCTCCGGCGCGCCGCGCCACCTCTTCGACCTGGGTGGAGGCGAGGTACGAATAGCCACTTAAGTAGTCGAAGAAGAATTCGAGGATTTTCGCCATGGGCTATTTGAGCAGTCGCGAGGTTTAGCGCCGTGCACCCGCTTTTAGAAGCCCTTCTGCCATTCGCCGCCTCCGACGGGTCCGCATTGGCTCGCTCGGCCTACGCGATGGGCCTTGCGCTGACAAGGCCCGACGGATCGACGCGAGCGATTCCGATCACCGCGACCCCCGTCGTCGCCAATCGGCGGCGGATCCAAGAGCGAGCCGAGCTTTCCGCCCGGCTCTCGTCGGCCGCGGTGAAGATGGCCCGCGCTGTGCTCGCATCCGAAGATTCCGAGCTGCTCGCCGCCGCCCTCTCCCCTCTCGAGCGAAAGCTCGCCGAGTGCACGTACCAGGCAGCGCGGCGATTCGCGACGACGCGGGTCGACTACTTTCTGCGAGCGAAGGATGGGCACACGGTGGCTCTGGAGATCAACGCGACGATTCCCGCGATGCAGGGGTACTCGGACATAGCAGCCGAGGCCTTCATCCGCTGGCTCGGCGGCCACGCCAACCTTCCCGACTCGGCGATCGCGGATTTAGCGCGGCGCAACGGCTCCAATGCGAACGCCCTTTACCGAGCGCTCCTCGACGGCTTTGCGCTCGAGCGCGACCGCGCGCCGGAGCGCATTGGCCTGCTCTGCCGCCGAAACGACGCTCAGCTTACCGAGCTGGGCTTTTTGGCGGATCGGTTTGCCGAGCTGGGCACCGAAGCGGACGTGCTCTTCCCCGACGAGCTTTCCGGAGATGAGGATGTGTTTGCGCGGGGCGAGCGGTACGAGCTCATCTACCGTCACCTTTTCGTTCGCCGTGTCGAGGAAAGCCCCGCCCCGTACGTCGCTGACTTGCTCGCTGAGTGCCCCTCGCGGCGCGCGGTGGTGCTCAATCCGCCCGCCTCGCAGATCGAGGTGAAGACGACCTTCGCGCTGCTGTCGCAGGCGGGCCAAGAGGCGAGCCTCGCCCAGCGAGCGGGGCTCGACGCGGATGAGCTGCAGGCAGCCCGGGACGCCATTCCGTGGACTCGCCTGTTTCGCAGGGGACCGGCGAAGGATGAAGAGGGAGCTTCGATTGCCGATCTGGTGAGCTTCGTCGCGGCCCAACCTGAGCGCTTCGTGCTCAAGCGCGCGTGGGACTACGGGGGAAAGGCCGTTTTCATCGGAGCCTCGGCGGAGGACGATGCTTTTTCCGATCGAACTCGGGCGGCGTTCGGCGCCGCGTTGAGCTGGGGTGAGCTGTGCCAGCGGGCGGCCGACGATCGCTTGGGGGGCGGATTCGTCGTTCAGGCGATGGTCGACGCAGCGCCCCAGACGCATCTGCTCTGCACGGAAGACGGCTTGAGCGCGCGCCAGCTGTACGTCGACTTCTCCGCCTACGCCTCGGTCGGTTTGACGCCGTCGCCCGAGTGGGGCGGCGTGTGTCGCGGCTCTCCGTCCCACGTCGTCAATATCGTGGGCGGGGGCGGTGTGTTGCCGCTTCTCACCACCGAGGTCGCCGACGCGCTCCTGGCGGGCTTGCGGGCGCGCGCGAGCACAAAGGGCGCGGGCAGGCTATAAAGAAGGGTCAACATTAAGGAGCAACGCATGTCTTGGCAGTCCCCCTTGGACCGAAGCGCGCCGCCGGTGGATCAGATCCTCGTCGAGCAGTCTCAGCGCACCTTCATGGCGCGCATCTACCGGTGGATGTTTTTGGGTCTGGGCGTCACCGGCGCGGTGGCGGTCTACGCCGCTTCGACGCCGGCGATCATGCAAATGGTGGTGCCCAGCATGTGGCTTCTGCTGATCGCCGAGCTGCTCTTGGTGCTTGGGCTCTCGTTCGCCGCGCCTCGGCTGAGCGGCGGCGTTGCCGGAGCGCTCTTTCTCGCCTACGCCACGCTGAACGGGCTGACGTTCTCGACGCTGTTTTTCGTCTACCAGCTCGGCTCGATCGGCCAAGCCTTCCTGCTCACCGCCGCGACGTTCGGCGCGCTGAGCGCCTACGCGACCTTTACCAAAAAGGACTTGAGCAGCTGGAGAAGCTTTCTCTTCATGGGCCTGTTCGGCGTGGTGATCGCCGGAGTGGTTCAGCTCTTTTGGCACAACGAGGGATTCTCCTTCGTCTGGTCCTGCGCGTGCGTCGTCGTCTTCGCGGGCTTGACGGCCTACGACACGCAGAAGCTTCGCCAGCTGCACGCGGGGGCGGGCTATAGCAGCGCGGCCAGCTTGAGCGTCACGGGCGCGCTGATGCTGTACCTGGATTTCGTGAACCTCTTCCTCGCCCTGCTTCGACTCTTCGGGCGGCGGCGCTAGCTACTTCGTTCCCGGCATTCGCAGCCGCTCGACCGGTTTTCCGCCGACGATGTGCTGCTCGACGATCTCCGCCACGTCCTCGGGCTGCACCCGCGCGTACCAAACGCCCTCGGGGTAGACCACCACCGTCACGCCGAAGGCGCACTGATCGAGACAGCCGGCGGCGTTCGCCCGCACCTGCGAGCGAAGCCCACGCTTTTCCACTTCCTCCTTGAACAGCTCGCGCACGCGCTCGGAGCCCTTCTCGGCGCAGCAGCCCTTCGGGTGTCCTTCGGGACGCCGATTGATGCAGACGAAGATGTGCCGCTGGTAAGGGGCCGGCATGATGCTTTTCTTAGCGCGCTGCGAGGGCGGCGCAAACAAAGGCGGCCGGCCGCGCCTGCGGCAGCCTGCAAAATTTGCAAAACGCTCGGCACGCACTTTTAGAAAAGTAGCGCCCGAGCTCTTCTCCGAAAGGTCCGCACCGCCGGCAGCCAGAGCAGCCACCGCGGCGGGTGGGCAAGGATCCGCCGAGTGCCCCCCGCCGACAGAACGGTGCAACCGACCGCGCAGGAGCCGGCGCAATGCGCCAAAAACCCTTGAGACCCAAAATGTTGTGGGCGGTCGGTGAATTTGACACTAAATCTAGTGGAGGTAGCCTTGACACCAACTTGTCACCTGGTGTACACAATCGCCCGTTTCGAGGGGGAGAGCCACCCAGCGTATCGGAAGCCCTCCAACAGAAAGTCCGGGACGTCGCGGCGTCAGCACGACCGGCTAAAACTCTTCCGACGGCGGAGGCCGCTCGGACATGGGGAGGACGGTTTTTTCATTTTGACGCACCACCAGTAAAGGGAGCCATCGACCTATGGACAAAGAGCTGCTTGCCAAGTCTTCGATCCCGTCCAAAGAGAAAAAAGCCGCCCGCCGGGCCAAGGGGGCGGCCACCGGCATGGCGGTACCCCGGTACTTCACCACGCCCGGGGTGGATCCGGCGGACGA
>Ga0126378_10002958_pt1 | contig 12743 bp, 13 predicted proteins | sample PanSoiMetPlot_23_FD_92587 | JGI IMG/M metagenome (GOLD analysis project Ga0126378, IMG submission 92587) | Tropical forest soil microbial communities from Panama - MetaG Plot_23 | ecosystem: Environmental > Terrestrial > Soil > Tropical forest > Bulk soil | place: Panama | collected 2016-02-17
ATCATTGTGGACGACGAGAAGCCCGCCCGCGAAGAATTGGCCTACCTGCTCAAGGGCTTTCCGGAAATCAACGTGATCGGTCAGGGCCGCAACGGGGTGGATGCCGTCAACCTCATCAAAGAACTCACTCCCGACCTTATCTTCCTTGACGTGCAGATGCCGGGACTGGACGGGTTTGGCGTTTTGAAAAAACTAGTCGAACGAAAAATGAAAGTTCCGCATGTGGTTTTTGCGACGGCCTACGATCACTACGCGGTGCAGGCGTTCGATGTGAACGCGGTGGATTATGTTTTGAAGCCTTTTGACAAGGCGCGCATTTCGAAAGCCATTCAGCGGGCGCGCAAGGAAATCGAAGCGCAAACCAGTCCCACGGAGCGCCTCGAGCAGCTTGTGAGCCAGTTGGGCAATTCGAAACAAAGCTCGACGCAGCCGGTGAAAGTGTTGGTGAAATCGCAGCAGCGCCTGCTGCTAGTGGATGCCGAGGATGTGATCTGGGCATCGATTGACGGCGGCATGATCACGGTGATGGCCAAGGACGTGGAAGGCGTTTCGAACTATCACACGCTTGAGGAAATGAGCGCGGCGCTCGATTCCGACGTGTTCTGGCGGCCGCACCGCTCGTACCTGGTGAACATTCACCACATCAAGGAAGTGGTGCCATGGTTCAAGGCGAGCTACATGCTGAAAATGAGCGACAAAAAACAAACGGAGATTCCCGTCAGCCGCGGCCAAATCAAGCGCATGCGCGAACTGTTTAAGCTGTAGCTCGATAGGCAACGATGGAATGATAGGAAATCTGTTGCACATCGATTTCAGGCGCTCTTCAAATGCCATGCACGCCGTGGTGGCCTTGAAATATCTTATGATTACATTTTCCGCCGGGTTCATCGCAGATCGATTCCTTTCAGGTCGGAACCGGCCACTGTGAGAAGTTATTCTGATTGCGTTGTTGTTCGCCTTCTGCTTTGCTCTTTTTTCGCCAAGAATGAGAAACGGGGAAAAGGCTGCGGGGTCGGAGACGCTCAACTCTTTACTGCAAGCTGGGGGCTGTTCGCTTTTTCGAGGAGGGCGCCATGATTCGAGAGCGAGTGCTGAAGGTCGTTCTGGTGCTGGTGGGGCTCGCGTTCACCGCGACGATTTATCCAATGGTCTTCATGCACTTGGGTGACCAGGCCTTGCCCATGATGTTGAGCGTCTACGCCGCGTTGGGAATTTTCCTGCTGCTGGCGGCGCGCAACCCGGCTGAGCATCGAAGCTTGATTGCATTCACGGCTTGGTCGAGTTTCGCCCACGCCGGTGTCATGGGGGTGCAGCTCTATTACAAGCGGATCGAGCGCGTTGAAGGGATCGGCATAATCGTTCTCTTTATGATCGGCGTTGCCCTGGTCGCGTTAACTCCGGCTAAGCCATCGCGCACGCTCGCCTCGGCGCCCGCCGCTTAGCGTACAAAACACCCTCTTCCACAAACAGCTTAAGATATAGTGCACGGCAGAGGTGTCTCCATGCCCCCGAACCCCGCACCGCTCGCGCACCATCCGCTCCCGATGGGGCCCATCAAGCGTCTCCTATATGTTAAGTGGAATAGCTTCGGGCGTGGCCAAGTAAAGAGGCTTGAGGAACAAACAGTCCAACCAAGGAATCCCCAACGGCGACGTCGTCAGGTACCAGAGCACCGTTGTTGCATTGTCTTCGATGATTCGGTTACACTGCCGCAGGCCGATGAGGCGGCCTGCGGTCCGCGCAAAAGGTTGAACCTACCTGCTGCTTTTTGATTCTACTGCCTTCTTTCTGTCGGAAACGCGGACGACCGGCAAAGTTTGAAAGAAGGTGTCTCATGACCAGAGCAAATGCTCTGCCCGCTCGTCCAAGCATCGAATATCTCAAGAAAGTAGCCAAACAACAGGTCGCTGCCTTGCGCAAAGAGGGCCAGGTCGCGTCCCTTGCCGAAGCGCAACTCGCCTTGGCTCGGAAATACGGATTTCCAAGTTGGAGGAAACTCAAAGCACACATCGAGGCTTTGGAACGGCAGGCCGCTCAATTCAATGCAACCGCGGAAAGTGAACCTTCCTCCGCTACTTTCAACGACGTGATGAAAGCTATCACGACCCGCGACGACCAAGCACTAGCTGATCTTTTGGCTGCGACACCGGGCGTCGTAAATCAGACTGGTCCACACCCACGCTGGGGCGGGCGCCCCCAACCACTTCATGTGGCAATCGAATCGGACAATGCCCATGCATTCGAACTGTTGCTGGACGCCGGGGCAAACGTCGACGGCAACAATCAACACTACGACGGATGGTCGCCGCTGGTGATCGCCATCCATTGGAAACGCGCCGAGATGCGCGATGAACTGATCCGGCGAGGCGCCGCAATCGATCTCATCGCCGCGCTTATGCTCGGTGATGATCGACGCGTCGCCGCCCTGCTGAAAGACCCTGCCGCATTGGATCGGCCATTCCCTAACAACGCCACGCCTCTTCATTTTGCCTGCACGGCGAAATCGGCGCGTCTGTTGCTTTCACATGGGGTGAAGAGAGAAGCGCAGGACAAGTATGGCAAGACTGCGCCGCAGTGCTGGGCTGATGTCCACCGGCCCTCCGCAGGTCTGATGCGCCTGGCGGACTCACTCGGTGTCAAGCCCGCCATGGATATTTTCAAGGCCATCGAACAGAGCCGACTGACACAGGTGCGCAAGTTCATAATCGCTGGAACGGACGTGAACGCGAGATTTCCCACAGGAGCGCGGCACACGTTGCTGCACGCCGCTGCATGGAATGGCAACCTTTCCATAGCCAAACTATTAGTCGCCAAAGGCGCCGACGTTCACGCTCTAGATCGAGAGCACGAGAGCACGCCGGCTGATTGGGCGCGGTTTGCTCTGAAAGCATTTAATCGCAAGCCATGCGAGGCAGTCGCGGAATACCTCGAAGATCTTAATGAACGCCTGAAGACGAAAACCTGAAACGGAATGTGCGGCCCGCCGCTCACGAGTCGGCGAGATTCTCCACTCAATCTTGCGAAACGTGAGGTTTCCTTTGACGAAGCAACAGCCGTCGGCAACGAGGCATTTTCGCGTTCGACCTGGCGCCCCCGAAGACGCCGCAGAACTTGCAGCGCTGCACACGGAGACATTTTTATGTCCTACTCGGAGGCTTGTCGATATTCACGATGGTGATGACCATTCCGCAAGTTCTCACCATCTGGATCCGTCATCAGGCGGCAGGGGTATCTCTGTTGTCCTGGGGAGCGTACCTGGTCTCTGCCGCGGTCTGGCTTTGGTACGGCTTGCAGAAACGCGACAAGAACATCTACTTGCCGTGCGTAGGATGGCTTCTGCTCGACGCAGCCGTAATGGTTGGAGCCTTAGTCTACGGCTAGCGAATCGGCAACTCCTTATCTAGGTTCCTAAGCGTCTCTTGCACTTTAGGCGAGAAGTGGCTGTACTGGCCAAAATCAATTTCTCGCTCGCGAGCAGAAGGCGGCATTTCGCGGAGCGCGCGCATGGCCTTCAAGACTTCCTCGCGCGAAGCAGAAGAAGCCTCAGGTTGGTCGCTGGCGTCGTTGGCTGGTGTCTCGGTTTGGTCCGGCTGGTCGGTGAATCGATAGACTGCCGAGACGGTCAAAGGATGCGCCGCGGGAGGACGGTTGGGCGATGACGCCCGAGCGCTGGAACCTTTTAGGGGCGATTCTGCCGATTGCGTCGCCGGAGGCCGATTGGGATCGTTGGGAACGAAGGAATTGGGTGTCACCCAATGTCCCGGAGGAGGATCATACCGATCGGAGTTCGGGTCGTCTCGATACTGGTGAGCGGGTGGAGGATTGCGAGGAGGATCGCCAGAGCCACCGTAAGGACCATAGTAATAAGGGTCGTACGACGGCCCCGCAGGGTAAGACAAATACCCAGAAGGATAGTAGGGGTACGAATATCCCCAACCCCAATAAGGCCAGCCCCAGCCTATGCCCCAACCCCAGCCCCAACCACCCCAGCCTCCCCAACCCCAGCCTCCCCAACCGTGCCCGTGCCAGCCCCAACCGCCATAATGGCTCCCGCGAAAAGCTCCTCCGGTAACGCCGGATCCACCTCGAAACGTGCCGCCACCATGGAAGCCGCCTCCAGCGTGAAACCCGCCACCGGCGAACCCGCCGCCTCCGTGGAATCCTCCATCCCCATGAAATCCCCCGCCTGCGCTGTGAAAACCTCCGCCACCTCCATGGCCACCACGCTGGGCGAGGGCAGGCCTTGGCGCGCCAAGAAACAGGAATGTGAGGATTGCCAGAGAAAGGGGAAGGGTCTTCTTCATTTCAGTCTCTCCGATGCACGACGGACCGCCCGGCAGGAGCAACTTCGGTCGAACATTTACGCAGTCCAACAACCGAATCTTACACCCAGGCCAAGCTCCAAGCGAGTCTGGGCGGACGCACGGGAATGGCGCGAGGAACGTGCGAGGACCAGATCCTTGGCATGCGCACCGACGGAGTCGAAGCTTTTTGTTTTTGTAGGTTGGTAACGGCCGTTTCTCGACGCGGCCACTTATTTCAGGGTTTCTTGCCCGTGCAGCAAATCCACCCCTTGCGACGTTCTTCCGTCACCTGGACGTCCGAATAGCCGGTATCCGAAAAGAGCTGGCGGTGCCCATCGACGGTCAGAAGCTTCATACCTGCAAGTTCGGCGTATGTTTCGATGAGTTTGGCGCCCATTCGATGGGCTCCTTTGTAGATTTCAGCAATGAGGATCAGTTGTCCACCCGGCTTCACGACGCGAAAAATCTCGCGCATGTCTCCCGGCAGGTCGGGCCACCAGAAGTGCGTTTCCACGCCCGTAACGAGATCGAACGTTCCGTCTGGAAACGGCAATTGAGAAACAGAGGCGTGCTGAATTTCGACGCGGCCCATTTCCATCCAGCGCGCGTTGGTTTTTTTGCTTACGGCGACGCTGTCCTCGGAAAAATCAACGCCATAGACCTTTCCCTCCGTCGCCATCGTGCCCAACTTGCGGACGGTTCTGCCGCCGCCGCAACCTACATCGAGGATGGTGTAGTGCCGAGCCACCGAGACGTGCTGCAAGCCCCAGTCGGTCAGCCTCGAGTGCCTGGCGTTCATCGTCCAAAGCGTGAACCGGCCCATCCACCCGGATGGCTTCTGGCATTGGCTTGTGCGCCTGCTTCGAGCGGCCACGCTGGTTGCTCCTTTTTAAGTCCTGCGCCTCTCATGATGTTACGCAAAGATGCGCCGCTCAATTTCAGTCGATGAAAGCCAGCGAGCATGGTATCTATTTCTATTCTGTAAACGCTATACGCCGGCCTCTGGGATCTCCAGTGTTGATTTCCGCGCAGGAGGAGTCTCTGTTTTCCTCTTCGTATTCGCCCAGGCGGTTTCTGCTTCTCGGCTGCCCGTGTTAGCATTCCGTGTACCCCGCTTATCGTCTTTAATTGCGGCTGCCGAGCGGCCGACGAACAGATGGACTTTTCTCTCAGCGACCACCAAAAACTGATTCGCGACACCGTCCGCCAATTCATGGAGACGGAAGTGCGCCCGTTCGTTAAGGAATGGGAAAAGCACGAGAAATTTCCCGCAGAAGCCATCCAAAAGCTCGCCGAAATGGGGTGCTGCGGGATGCTCGCGCCGGAAGAATGGGGCGGGCCGGGGCTCGACACGATCTCCTACGTGCTGATGCTTGAAGAAGTGGCGCGCGTGTTTACGGCGATGTCAACCGCGATCAGTGTGACGAATTCCGCTGTGCAGGCGCCGCTGCTTGCGTTCGGCAGCGACGCACAAAAGAAAAAGTACTTGCGGCGGATGGCCTCAGGAGAAGCGCTCGGCGCATTTTGCCTGACAGAACCGGCGGCGGGCTCGGACGCGGCGGGCATTCAAACGCGCGCGGTGTGGGACGGAAATACATACAAGCTGAACGGCACAAAAACGTGGGTCACCAACGGCCACGCGGCAGGCGTGCTGATTGTTTTTGCCAAAACCGATCCTGCGGCGGGCGGGAAGGGCATTAGCGCATTTCTCGTTGAGCCTGGGTTCCAGGGATTCAAGGTCGGCCGCCACGAAGACAAAATGGGCCAGCGCTCGTCCCCGTCCGTCGAGATTCTGCTGAATGATTGCATCGTGCCGGTGGAGAATCGACTCGGGGAAGAAGGGCAGGGGCTGAAAATTGCTCTTAGCGCGCTGGATGGCGGGCGCATCGGGATTGCAGCTCAGGCGGTTGGTTTGGCGCAAGGCGCGCTGGAAGAAACCATCAAGTACGCGAAGCAGCGCAAAGCGTTTGGGAAGAATCTCGGTGATTTCCAGGCGATTCAGTGGATGATCGCGGATATGCAGACGGAAATTGACGCCGCGCGGGGACTGACGCATTACGCGGCGTGGCTGAAGGACGCCCATCCCACAAAAATGGGAGCTGCCGCATCGAAGGCGAAACTTTACGCCAGCGAAATGGTGAACCGCGTTGTCTACAAGGCGGTACAGGTGCATGGCAGCGTCGGCTACTCGCGCGAAACGGAAGTCGAGCGCATGTATCGCGATGCGCGCGTCATCACCATTTACGAGGGGACTAGCGAGGTGCAGCGCATGATCATCGCCCGCGAGCTACTCGGCGCGCCGGAAAAACAAAAGGTCGCCGCGCATTGAGTAACACCGGCGCTTTTTGTTTGCCTGAGCTTCGCAGGGCCTGTGCGCTTTAGCGCGCCCCCTTGGAGTAGCCGGTCTTCAGACCGCTGCTTTTGGGTTTAAGCTTGTAGAGGCCGGGCTTGAGCCCGGCGTTTTCGTGATGACGAGGAGAGTCGATTGGGGACTGGCGACCAAGGGAAACGAGCGCGCGTGCTGAGCGGCATGCGGCCGACCGGGAAGCTGCACATCGGCCACTACTTTGGCGCTTTGCAAAACTGGGCGCGCTTGCAAAACGATCCTGCCTACGAATGCTTCTACTTCATCGCGGACTGGCACGCGTTGACGAGCGACTACGCGGACACCTCCGCTGTAGCGCAGAGCACTATTGAAATTGTCACCGATTATCTCGCTTCGGGGCTCGACCCCAAGAAATGCACCATCTTTCAGCAATCGCTCGTTCCGGAACATGCCGAACTGCATCTGCTGCTCTCCATGGTGACGCCGCTCGGCTGGCTCGAGCGCGTACCCACCTACAAAGAAGCCTTGGAGAATATTAAGGACAAAGACCTGCACAATTATGGATTTCTGGGCTACCCCGTCCTCCAGTGCGGCGACATCACCATGTACAGCAACCCTGGCTCGATGCTCTTCGTGCCTGTAGGCGAAGATCAGGCCTCGCACGTCGAGCTGAGCCGTGAGATTGTGCGTCGATTTGATATTTTCTACGGGCTCGAAGCGGACGACCGGTTGTTTGATAAAAAGAGCGAGTCGTCGTTGTTGCACTGTCTTCATGGAAAAGTGCTTCTTGCCGCTGGCTCGAAGCTTGAGTATCCGATGAGCGAAGCCATGAAGACCGATCTCATTGGAAGACTTCGCACTACGGCCGCTGAAGAGGGAATCGAGAATTTTCTGGAGCGCGCCGCTGATGATTCCTCTTTCTTTAGACGCGTCGAGGTGCTGACTGAACCCGGTGTGATGCTTACGAAGACGCCGCGGATTCCGGGGCTCGATGGAAGGAAAATGTCGAAGAGTTATGGCAACACCATCATGTTGAGCGAGAGCGATGCGGACATTCGCGCAAAAACCAAAGTGATGGTGACCGACCCGGCGCGGAAACGGCGTACCGATCCTGGAAACCCGGATGTTTGCCCGGTGTATGACTGGCATAAACTGTTCTCGACAAAACAGACGCTGGACTGGGCCGCACAGGGTTGCCGGACGGCGGGAATCGGTTGCATCGAGTGTAAAGCGAAAATGGCCGACCACTTGATTGAGTGGATCACGCCCGTGCGCGAACGCCGCGTGGAATTTGAACGGCATCCGGCGCGGGTACTCGAAGTGATTGACGAAGGCTCGAAGAAAGCGCGGGTGGTGGCGCAAGGCACAATGGAACGCGTGCGCGAAGCCGTCTTCGGCTGGGAGAAAAAGCGCAAAGAAATCGCCGGCGCGGCCGGTAGCGCGAAAGCGTAAGAAAAGGATTTAATAAGGCATAGGCCGCAGCCTATGCCCGCTCGTGAAGGTTTGTCTCGGTGGTTGAAGGGCAGCAAACCGAGTAACGTGAAAGGTGGCACAGACGGAAGTCTATGCCACAAAATCAAAGGATGGAATGGCGACACCGGAGCACAAATTGACGGGAAACAACGCGCAGGATCAAGCGGCCGGACCTTCTCCCCTCGAAGCCCGGGGCGAGCATAAGACGGTCCCTACAACTTCAGGAGAAAAGCGCAGCGTGGAAATGAATGAGGAGACGAGCGTCGCGAAGGCGGCATACCGGATACAGATTCCGATGTACGAAGGCCCGCTGGACCTTTTGTTGGATCTCATTAAGCAGCAGAAGATGAGCATCCACGACATTCGAATCTCCGAAATCACCGCGCAGTATTTGGATTACCTGCACAAGCTGGAACAATTGGACGTGGACGTCTCCGCAGAATTTATTTACATGGCGGCGACGCTGATTTACATCAAAAGCAAAATGCTGCTGCCGCCGGATCCGCTAGCGACTCCAGAAGAGCAAGCCGCCGACCCGCGCGCAGAATTGGTGCAGCGGCTCGTCGAGCACGAGAAGTACAAGAACGCGGCTCAACTTTTGTACCAGAAGCAGCAGATTGAGGAGAACGTTTGGTCGAAGCCGGATAAGACGTTGTACCAGGATCCGGGGACCGAGGGCGAGTTAGTGGTTTCGCTGGTGGATTTGGTGAAAGTGTTTCAGCAGGTTTTGGAGCGGCGGAAAGAAACGGTTCGAATTGAGCTGCGGCACGAGCAGTTCACGGTGGCGCAGATGATCGTGCAGTTGCGGGCGCAGATTATCGCGAGCGAAGAAAACGCAGTGAATCTGGTCCAGTTTTTCGAGGCCTGCCCTTCGCGGCACGCGATGATCGTGGCGTTTCTGGCGGTTTTGGAAATGGTGAAGCTGCAAGCTGTGGCGTTGGTGCAGGAACAAATGTTCGGCGACATCCTGGTGAAGAAGGCCCGAGCGTTTGACGTGGTGTTCGATGAGAATGGCGCGATTAAAATGGTGGATGAAGAGTACCGGTAAAGGCGGAAATGGGAAGATCGAGCACGGAAAATGGGAAGTCCTTGCACATCAGCAAAGCGGAGACCTGAAGTCGGGCATTTGAGGCAGGGCACGGAGAAGAGAGTGGAAGCATGACGAACGAAGAACGCAAAGCGGCTCTGGAAGCGATTATCTACGCGGCGGATGAGCCGGCGACGATTGACCAATTGACGAAAGCGCTGGGCGACGAGAAGCTGGCGGTGCAGGCGTCGCTGGACGAATTGGCGGCGAGTTACGCGGCCGAAGAGCGCGGCATCGAGATTCGCGCGGTGGCGGGCGGGTACAAGATGTACACGAAGCCGCAGCAGCATGACGTGGTGCGGCGGTTCATCAAGAGCTTGCGTCCGCCGCTGAGGCTGTCGATGCCGGCACTCGAGACGCTGGCAGTGATTGCATACAAGCAGCCGGTGACGGCGCCGGAAATTTCGGAGATTCGCGGCGTGAACACGTCAGGAGTGATTAGCACTTTGCTCGACAAGCACTTGATTACGACGGCGGGGCGCAAGGAAGTGATTGGGCGGCCGATTCTGTACAAGACATCGAAGGAGTTTTTGATGCGGTTTGGGCTGAGCGATTTGGAAGAGTTGCCGAGCTTGAAGGAGTTTGAGGCGCTCGCACGCGAGGCGCTTGGAAGCGATGAGGGACTAGCCCCGGCGGATGAGAGTTTGACGAATGAAGCGAATATTGGAGCGCCCGCGAGTGCCCGGGACGAAACGGGCGGCGCGCGCCCCGCCCCTACCGAGCACGACGCCATGGAAGCGCGGGAGGAATTGTTGGAAGAGACGGCGGCGAATAACGAGGGGATGCCCGAGAATGAGGATGAGAATTCTCCGAAGGCGGCCGCTGCGGGAGAATAGAGTTTCCGAGTTCATGGATACGGGCGTGTGGACAAAAACCTTGCGCGGAGAGTGTTGAGCTGCCTAGGGAAAGTTAACCTTCGTCGGAGCACTGCCAGGAGTGGCGGTGCTACATAAACCTAAAGAGAAAACATGCAAGAGAGGTTGCAGAAGATTATTGCGCGGGCGGGGATTGCTTCGCGGCGGCACGCGGAGCAATTGATCCTGAGCGGACAGGTGCGCGTGAACGGGCGCGTGGTGACCGAGCTGGGAACAAAGGCGGACGCGGCGCAAGACCGGATCGAGGCTGCGGGGCGGGTGGTGAAAGAGGCGGTGCGGCGCGTGTATTTAGTGCTGCACAAGCCGCCGGAAGTGGTTTCGGCGATGGCCGACCCGGAGGGCCGGAAGACGCTGAAGAATTGTCTGCGGGGCTTTCCGGCGCGCGTGTATCCGGTGGGAAACCTCGAATATACGGCGTCGGGGCTGGTGTTTATGACGAATGACGGTGACCTGGCGGCGGAGATGCTGAAGCATTGGGGCGAACTAGAGCAGGTGTACTTCGTGAAAGTGAAAGGGATGCTGACGCTGGAAGAGTTGGAGCGCTTGGGGAAAGAGATTGGCGTGCGGATGAAGACGGTGCGGCAACCGGATGCGACGCGGCGAAGGGCGGCGAACTACTGGTACGAAGTGCGGATGCGGGATACGAAGAAAGAAGAGATGCGGAACGTTTTGTTTCGCGAAGGGCATCCCATTGAAAAACTTCAGCGAATCGGATTGGCATCGTTATCGGTGGAAGGAATTCCGCTGGGAAGGTATCGAATTTTGGAGGACCGGGAAGTAGAGGACCTGAAAAGGATTCCGCGTGGGGAAAGGACACGAAAAGAAAAAGGCGAAACGCGGAGACACAGAGGTCACAGAGAAGAATAGGAGACCGATTGAGGCGTGGCTCTGGAACGATTACAAAAAATCATGGCGGCGAGCGGGATTGCGTCGCGGCGCAAGGCGGAGGAGATCATTGCGGCCGGACGCGTGACGCTTAACGGAAGAGTCGTGACGGAGCAGGGGACGAAGGGCGATTCGGAGCGCGATGAGATTTGTGTGGATGGGAAGCCGCTAAAGAAGGCGGAGCGGCTGGTCTATTACATGCTGAACAAGCCGAAAGGGTATGTGACGACGGTCCACGATCCTGAGGGGCGGCCGACGGTAATGGAATTGTTGCCAAAGCGCGGCGAGCGCGTGTATCCGGTGGGACGGCTGGATTATGCGAGCGAGGGATTGCTCCTAATGACGAATGACGGGGAGCTGGCGGCGAAATTGATGAAGGCCGGCTCGCATGTGCCGAAGACGTATCGCGTGAAAGTCAGCGGGAAGCCGGAGGAGCAGGTGATTGCCAAGCTGCGCGCGGGCGTTTCGATTGCATTGGAGGACGGGCGGCGGGTGAAGACTTCTCCGGCGAAGCTACGATTAGTGGAGGATGGCGCGAATCCATGGTACGAAGTGGTGCTGACGGAGGGGCGGAACCGGCAGATTCGCAGGATGTTTGAGGAAGTAGGGCATCACGTAGAGAAAATCAAGCGTATGCAATTGGGGCCGTTGATGCTGGATGTGGGGTCGGGAAGAGTGCGGGAGTTGAAAGCCGGCGAGGTAGAAAAGCTGAAGCAGGCCGTGAAAGGAGGTTGAGGAGGTAAGGAAACCGAGAGGGTCGAGGAGCGTAGCAAGAGCGGGCAGGCTTGCCGGTACGAACATGGTTCTTGCTCCCACAAGCGGAAATGGTTGAAAGGTGGGACACTGGAACAGTGATGGAGGAAGGCAGGAATTAGCACCGAGGCCGGAGAAGATGGCGAACGATGGCGAAGACGATTGAAGAACTGATACCGGATTACCTGCGCGGACTGCCCGTCTACGTTCCCGGAAAACCCATTGAAGAAGTCGAACGCGAGCTGAAAATTCAAGCGGTAAAGCTCGCGTCGAATGAGAATCCGCTCGGGCCGTCGCCTAAAGGCGTAGACGCGGCGCGGGCGGTGCTGAGCGAATCGCATCGGTATCCGGACGGCGGGACGCACGCGTTGCGGGAAGCGCTTGCGAAGCGGAACGGCGTGGCCGTCGAAGAAATCTTCATCGGGCTGGGTTCGAGCGAACTGATCGATTTGGCCGCGCGGGTGCTGTTGCGCGCGGGCTTGCAAGGGATCACCTCCGCTGGCAGTTATGCGCCGTTTTCGGTGTGTATCCGGGCGAGCGGGGCGGAACTGACGGTTGTACCGCATAAGGACTTTGCGTTTGATTTGCCAGCAATTGCGCGGGCCATCACACCGAAAACACGCGTCATTTATCTTGCGAATCCAAATAACCCCACGGGAACAGCGTTTACGGCCAAGGTGCTGCGCGAGTTTTTGCAACAGGTGCCGGACGGCGTGCTCGTGGTGCTTGACGAGGCGTACATCCACTACGCGGTGAGCGTGGGCCTGGGCGATTCCGTCGAGGCGTACCGCGAACGAAAGAACCTGCTGATTTTGCGGACGTTCTCGAAGGTGTTTGGATTGGCGGGACTGCGCATTGGGTACGCGATTGGGCACCCGAAGCTGCTGGAGGCAATGAACAAGCTGCGCACGCCGTTCAACACCTCGGGCGTGGCGCAGGCCGCGGCGCTGGCGGCGTTGGAGGACCACGCGCACGTGGCACGGTGCATTGAAGTGAATGCGCGAGAGCGGACACGGCTTTGCAAAGAGCTGGCGAATCTG
>Ga0126378_10002959_pt1 | contig 12739 bp, 12 predicted proteins | sample PanSoiMetPlot_23_FD_92587 | JGI IMG/M metagenome (GOLD analysis project Ga0126378, IMG submission 92587) | Tropical forest soil microbial communities from Panama - MetaG Plot_23 | ecosystem: Environmental > Terrestrial > Soil > Tropical forest > Bulk soil | place: Panama | collected 2016-02-17
CGTCACGGCGGGGATCGGCGTGAGCCGCGTGGTCCCGCGGCGGCGGCTGGAGGACGCGTTCCTCGCGCTGGTCGGCGGCGACCCCGGCGGCCCGGGACGGCGCTGATGGCGGTGGCACCGGCGACGGACGGCGCGGCGCCGGGGTACCGGCCGGCCGCCACCCTGACCTTCGCAGCTGAGCTGGCCCGTCAGGCTGGCCGCCGGCGCACCCAGCTCGCGCTGGGCTTCATGCTGCTGCTGCCGCTGATCGTTCTGGCCGCGTTCGAGCTGGGCAGGCCGAACGGGGGCCGAGGCGGAGGGGGCGACCGCGGGCAGTTCGCCGCGCTGGCCGACATCGCGACGTCGGGCGGGCTCAACTTCGCCCTCTTCACGCTGCTGGTGTCCGCCTCGTTCCTGCTCGTCGTGGTGGTCGCGCTGTTCTGCGGGGACACCGTGGCCAGCGAAGCGAGCTGGGGGTCGCTGCGCTACCTCCTGGCCATCCCGGTGCCCCGCGGCCGCCTGCTCGGCAGCAAGCTCCTGGTGGCGCTGCTGCTCAGCCTGCTCGCGCTCCTGGCCCTGACGGGCATGGCGCTCGCCGCCGGCACGATCGCGTACGGCTGGCACCCGCTGCGGACCACCGTCGCCACCGAGATCGCCAGCGGGCCGGCGCTCCTGAGGCTGGTCGGCATCGTCGCCTATCTCGCGGTCAGCCTGCTCGTCGTGGCCGGCCTGGCCTTCCTGCTCTCGGTCTCGACCGACGCCCCGCTGGGCGCCGTCGGGGGCGCGGTGCTGCTGCAGATCCTGTCCAGCATCCTGGATCAGATCACCGCGCTCGGCTCCCTGCGGGTAATCCTGCCCACCCACTACTCGGACGCCTGGCTCGGGCTGCTCTCCGACCCGGTCCAGGTCGACGACATCTTCAAGGGCGCGATCTCCGCGCTCGCCTACGCGAGCCTCTTCCTGGGCTGGGCGTGGTACCGCTTCGTCCGCAAGGACGTGGTCAGCTGACAGCAGTGAGCCACAGGCCCGGCTGACCGGTCTCCGCCCGGGCGAGCACGACCAGGAGGGCCTGCCGGGGGACACCACCTTCGTGGGCATGTCTCGGTAGGCCGCGCCCACGTTATCGTGTGTGCCGCGAATCGACGAAGGGCCGTCGGCGGCCTGGCGCCGTCTCCGCAGGCGAGCCGCGAAGCCGCGAACGGCGGCGGTGAGCATGGAGGTCAGGGCGATGCGAGGAACCCCATTCGGTGCCGGTCTCCTGGCCGCCGCGATCCTGTCGTGGCTGCTCGGCGCGAGCGCCTGCGGGCGGGCGCCAGGGCCGCCGCCGGTGGGCCGGCCGGCTCCCGCCTCGGACCTCGTCTACTACTCGACAGGCGACCCCGGCGTGGTCAACGCGGTCGACTGGACCGGGCAGCCTCGAACCCCCTTCGCCCTCCCCCCCACACCGCGCGGCATGCCGCACTACCCGGGGGAGACGCTGCCGAGGCGGCTCTGGATTGACAGCGTGTCACCGGACGGCAGCAAGATCCTCCTGGGCGACGGTTCGATCCGCGACCGCGCCGGTCGGGTGCTCGCCACGCTGGCGGCGACCGACGGCCTCCGCCCGACCTGGGCCGACTCCAGCCGGCACCTGTGTCAGCTCACGACTCCCGGCTTTGCGTTATTCACGGGGGGGTCCCTGACCGGGCCGGCGCAGCTCACCTGGGTCACCCCCGGCAGCCGGCCCCGCGTGGTGGCAACCGTCGGCCAGTTCGGGTTCACCTCCTCGGTCGACGTGCTGGCCTGCAGCGAGCAGAGCGGCGTAGCAGTGATCGCCGACCGGACGGCTTCGGGCGTGACGCAGGCCGCGAAGACGGGCCTGGACCCGGTGACGACGCTCCTGGTGGTCCGAATCGCAGACGGATCGATCCTCTACCAGCGCTCCTACCCGGTCTCCGCCGCCCCGATCTCGGGCTACGTGGTGGCCGTGTCGCCCGACGGCCGGTACGCGGCCGAGACGAACCTCACGCTCGCGGCGAGACCCGCGGCGCCCGGCGGGCCGACGGTCATCCGGGAGCTGCCGAGCGGCGCTGTCGTCATGACCCTGGAGCCGCTCTGGGTCCAGGGGTTCTCGGGCGACGACGGCCGCATCGTCGTGTCTGCCGGGCCTGGGCTAGCCGCAACCGAGGTGCTGGAGTGGCGGACCGGGGCTGTCGTGTGGACCGCCGGCGCGTCGTCCGTGCTCGCCGTCCGGCAGCCGGGCGGATCCGCCCTCATGGTCCGCGACGTGGCGAACCTGGACCTGTGGCTGGTCGCGGCGGACGGGTCGGCGCGGCAGGTGGCATGGAGCGTCGGCGGCGTCTACGGCCTCTGATCGGCCAGGCAGACGCCAGGAAGCCCCGGCGGGCCGGCCGCCGGGACTCCCGACCAGGGACGCAGTCAGACGCTCGCCGTCGCCGAGCGAATCGCCGGCACCGGCACCCGGCGCCGGGCGACCGCCAGCTCGAAGATGAGCGAGGCGAACACCGCCAGCGTGGCCACCGTCAGCCCGATCGCCGCGTAGAAGGCGTACAGGGCGACCTGCGACCAGCCCCACGCGTACAGCAGCAGGCCGCGCAGCGTCTCACCGCGGAACAGGGTCTGCACCTGGCCGGCCAGTGCGGCGTTCTGCGGGTTGGCCTGGGCCGCCGCGCTGACCTGCGAGTACGTCTGACCGCCGGCGACCTTGCTCAGGTGGACGGCGATGAAGTGGTTCGCGTACGTCTCCGCCTGGGGTCCGGTGGTCAGCTGCTGCCCGGCGTACTGGCTGAGCGCGGCTGCGTCAGCGGGGGGCAGGGCCGTGATCGCCGGGCTGCCGGCGGCGGGGAAGAAGATCTTCTGGGCCGCCAGCTGGTCGTGCACCATCCCGTTCACGAAGCCGCTGCCCCAGTACAGGAAGCCGCTGCAGAAGCCCAGCACCAGCACCAGGACCGTCTGCAGCGTCACGATCCTCCAGCGCATCTCCCTGGTCACCTTCACTCCTCCTTGGTTTGCGGCCTCCGCTCGGGGGCCTCGTATCTTCTGCGTCAAGCAAACGCCCGGACCCGCCCCGGCCGACACCGCCGGTCGGCCCGTCCCCGCCGGGCCAGCGGCCCGCGAGGTTCAGGGTCGATCGGCCCGGCCTTCTGGACGCCGGCTGCCTGCCGGCCAGGAAGTGCTGCTGGCCGGCAAGATGATAATGTAGCTATCAGATTTGCCCGACTCTAGCCGAGGAGGTCGAGAACTATGCCCGGCAGGACGAGGACGGAGGTGCCGGAGACGCTGCGGCGGTCCCCGGCTGAGGGACTGTGCACGTGCCGCGGGGCCGCCGGCAGGGCGATCGGGGCAACACGGATGAACAAGCAGGAGCTCGCGGCCCCGATCGCCAGCGCGCGCTGACCGGCGCGGGTGGCCCATGGGCCTCGCAACCGGGCTCGCCCGGGGCCGCCGGCGGCGTGGCTGCATCGAGCAGGGCAACGCCACCCAGGAGATGACGCGATGAGCATCACCACCGCCGACTACATCGTCCAGCGCCTGAGCGAATGGGGCGTCGAGCGCGTCTTCGGCTTTCCCGGTGACGGCCTCAACGGGCTGCTGCGGGCGCTCGAGCGCAACCGGGACCGCCTGCGGTTCGTGCAGGTGCGTCACCAGGAGATGGCCGCCTTCATGGCCTGCGGCCACGCCAAGTGGACGGGCGACGTCGGGGTCTGCTGCGCCACGTCCGGCCCCGGCGCCATCCACATGCTGAACGGCCTCTACGACGCCAAGCTCGACCACCAGCCCGTCGTGGCCGTCGTGGGCCAGACCTCCCTGCGCGCGATGGGCGGTCAGGACCGGCAGGAGGTCGACCTGGTCGGCCTGTTCAAGGACGTGGCCTCCGCGTACGTCCAGCAGGCCGACAGCCCGGAGGCGGTGCGCCACGTGATCGACCGCGCCGTGCGGATCGCCAGGGCCGAGCGGACGGTGACCTGCGCGATCGTGCCGGCCGACGTCCAGGAGATGGACGCCGTCTACGGGCAGCCGCGCGCCAACCACACGATCCGCTCCGCGATCGGCTGGAGCGAGCCGCGCGTGGTCCCCCGCTTCGCGGACCTGCGCCGGGCGGCCGACCTGCTCAACGCCGGGCGGCGGGTCGCGATCCTGGTCGGGGCCGGCGCGCTGCACGCCACCGACGAGGTGGTCGCGGTGGCGGACACGCTGGGCGCCGGGATCGCAAAGGCGCTGCTGGGCAAGGCCGCCGTCCCGGACGACGTTCCGTTCTGCACGAACGCGATCGGGCTGCTGGGAACGAAGCCGAGCTGGGACCTGATGCAGGGCTGCGACACCCTGCTGCTGGTCGGGACCTCCTTCCCCTACTCGGAGTTCCTGCCCAGAGAGGGTCAGGCGAGGACCGTCCAGATCGACCTCGAGGGGCGCATGCATGGCCTGCGCTACCCGGTGGACGTGCTCCTCACCGGCGACGCCCGCGAGACCCTGCGCGAGCTGCTGCCCCTGCTGTCGAGGAAGGACGATCGCGGCTGGCAGGAGCGGATCGCGCGCGCGATGGACGACTGGTGGCGGCTCATGGACGAGCAGGGGAGGCCCCGCCTGACCTCCAGCGGCAAGCTGAACCCGCAGTCGCTGTTCGCCGTACTGTCCTCACGACTGCCGGACAACGCGATCCTGGCGGCGGATTCCGGCTCGGCGGTCAGCTGGTACGCACGCCACATCCGCGTCCGCCGCGGGATGAAGGCATCGCTCTCCGGCAACCTGGCGACCATGCTGCCAGCGGTCCCGTACGCGATCGCGGCCAAGTTCGCCTTCCCCGAACGGGCGGCGTTCGCCCTCGTCGGCGACGGGGCCATGCAGATGCTGGGCATGAACGAGCTGCTGACCGCCGCCAGGTACTACCCGACCTGGAGCAACCCCCGGCTGGTCGTGCTGGTGCTCAACAACCAGGACCTCAACCAGGTCACCTGGGAGCAGCGGGCCCTCGCCGGCGACCCGACGTTCGACGGGTCGCACGCCATCCCGGCCTTCGACTTCGCCCGCTACGCCGAGTCGATCGGGCTCAGGGGCATCCGCATCGAGCGCCCGGAGGACGTGGAGCCCGCCTGGGCCGAGGCGCTGGTCGCGAACCGGCCGGTGGTGGTTGACGCCGTCGTCGATCCGGAGGAGTCGCCGCTGCCCCCCCACATCACGTTCGACCAGGCGAAGAAGTTCGCCCGCTCCCTCGTCGGCGAGCCATATCGCGGCCAGCTGCACAGGGAGTCGATCCGGGAGCGGGTCGAGGAGCTCCTGCCGCGGCGGTAAGGGCGAACGGGGGCAGGCCTCCATGCAGGCCGTGAACACGTCGGCGCAGCTGACCGTCGTCATCCCCTGTCTCGACGAGGCCGGGTCGATCGGCGCCGTCGTCGGCCGGCTGCGCGCCCTCCTCGATCCCGCCGGTGACCAGCTGGTGGTCGTGGACAACGGGTCGCGGGACGGGACCGCGGTCGTGGCGCGAGCTGCAGGCGCCAGCGTCGTGACCGAGCCCCGGAGGGGCTACGGGCGGGCCTGCCAGGCGGGGGCGGCCGCGGCCCCGGCCGGCTCCGTCCTCCTGTTCCTCGACGGCGACGGGGCCGACGACCCGGGCGAGGTCCGGCGCGTGCTGGCGCCGGTGCTCGACGGGCGGGCGGACCTCTCGGTCGGCGTGCGCCGTCGCCGGGCGGCAGGCGCCATGACGCTCGCGCAGGCCGGCGGCAACTGCGTCGCCTGCGCCGTGATCAGCCTGCTGACCGGCGCGCCTGTCAGCGACCTCGGCTCCATGCGGGCGATCCCCGCAAGCCGCCTCCGGAAGCTGGACATGAGGTCGCGGACCTACGGCTGGGCGACCGAGATGACCGTCAAGTCGCTGCGGGCCGGCTATCGCTACGCGGAGGTCCCGGTGCGCCACGAGCGCAGAGCGGCCGGGCGCTCCAAGGTCAGCGGGCGGCCGCTCGCCGCCGCCCGAGCGGGCGCGCGCATCGTGTGGACGGCGGTGCGCCTGTCGCGCTGGAGACCCTCGCAGGCGGGATGAGACGCCTGTACGTGGCGGCGAGGGCGCCGCGCGCCGGCGAGGCCAAAACGCGGCTCGGGGCGACAGTCGGCCACGACGCGGCCGCCCGGCTGTACGGCGCCTTCCTGGCCGACCTGTCGGGACGGCTCCGCGCCGCCCGCCTGCCCGTGGCCTGGTCGGTGACCCCTGGCTCCTGGCCGGCCGTGTCGCCCCTGGTCGGCGGCGGCCGCCACCGCGAGCAGCGGGGCGACACCTGGGGACAGCGGCAGGCGAACCTCTTTCGCGACGCCGGGGCGGCCGGGGAATGCCCGGTGGTGCTGATCGCGAGCGACTCCCCGCACCTCGAGCTGGACACGGTCCAGGCCGCGTTCGCCGCCCTCGAGCGGGTCGACGTCGTCCTCGGCCCGACGCTGGACGGCGGCTACTACCTGGTCGGGCCGGGACCGGCCCCCGACCTGCTCGCCCAGGTGGAGATGGGCCGGGGCGACGTCCTGCGCCAGGTCATGCGGCGCGCGCGCCGGCTGGGCCTCCGGACGGCGACCGTGCCGCCGACCTTCGACGTCGACACTGCGGAGGACCTGGAGGCGCTGGCCGCCGAGGTCGGGCGGCGGACGGACCTGCCGGCGACGGCGGCCGTGCTCGCCGTCCTGTCCTCGGCCGACCCTTCGGCCGCCCGGCTGGAGCAGCCGGACTCTCGTGGTCCTGGCGCTGGAGGCGATCGTTGTCTGAACGACTGGCGCTGGTGACCGGCGGCGCCGGCCTGATCGGCTCGCACGTGGCGGACCTGCTGCTGACCCGTGGCTGGCGGGTTCGCGTCCTCGACAACCTCGAGCCGCAGACGCACGGCGGCGGCCGGCCGGCCTGGATCGCCGAGGGGGCGGAGCTCTGCATCGGCGACGTCCGCGACCGCGACCACGTGCGCTCGGCACTCCTGGGGGTGGACACCGTGTTCCACCTGGCGGCCTACGGCGGCTACATGCCCGAGCTGGCCAAGTTCTTCGAGGTCAACAGCGTCGGCACCGCAGTGCTGCTGGAGACGATCCGGGACCGGGTGCTGCCGGTGCGCAGGATCGTCCTGGCCTCGTCCCAGGCCGTGTACACGGAGGGCGCGGTCCGATGCACGGCCCACAGGCTCCGGTTCCCGCCGCGCCGAGATCCGGAGCGCCTGGCCGTCGGCCAGTTCGAGGTGCCGTGCCCGGAGTGCGGCGGCCGGGCGGCGAGCGTGCCCACCCCGGAGTGCGCGCCGATCGGGGGCGAGACCGTGTACGCGCTGACCAAGCACGACCAGGAGCGGCTCGCGCTCGCCTGGGCGCGGCAGACTGGCGTGCCGGTCGTGGCCCTGCGGTTCGCCTGCACCTACGGGCCGCGCCAGTCCGTGCACAACCCGTACACCGGCGTGATCGCCGTGTTCTGCACCCGGCTGCTCAACGGGCTGCCGCCGGTCCTGTACGAGGACGGCCGCCAGACGCGGGACCTCTGCTACGTGGGCGACATCGCCCGCGCGTGCCTGCTCGCGGCCGAGACATCCGACCTGGACGGCCTGGCCGTCAACGTGGGGACCGGCCGGCCGGTCGCCATGCGCGACCTCGCGCTCGTGCTTGGCGATCTGCTCGGGGCGAGGATCGAGCCGGAAGTCCCCGGCGAGTACCGGCCCGGGGAGATGCGCGCGCTCACCGCGGACATCGGGCTGGCGCGCCGGGCCGGGTTCGAGCCCGAGGTCGCGCTCGAGGACGGGCTCGGGCGCCACGTCGCCTGGGTCCGCTCCCAGGGCCCGGTCGGCGAGCGGTTCGCGGCGTCGCGCGACCTGCTGAAGCGGCGCGGCGTCGTCCACCGGGTCGGCGGCTGCTGACCGGGCGCAACGACGGGAGGACCCCCGGCGACCTACCCTGTCGCCTATGCGAGCAATCCGCGTGGAGAGGCACGGCGGCCCCGAGGTGCTGGTCCCGGCCGACATCGAGACCCCCGCTCCCGGATCTGGCGAGCTCCTGGTCCGGGTGGCGGCCGCGGGCGTGAACTACATCGACACGTACAACCGCTCCGGCCTGTACACCGCCCCGACGCCGTTCGTCCCGGGCGCCGAGGGCGCGGGCACCGTCTCCGCGGTCGGAGCCGGGGTCAGCGGCTTCGCCGCGGGCGATCGCGTGGCCTGGTGCGCAGCGCCGGCCAGCTATGCGGAGCAGGTGATCGTGAGCGCCGACAGGGCGGTGCCTGTGCCGGCCGGCATCCCGGACGAGGTGGCCGCGGCCGCGATGCTGCAGGGCGCCACCGCCCACTACCTCACCACCTCCACGTACCCGGTCCAGCCGAACGACGCGGTGCTGGTCCACGCGGCGGCGGGCGGCGTCGGCCTGCTGCTCACCCAGATGACGAAGATGCGCGGCGGCCGCGTCATCGGGACCGTCTCCTCCGACGAGAAGGCGGCTCTGGCGCGGCGGGCGGGGGCCGACGAGGTGATCCGCTACGACCAGACGGACTTCGCCGCGGAGTGCCGGCGTCTGACCGGGGGCGAGGGTGTGGCTGTCGTGTACGACGGCGTGGGGAGGACCACGTTCGACGGCAGCCTGGCCAGCCTGCGCCGGCGCGGGATGCTCGTGCTCTTCGGCGCATCGAGCGGACCGGTCCCGCCGTTCGACCCGCAGCGGTTGAACGCGGGGGGCTCGCTGTTCCTGACCCGTCCCTCGCTCGTCCATCACACCGTGACGCGGGAGGAGCTTCTCTGGCGGACGCAGGAGGTGCTGGGCTGGATCACGGACGGCCGGCTCACGATCAGGATCGGCGCGCGCTACCCGCTGGGCGAGGCCCGGCGCGCGCACGAGGACCTGGAAGGCCGGCGCACCACCGGCAAGCTCCTGCTGCTCCCGCAATGAGCGCGCAGCCGGGCGGCCGTGCCTGAGGCGGCGCTTCGAGACGTCTCCGACACGGCCCTGCTGGTCGCCTATCACCGCGCTCTCGAGAGCGAGCGCAGGGACGCCGCCTTCCACGACCCGTTCGCCCGCCGGCTCGCGGGTGACCGCGGCGCGCAGATCGCCCGGAGCATGTGGCCCGGCCTGGCCGGCTGGCCGGTCATCCCGCGCACGGTGGTCTTCGACGAGTGGGTCCTGCGGTCGGTCCGGGCCGGCAGGTTCGACGTCGTCCTCAACCTGGCCGCCGGGCTCGACTCGCGGCCCTATCGTCTCGACCTGCCCGGAGACCTGCGCTGGATCGAGGCCGACCTGCCGGGCCTCCTGGAGTACAAGGCGGAACGGCTGAGCGGGGCACGGCCGCGCTGCCAGGTCGAGCGGGTGGCCGCCGACCTGACCGACGCGGCCGCGTGCGAGCGTGTCCTCGACCTGGCCGAGGGCCTGAGCGCGCTGGTGCTCACCGAGGGCCTCCTCGTCTACCACTCCCGAGAGGACGCCGCCAGCCTGGCCACGGCCCTGGCGGCTCGCCCGGCCGCGCGCCGGTGGCTGCTCGACCTGGCCGGACCGGCTGCCGTCCAGTGGAGCGGCCGGGGCGGGATGGGCCGCGCGCTGCAGCGAGCCCGCGCCGCCCACCGCTTCGGGCCCGCCGAGGGCCCTGACTTCTTCCGTCCGCTCGGCTGGGAGCCGGTCGAGACCCGCTCGTCGTGGGAGGAGGCGCGCCGTCTGGGCCGGCTGCCCTGGCCGCTCCGCGCCCTCGCGGCGATCACCCCGACCGCGCACCGCTCCCGCTACCAGCAGCTCACGACGCTCGTCCTCCTGGAGCCAGCGAGATGAAGCGCTGCCCCTCCCCCCTTGCGGGGGAGGGGGCCCGCCAGGGCCAGAGGGGGGATCTGAATTGGCCGTCCCCCCCACCCAACCTCTCTCGCGAGGGGGAGGGGCGCTATCTCTTAGATCGACGCAATTGCCTCGGTTACCAGCTCCGCGAGGCTGGGGTGCAGGTGGCTCACGCGGGCCAGGTCGCGGTAGTCGGCCTCCAGCTCCATCGCCGCGGCCACCTGCGCGATCACCTCGACCGCGCCCGCGCCCACCATGTGCCCGCCCAGGATCTCCCCGTACTCCGTGTCCACGACGAGCTTCAGAGCCCCCTGGTCCTCGCCCAGCGTGATGCCGCGCAGGCTGGTCGCCAGCTCGCCGTAGCCGACCGCCACGGCGAGGCCTCTGGCCCCGGCCTCCGCCTCCGTGAGACCCACGGCAGCCAGCTCCGGGTGCGTGTTGACCGAGCGGGGGACCCGCTCCGGGCGAAAGCGGGCCGAACCGCCCACGGCGTTGACGGCCGCGACCACGCCCTGCGCCCGTGCCCGGTTCGACAGCCACGGCCCGCCAGTGACGTCACCCGCCGCGAAGACGGACGGGGCCGTGGTCAGACAGGCGGCGTCGACCGCCACGGCGCCATCGGGCCCGATTGTCACGCCGGCCGCGGGCAGGGCCAGCCCGGCGGTCGCGGGCACCCGCGTGTCCGCGAACAGCACCGCGTCCGGCTGCACGTCTGCCAGCGCCTCCCCGGCGGTGACGCCCAGCAGGAAGCGCACCCCTCGCCGCTCGAGCAGGATCTGCAGGAAGCCGGCCAGGTCCGCGTCCTCGGCCGGCAGGAGCCGGGCGTCCGTGGTGGCGACGGTGACCTGCGAGCCCAGGTGGGCGAAGAGGTCGGCCCACTCCAGTCCGAAGCGAGCGGCGTCGGCCACCAGCAGGTGGGCCGGCGGCCGCCCCAGCGCCATTGCCTCCGTGCTGGTGAGCACGGGACAGCGTGGGGGATCGGGCAGCTGAGGCACGATCGACGCCGCCCCGGTGGCGAGCACGACGGCGGCTGCCTCCAGGGCGCGACCGCCCACCTGGACGCGGCCCGGGCCGTCGAAGCTGGCGGGCCCCGCCACGACCTCGACCCCCGCGCTCTCCAGGGTCGTCCGGGTCAGCGCCGCCGCCCGCGTGACCACCTGGCCCACCCACGACTGGAGCCGGCCCCAGTCGGCGCTGCCGGGGACCACGGACACTCCGACCGCAGGCGCCCGCGCCATCTCGTCCAGGATCGACGCGGCCCGGTGGAACGCGCCGGCCGGGATGCAGCCCGCGTGCGTGCACGTCCCGCCCAGCGCAGCCCGCTCGACGAGCGTGACCGAGGCTCCTCGCCGCCGCGCCTCCCGGGCCGCGCCGACGCCTCCCGGGCCGCCACCGATCACGAGGACGTCCGCCACCGGCTACGTCACCGGCGCCCGGCCGGCGATCGTGAGCACCCGCCGGACGTCCACGAGCCGGGGCCCGCCCGCGGTGACCCGCGCGGTGACGCGGCCGCGGCAGGGGATCTCGCGCTCGCCGTCCAGGGCGACGATGCCGGCCTCTCCCGGCAGCGCCACCTCCTCCCCCAGGCCGAGGAGCCGGCACTCCCTGACCGGGACGTCTGCGGTCAGACCCGGCGCGAGCACCGCCCGCACCGTGGGGTCGCCTGCGGCCACGTCGCCCAGCTCGACGTACAGGCCGCCCGGCTCGTCCGGGCCGAGCGGCCTGAGCCTGCCGCCGATCGATGACAGGCCGACCGCCCATGGCTCCGCCCGGGACAGCACGACGGCGCGGACCCGGGCCGGGTCCCAGATCGCGGCCGCGCCCCGGAACGCGTCTCGGCACGCCGCGACATCCACCAGGGCCACGTCGCGGACCCCGCCCGTGCTCACCTCCACCCACTTGGCGGCCGGCGCCACCTCGTCTGCGGCCACCGCCCCGCAGGCCACGAGCCCGGCCGCCAGCCCGGCGATCGTGCCCTCGACCATGCTGGGGACGACGTTGTTGGTCCCGGTCGAGATGGCCACCAGCGGCACCCGGCCACAGGACGTGGCGACGGCGCGGTTCGTGCCGTCCCCGCCCAGCGTGACGATCGCGCCGGCGCCCTCGGTCGCGAGCAGGCGGGCGGCTTCGATCGAGTCGCGCGCTGACCCCTGGGGCCGGACCGGCAGGCTCTCCAGCCGCAGCCGCAGCCCCGGAACGTCGGCTGCCGCGTCCACGATGCCCGCGCCGTCGGGCAGGTAGCGCACGCGGTCGATCCCCGCAGCCTCCAGCCCGCGCAGCACTCGCCGGACGATCGCCGCCTTCTCGTGGTGCGGCATGACCGAGGCGGCGCCCACCAGGCGCCTGATGTCGCGGCCCGCGGCCGGGTTGACGATGAGACCGACAGCACCTGCCCCGATCACGCGAGACGGAGGGCCAGCGCCTCGAGGAAGCGCGCGGCCGGCGCGCCGTCCACGAGCCGGTGGTCGAACGTGATCGACAGCCACAGCGTCGGCCGCACGCTCAGCTCACCGCCGGCCGCCCAGGGCCGCTCGGCGATCCGGCCCACGCCCAGGATCGCGCACTGCGGCGGGTTGACGATGGGGGTGAAGGCGTCCGCCCCGAACGCGCCCAGGTTCGTGATGGTGAACGTGCCGCCCTGGATCTCGTCCAGGCCGATGGTCCCGGCGACCGCCCTCGTCGCCAGCGCCGCCCGCTCCCGCGCGATCTCGACCAGCGGCCGCCGGTGCGCGTCCCTGACCACAGGCACGATCAGGCCGTCGTCCAGCGCCACCGCGAAGCCCATGTGCACCGCCTCCGGGACCACGATCTCGTTGCCCTCGAGGTAGGCGTTCAGCCGGCGAAAGTCGAGGAGCAGCCGGGCCACGTCGTGGATGAGCAGGTCCGTGTACGAGAGGCGGACGCCCGAGGCTTCCTCGAAGCCCGCCGCCAGTCGGTCGCGGCGAGCCACGAGGCCCGCGGCGTCGGCCTCGCGCGTGATGGTGACCTGGGCCATGCCCTGGAGGCTGCCCCA
>Ga0126378_10002960_pt1 | contig 12739 bp, 11 predicted proteins | sample PanSoiMetPlot_23_FD_92587 | JGI IMG/M metagenome (GOLD analysis project Ga0126378, IMG submission 92587) | Tropical forest soil microbial communities from Panama - MetaG Plot_23 | ecosystem: Environmental > Terrestrial > Soil > Tropical forest > Bulk soil | place: Panama | collected 2016-02-17
GACTTTTGGCACAGTGAGAGCTCGCATTTCCGCCTCGCGTCGGCCTTCGGCGAAAGCGCGAAACAAGTAGGCGTTATTGAATGCAACAGGTGAAACACATAGACGAAACGAAAGTTAAGCGTCCTTCACGCCCGCACCCGCGGTGGAGAGTCGAAAGTCAAAGTCGAAAGTTGAAAGGGGTAAGGTTCGCGCCGGGAAGCATTACCGAGCATGCAGACCTTTCGACTTCGACTTTCAACGTCTCGACTTCAAACGCCAGCCGCCTCGCGGCTTAGGCCTTTGTCGGAAAGGCCGCCGAGTCGTTGCGAATGGATGCGTCGAGCAACTCAATGGGGTGCGCGGCGACGAGGTGCGCGCCGCGCTCCCGCAGCATCATTTGAATCTGCAGCGTGCAACCCGGATTCGTGCTCGCCAAGAGCTGCGCATGAGTCGAGAGAACATTCTCGACTTTTCGCGCGCCGATTTCGCGCGCGCTCTTGGGTTGAAGCAGGTTGTAGATTCCAGCGCTGCCGCAGCACTGGTCACCGTCGGGGACATCACACAGCTCGACGCCCGGGATGCTGCGAAGCAACTCGCGCGGTTGGCTGCGGATCCGCTGCGCGTGTGCGAGGTGACACGCGTCGTGGCATGCAATCTTGAGCGACATCGGATGGCGCTGTGCTCGCGCACCCAGCGAGACGAGGAATTCCGAGACATCCTTTACCTTTGCGGCAAAGCGAGCGCCCCGTTCGGACCACTGCGGATCGCCAGCGAACAGCCTGCCGTACTCCTTCAGATTGGAGCCACACCCAGCGGCATTCACCAGGACGGCGTCTACATTCTCTCGCTCAAAGCGGGCGACGATGTCTTTAGCGAACGACTGAGCTTCGCGCGCGCGGCCGGAATGCAGAGAAAGCGCGCCGCAACAGCCTTGTCCTCGCGGGACGAGGACGTCGCATCCTTCGGCGTTCAGCACGCGAATCGTCGCGTCGTTCACTTCGGGGAAGTAGACGCGCTGCACGCAACCGGCAATCAGGGCCACCCGCGCTCGCCGCTCCCCGCGAGCGGGGCTGAACGGGGGAAGGGAAGAGGTAAGCAGGCGCGCGCTGACGTTGGGCATCAGCGATTCCATCTGGGCGGTGCGCCTCGGTAGCAATCGGTGCAAGCCCAGCGTGTGAAACAGCCACCGAAGACCCGTCTTCACGTAGATCAGCTGGAGCAACACCGCGATCTTCAGTCGAAGCGGATAAGGAAAAAGCGCGAAGATCGACTCGCGAAAAATCCTGTCCGACCATCGGCGCGAGTACCGATTCTCGATCTCGGCGCGCATCTGTTCGATCAGCGCATCGTACTTGACGCCCGAGGGGCAGGCGGTCACGCAGCCCATACACCCAAGGCAAGCGTCGATGTGTCGGACCACTCCGCGGTCCAGCGGCAAGGCGCCCTCGGCCACCTGCTTCATGAGATAAATCCGGCCGCGGGGCGAATCCATCTCCTCGCCCCATGACTGGTACGTAGGGCAGGCCGGCAAACAAAACCCGCAGTGCACACAGGTATCGATCAGCTCCTTGTCGGGCATCAGAGGCCTCCGACAAAGCGCCCGAGGCTCAGCCTCTGCTGTGGATCAAAGCGCTCCTTGAGCCGGTGCATGACGGAAAATGCCGGTGGAGGAGTGCCCCATTCCCCGATCCATTCTCGAATCGCCTGCGGCGCGGCCTGCAGAGTCAGCGAGCCGTTCGCCTTTTCGAGAGCGGACCGCGCGTCGGCCAAGGCGCGGGCTGCCGCCGCCAGATCGCCGCTTGCACCACAAATGAACCCCAGCCCGAGTGAGGCGTACCAGACCAGGATCGGGTCGACGAGATGGTCCCGAACCGCTTCGAGCTTGGGGAGGATGCTTTCAAGGGCGTTTGGCAACGCGGCGATCTTCGCCCGGACCGCGCCCTTTGTTCGGGCGTCGTCATGCTTCTTCCACCACGCTCGAGCATTGCCGTCGTCGAGCTGCTCGCACGGCTCGCCTTCGCGCCGCTGCAATTCGGCGAATCGCGAAGCTTGCTGCGTCACGCCGGCACCAAAGCCTTCGAAGCGAACAGCGACGTCGAACCGCGCCGCGGCAGCTGAGAGGGCAACGATGGAGGTCGGCTCCAGCTGTCCCGCCTTCAGGCGCGCGACGAGCGCTCGAACTTGCGCCGCGGTCCGGGAAGGCACGAGCACTGTTTTCTCCATCTCGGGCAAGGGGTGAAGGCGAAAGGTCGCAGTGACAATCAGCCCGAGCGTCCCGAGAGAGCCGCACATCAGCTTGGGAATGTCGAAGCCGGCGACATTCTTCACCACCTTGCCGCCGCCCCGGGCGAGCGTGCCGTCGGCTCGGACGATCGAGATCCCGATCAGCAGGTCGCGCACCGAGCCAAACCGGGCGCGGCGCGGACCAAAGGAATTCGCCGCAATCACGCCGCCGACCGTAGCCCGATCGAGGGCGGGCGGATCGAGCGGAAGGCGCTGGCTATGCTGCTGAAGTGTCTCCGACAACTGGGCCAGCGTCGTTCCGGCTTCGACGGTGACGATCATGTCCGCCGGCGCGTACTCAACCACTCTCGAGAGACCGCCTGTTTGCAACAGCGCGTCGAGTTGCCGCATCGGGGCGCCGAGCTGCACATCTGTCCCGCCGCCGATGAATCCGAGGGACAAAGTCTCCGCGGCAGTAGCCTCGATGACTTCGCGGGCCTCCTCGGTCGTTCTCGGGGAGTAGACCCACCGCGGTATTGCGCCAAGGACGGCGTCCGCATCCGTTCCCGCTCTGCGCTCGCTGGACATCAGCCGCGGCCCGCCTCGCCCGAAAGCTCCAAGGGTGACGGGACGTATTTCCCAGGTCGATCGCCGCACAGCCTCGGGGTGGGAAAGACCTTGGTGGGATTGAATCTGTTTTCGGCGTCGAAGGCGCAGCGAAGCTCTGCCATCGCCTGCAGATCTGCCTCGGAGAACATCTCCGCCATGTAGGGCGCCTTGTCAGCTCCCACGCCGTGCTCGCCGGTGATCGAACCGCCCGAGCGCACGCAGAGCTTGAGGATCTCCCCGCCGAGATGCTCCGCCCTCTGTTCCTCTCCCGGAACATTTGCGTCGTAGAGGATGAGCGGGTGCAGGTTGCCGTCGCCGGCGTGAAACACGTTGGCCACGCGAAGCCCGGCCTCGGTGGTAAGCCGTGCGATTTCCCGGAGGACATTGGCGATTTCCGACCGAGGGATGACTCCGTCCTGGACAATATAGTTGTGGCTGATCCGCCCCACCGCGGCGAAGGCGCTCTTTCGACCCTTCCACATCAGGAGGCGCTCCGCCTCGTCGGTGGGACGGCGAATCTCCAGCGCGCCGCGCCGAGCCGCAATCGCGGAAGCCTGGGCTGCGGTGTGCTCGACCTCTGCAACCGGTCCGTCCACGTCCATCAACAGCGCGGCACCCACGTCTGGCCAGTCAAGCCCAGTGGCTGCCTTGATCGCGACGATCGCCAGGCGGTCCATCATTTCCACCGCGGCGGGAACGATTCCGGCTGCGATGATGTCCGATACGGTTTGACCCGCCTCGTCCGTCGACGGGAAAGTGGCGAAGAAGGTTCGCGTCGCTTCGGGTTTGCGAAGGATGCGGACCACGACTTCAGTGACGATCCCGAGCGTTCCTTCGCTGCCGACGAAGACGCCGATCAGATCGTACCCCGGGGTGTCGAGGACGGGTCCGCCCAAATCGACCACCGAGCCATCGCCGAGCACAACCCGGGCTCCGAGGACGTGATTGACGGTGAAGCCGTACTTCAAGCAATGCGCACCACCTGAGTTCTCTGCCACGTTCCCGCCGATCGAGCAGACGCTCTGCGACGACGGATCCGGGGCGTAGTAGTAGCCGGCCGACGCCAATCGCTTGCTGATGTCCAGGTTGGCCACCCCCGGCTGGACGCGCATCCAGGCGTTCTCGAGATCGATTTCCAAGATGCTGCGCATCCGGGAAAGGCCGATCACCACGCAGCCCGGTACCGGCAGGGCGCCGCCCGAGAGCCCGGTTCCAGAGCCGCGCGGAACGATGGGCAGATTGGCTCGCCGAGCGATCCGAACCGCCTCCACAACTTCCTCGGTCGTCGCCGGCAAGATGACTGCGCCGGGAACCATTCGAAAGCTGGTAAGCCCATCGCATTCGTAGGTTCGCAGCCCTGCCGGATCGCTGATGCAGTTCTTCGGGCCGACAACGCTGGCCAGCTCGGTCAAAACCGCGTGTGCTACCGGGACGAACTCGCTGCGCATGGCAGCCTCCGTCAATCCAACAACCGGTACGCCGGCAACGTAAGAAATTCCTCGAAATCCGGCTTGAGCACCAGGCCGTCAATCAGCTCGGCGGCCTGGCGCAGCTTTCCTGTTTGCGGCCCACCGAGCTTGGCGATCTCCTGATCCCGGAACTCCTGATAGAGCTCCTTGGTGATTAGGCGCCCGTCGTCGAGCCGCGCACCGCGTTGTACCCACAGCCACAGCTGCGCACGGGATATCTCGCAGGTCGCGGCGTCCTCCATCAGATTGAAGATCCCCACCGCGCCCGTCCCTTGCAGCCACGCGTCGAGGTACTGAAGCGCCACGCTGATGTTGTTGCGCATCCCGGCTTCGGTAATCGTTCCCCCTGGCACGCGAATGTCCAGGAGCTGCTCAGCCGTCACCTGGACCTCTTCTCGCAACCGCTCCTTCTGGTGCGGCTTCGCGCCGAGCTTCTGTTGGAAGACCTCCATCGCTACCGGGACCAGGTCCGGATGAGCCACCCAGGTGCCATCGAACCCGTCGTTCGCTTCCCGCAATTTATCGTCGCGGGACTTCGCCAGCGCTGCTTCGTTGATCTCCGGATTCTTTCGGCTCGGAATGAACGGGGCCATTCCGCCCAGTGCATGCGCGCCCCGCCGGTGACAGGTCTTTACCAGCAGCTCCGTGTATGCGCGCATGAACGGCACGGTCATCGTCACCTGGACCCGGTCGGGAAGGGAGAGATTGCGGCGCGTGCGCATCTTCTTAATCAGGCTGAAGATGTAGTCCCATCGGCCGGCGTTGAGCCCGCTCGAGTGCTCGCGCAGCTCGAAGAGAATCTCGTCCATCTCAAAAGCGGCGGGGAGCGTCTCGACCAGGACGGTCGCTCGAATGGTGCCCTTCGGGACTCCCAGCGCCTCCTGAGCGGCGATGAAGACGCTGTTCCACAGCCGGGCTTCGAGGTGGCTTTCGATCTTCGGCAGGTAGAAGTAGGGACCTGTCTTGCGCGCGATCAGCTCTCGGACGTTGTGAAAGAAGTAGAGGCCGAAGTCGAACAGGCTGGCGGAGATCGCCTCGCCGTCTACGGTGACGTGGCGCTCCGTCAAATGCCAACCGCGAGGCCGGACGAGCAAGGTAGCGATGGTGGGGTTGAGCTGGTAGCGCTTGCCCTCTGGGCTGGTGAAGGTGAGCGTGCGTCGAACCGCTTGGATCAAGTTCGCTTGGCCCTCCACGACGTTCGACCAAGTGGGGGAAAGCGCGTCTTCGAAGTCCGCCATGAAGACGTTTGCTCCGGAGTTGAGCGCGTTGATCATCATCTTCCGCTCGACCGGGCCGGTGATTTCCACCCACCGCTTCTGCAGGTCGTCTGGAGTTGACGCCACTCCCCAATCGCCTCGGCGGACGCTCTGCGTTTCGGGCAGGAAGGCGAACAATTTTCCCGCGTCCAACTCGGCTTGTCGCTGAGCGCGCCGGCGCAGCAGCTCCTCGCGCTTGGGGTTGAATTGACGGTGGAGCTTTTCCACGAAGCTCAGCGCCTCGGGGGTCAGGATGACTTCAGATCCTTGCGTGGCCTTCTCGACCGCAATCGGGCGCGCCATTGTTTCTCCTTCGGTTCGACCAGTTGGATCGGTAACCTGCATTTCTCATAGGCGCGAGTCAACCCGCCGCGAGCTCTGCGCCCCGCTCGAGGCAGGGCGACGGCGGCTACCGCCATCCTGCGCGTCACAGGCCTAGGTAGGCGGCGCGAATCGCCTCGTTCGCGCTCAGCTCGGCGCAGGACCCCTGAATCTTGATTTGCCCGGTTTCCACCACGTAGCCGCGATCAGCCACATCCAATGCTTTCTTGAGGTTTTGCTCGACGAGGAGGATGGTGATCCCCGCCGAGTGGAGCTGCCGGATCACCGCGAAGACCTGCTCGACGATGATCGGCGCCAGGCCGAGGCTCGGCTCATCCAGCATGAGCAGCTTGGGCTCGATCATCAGGGCGCGCCCGATCGCGCACATCTGCTGCTCGCCTCCGGAAAGGCTCCCCGCGAGCTGACGCCGGCGCTCCTTGAGGCGGGGAAACAGCGAAAACACCCGGTCGAGGCTCGCCGCCGCCTTCGGGCGGGCGCTCTTTGCGTAGGCGCCCAACTCGAGGTTCTCCTGAACGGTGAGCTGCGCCCAGAGGTCGCGCCCCTCGGGTACGAGCGCAATTCCCATCTCCGCGCGATGGCTCGCCGCCCGCGCGGACAGCGAAGCTCCCTGGTATTTGATCGCGCCCGCGCGAGCGGGCCGGAGGCCGGCAATGGCGCGCAGTGTCGTTGTCTTGCCCGCGCCATTGGAGCCCAGGAGGGTGACGATCTCCCCCTGCTGGACCTGGAGCGAAATACCGTGGAGCACCTGAACGTCCCCGTAGGCCACCTGGATGTTTTCAACTTCGAGCAGCGGCGCGGGCGTCATGGGGAGTTCTCTGCCGCGGGACCGCGGATGCCGCCATTGCTCTTTGCATGCTCCTCGCCAAGGTAGGCGGTGATCACCTTCGCATCGCGCACGACCTCGGCCGGCTTTCCCTCGGCGATCTTTTTGCCGTAGTCGAGAACCACGACCCGATCCGACACGCTCATCAGCGCGGCGAGGATATGCTCGATCATGATGATCGAGATCCCCCGCTGATCGCGAATCACTCGAATGAGCTTGGTCATTTCAATTGCTTCCACCGGATTGACGCCGGCGATCACCTCGTCGAGCAGCAATACCTTCGGCCCGGTCGCCAGCGCCCGCGCCAGCTCGAGCCGCTTGCGGGCAACGAGCGTCAAACCGGCGGGCAGATGGTGCGCGCGCTCGGCAAGCCCGACGAACGCAAGCTCCTCGTGCGCGCGGGCCCTCGGATTGCGCCGAGTGCTGGGCGAGCCAAACATCGCTCCCACGGTGACGTTCTCGAGCACCGTCAAGTTGGTGAATGGACGCACAATCTGATGCGTTCGAACCACGCCGGCGGCCACCACCCCATTGGCGCGCAGCCCGCTCAGCCGCCGTTCGCCTAAAAACACTGCTCCAGCGCTGGCCGGCATCGAACCCGCGATGATGCTGAAGAGAGTGGTTTTGCCGGCCCCGTTGGGTCCGATGATGCCGAGGATCTCCCCTTTGCGGAGCTCGAGACTGACCTGGTCGACCGCTTTGAGGCCGCCGAAGCTCTTCGAAACATTCTCCACCCGCAAAAGCGTCATGTCGCGCCCCGGTGCGGCCTGAGACGCCGGGCGACCCGGAAAATCAGGCCGGAGATGCCGAGCGGCTCGAAGAGAACAACCAGCACCAACAACAGCCCGTAAAGGCCGAGGTAGAGCTGCGGATAGGAAGCGATCAAGAATTGCCGCAGAAGAACGAAGACAACGGCGCCCAGGCCGGGGCCGAACACCGTTCCGACGCCGCCGATTACCGCCATCAGCACGAAGGAGATCGAGCGATCGAAGCCGAACATGTCGCTCGGTTCGATGAAGCTGAAGTAAGAGGCGTAGATCCCTCCGGCCACGCCCACCACCGCGCCGCTCAAAAAGAGAACCAGATCCTGGCAGAACACCACCGGCACTCCGACATCTGCTGCCGCCTCCACGTCCGACTTTATCGAGAGCAGCCCCAGGCCCAGCCGCGAGTTTCGGATTGCATAAGAAGCGATCGCCACCAGCGCGAGAAAGTACAGCGCATACCAATACAGCGAATATTTCAGTTGGGCATTGATCGGCAACGCCAGGCCGCTCGCGCCACCGGTGAAGCCTTGCCAGTAAGTGAGCACGAGGCGCGTGGCTTCGCCCACGCCGATGGTGGCGATCGAGAAGTAGGGACCTCTGAGCCGAAGGGTGGGGTGGCCCCAGGCGAGCCCGTACGCGCCGGCCACCAGCCCGCCGAGCAACCAGGGCACCCAGAATGGGGCGACCTGCATCTGCAGCGCGCGCGCGGCCGCGAAGCCGCCCACGCCGAACATCGCCGCGTGCCCGAAGCTGATCTGTCCGGCGAAGCCGCCGATCCAGTTCCACGCCAGTGCAGTGGCGATGAACAGAAACGCCAGGGTGAGCTGGTTGTGATCGTAGGGCGAGAGCGCAACCACGTACGGAAGCGCATGCAGGACGGCGGCGGCGGCGACGAATACCGCCAGCACGGCGGGGGACAGCCACTCCGGAATGAATTGCCGCCAGGTGCTCATCAGCCGAGCACGCGCTGGCCGAACAATCCGCCGGGTCGGAAGATGAGGACCAGCACCAAAAGCACGAAGCCGACCGCGCCGGTCAGGTAGGCCGGCAGCAGCAGGATGGCGAAAACTTCGACGATCGCCAGAATCAACGCCGCAACCGCCGTGCCCAAAACGCTGCCCAGCCCTCCGAGGACGACGATCACGAATGACTTGAGCAGCTCGCCGGCCCCAAACGTCGGATTGAAAGGGAACAGCGTTCCGAGGAGAAGTCCGGCCATTGTGGCCAGCGCCGTCCCGAAGCCGAAAGTGAACGTGTAGATCCGTTCCACATCGATGCCGGCGACCCTGCAGCTGTCCGCGTTCTGAGCAACCGCGCGGATTGCCTTACCGAGGTACGTTCGGGTCAAAAGCAGGTCAAGAGCGACCAACAAAAGCGCGGCAAGCGCGAAGACGATCAATCGATTCAGCGAAAGCGCTGAGCCAAGAACGACGACCGCCTTGGTCGAGTAATCGGTGCGAATCGCCTGATCATTTCCGGTGAATTGGAGATAGGCGACGTTGCGCAGTACGAGCCAAACCCCAAAGAGCAAGAGGAGCGACTGAACGCCGCCCGCGGGACCGCGAGGAAGGTAGCGCACCAGACCGCCGTAGATCACCACGCCCGTGGCGAACCCGACCACAGCAGCGATCGGCAGCGACAGGTAGGGATCGATTCCAGCGCGTTCGTGCAAGTACCAACCCAGATAAGCACCGACCATGATCATCCCGCCGTGATTCAGATTGACGATCCGCAACACGCCATAGATGAGCCCAAGGCCGTAGGCCATCATCGCGTACAGGCCCGCGAGCAGGACTGCGGAGAGCAGGAGCTCCAGACCTCGCGCCATCGAGCGCCTCTAACCTTTGCAGTCTGGTCTCGGTGCCACGCCCGCCGCATTGGCGACGTCCGGAGGGTAGACGATCGGCGCGCTTCCATCCGGCATGTTTTGTTGCACGACGAACGGGTTGTGCGCTTGTTGGCCCTTTTCTGCAGGAAACCTGAGCTTGCCGCCGGGAAGGATGGACTCGATCTCCATCGATGCCAGCTTCGCGCGCACCGCCTCCCGATCGACGGAATTTGCTTGCTCGATCGCAGTGAACAGAGAACGCGCGGTTTCGTAGCCGAGCGCCTGATACCATTCGGGCTGGCGGTTGTATTTCGCCCGGAAAATGTCCACGAAGTGCTTGTTCAGGCCCTTCGAACCCAGCTGGCTGTTCCACCAGACCGCCGAGAGCACGTAATTCACGTTTTTTTGCCCCAGCGCGTCTGCGGCTTGCTTCTCGCTGCCGCGGGCGCCGTAGCTCAGCACCTTGTTGCACATTCCTTCGGTGACGTATTGGCGCTGCATCGTGATGTAGTCCGGCAGGTGGGCATCCACCAGGAGGACGTCCGCCTTGGCCGCTTTCACCGCGTTTATCAGTGCGCTGAAGTCCTTGGCGTTGAGCTCGAAAGCCTCGTCGAGAACGACTTGGTAATCGCCGGGGTGGCTCTTGGCGAACTCTGAGACGCCGTTGCGAAAATCTTTGCCATGAGAGGTGTTCTCCCAGACGACAGCAACGATCGACGGCTTGGGCAGCTTGCCTGACTTTTGCTGGATGTCGAGCCAGCGCATGATCGCGTCCGCGAGCAGCTCGACCGGGGCGAGTAAGCCGAAAATCCACTTGTATCCCTGCTGATAGATTGCCGTCGCCGCTCCGCCGCCATTGACGTATGGAATGCGGTTCTGCTCTGCAGCGCTGCTCTGCGCTTGCACCAGCGCCGTAGAGTAAGTCCCGAGCAAGAAGTTCACCTTGTCCACGTTGATCAATCGGTCGGCCAGGCTGACGGCGGTCGCCTGGGTGGTGGTGTCGTCGAGCAGCTGTAGGGTGACTGGAATTCGCTTTCCGCCCACCAGAATGCCGCCCGCCTTCATCGCCTCTTCGAAAGCGAGCTCATATCCCTCCTTGTAAAAGCCGCCGATGCGCGCCTCCGCGCCGGTCAACGGGAGCGTGGCGCCGATGACGATCTTGTCGGGCAGGCTTGCCGCGGCCGTCGCGGAAGACTTCTCGGGTGTCGACTGCTTGCAGGCGGCGGCCGCCAAAAGCGACGCGGCCAAGGCCAGCGGGAAACTTCCAGATCTCCGCTGCATGGTAACCTCGCTGCAAAGGGAAGGCTTCGGGCCGCGCATCATAGGGCCGATCGTCCGCAGGTCAATGAGAACTGGATGGAGACGGCTTCGGCGCGTTCGAGGCTACACTTTGGCCGATCGCCTCCCAGACCTGGCGCTTGAGCGCCGAAAAGGCGGCCGAGAACCGCGTTTCGAGCGAACGGGGCCGAGGGAGCTCCACAGGGAAATTAGCCGTCACCCGCCCGGGGCGCGGCGAGAGAACCGCGATGCGGTCGGCGAGGTAAATCGCCTCGTCTGCATCGTGTGTCACGAAGACGACGGTTTTGCGGCGCTGCTCCCAGAGTCGCGCCAGCTCGTCCTGCATCATCGCGCGCGTCTGGGCGTCCAGTGCTCCGAAGGGCTCGTCGAGCAGCAGAATGGAAGGGTCGGTTGCGAGCACCCGCACCACTTCGACCATTTTCGACATTCCCGAGGACAGCTCCTTCGGGTATGCCTCCGCGAAGGCCGCAAGGCCGAGCAGCCGGATCAGCTCGTCGCTCACTGCGCGCCGCGAGGCGGGCTCGACGCCTTTCGCCAACAGCCCAAACTCGACGTTTTCGCGGACGGTCATCCACGGGAAGATCGCGTTTTCCTGGAGGACGTAACCCTTATCCGAGCTCGGGCCGTCGATCCTGGCTCCGTCGCAGAGGACGGATCCCTGAGTGGGGCTGAGAAATCCGGCGAACATTCGCAGCAACGTCGTCTTCCCGCAGCCGACCGGGCCGAGCAGGGCAACGAACTCGCGGTCGCCAACGCTGAGGTTGAGCCCTTCCAGCGCGCGCGTTGGCGTCTGACCGGAGTAAGTGTATCCGACGTCCACGGCCTCGAGGCGCACCCTCGGCGAGCCGGCGGGCATCATGCGGTTCGCTTCATCCAGCGCGTCGCTCTCGCGTGGAGGAAAAGCGCGAGCAGATCAAAAGCGAGCACCAGCAGACCGACGGTGGCAATTCCGATCACCATCGTGGGCACGCGCGGGTAAGCGCCCGCCAGGGCGAGCAGGTAGCCCAGGCTTGGCATCTTGGCGTCGATCAACTCCGCCACCACGATCGTCACCCAGGCGAGGCCGAGCGCGATCCGGAGGCTGGCGAAGATCTGGGGCAGCGCGGCGGGAAGCACGATTTTTTTGAAGGCGAGCCTGTCGTCGGCGCCGAGCGAGGCGGCCGCGTCGAGGTAGACGCGAGGCACGCCCCGCACTCCCTGGTGTGCGCCGAGCAAAGTAACGACCGCGACGTTGGTCGCAATCAGCAGCACCTTGGAAGGCTCACCGTAGCCGAACCAGACCACGTACAACGGCAGGAGCGCGAGTGCAGGCGTGAAGCGAAGGAACGTGACCCACGGTTCGGCGAGATCCTCGATTCGGCGCGAACGCCCGGTCGCCATTCCGAGCAAGATGCCGGCGCAGGCGCCGAGGAAAAAGCCGATCAAAATCCTTCCCGTGCTGACGGCAATGCTGCTGGGCAAAATCCCCGATTGAAGCAAAAACACCAACTCCTCGCCGAGCGAGCGATACGTGGGGAGCAGCTCCACATCGTCGATGTAATGGACGTCCATCCAAATGCGATGGGGCAACCACTTTTGCCCAATCTGCGCAGCGATGCCGTAGAGCACGGCAAGCGCTCCGATGGCGACAAGCGCGCGCCGCAGTCGCGTCCAGGGTGCGGGCGACATCTGCATCATCGGATCCAGGCGGTCAAGCGAGCGGTGAGCACTTTAGCGCCCGCATCCATCACAAAGCCGGCCGCGGCGATCGCCATGATCCCCACCATCACGACCGCGGGATCGCTTCGCGTCTGAAGGCGCGACGCCCACATCCCGCCGCCGACGATCAAATTGCCCATGCCGTTTTCCGCCATCAACATTTCGGAGCCGACTGCGGTCATCCAAGCGATGGCCAGCGCGTAGCGCAGGCCGGCGAGCAGGTCTGGACTGGCAGCGGGCAGGAGGACCTTGGTGAGCAGCAGTCGACCCCGAGCGCCCAGCGCGCGGGCGGCCACCACGTACGTACCGGCGACGTCGCGCACGCCGTGGTAGGCGGGAATCACGAGGGTCGCCGCGACTGCGTAGACAATCGGGATGAGCCGGTGCGCCTCGCTGTGGCCCAGCCAGAGCATGATGTAAGTGATTAAGGCGAGTGGCGGCACTGA
>Ga0126378_10002961_pt1 | contig 12737 bp, 14 predicted proteins | sample PanSoiMetPlot_23_FD_92587 | JGI IMG/M metagenome (GOLD analysis project Ga0126378, IMG submission 92587) | Tropical forest soil microbial communities from Panama - MetaG Plot_23 | ecosystem: Environmental > Terrestrial > Soil > Tropical forest > Bulk soil | place: Panama | collected 2016-02-17
CCGCGGATCAATCACCACCAGCGCGCGCTTCGGGTCAGCCGCCATATCGCGAAGGATCGGCCGTGCGCGCTGAAAGCCGTGCGACTGCCACGGATTCTTGCCGACGAACACGGCCACTTCGGCCTGCTCGAAGCTCCCGCGCACGCCCGTGCCAAACATCACATGCTCGACCCAGAATTCGCCGGTTTTCTCCTGCGCCAGCGCGTTGGAAGAGTACACCATCCCCAGGGCGCGGCGGGTCGACGCGCCGTAACTGCCCACCAGATGGTTCCCCTGGCCGCCGCCGCCATAGTAGAAGATGCTCGCGCCGCCCCAGGCGTCGCGCACCCGGGCGAAGCCCGCCGCGACTTCGCGAATCGCGGTCTCCCAATCGATCTCCTCGAAGCTTCCGTCGGCCCTGCGGCGGAGCGGAGCCGTAAGGCGGTCCCGCCCGTTCTGGTAAAAGTCGAGGCGCTGCGCTTTCTCGCATGCGTAGCCATGTGATGCGGCCGATGCGCGGTCGCCGCGCACGCGCGTGATGTGGCGGTCTTCGATCTTTACTTCGATTCCGCAATTGACGGAGCACAGGATGCATGCCGTCTTGAGCCATTCCTCAGCCATGCTGCTTCTCCAGACGAGTCGGCCGCCGCGCACGGGCATCGGCGGGCAATATTGACTAAGTTCTATTTTGGAACTTAATATTGAGTCAAGCGATTGCCGCTCCTCACAAGAAGAACCACTCGTGCGATGGTCTGAAATAGACGAAATGAAGTGCTCGGTGGCGCGGACCCTCTCGGTCATCGGCGATCGCTGGACCCTGCTCATCGTGCGCGACACCTTTCTCGGTGTGCGCCGCTTCGAGGATTTCCAGCGCGACCTGCGCCTGACGCGCCACCGCCTGGCGGCCCGGCTCCGAAAGCTGGTCGACGGCGGCATTGTAGAGCGGGTTCAATACCATGACCGTCCGCGGCGCTTCGAATATCGCCTGACCGAAAAAGGCATCGACCTGTACCCGGTGGTGGTGGCTTTGCTCAGGTGGGGCGACCGCTGGATGGTGGATTCGGACGGGCCCCCGATCGAATTGTTCCATCGAAATTGCGGTCGTCAGGTAATGCCTGTGCTTACCTGTCCCGCGTGCAACGAGGAGGTCAACGCGCGTACCATGTCGGCACGGCTTGGTCCGGGATTGAAAAAGCGAGCGGAGCGCCCGGGATACGAACGGGTCAGGTCGCGGCTCAAGGAGCAGTCCCCAATATGATTCGCCAGTTTCAGTTCGAGGCCGAAATCTACCAGTCGCTGAGCTGCGTTCCGATGCAGGCGCGGCGCAAGCTCGATGCGGTTGGAATCAAAGTTCATCTTGCCCAGTGGCAGCAACTGGGCCGCGGCGAGCGTCTGATGATCTGTCACGCTCCGGCAAATTCGCCCGAGGAATGCGCCGCACTCAAGTTGTTCATCGAAGAGGCGACCCTGGCGCGTGCCGGCAGCCCTCCTAAGGAACTGTCCGAGGAAATACGCCGCGGCGCGACACCGCCCGCGGTACCTCCGCCGCGCCTGATTTCCCACGCCCTCGATCTGGGCACCGAGCTGACTCAGGAAAAGTGGAACCGGCTCGACGAAGACGAGCGCTACGCCCTGGTCAAATTGGGTGACGTCGAACGTCCCAGCCACAACCTCAAGTCCGCACTGATAGAATTCTTCTCCTAGACTCGGACCTGCGATCTGACGAAGAGCACGTCGAACCTCCGCCCTACCAGGTCTCCCGAAACGGGCGCAGCTCCACGTTGAACGACCATGCCGAGCGATCCTGGTGCGCGACGTGCCACACTTCCTCTGCGATCGCCGCGGGCTTGATAAAAAAATCATCCGGTGCATTGGCAAATCGCCGTCGCGTCCACTCCAAATCGATCACCGCGTCGATGACCACATACGCAACGTGAACGCCCTTGGGTCCCAGCTCGCGCGCCATTGACTCCGCCAGAATTCGCTGTGCCGCCTTGCTCGGCGCAAACCCGGCGAAACTTGCCTTACCACGCTGCGCTGAGGTGTTGCCGGTGGCGATGATGGCGCCATCACCCGCAGCTACCATCGCGGGCGCCAGTCGTCGCGCGAGGTAGAGCAGCGCCATCGTGTTGACCTGAAAATTGTGGTTCAACACCGCGGGCTCGATCTCCATGAAATTTCCGAACGCTCCACCGACCGCGTTGTGTACCAAGACGCGGGGCTCTCCCAGGTCTTTGCGAACGGCCGCGATGTTTGCATCCATCTGCGCCTCGTCCGTCACGTCACACGGATAGGCACGGCTGTTTGCTATCTCGTGCTCGAGCGCCTGCAGCCGCGCGTGACTGCGCGCCAGCATTGCAACCTGGTAGCCGCCTTGCGCGAAGCGCCGCACGATCGCAGCGCCGGTACCGGGCCCCACCCCGCTTACCAGTGCTACCGGATTCGAAGTGCTCATATTCAACCTCTCGGCGTCAGGTCGCGGGCTGGGTACGGACTATGCGATCGCGTTCCAACCGTTCTACCTCGGCCGCCGCGTAGCCCAACTCGCCCAGGATGGCAGCGGTATGCTCGCCGAGCAGCGGCGCGAGCGTTCTGATTCGTGCTGGTGTGCGATCGAACCGGGCCGCGGGCCGGGGTTGCCGTACTCTGCCGAACCTGGGACTCTCGTGCTCCTCGAGGATCTGACTGGCGCGAACCTGCGGGTCCTGCAACAGCTCGAAGCGGCTCCTCACCGGCCCGGAAGGAACGTCGTTGGCAAGCAATCGGGCGAGAATCTCATCTGCATTCCACTTCTCCAATTCCGCCGACATGATTTCGCGCCGCGCGACTGCATTGACCGTCCTCGCATGCGCGGTCTGGAACCTGGGATCTTCGATCAGATCTTCCCGTTTGAGCGCGCGGCACATCCCCGCCCATTCTTCATCCGACATCGCGCCGGCGGTGATGTAACGATCCTGAGTGGCGAAGATGAGGTCGGGTCCCATGTCACCGTCGGATGGATCCCGCTCCTCACCAACAAAAGTCAGACTCGGCATCGCCTCGGGCCACAGGTAGGAGATCATGGCGTCCAGCATCGCGATACGGACATGCTGTCCTTCCCCCGTGCGCTGCCTGGCAAAGAGCGCGGCGGTGATGGCCTGCGCGTTGGTGAGTGCAGTCGTGAAGTCGGCGATAATCGTTCGCACCATCCGCGGCCGCCCTGTATACCGGTCGCGCTGGACATCCGCGAGTCCCGAAACCGCCTGGATTACCGGATCGTATGCGCGCTGGCTCGCGTATGGGCCGCTCTCCCCGAATCCGCTGATCGACACGTATACGATGTCCGGGCGGGTGGCGCGGACCTCGGCCTCGGTGACTCCCAGACGTTCCGGGGCTCCGGTCCGAAAGTTATGGGCCAGCACATCGGCGGTCGCGATGAGCCTGTGGAGGATGGCCCGGCCCTCGGCCGCCTTGAGATCGATCGCGAGCGAACGCTTGTTGCGATTGGCGGAAAGGAACGCGGGATTCATTCCGTTGCGGCCTTTGGCGAGACGACGCATCAAGTCGCCGCCGGTAGTCTCAACCTTGATCACGTCCGCACCCTGATCCGCCAGCATCATCGTCGCAACCGGTCCGGCGATCATCGTGGTAAGGTCGAGTACTCTTACTCCATCGAGCGGTCCCGCCGCCTTCTTCTCGGTATTCAAAGCAAGCTCCTGCTATTGCGCGAAGTTTCTGGCCAGCGCGATCTGGTAGGCGGATCGACCCGCCACTCGCTCGCGATATTTCATCACTGACTCGGGAAGCGTCACCTTTTCGGCCAGCGCCCACTCCAGGCAGGTCATCAGCAAGACGTCAGCGGTGCTCAGCTTGGTCCCAAGCAGGTAGGGGCTATCGATGCCGATGCGTGGCGCCATCGCCTCAAGGTTGTGGGAGAAATAGGTTTTCGCTGCCTGCACCGCCACCGGTGCCTCTCCGTAGATGTGCTTCAATCCCAGGTGGCGCCGAACCAAATACAGCGAAGCCGCATCCAGCTCCGACATGATGAAGTAACACCATTCGTGCAGCGCAGCGCAGCCTTCGGGATTCGAGGGTCGATGGATCTGTGGATTGGGAAACGTCTCGCTGAGGTACTCGATTATCGCTGCGCTCTCGGTAAGCACCAGCGACCCATGCTGCAGCACGGGAATCTTGTGGCGCGGATTGAGCCGCAAAAATTCGACGCTCTGGGTCTCGCCGGTCCTCGACCCAATCGCATGAAACCGGTAGTCGACACCCAATTCCAGCAACATCCAGTGTGCCCGCATCGTGCGCGAGGTACCAACTCCCCACAGAATGACATCGCTGCCCATCGGGTTTACCCTTTGTAAAAAAAAGCTCTCCTCGGCTGCTCTGCGTACTACCAAGCGTCGGCGATTAGCACCCTCGACCGACCTCCCATCCGCTCGTCGTTCTTAAAACTTCTCCGTAAAGGGCCGCACATCCAGTTCGTGGCTCCACACGCTACGGTCCTGATGAGCCAGGTACCAGAACGCGTCGGCGATCGCCGCGGGCTTGAGCAAGTTCTCGTCCTTCGCGTCAGGCCGGAGCTTCCTCAGCAGAGGCATATCGATACCGCCGTCGACATTCACATACGCCACGTGGATTCCCTGCGGATGAAGATCGCGCGACATCACCTGCGCGAGCCCGCGCACGGCGAATTTCGCGGGCGCGAAGCCCGCCGAAGTCGGCCACGGGCGGATGCCCGCGGTTGCGCCCGTAATCAGAATCGTTCCGCGGCCCCGCGCGAGCATACCCGGCACCACCTGCCGCGCCCACAGGAATGCACCGAAAGTGTGCAGCCGCCAGGTTTCCTCGAACACCTGTGGTGTGGTTTCCATCAGCCGGCCCATCGGCCGCCGTCCGCCGTTGTAGATGAGGACCTCGACCGGTCCAAGCTCGTGATCGATGAGCTCATAGGCTGCGGCGATCTGCGATTCCACGGTAGCATCGCTCCGCACGGGCAGCGCGGTCCCGCCCGCCGCATTGATCTGGGCCGCGACTCTTTCGACTACCTCAGCGCTCCTGGCGAGTAGCGCCACCTTGTAGCCGGCCGCGAAGCGGCGCCCCAGTGTCGCGCCCAGACCTTCGCCCACGCCAACCACGATGCAGGTACGATTTAACGATGAAGCCGGCTCATCCATGATTTGCCCCTCCGACGGTTTTATCGCGCTTGCCTGATATTGATGACGATCGTAATGTTTAATCCATTGCTGACGATCCTACGGAGTTGAGTCAAGAGTCGGAGATACGTTCGGATGAGAGTTTCGAAACAGAAAGCCGCGGAGAATCGCGAGCAGATTCTCGCTGCCGCTGCTCGCCTGTTCCGCGAAAACGGTATCGCGGCGACCGGCGTCGATATGATCACCCGGCGCGCCGGCCTGACTCACGGCGGTCTCTACAGCCAGTTCGGCTCCAAAGATGCCGTCGCGGCCGCCGCCATCCTGGTCGCTTCCAGGAAGTCGGCGCGCCGGTTGGGTCGTCCAGACGAGCGCCAACCCGCGGAACAGGGGTTGCGCAGGGTGGTCGGGCAATACCTCTCCACCTCGCATCGCGATGAGCGCGGCCGGGGCTGCGTACTGGCCGCCCTGGGAACCGACATCCCGCGCCAGCCGCGTGCGGTACGTCAGGCGTTCACGATCGCGGTAGAGGGCGCGTTCGACCTGATGGCCGGATGGATGCCGGACCGCGGCACCTCGCGGCGTCAGGAAAAGGCTATCGCCGCGTTTTCGGCGATGGTCGGGGCGCTGACCCTGGCGCGTGCTGTAAGCGATGAAGCGCTTTCGCAACAGATCCTCGCCGTTTCGGCTAAATCGGTGGGCGACGCCGCCTGGCCGGCGCGCCGGGCAGGCGATATCCGGGCAACTCAGCGGCGCGCAGCCCGCAAAGGAGCAAGCTAGTGGAACCGCGAAACCCTGCCGCGGCGGCAATCGGAGCAGGCGACTATATCGGCGCCGCGATCGCCAAGAAATTTGCCCTCGAAGGCTTCGGCGTCTTCGCCGATGGCGTCAGGGTGACAAGCTTGCGCCGCTGGTCTCGGAGGTTGAGGCGTGCGGTGGTCGAATCGTCGGGCGTTCTCTCGATGCGCGCAAGGAAAACGACATGATCGCCTTCCTCAAAGAGGCGGACTGCACCGCGCCGCTCGAGGTCTGCGTCTTCAACATCGGGGCCAGTGTCAATTTTTCTCTGGTGGAAACCACCGAACGCGTATTCCGCAAGGCATGGGAGATGGCGTGCTACTCCGGATTTCGGAGCGGACGGGAAGCGGCCCGGCTCATGCTAGCGCGGGGCCGGGGCGCCATCTTCTTTACCGGCGGGACCGCCAGTCTGCGTGGCGGTGTCGGGTGCGCGGCGTTTGCGGCCGCGAAATTCGGTCTCCGTACGGTCGACCAGAGCGCCGCACGCGAGCTGGGGCCGCACAACATCCACGTCGCACATCTCATCATCGATGCGGGCGCAGACACGGCATGGGTCCGCGAAAGCATCCGGGAACGCGAGGGCGAAGAAGCGATCCGGAACCTTGACCTTGCGCGGCTGATGACGCCGGCGTCGGTCGCCGAGACTTACTGGCAACTCTACAAGCAGCCTCGCGATGCGTGGACGATCGAGCAGGAAATCCGTCCCTTCCGTGAGAAATGGTGAGACAATGAAAAAGGTTGAGTTTCATTTCGACTTCGGGAGTCCCAACGCCTATCTGAGCCACCTGGTGATTCCCGCAATCGAGCAGCGCACCGGCTCGAAATTCCAGTACGTGCCGGTTCTGCTCGGCGGGGTCTTTAAGCTGACCAACAACCGTTCCCCCGCCGAGAGCCTGGCCGGCATCAAGAACAAGCCGCAGTACGAACGCCTCGAGACTGCCCGTTTCATCCGCCGCCACGGGATCACGAAGTTTCAGAGCAATCCGTTCTTCCCGGTGAACACCCTGATGATAATGCGGGGGGCCATCGCCGCCCGGGCCATGGGCGTCTTCGAACGCTATGTCGATGAGATGTATCGTCATATGTGGGCCGAACCGAAAAAAATGGATGATCCCGATATCGTCCGCGGGGTGCTGGATGCGGCCGGTTTCGACAGCGCGCGATGGTTCGAACTGATTCAATCGGCCCCGGTCAAAGATGAATTGCTCCACAATACCGAGCGGTCGGTAGAACGCGGGACCTTTGGCTCTCCAACGTTCTTCGTAAATGGCGAAATTTTCTTCGGCAAGGATCGCTTGCGCGAAGTCGAGGAGATGATCGCCGCGAACTAGCGGTGGTGGATTAATCGCCGTTTCACGGTCATTCTAGTCGTTCGTATACGGGCTCAACCAGGCCGCGATCGAAATCTGAAATCGACGAGGACCCACGATGGATTTCAACTACACACCCGAAGACGAGGCGTTCCGCCAGGAGCTTCGCCAATGGCTCGAAGCTAACCGCCAATCCGCTCCGACCTCTTTTAGCAATCTGGCGAGCGAGGGCGATGACCATTGGAGTGCCCGTGTCCGCTGGCACAAGAAGCTAAACGAAGGCGGCTGGGTCGCCGTCAACTGGCCCAAGGAGTACGGCGGCCGCGGGGCGACCGTCATGCAGCGGCTCATCTTTCGCGAAGAGCTGGCGCGCCTCAACCTGAGCGAACCCAGCATCGGGATGGGGATCGGGCTACTGGGGCCCACCCTGATGCACTGGGGCACCGAGGAACAGAAGCGCAAACATCTGCCGGTTATCCTCGCCGGTGATGAAATCTGGTGCCAGGGCTATAGCGAGCCGGGCTCCGGGTCGGACCTCGCTTCGATACAGACGCGTGCCATAGACCGGGGGGACGATTTCGTGGTGAACGGCCAGAAAGTGTGGACCTCGATGGCGCAGCACGCGGACTGGATTTTCGCACTGGTACGCACCGACCCCGATGCGCCCAAGCATAAGGGAATCAGCTACCTGCTCGTGGACATGCGCAGCCCGGGTGTTACGGTCCGTCCCCTGGTGCAGATGACCGGCGGCAGAGGCTTCAACGAGGTTTTCTTCGAGGACGTTCGCGTTCCCAAGAGGAATCTGGTCGGCGAGAAGAACAACGGCTGGCAGGTCGCGATCACCACGCTGATGTTCGAGCGGGGCGGCGGTGCCGGAGCGGGCGGCCCAAGTCAGGAAGTTCTTGACCTGGTTAGCCTTGCGCGGCGACTCCCACACGATGGGAAGACCGCGTGGGACGATCCGAGTGTGCGCCAGAAGATCGCCGAGTTCGCTTCCGAAGCCAAGGCTCTCAAGTACACCGGCTATCGTCAGTTGACCCGCCAGCTCAAAGGCCTGCCACCCGGGCCGGAAGGCTCGATGATGAAGCTGGTCAGTACTGAGCTCGCGCTCAAAATCGCCCTATACGCGATGGAACTGCTGGGGCCATATAGCCAATTCGAGTACGACGCTCCCTTCGCGATCGACAAGGGCAAATGGTCATTCCGGATGTTGGCGGCTCGAGGCCCAACCATTTTCGCCGGGACTAACCAGATCCAACACAACATCATCGGCGAGCGCGTCCTCGGTCTGCCGAAGGGTTGAGCACTCGGGCCGCGCGCGAGGGGGTGATGGCGATGGTGAGCCGGGTTCGATCGTGCCCCAGCGCTTGGCTGCAAGCAGACTGAGATGGCCGCCCTGAGCGCGGCGAGGTCGTTGACCACCTGGAAAGATCTACCGAATGGAACTTGCAAAAAATTGCCTCGACTTTGGTCTCTTCACCAATCGCCTCGATGAAATGAAAGAGTTTTACGGCGAGCGGCTACGACTGCCCTAAGAAGAACTCCTCCCGCTGGGCGGCGGAATGCAGCAGCATCGCTATGGCCTGCTCGGCTCCGTACTAAAGATCAACCATTCCCGCGACCCCTTGGCACAACGACCAGGCGGCGGGTACCGACGACTCACCATTTCCGATCCCCGCATCCCGATGCCACTCGAACTGACCGATCCCGATGGTAATTCGCTCGAGCTGGTTTCGGCAGGACAGCGAGGTATTCGGCAAATCGAGATTCACGTCGGCGTTACCAGCGAGCCGGATTTTGCGAAATTCTACGGCGAAGCACTGGGCGGCGAACGCGTTGATGAAAGGCGTTACCGAATCGGAGAGACCATCTTGAGCTTCGCGCACGATCCTGCCGCGCGCCGCGCAGACAAATCCGCTTCCCAAACCGCGATGGAAGTTATCGCGTCGATGCGCGCGGTCGGCTTCCGCTATTGCACCGTGCAGGTGAAGGATTGTGACGCCGAGCACCGGCGCTTTCACGCGATGGGAGTATGGGAAGGCGCCGCGCCGGTAACGCTGGGCAAGGTCGCAAGAATTTCCTTCATCCGCGACCCCGACGGCAACTGGATCGAAATCTCCCAGCGCGCTTCTCTAACCGGCGCCCTGCCCACGCACTAGCCAGACAAAGCCCGCCGCCGGACCTCCGCGCTCTGCAGGAGTGCCGGGTTTGGTCGCAGTCCTCGCCCCTACCTGCCCAAAATCGCGCGCACCAGCGGGGTCACATCCAGCTGGGAAGGCTGACTTCCCGCCACTCGCTCGACCAGGTCCTGCAGGTCCTTGCCATCCTTGCCCTGGCAGGCGAGCACGAGCGGAATGTGGCTGTCCTGCTCCGAGGGACTGCCGTGCCACGAGTGATAGGGACCGGAAAAGTAAAAGCGCTGTTCAATGGGAATCGTCAGGCCGGAACGCGCGAGCAAAACGATATCGCCGGCACGGTTGCCATATGGTCCGACGCCAAGCCATCGCATTCGTTCGTTGAGCTTGAGCAGGTCGGGTCTGGGATGGGCCTTGAGGTATGTATAAATCGGCACCAGTTTTTTTCCGTCGAAGATCTCGAACGGTCGCAGGGCCTGCTGCGCGGCCCGCGTCCGCCCGCGCGCAAAAATTAAGTCCAAGGTTCCCTTCAGACGCGGTATCGGCGTGCCGGTCCGATTGACATAGTCGAATGCGCGCACCGCGGGCATCACTTCCGCGCCGAACCGGGGCGGCTTGCGCCAGTCGCATTTCTGGCCCGCTGGGGCGCAGGTCGACCTGTCGGCCAGGTACACGTACGCCATCGCGCCTTGATACGCGAATGCAGCCTGGTAGTCCTGCTCATCCGGCGCCGGCTCGAGCTTGAATTTGCGCGTTCTGAAACCGGTCGCGCGGAGTACCGCAGCCGGTGTATCGGTCCCTTCCGAGCCCAGCGCGTTTTCCTTGAGCACCGGCGTATGACCGTGGTCGGCGATTATGAGTACGTAGGTACGATCGAGCACGCCCGCCGTCCGGTATCTATCCAGCACTTGGCCTACCGCCGGGTCGGTTATCGTCTCCAGGTACTCAACCTGGCTGGCGAGCGCGTCTGGCGTTAGGTGGGTGTACAGGTCGATTCCCGGAAAGTAGACGACCTGGATGGCGGGCAGGCCGTGAGTGTTGATCGCATCGATCAACTTGGGCACCGAATTTAAATCCAGCTCTGCATAGGCATCCCGCTTAAGCGAGGATCTTTCCGTAACTTCACCATGGATGAACTCGGCCATCAGCGAGACAAACGCGATTGGGTCGATGGTGGTAAAGATGTCCGCCCGCCGATAAACGGGATTGAGCGAAACGTAGGAACGCACTCCCGCTTGCTCGAACAGGGTTGGCGTTCTTAGCGCCTTCCCAACCAGATCCTCGGTCACCATCCTCCTGGTGTCGTCGGTCTCGCTGACTGAAACGGGCGCGGGCGCATAAAATCTCATCTCCTCGCGCACGAACCACTCGTTGCCAGAAACCCCATGATAGGCGGGCGGTGCCCCGGTGAAGATCGATGACCACGCGGCTACTGTGGTCGAAGGCAGAATGCCGATCGCGTTTGACGCGGACCATGCATGTTCGTAGAGTCCGTCGCCGCGGCTCTTGCCGAGCAGCTGCTCAAGGTTCGGAGCGTGCCCCGACTCGAGCGCCTTGCCCAGTTCGTGGTAACCGACTCCATCGAAGGCGAAAATGAGTACCAGCGGGCCGTTTGGGGGAGCGTGCGGAAGGGTCCGCACCTTTTCGCCTCCGCTCAACAGCAGCCTGGCGCCCGGGCTGCACGAGAAAACCGCGGTAAACCCGATCAGGATCGCGAACAGTACCACGAGCCGGTGGCGAGCAGGTTGCCGATGAAGAGGCATCCAGCATCGCTTTTATCCGAAAGCGATGCCTAGTTTCAAAGAGGTCGGGTGGAGAGTGCGGCTAAGCCCAGCGCGAGCGCGGGCGATTGCGTGAAATGCCCGCACGCGACGAGGAAAATAACTTGACCGGCTTGGGCGCCCGGATCTGAATTTTTTCGAATCCCTCGACGTGCTCGCGTTCGAGTTGCTCACCCAGCACCCGTTCCAGGCGGGCCAGCGTAACCCTTTCTTCCGGGGTGACCAGACTTATCGCCTCGCCGTATTTGCCCATGCGCGCGGTGCGCCCCACCCGATGTATGTAACTCTCGGTCTCATCCGGGAGATCGAAATTAATCACGTGGGATACGTCGGCGATGTCGAGACCGCGCGCAGCCAGGTCGGTCGCGACCATCACGCGAAAGCGCCGCGCACGAAAACCCGCCAGTGCCGCGTTGCGCTGTCCTTGCGAACGGTCGCCATGAATCGGTACCGCCCGGATATGCGCATGCTGGAGCATTTTGGCGATCCGGTCGGCGCGGCTCTTGGTTCGCGTGAAAACGATCGCGCGCTCGATCTCGGGGCGCTTGAGAATCTCGAGCAGCATCTTGCTCTTCTCTTCGAGCGCAACTGGATAGATCGATTGGCGCACCGTCACCGGCGGCGCGCTCTTTTCGCCGATCGTCACGCGCGCCGGATCGTGCAGGAACTCCCGCGCCAGCATCTCTGGTCCCGCCGCCATGGTCGCCGAGAACATCATCGTTTGTCGATGCCTTGGCACCATCCTCATGATGCGCTTGAGCTGGGGCAGGAAACCCATATCAAGCAGGCGGTCAGCTTCGTCGATGACCACGACCTCGACCCGGTCGAGTTTGACGATGTGACGCTCAAGATAGTCAATGAGTCGGCCAGGGCACGCGACCAGTACCTGCGCGCCGGCACGAATTTCGTCGATCTGCCGCTTCTCCGACTCTCCCCCCATCACCACCGCAGCACGCAATCGGGTATGCCGCGCCAGCATGGCGAATTCCCGCGCGACTTGTGTGGCCAGTTCTCGCGTCGGCGTGATGACCAGGGCGGCCAGATGGCGGGTATGCGCCCGATGGAGGCGGTCGAGCGCCGGAGCGAGAAAGGCGCAGGTCTTCCCGCTGCCGGTCTCCGCAGTCGCCACCACGTCGCGGCCCTCGAGGGCGACCGGGATAGTCTGCGCCTGAACAGGGGTGGTCTCGTGGTATCCGCGATCGGAAAGCGCGCGCTGGATTTCCGGCGCTAAATGAAGTTCGGAAAAAAGCAATTGAGGTAGTTCTTACTGCCGTCGAGCATACCGATCGAAGGACAGTCAAACAACGATCCTCCCGGGCGACCACCTTCACGGCAACTGTCAGACTGCGGGTTACTCCTGGTCGTGGCCAGGTGCGAGGGCACCGGGTCAGAGCAACCTGGCCTGAGCAAACATTGAGCCGCTCGGCATGGCGCGGCTAAAAGGTCCCATGACGCCCCGCCCCCGCAGCGAAGCGCGCGGCGCCCTTGCGAGATTCACCCGAATTGACGGTATCGATCCCGTGGCGATATTCGTTGACCATCGCTTCGGCCTGCGGCATCGTCCACGCCTCATATGTCGACATGCGGTCGGATCGC
>Ga0126378_10002962_pt1 | contig 12722 bp, 8 predicted proteins | sample PanSoiMetPlot_23_FD_92587 | JGI IMG/M metagenome (GOLD analysis project Ga0126378, IMG submission 92587) | Tropical forest soil microbial communities from Panama - MetaG Plot_23 | ecosystem: Environmental > Terrestrial > Soil > Tropical forest > Bulk soil | place: Panama | collected 2016-02-17
CGGGAAGGGCAGGCGAAAAAGAGGTCGCGAGAGCGGAGGAGAAATCCTTGGCGACAGGGGCTTGAAAGGCAGAGCCCTGCCCACCTGCGATGGACCGAGGGATCACCGGTCGGCCAGCAAGCATTGACTAACCGCCGTGCCATGCACGATCTCTACCAGCAAGATCTCGCTTATATCCAAGCAACCGGGTTTGGCGACTTCGCCCGGAATGCAGCTCCTGCGGTTCTACGCATGCTTCGCGAGGCTTCGATCCCAGTGCGCCGCGTTGTAGAGGTGGGATGTGGGGCCGGACCGCTGACATCGATTCTGGTGGATGCAGGTTTTGACGTCACCGGAATCGATGTGTCGCCTGAACTCCTGCACATTGCACGGCTTGCATGTCCCCAAGCTGAGTTTCTCGTGCGTTCGATTTATGAGCAGGAGGTACCACGCTCCGAGGCCATTGTCGCGATCGGCGAGCCTTTGACGTATCACGACGGCGGAGATGCCGATTCTCGAGTGCGGGATTTCTTCCAGCGAGCTTTTCATGCATTGCCAATGAACGCGCCACTGATCTTCGATCTGATCGAACTTGGCCAGCCGTCGCTTACTGGACGCTCGTGGAAGGCAGGCGAAGACTGGGCGGTGCTGGTGGACACAACAGAAGACCAAAGTTCTCGGACGCTGGTGCGTGAGATCGAGACGTTCAGGAAGGTGGGGAACACCTATCGGCGTGGGCGAGAGGTGCATCGGGTACGGCTGTTTGATTGTAGCGAAGTCTGCGGTTGGTTGGAGTCCGCGGGGTTCCGTGTGAGCACGGCGGTTGCGTACGGAGACTTCAAGTTGGCTTGGCGGAGGCGGGCATTTTTCGGGATCCGCGCCTAGGGCGAACTTTCATCTGCTGGGAGAACGTACTGCGGTTGCCGGGATCGCAGTCTACGGCAGGATAGTTGCTTCTGATCTGCGCATGCAGCCCAACTGGGATGCCGAGTACGCACGAGACGCTCTTCGCGGAATAGCCAAAGGCGGTTGTCTCCACACAAGTTGCGCCTCGCTTGCACTGCAGCACGCTCTAAAAAGTCAAAATCCCCACTCTAAAATCGCAAACTGCGCGATTTTAGAATGGGGTACCCTCGCATTCCCTTACACGTGCGACCCCTAGAGAAGACCCGCGGGGGATGCGACGCGGTCGATTACTAGAACTTCTACTGGTTCGGCCTTGGGTTCGAGCTTCAAGCCGAGCTGTTCCTGGAGAGCGGTGAAGAGCGATGGGCCGGTCGGGTCAGGGGCTGTCATTCCGGGGTGCTCCTCATTCTCTCGTTTGAGGCGCTCTTGTTCATTGGAATCGGGCGTCCAGTGCAGGTTGAAGGCGTAGCTTCCCTTCAGGCCGGTTTTGTCGACAACTGGACGGCCGACTCGCAAGGAGAGTTGCGCGGCGAATAAATCGACCGGAGTTCCTTGCGAAATCAAATGGCCTGGCTCCATGTGCAAGACGTGGATCCCGTCGACTTCTTGCAGTTTGGGACCGCTGGAATCGACAACCAAGTCGTAGGCCGGCAGCGTTCTATTTTCCGAGTGCACCGCGAGTTGGAACTGGTCGGCCAGGAGCCCTCTCAGATCGCCGCTATTTTTTTCCGCCATCTGCTTATGCAGGGCAGCAACGACCGAGGGATCGAGCTTGGCGTCAATGTCGAACGGGGCACTGCTGACCCAGTCCGGGCCCCCAACCAGCTGAGAATCCTGGACGCGATAGGCCAATTGAATCAGGCGTTGCAAGGTGACGCCCCTGGCCGTGAAGCTTCCGTCCGCCAGGTTGACCATCATTTGGGGCGGCTGACCTTCGACGGACTCGGAGAGCCTTACCGAAACCGAAGAGTACACCGTACCGGGAAGATTTGAATTTGCGGTCTGTGACTGGGCCCGGCCAGGCGTGGCAGTCAGTACTCCGATCGTCACGGGAAGGGCAATCGCTAAGGTGGCGGCGATCGTCAGCAAGAGCTTTCGTGCGAGCCCCAGGTTGTGCAAGATGCGGTCATTCATAATGTGGACCATCCTTTTCTTCAAATCAGCGCCCGTGACCCCAGAAACGCAGGGCAACGGCGACCCCAGACAGAATTCACAGACTCTCAGAATGCTTTCGGCGTAGACCTGACGGTCGCCGCCCAGATCGAGAACCTCTTCATCACATGCGCGTTCCCGCTCTTCGACGAGCCGGCCTCCCAGCCACCAAACCAGCGGATAAAACCAAAACACCGCTTCAACCACCATGTGGAGGGCGGCACAGAGATTGTCACGGCGACGGACGTGCCAGACCTCGTGGGCGAGGACGGCCTCAAGGTGAGCATCTTCAAGGCGAGGAGAGATTCCTTCAGGCCAAATGAGAACCGGACGGACGATGCCAAAGACGCCAGGCTCAAGCGGAGTGCGCGAGAGCAGGATGGCGATCGGATAGCGGATTCCGCCGAGACGTTCGATGCGGCGCAGAGCGCGAATTTCGCGCCCATCGGACACCCTCTCAGCGGAATGGATAGCCGCAGAGATGCGGCGCCAGCGGATCGCCCACAGAAATAGGACGGCAAGGAAACCAAGGAACCACAGCACCACAGGAACGGGAGCCACGAGGGCCCACGATGATGTGCCCGGAATAACCTGCGGCACCACCTGGTACGCAGACTGAGCGAATGGCTGCGTGATGTCTTCGACAGCGGAGTACAAGCGGACAGGCGCGGTGCTTGCTGTCGCGTGTGGCCAGGCCACCGAACGTCCGATGGCTATCAGCATTGAAAAAGGAATCAGGAACTTCAGCGAAGTGGCCAGCCAGAGCCAATAGCGGGCACCAGCGCGGTGCTTGCGAAAAGCCAGAGTCAACAAGCCTGCCGCGAGGGCTACCAGTGTGGATTGCCAAAGGTGATTCGCGACCGCCGGGGCCAGGGAGTCCCACAGGACGGAGAGAAAATTATGAGTCATGCTGCTTATCCTTTTTCTCCAGCTTGCGGAGCGTCTTTTCTGCTTCTTTCACGTCGGCTAGGGTAAGCTTGCCGGTTTCGATCAGATGCGCCATCACGGGCTGTGTGCGTCCGCCAAACAGCACGAGCAGTTCGTCGATGAGCTTGCGTTGTGCAGCGTCGCGGGAAATGGCCGGTTCGAAGATGTGGAAGTTGCCCACTTTCCTGACTCGGCGGACGGCCTTTTTTATTTCCAAACGATAGACCGTGGTTTGAATCGTCGTATACACGGGCCGATCTTTCTCGGGGAATCCCTCCTGGATCTCGCGAATCGAGGCGCTCCCCTGGCTCCACAGCGTTTCCATGATCTGCAGTTCCAACTTGGTTAATTTGGGGCTGGCCATTTAAGCTCCTATCATCGTTTGTTATATTACTACATTAATAGTATATGCACGAAAACTTGGTATTGGGATTCAGGATTTACCTTTTGAGCGAAACCCTGGGCTTGGGCGCGCGTGATAGCATGCTCTGCCAGATACCGCAGCAAGGGGACGAGATGAGCAAACTTGTGATTCAGAGTGAACGTGGCGCGCCGCCGCAGGGGGCCTACTCCCAAGGATGGCGCGCCGGGGATTTCATTTTTGTGACGGGGACTGGCCCCATTGATCCCATTACCGGAAAACTCGTCGGCAACGAGATTGAGCAGCAGACCGAGCAGACCATCGACAACCTCACCGCGATTCTTGCCGCCGAAGGGGCTTCGCTCGCCGACGTGGTGAAGGTGAATGTACATTTGAGTGACACCGGGCTGTTTGCCCGCTACAACGCTGTGTATGCGCAGCGCTTTACCAAGCCGTACCCCGTGCGCACTACGGTGGGTAGCGATCTGGGACATACTCCGGGCATGTTGATTGAGATTGATTGCACTGCGTATATGCCAGAGAAGCAGAGGCCGAGGACCTCGGCCAGGGCTGGGCGACGGACGAAGAAGAAGGCGCGACGAGGGCGACATGGTTAGTTCGTGTCGTCGGCTAAAGCGGATTCCTTATCTTCAATTGGTTTTCCCGTGCGCTGAGGTGCCGGTACGCGAACTCTTCTTTCGCTGCTTCGGAGCGGCGGCATTTTCCACCTAATCCCACGGCTTGCGCCGTGGGCTGGATTCTCAGGCCGCTATGCGGCTCAGGTAGTGCGATGCGCTTCACGCGGCTCAATCTGCATTCCCGCACAAACTCAATGCCGGGCTTTAATACCGCCGCTCCGCGGCCGGGCATGGGATCAGCGCACCAGGTCGGCTTTTTCAGCAGCTTCCGTGACACGCTCTTCGAGCACTGGGCCCTCGTGGCCGCGTGCAGAGACCTTCTCTACTGCGTCGATTTGGCCGGTTCGCACAACCAATGCGGAGTCGAAGTTATTTACCGTGGGGCATACGTGGCGCGGTAGAAGATAGAGAACGTCTCCGACGCGGGGAGATACGAAACCTTCTTTGACTGCCATTGGCAAGTGTTCCTCGCTGGGAGAGAGGCACATCAATTCGGGATGGCCGACGACTACGCACGTCGGCACGCCGGCATCGGCTGAAACGGCCTTGTGACCGGCATCGCAAGTGACGATGCCGCGATGCGGTTGGCTGACGACCCTCGTCAGCACGAGTGCGGCCGGGGCGTAACCGTACTGGGGAGGGAACTGCGCCAGACTGGTTGCGTCGTTATAAACCACCGTGCCTGGGGAAGCTCGGTGGATGAAGGTGCCAGATTGAAATTCCGTGTACGCCAGGGAGCAGGGGAAGGTGGGCGTGCCCGCCGTAACGACTTCGGGGATGCGCATACCGGAACGTTCGAGATCGCGAACGAGTTCTATCAGCTGATCGTAGCCAGCCTGCGCGGCCTTGGTTCGTTCCGGCTCAGCCACGGCTCCGTATTGCCCGTCGTAGTAATGCAGGCCGCGGAACTCGATGCCTGCCAGCTTGGTGGCTTGTGCCAGGTCGAGAACACGCGGTCGGGAACTTTGCTCGATGCCGGTGCGGTTCATCCCGGGATTGATGTCGAGAAAAACGCCGATATCGGCGCCTGGCCATTGGTGGAGTTGGTCTTCGTTCTCCGCGAGGACTGAGATTGCAACTCGCGGGAATTGTTGTTTGATCTCACGTACACGGCGCGCGTTGGCCCCCATTACCGGATAGGCAACCAGGATGTCGCTGGCGCCGCTCCGGCAGGCTTCGAGAAGTTCGAGCGTCGTGGCACATTTGAAATTCACAATGCCATGCTCGAGCAGGCGGCGAAGCGTGTAGTTCAGTTTGGCGGTCTTGATGTGCGCGCGCCAGCGATCGGCATTCCCGCCGAGCAAATCCAGCGTGCGCTGGATGTTGGAAGCGATCACCTCGGGATACACGAGGAGTGCCGGGGTCAGTACACGTTCGGCACGTAAAAGGCGATACCGGTCGTGCCAGGGGAATTGCTGTAAGAGGAACTTCGCGGCTGCCATGCTCATTGATGATAACGCTGGCCGGTGGAAATACCCACTTGTCAAGATCCCCACTTCTCGCAACATCAGCCAGAAGTGGGGCCCCCCGTCTGTATTGCACACTCACCTCATTTACGTTGATTGACCTTGCTGTGGGTGGATAGTAGGCTCTCTGGATTCACAAATGGGAACCAAACCTGGGGTTCAGGCCAAACAATCTGAGTCGATTCATCCGCATTTGATTCGCGGGCTCGGGCTTTGGGCGGCGACCGCAATCGTGATCGGGGACACGATTGGGACCGGAGTTTTTCTGGTGTCGAGCGACATGGCGCGCGCGGTCGGATCGGCTAGGCTCGTGCTGACCGCGTGGGTGCTTGGCGGAGTGATCGTTCTGCTGGGTGCACTTTGTTATGCAGAACTTGGCGCGGCGTTTCCGAAAGCGGGCGGACCGTATGTGTATCTTGGGCGCGGTCTTGGTCCGCTGTGGGGATTTCTGTTCGGATGGATGAGTTCGTTTCTGGATCGGCCTGTCGCGATGGCCGCGCTGGAAGCTGGATTCATACGCTTCATGGGATTCTTCTTGCCGGCCGTGGCCACGCCATTGTTCACGGGCCACATCGCGCATCAGGAATTCACGTTCACGGTAGCGCAGCCGTTAGCGGCGCTTGTCGTGGTGCTCGTGACCGCGATTAATTACTTCAGCGTCAAGATGAGTGGCGGCATTCAGGTGCTGCTGACGTCATTGAAGGTGTGCGCGATTGCCTTCATTGCATTCGGAGGTTTACTTCTGGGTCACAAAGGAGTCGCGACAACGCCTCCACAGGCGCAGCCAGTTGGAATAGGGATCATCGCTGCGTTGCTGACAGCGCTTGTTCCTGCGATGTGGGCGTACAACGGCTTCAATGATCTTGGGGATTTAGGAGAAGAAATCAGCCGTCCGGAAAGGAATATCCCGCGGGCGATTCTGCTGGGACTGTTCACCGTGGGTGGACTTTACCTGTTGACCAACGCTGGTTATTTTCACGCCTTGCCATTTGCGCAGGTAGCGGAGTCGCAGCACGTTGCGTCCGACGCGGTGCAGGCATTTGCCGGCAGCCGTGGAGCAACTTGGCTGACTTTGGCCATGGCGGTGTCGGCTTTTGGCGCTTTGCACGTTGTGGTGCTGACTGGGGCGCGTATCCCGTACGCGATGGCGCGGGACGGGATGTTCTTCAAGTTTGCGGGACGGGTGCATCCTTCATTCAAAACACCGACGGGGGCGCTGCTGTTCCTAGGGAGCGTCGCCACCCTGCTGGCACTGACCGGGACTTTTGAGGAACTGTATTCGCTATTTGTATTCGCGGTTTGGGTATTCTTCGCGCTGACCGGGATCGCGTTGCTGCGACTGCGGAGAATTGAGCCTAACCTGGCACGGCCTTACCGGGCGTGGGGATATCCGTGGACGCCGCTGATTTTTGTTTTGGCTGCGATTGCCTTGACCGTGAATCTTTGGACGGTGCGTCCGGTGAGATCATCTCTGGGGCTGGCGGTGATTCTGCTGGGCATACCTTTCTTTTACCGCTGGCAGAAGACCAATCCTGGTGGGCTCGACGATGAACCTCCACGACTCTGACCTCGATATCGTGGTCGCGGAATTTGGTGATGAGATCCACAGTCGAGGAGAGTAGCCACACGGGCTGATTAATCGGGCTCGATTTCTGGCAACCTATTTTTCGCGATGCGGGGAGCGTTGGGATCGGGCGGCACTGGAAGCGGAACGTCCACGGTACCGAGGTGGTTGCTCAGCTGATCCTGCACGCCGAGGCGCATCGTTGTCGCTTCCACTGGAATGTCGACTTCCTGCTGAAAACCGACGTCTCCGGTCACGATGTTTTTGTGGACCTCCGGCTGGATATCGCTTTGCGCGACAGTGGACATGCTGTTAAGCATGAGACCGTCAATGTTGTAGGACGTAAACATGAGCGCGAGCGAGTTGTGCAAAACGCCACTTCGCTGCGGGATGAAGCGCAACTCGGATCCATCCAAGGTGTAGTCGACCACGTAGTGCTGCACTTCCACCTGGGCGGGTGCGGCCTGTTTCTTTTTTGACGCCATCTTTACTTCTCCTACTGCGGCCCGATCCATTTTCTCCTTGCCTCCGACGGGCCAGACTCTCACGGAGAACTGGACTTCGCGCGCGGGCGGCGAGCCATAATGCATCGCTGTCGCTATGGCATTGCGGGCGAGCTGCGCCTCCTTTGCCGCTACGTTCACTTCGTCGGCAAAATAGCCCTGGCGATAGGCGAGTTTGTAGCCTTTCTGCGCGAGTTGCACTTTGATTCTGCGGAACTTCCCATCGTAGACCTTGTTCGTGGAAGTGTAGGAAAACGAGTAGTAGTTGCTGCCTTGCTCATTGGCGGTGGCGATCGCTTCGCGGATATCGTTTGAATTAAAGAAGGCCTTTCCAACGGTGGCGACGGCGAATTGGGTAAACGTGTCTTGTTCGGCCGCTTGGTCTGTGAAGTCCGTGGCCTGCGGAACAGGGGCTGCTTGCGTCGCCGGGTTGGGAGATGTCGGGTCTGGAGGTTGGAAGGACCTTGGTCCGCCTACCCCTGCGCCGCTATCCAAGCTCGCCGTAAAGACCTGCAATCCGCGCACATCCACGGGATAAACGGCGACTTGTGCGTCCGCCAGCAGATTCGTGGCTCGCTTGATCTTGTACGTGTAATTGGGATTATCGATGGCTGGATTGCTGGAGACGGGTCCAAGATTAATGGCAATGGGAAACGAAGCGGAGAGCCACACGATGTTCTTGCGGCCGGAAATACCGGAGAGATACCGCGCCAGGAGCATCATGGCATCGATGGTTCGGGTGGCGCGCTCACTGGTATCGGTCACGAATTGCTCGTCCTGCATGTCCCGCAACACCCCAGCCAGGTTCTGGAACCCGCTGGTGCGCCCTTCCTGTGCAAGCGCGGACACAGTGGTGACCGAATTTCTAGTTTCCATCTGTGCCCCTTGCCACCGATTGTTTCTGGGCTGGCCTTTCTTCGCCTTGACCGCGGCCAGAAGCAGAGTTTCATCCTCCGTAAATCCCTGAATCAGGCGCAGAGGATAAAGGCCGGAGCCCAACATACAAAGCGCAAACTGAGACATCTTAGGTTTGGACTCGAGGAACTTGATCAACTGCAGACGCGCGTATGCCTGGTCTTGCGGCGGAGTGTTGAGCGTATCGTATAGGACCATAGTGACCGCGCCCTCCTGCCCGGACCGTGCCCGATTGTCAAACACATTTGCAGAATGGGCCGGAGCCGCAGCTGTTTGAGGCAGATCGGGAGACGTTCCCGTGGTCGAAGTAACCTGAGCGGCAGGGGCCGGAGCGCTCGAGGATTCGGGAGATTTTTCCAGATCGCTGAATTCTCGAAAATACCGGACATCCTGCGGCTTGTTGTCCTCCGTGAGATGAAAATCCTCCGGCCGCAATCCTCTTATCGGGTGGCCCTTGTTATCGCTTACTACTACATCCACGACCACCGCCTTCGTGCTCACTTTGAAAATCGGCAGAGTCTCCGATGGCTCAGTCTTTTCGGCTGTCTCGGCAACTGTGGGCGGCGGGGTTGGAGCATTCGAGCTTCCCTGTGCAGGTTGACCATGCTCTCCGACCTGCGCTGTTGCCCCGGCGTCCGGCGTTTCGTCCGCAGTCGCGCTGGAGGGCGCATCCGCGGTCATGCCTTCATCCGAATTAGAAGCCGTCGAGGCAGTGTCCCACCAGTCCGCTTCGGCGCTGGGACCGATGTTATAGAGACCATTTAATTTAAGAGAGGCAACCTTGGTTTGCTCCTCGTCCGAAACCGGCGGCAGATCAAACAACTCCAGTGACGAGCCTCGAAGCAATGCCAGGCGGCGCCCATCGGGGGAGAGCGCAGCGTTCTGCCCGGTTACGACGGCAGGGCTGACACTCACCGAAAAGACCGGAGTTCCACTCGCGGTGTCGAACACTTGAATTTCTTGCCGCAAGACATCGCGTTCCGAAACCTTGGGCTGGAACGGGTCATCGTCAGCGTCTTGTGAGTTGGAAGAGCCACTGGGAGCGGGCTCTACGAGCAGCGTGCTCACGCTAAAGCGGTTGCTATCTCCACTTCGAGTTACTTCCGGAAATGAGCGCAGACCGGGCCAGTGCTGCCGCCACAGGCGCTGCCCGGTCAACGTGAATGCCGTTACTCCATAGTTGCAACCGGATTTCGCACAGCGGCCGATGAGCAAGGTGTTCTCGGTCGGGTACAACACGACTGGCACCGTCTGCGATCGCACCCGTGCGAGGTTGTGCCGCTTGGCGGCGCTTGGGCCAAAACGCAGCAACCAGACATCGTGTTTGCGAATGACATCGGCATAACCGGCGCTCGTACAGGTGAGATTGGTGAAGTTGTTGAATAAGAGCGTGCGCAGGTTCGCATGGGTCTTGAGATCAAAGAACTGCACCACGAATTTTGGCTGAGTCTTGGACGCGGGCTGGTGACCTGATTCGTCAGGTTTCCTGTCGTTCTGCGTCTCGGTGATCACTTCGCTACCGTCGGGAGTCACAGAGACCCACAAGAGATCCTTCGGCGATTTCAGCAGCAGGGTCTCCTGCAAGTTCGAGTCGACGAGATAGAGACTGTTCCATTGGCGAAGCAAGAATTTGCCGGACGACAAAGGCCACAAGTAGCGGCGCCGATCGTGGAGGTACCAGTCGGTTTCCACGACGACCTTGCCGCTTGGGATTTCGAGGACCGCCGCGTGCATCAGCCGGTCTTCATGGTCGGCAGGGCATTCGGGTAGCCGTTTGATCAACTGCTTGCGATTGAACGTCAGCAGTACATGGTTCGCGTCGCCGAAATCCAGCGAGAGGCTGGGCTGATATTCAGCAATGCGATCCATGCGTGATGGCTCGTGGAATCCTACGGCCGAAAGGTCGATCCGGGTGGATGGTTCGGCATCGGATTTGACTGCAGCGGGCGTTTCCTGCACGGCAAATACTGGGACCACCATCGCGACCGTAAAGAGGACAGTCAGGATGCGGAAACCTTTACGGTAAATGGACATGCAGTACACGGGGTGCCTCGAGGAGTCGATGACGCGGAACCTGACCTACCGCACGAAACCGGGACCATCAGAAGCGCCGGGCGGGCCGTAGTGGAACCGCAAGCATTGTATTGCAAAATTCCGGAACTTGCCGCGACCATAGCCAGCGGCTGCAGATGGGCTTCGGCGCCCACGAATTCAACGTTGGCGCCTGTGGTATCGAAATGCGGGTTGTCGGGAACGACATCGCCCGCCTTGCTTGCAGGCCACGCCGAACAGGATGCGCTCGGCCGCGCGTCCCTGATGCGTGGGGATCACGTGCTTATCGCCGAAGATGTCTTGAATGGAACTCCCGAAGTGATCGAAACTCTTGCTACCCGCGTAGCTTTCGTCGCCTCCCATGATTGCGGCCCACTGGCCCGTAGACATCGCTTTGTGCCGGAATCAGTGACAAGGCCGATTAGGACGTCCTCGGCAGGGAGTAGGCAGAGATCGGAGTGTGCAGCTTCGGGCAGTTGCTCGCGCTCGCGGCGGAGGGTCCACGGATGGGTTCGACAGTGTTTGATCCGGAAGGGTTCGATGATTGTTTTGACTGGCATGGGGATTCCTGGACGGCGGGAATCAGCAACGGATTATGCTATGCCGTCGTGAATTAGCGCCTTGTGATTGGTCGCACGTCAGGGCGTGAGTTGGCTCGCAGCTCGGAGGACGCTAGAGTCAAAATCCCCACTTCTGGCAACATCGGCCAGAAGTGGGGCACACGGTTTTATTTGGCTGGACCGCTCGGCTTGGTCCCATCGCCTCTGCTCAGGGCACGCTTTTGGGGAACCAGCCGAGGCGGCTGTCGCCACGTAGCTGTGCGAACTAGCGCCACCGGTCTGGCCAGCGCCAGTCGTCGCGATCGCGGTCGCGGCGATAGCCATCGGAGTTGAAGGCTTCACGGTAGCCGCGCTCGTAACCTTCGCGGTACTCGTGTTTGTAGCGGCCCTTGTTTCCCATCCAGTGCTGGTAACCTCGGGAGTCTTCCCAATCGTCGTTCTGAAATTTGAAGCGGCGTCCGCGGTCGGCGTCGTACTGACCGCGCTGATAGCCGTCGCGGTACCCGTTTCTGTAGCCGCGCTCGCTACCTTCGTCCCGGCGGTAGTAGTCATCGTTATAGCCATTCCAGGATTGACCCCAGGCGACGCTGCCCAGCATCACGGATGCCGTTACCGCGAGCAACCATAGCCTTAACCAGCGTTCAACACGGTCGCGCATAATAAATACCTCCATGCGAAGAGGCGCTTCGCTTGCGGGGGACATAAGATCGGATGCGGGCTCTTGAACTGCCGATGCCTTCACTGGCTGTGCTGAATTGCCAAGACTGTCAAGGGTTTCGGCGGAATTGCAAGTTATGCAACTTTTTGCGGCGACATGTGTTCTGAGGGTAAATTTACCCCGGATAGAAAGAATGCGCTCCCGAGCGCGAGCGCCAGGGAACACAGGAAAAATGGCCGGGTGGTAGACTCGAACGTTTTCATCGAGGCGAAATATGAGCGTGCAAAAAATTGGAGTGGTTGGCGCCGGGACGATGGGCAACGGCATTGCGCACGTATTTGCACGGAGCGGCTTTGATGTGATTCTGTGCGATGTCGAGCAACGATTTCTGGGACGCGCGCTGGAAGCGATTGAAAAGAACCTTGAGCGCGAAGTTGGAAAGAACAAGATCACCGGGGCTGACAAAGACGCGGCACTCGGCCGCATCCAGGCGGTGATGGATCGCGCACGGCTGGCGCAGTGTGATTTCGTGGTGGAGGCGGCGACGGAGAAGTTTGAAATTAAGACCGGAATCTTCCGAGAACTGGACGCGCTCCTGCGTCCAGATGTGATTCTGGCTTCGAACACGTCTTCGATCTCGATCACCAAGCTGGCCGCTTTGACCAAGAGAGCGGAAAGGGTGATCGGCATGCACTTCTTTAATCCTGTGCCGGTGATGAAGCTGGTTGAAGTGATTCGCGGGCTGGCGACCTCGCAGGAGACCTTTGAGACGGTGCGGGACATGTCCGTCAAGTTGGAAAAAACACCGGTCGAGGTGAATGATGCGCCCGGGTTCGTATCGAACCGCGTGCTGATGCCGCTGCTGAATGAAGCCATGTACGCGGTGATGGAAGGCGTGGCAGCGCCCGAAGCCGTCGATCAAGTGTTTACCCTGGGCATGGCCCATCCTATGGGCCCGCTCGCCTTGGCGGATTTCATCGGTCTTGATGTCTGTCTCGATATTCTGCGGGTGCTGCACGAGGGCCTGGGCGATCCCAAATA
>Ga0126378_10002963_pt1 | contig 12721 bp, 14 predicted proteins | sample PanSoiMetPlot_23_FD_92587 | JGI IMG/M metagenome (GOLD analysis project Ga0126378, IMG submission 92587) | Tropical forest soil microbial communities from Panama - MetaG Plot_23 | ecosystem: Environmental > Terrestrial > Soil > Tropical forest > Bulk soil | place: Panama | collected 2016-02-17
GACTTCAAGGACTACGCGCGCCGCGTGGTGGATAACGCCAGAGCCATGGCGGCTCGATTGATCGAGCGCGGACTGCGGCTGACCACCGGCGGCACAGACAACCACCTGATGCTTGTGGATCTGCGCCCGCTCGGCCTGAAGGGCCGCCAGGTGCAGTCGAAGGCGGACCGCGTCGGCATCACGCTGAACAGCAACGCAATCCCGTACGACGAGGCGTCTCGCTTCAATCCCAGCGGCATCCGGCTGGGGAGCCCGTCGGTCACCACGCGCGGCATGGGACCCGCGGAGATGACCGAGATCGCGGACTGCGTCGCCGACCTTCTGGAGGCGCTGGCCGAGGAACGCGGCGAAGCCGCGCTGGACGCGATTCGCGAGCGCACGCTGGACTTGAGCAACCGATACCCGCTACCGTACGGCTTCGTCTGAGTAACCCGATCGCGCAGGAACCCGATCCACTAAAGAGACTCGCCAGTGCTGACGTTTCTTGCCATTTACGATCCGACCGCTCCATCCGACGACTTCTTCAGCTGGCGGACTCTTCAGCAGGTCGCGGCCAACCTTGAGCCGGCGATCGGCCCAGCGCTGGTCGCGCTGGGTGCCTGCGCCCTCCTGACGCCTGTAGCCATCTGGATCTCCAGGCGGGTTGGATTCCTGGCCCATCCCCGCGATCGAGACATCCACAGCAAACCCATCCCATATGGCGGTGGTCTGGCCATGTTCGCCGCGTTCGCGATCGCCTGCCTGGCTTTCCTCAGGCACGACCCGAACGTACCCGGGCTTCTGCTGCTGTGTGGGGTCACCGCAGCGCTGTTCGTGATCGATGATCAGTGGGGCATCCCGGCGCTGGTCAAGCTCGGCGTTCAAGCGGCCATCGCCGTGGCGGCGGTGAAGCTGTTCGGCTTCGAGATCCACTTCCTGCTTGTCTGGCTGGCGACGCTTGTCGCCTTCCTGCCGTTCCTGCAGATCCACAACCTGGGCCTGCTCATCCTGCCGATCACGGTCCTGTGGATCCTTGGAATGCAAAACGCTGCCAATTTGCTTGACGGCGTCGACGGTCTGGCAGCGGGCGTGATCGGCGTCACAGCGGTGGTGCTGTTGGTGGCTTCGGCCGGCCGTCAGCAGAACGTGGTGGTGCTGTCTGCGGCGCTGGTTGGCGTCTGCGCCGGCTTCCTGATGTTCAACTTCCACCCTGCTCGTATCTTCATGGGCGACTCAGGAGCGTACTTTCTGGGCCTGGCAGTTGCGCTGCTGTCAGTGGCCGGCGTGGCCAAGGTGGCTGTCGCCGCGGCGATCGCCGTTCCGCTGCTGGCAATGGGCCTTCCGATCGTGGACACGGGGATCGCGATCATTCGCAGGCGGCGTAATGGGAAGGCGGCGTTCGGCCCTGACACCGAGCACATTCACCACAGGCTCCTCGGCCTTGGCCTGACCCAGCGCCAGACCTGTCTTCTCTTCTACTGCGCCTCGGGCATCCTGGGCGCGATCGGATTGACAGTCTTCGGTCACCGGCGAATCCTGGCTGTGGTGATCGTGCTCATCATCGTGGTGCTCTCGACCGCGATGGGAGAGCGGCTTCGGGCGTCGACCCGGCGCATCCCGGTCCCGTTCGGGCAGGCGATGCGTGAGCTGCTTGTGGGCCGCGCGGCCCGTTAAGAGACTCCGGTAAACTCTCGACGGAATGTCGCCCGCCGGCGATCGAGGCACCGCGGGCCAGGGACCATCCGGGATGGAGTTCCTGGGGCTCTCGGTTCTTATTGCAGCGGCGGTCGTCGTGCCGCTCGTGCTGGGTCTGGTGATCGACGCGGCCACGCACAGCGGACCTACGTTCCTATTCATTGGTTTGTTCGTCGGCGTGGTCGCGGCCGCTGTGACGGTCTACACGAGGTTCAAGCAGTATCTGTGACAGCGAGGAGAGAGCCCCTCGGCTACACCGTGATGGTTTGCATTGCCGGCGCGCTGCTTGCGGTCTTGGCGGGCACGGCTTTGGGCTCATGGCGCGGCGGTGTGGCGGTGGCGCTGGGGCTTCTTATCGGATCCGCAAACGGGTTCCTGGTCCGCCGCGCTCTTGGTGCTGATGCCGGCTTTCGTGTGATCAGCCTGGGCCGCCTCGCGATCCTCAGCGCAGTCGGCCTCCTGCTTGGAGCGCTGTTGGGGCTGCCGTTCGTACCCCTGGTGCTGCTCGGCATCGCTGCGGCGCAGCTGGTTCTGGCCCTCGTCTCGACCGTGACCGCGCTCAGGACATGATCTTTCTAGCTGGGGGCCCGCCCGGTACTCATCCGCTCACCCCCGTCTGCGGCGATCAGTACGTCAATTTACTCGTCATCAAGTTCTACTACTGCGCCCTGACGCTGGATACCCTCGTGTCCAGCGCCATTGCGATCGCGGTCACGCTGGGCCTGGCGTTTTTCATTGCGAACCGGCTGCAGCCCGGGGTTCCCAGCAAGCTTCAGATGATCTTTGAGGCCGCGGTCAGCTATGTGCGCGGGCTGGTCAGCGAAACCGTAGCAGAGGACGCGACGTTCATCATACCGATCGCCGCGACCATAGGACTTTACATCCTGGTTGCCAACTGGCTTGACTTCTTTCCGCTCGGTTTCTCGCCGTTGATCAAGCCGGCGAACTCGGACTTGAATCAGACGTTCGCGATGGCGATCGTGGTTTTCCTGATCGTGCAGTGGTACTCGGTCAAGGTGCTCGGCGTCCGCGGATACCTGCGCCGCTTCACCAAGCCATTCGGAATGAACTGGGGTTTCCGGATCGGGTACATCCCTTTCAACATCATCGAAGAGATAGTCAAACCCATCACACTGTCGCTCCGGCTCTTCGGCAACATTTTCGCCGGACTGCTCATGGTTTACCTGCTCACGCTCATACCCCAGGCCTACGCCTGGACGCTGCCAATTTCGTCAGCGGCCGTGGCTATCTGGAAGCTGTTCGACGTGTTCTTTGTCGGCACAATTCAGGCGTTCATCTTCATGCTGCTGACGATCATTTACTTCGGCCAGGCTCGCGAGGGCCTCGAAGAGGAGCTCCACGAGCCTCACGCCGGCCAGACTGAACGCGTGGCCACAGCCACCAACCCAAACTAGAAGAGGAGGATCTTCGTATGAACCACGCAATCTCCCTGGCCGGCGCGGCGATCGGCTTCGGAATCGCGCTGGGTGGTGGCGCCATCGGTGCCGCGATCGGTGACGGCCTGGTTGGTAATGCCACCATCGCCGGCGTATCGCGGCAGCCGGAGGCGCAGGGTCGTCTGCAGGTCATCATGTTCCTGGTCATCGGCCTGGTCGAAGCCATGTACTTCATCAACCTGGCGCTTGGCTTCTACCTGGTAACCCAGGCGAACGCGGTTACCGGATGACCCTGTACCTGGCGGACACTTCGGCAGGGCTCCTCGACCTCACCCTGTCGTTCGTGGTCGAGGTAATCGCCTTCATCGCAATGATCCTCGTACTCGGCAGGTGGGTTTACCCGCGCGTGATGGCGGCGGCTGAGGGGCGCCAGCGGCAGATCGGCGAACAGCTCAGCGCTGCAGAGCGGGCGCGCGTCGAGGCGGAGGACAGGCTGCATCGTGCCGAGGCCCAGCTCCAGGAGGCCAGGGCCAGAGCGGCGGAGGTGATCGAAGGCGCCGGCCGCTCCGCCGAACAGCTCAGAGCGGAGCTCCGAGCCAGGGCCGAGGAGGACGCCCGCCGGATCACCGAGAGCGCCGCGCGGGAAATCGAGGCCGAACGCCGAAAGGCGATCGACTCGGTCCGTGGCGAGGTGGCGGACCTGGTTGTCGTCGCCACCGAGAAGGTCGTCGGCGAGACGCTCGACGATCATCGGCACCGCAAACTGATCGCCGACGCCATCACGCAGGTTGCCGGGGACTCCCGAAACTGATGGCAGGCTCCGCGGCGAGGACATACGCACGGGCCATCTTCGAGCTCGCCAGGGAGGAGGATCAGGTGGACGCCTGGTACCTGCGCCTTGTGGACGTCCGGGACGTGCTGACCAATCCCGAAGCGCGGACGTTCCTCGCCAACCCGACCATCCCGGCCCAGCGGCGTCAGGAGGCGGTCAGCGCTCTCCTCGAGGATCGGGCGGGCCTCGAAGGCGTCAACCTGGCCAAGCTGCTGATCGGCGCCAACCGTCTGGACGACGTCGACGCCATCATCGAGGAATACGTGCGGCTTGCGGATGAGGACGCCGGTCGCGTCCGCGCGACTGCCACATCGGCCATCCCGCTCAGCGTGGCGGAGGCCGATATGCTGGCGATGGAACTGACAGACAAACTGGGTCGCGAGGTCCGCCTGCGGGGGAGGGTCGATCCCCGCATCATCGGCGGTCTCGTGTTGCAGATAGGAGACCGGGTGATCGACGCCAGCGTGGCGACACGGCTGCAGCAGTTGCGGCGGCAGCTTGCGGGGCTCTGATCAAGAAGGCCTGAAAGGGGAGCAAAAAGAGAGTTGGCCATTAGCTCGAGCGAAATCAGTGATGTCATCAAACAGCGTCTGAAGGACTTCGGCGCCGAGATCGTGTCTGCCAACGTGGGCCGCGTGATTACCGTCAGCGACGGCATCGCTCAGATATTCGGGCTCACCGGCGTCATGGCCGGCGAGCTGATCCAGTTTCCGGGGGACGTCTTCGGTCTGGCTCTCAACCTCGAAGAGGACCAGGTGCGAGCCGTCATCATGGGGCCATACGAGCACATCCAGGAGGGCGACGAGGTCCGCACCACCGGCCGCATCGTCGAGGTGCCGGTCGGGCCCGAGCTCCTGGGCCGGATGGTCAACGCTCTCGGCCAGCCGATCGACGGCAGGGGCCCCATCAACGCTGAGAAGACGGCGCCCATCGAGGTGATCGCGCCCGGTGTCATCACGCGGCAGCGTGTGAACGAGCCGGTGCAGACCGGCATCATGGCGATCGACTCGATGATCCCGATCGGTCGGGGCCAGCGAGAGCTGATCATCGGCGACAGGCAGACGGGCAAGACCGCGATCATGCTGGACACGATCATCAACCAGCAGGGCAAGAACCTCTTCTGCATCTACGTCGCGATCGGCCAGAATGCAGCCAACATCGCCCGGGTGCGTGCCACGCTGGAAGAGCACGGCGCGATGGAGTACACAACGATCGTTGCCGCCACCGCCGCGGACCCCGCAGCCCTCAACTACATCGCGCCCTACGCCGGCTGCGCCATCGGTGAGTACTTCCGAGACCGAGGGCAGCACGCGCTTGTCTGCTATGACGATCTGACCAAGCACGCCTGGGCCTACCGCGAGCTGTCGCTTACGCTTCGCCGGCCTCCAGGCCGAGAAGCGTATCCAGGCGACGTCTTCTACCTGCATTCGCGTCTGTTGGAGCGCGCCGCCAAGCTCAGCGAAGCCAACGGCGGCGGTTCGCTCACCGCGCTGCCCGTGATCGAGACGCAAGCCAACGACGTGTCGGCCTACATCCCGACGAACGTCATCTCCATAACCGACGGCCAGATCTACCTGGAGGCCGACCTGTTCAACGCCGGCATCCGGCCGGCGATCTCGGTCGGCCTGTCCGTGTCGCGAGTGGGAGGGGACGCCCAGATCCGGCCGATGGACAAGACAGCCGGTCGCATGAAGTCCGACCTGGCTCAGTTCCGTGAGCTCGCGGCCTTCGCTCAGTTCGCTTCGGATCTCGACGCCGCGACTCGGCGCCAGCTTGAGCGCGGCCAGCGCCTGACCCAGCTGCTGATCCAGCGCCAGTTCGAGCCGGTCCAGGTCGGCGTGCAGGTGTGCACCATTTACGCCGGCACCCGCGGGTATCTCGACGAGGTCTCGGTCGATCGGGTCCGCGACTGGAAGGAGGCCTTCGCGCGCTTCCTGCATGCCGAACGCAAGACGCTCATCTACTCAGTCGAGGCAGACCAGAGGTGGGACGAGTCCGTCGAGGGCCAGATCACCGAAGCCATCGAGGCTTTCAACAGGCAGTACGGCGTCTCATCCCGCGAAGCAGGTATCTCAAAGAGCACTGGTAGGGAGGGTGCGTAGCCGTTGCCATCCCTTCGCGACGTAAGGCGCCGAATCCGCAGCTTCCAGAACACCCAGAAGATCACAAGGGCGCTGCAGGTGGTCTCGGCCACGAGGCTCCGGCGGGCCCAGGCGGCTGTCAAGAACAGCCGCCCCTACGCCGAGAAGATGGCCGAGGTTCTGGAGACCACAGCTGAGCGCGCCACAGAATACCGACACCCATACCTGGAGCGTCGCGACGGTGGGCGCGCGCTGATGATCGTGGTGACGGCCGACCGTGGCCTCTGTGGCGCGCTCAACGCAAACACACTGCGGGCGGTCAATCGGTACGTGACCCAGCATTTCAGAGGACAGGCCCGCTACGTCACGATCGGCCGCAAGGGCCGGGACTTCCTGGCCAGATTTGGGCGCGACATTGTCGCCGACAGGAGCGGTCTGGGCGACCGGCCCGGGGTCGCGATGATCCTGCCTGCGGTGAGCGCAGCGCTGAGTGAGTACGACGAGGGTCGGGTCGACACCGTGCTTCTGGCTTACGCTCGCTGGATCTCGACACTGCGCCAGGAGCCTGAGGTGCAGACCCTGCTGCCGATCGAGATACCCGAGGCGGAGCCGGGCCGGACGGCGGCCGACTACATCTATGAACCGGGACCGGAAGAGGTCCTTGACGCGCTGCTGCCGCGCTTCATCGAGACGCAGGTCTACCACGCGGTCCTCGAGAACCAGGCGAGCTTTTACTCAGCGCAGATGATCGCGATGCAGAACGCTACGAACGCCGCCGGCGACCTGATCGAGTCTCTCACGCTGACGGCCAACAAGATCCGTCAGTCGGCCATCACCACGGAACTCATGGAGATCGTGAGTGGGGCCGAGGCTCTGCGCAAGGAGTAACTACGAACATGGCAGAAGTCCAGGAGCGCGAGGATTCCCTGACAGCAGCCGGGGAGACCGAGGCAGCCGGGGCGGCGGCGGGCGCCGGCAAGATCAGCCAGGTCATCGGCGCCGTCGTCGACGTGGAGTTCCCGCCGGGTCAGCTCCCAAACCTGATGGACGCGCTGATCGTGGAGACGCGAACCGGCCGCAAGGTGGTCCTGGAGGTCCAGCAGGAGACCGGCGACAACACCGTGCGCTGCATCGCTATGGACTCGACAGATGGTTTCCGCCGAGGCGACGTCGTCATCGCCACCGGCTCGCCGATCAAGGTACCTGTCGGTGTGGAGACCCTGGGCCGAATGTTCAACGTGATCGGCGAGGCCATCGACTACGAGCCCACCCCTGAAGGCATCGAGCGCTGGTCGATCCACCGGCCGGCGCCACCCGTCGAGGAGCAGAAGACGGAGATCGAGATCCTGGAGACGGGCATCAAAGTCATCGACCTCATCTGCACCTTTGTCAAGGGCTCCAAGATCGGCCTCTTCGGTGGCGCAGGGGTTGGGAAGACGATCATCGTCCAGGAGCTGATCCGCAACATCGCCCACGAGCATCAGGGCCGATCCATCTTCGCGGGGGTCGGTGAGCGCACCCGGGAAGGCAACGACATGTACCGCGAGATGAGCGACGCGGGTGTGCTCGACAAGACCGCCCTGGTGTTCGGGCAGATGAACGAGCCGCCCGGTGCCCGGGCCCGCGTCGGGCTGACCGGCCTCACCATGGCCGAATACTTCCGCGACAGCGAGGGCGCGGATGTCCTCATGTTCATCGACAACATCTTCCGGTACATGCTGGCGGGCTCCGAGGTCTCGGCACTGCTGGGCCGGATGCCGTCGGCCGTCGGGTATCAGCCCACCCTGGCGACCGAGATGGGCGCCCTCCAGGAGCGCATCACCTCAACGAGGAAGGGCTCCATCACCTCAGTGCAGGCAATCTTCGTACCCGCCGACGACATGACGGACCCCGCCATTCAGACCACGTTCGCGCACCTGGGCGCGATCGTTACGTTGAGCCGGCCGCTGACGGAGATCGGGATCTATCCGGCCGTCGAGCCGCTGGAGTCCACCTCGCGGTTCCTCGAGCCGAGCGTGGTCGGCCAGGACCACTACGACGCCGCTCAGGGCGTGAAGCGGACCATGCAGCGCTACAAGGAGCTTCAGGACATCATCGCCATCCTCGGCCTCGAGGAACTGTCCGAGGACGACAAGCTGACAGTGGCCCGTGCGCGCAAGGTGCAGCGCTTCCTCTCCCAGCCCATGTTCGTCGCCGAGCGCTTCACCGGCCGGGATGGCAAGTTTGTTCCTGTCAAGGAGACCGTGCGGGGCTTCAAGGAGATCCTGGAAGGTAAGCACGACGACCTGCCCGAGCAGGCCTTCTACATGGTCGGCACCATCGATGAAGCACGCGAGCAGGGCGAGCGCATGAAGGCTGAGGAATAGCGGGATGGGCGTCCAGTTGCGGGTCGTCAGCGTTGAGCGGTCTCTGTTCGAGGACGAGGTCGATGGCCGGGGCCGTCCCTTCCTGGTCTGTCTCGGGGCAGAGGGCGAGCTTGGCATCCTGCCGAGGCACGCGCCTCTGCTGACCGCGCTGCGGCCTGGCCCGCTGCTGATCCGAAACGGCTCGGAGGAGACAGAGCTGTTCGTGGGCGGCGGGTTCCTCGAGGTGCTACCAGACCGCGTGACCGTGCTTGCCGACGTGGCCGAGCGAGCGGAAGAGATCAGCGAGGAGGCGGCCGAGGAGGCGCGGCGCAAGGCCCAGGAGCTGCTGAGCGGTGAGCTGACGCCGAAGGAGGAGGTCGAGATGGCGGCAATCCTGGAGGTGGCGGAGGCACGACTGCGTCTGGCTCGGATGAGGCGAGGGCGATAACCGCGGCGTACATGCCCCCTGCGGCGGGCCCTCAGTACCAGCGCCGCCTGGTTCGCCGTTTGTTCTTGTGTGAGCGGGCTTCAGCCTGAAACTCCCGACCGGCGCAACGACGGTACCAATGCCTAAAGTGTCGCGCATGCCGTCGGCATCGCCAGGCAACGTCATTCACATCACCGGCGGCCGCCCGCTGTGTGGACGTACACGGATCGGGGGTTCAAAGAACGCCTCTTTGCCGATCATGGCCGCCTCGCTGCTCACCCGCGAGCCCGTGAAGCTGCACAACCTCGCTCGCGTCGCGGACACCGACATGATGCGGGACATCCTCCGCGAGCTGGGCGTCACAGTCGTCGCGACGGGGCCCGATGCAGCGGTGATCACCGCGACTGACGTAGGCGACACGGTGCCTGACGCGATGGGACGCCGCATGCGCGCTTCAATCGTGTTGATGGGCGCCCTCATCGCGCGCGCCGGGGCAGCTCAGGTGCCCAAGCCAGGTGGCGACCAGATCGGAGCCAGGCGCGTCGAGATGCACGTCCGTGGGCTCAGGGCCATGGGGGCCGAGATTGTAGAGACCGGCTCAGAGTTCATCGCACGGGCGCCGAACGGCCTGCACGGCACTCGCGTGGTGCTCGACATGCCGACGGTCACGGGTACCGAGAACATCGTGATGGCGGCCATCCAGGCGTCGGGCCGGACGGAGGTATACAACGCCGCCCGCGAGCCCCACGTCCAGGACCTTTGCCGGTTCCTTTGTTCGATGGGGGCAAACATCGAGGGTGCAGGCACGGACGAGATCGTCATCCATGGGGTGCGGCGGCTGCGCGGCACGGAGCACCACGTCATCCCTGACTACCTCGAGGCCGGCACCTACGCGATCGCGGTCGCGGCGGCCGGCGGAGATGTCGTGCTGGACGCGGGACCCCAGCAAGACCTGCCCTCGGTTCTGCTGAAGTTGCAGGAGGCAGGAGCCGAGGTGGAGACCAGTGAAGGCTCGATCCGCGTAAGGAGGGACCTGGCGCGACCGCTTCGGCCTGTCGACCTGTTTACCTGGGCGCACCCCGGCTTTCCCACCGACCTGCAGCCCCAGTACGTGGCACTCATGACACAGGCGGAAGGCTCGAGCATTATCACCGAGCCGATCTATGAGAACCGCTTCCAGCACGTTGCCGAACTGACCCGGATGGGTGCTCGCATCACCGCTAACGGGCGTGATGCGTTCGTCCGCGGTCCAGCTCGACTCCACGGCACCGACGTCAGCGTGCCAGACATCCGCTCCGGCGCCGCTCTGGTCATCGCCGCCCTCTGTGCCCGGGGGACGACCGAGATCAGCGAGGCGTGGCACATCGAGCGCGGTTACGAGAATATGCCCGGCAAGCTCCGTGCGCTGGGCGCCAAGGTCGAGCTCCGCCACGAGAGTGAGCCACTGACCGACCCGGCGCTTCGCGCCCACGGCGACTAGTGGACTGGCCGCGGGGGCCAGGTGACCGCGGTGTTCGCCAGGAAGATCGGGATCGACCTCGGCACGTCGACGTTGCAGGTGTATGTGCGGGGGGAGGGTGTGGTTGCCGACGAGCCGTGCGTGGCGGCGGTCGACCCGGCCAGCCGGCGCCTGCGTGCGATCGGCAGGCAAGCGCTGGAACTGGCCGAACAGCCCGGGACGACGGTGCAGCTCGTCCACCCTGTCGCCCATGGCGCGTTCGTGGACGGGGGCCTGGTGACAGGCATCCTGGTCGAGCTGGTGACACGAGTTCAGGGCCGGCACCGGTTGTTCCGGCCCGAGGTGATGCTGTGCGTGCCGGCCGGTGCGCCTGGAGACCAGCGTCGGGCCCTGATCGCTGCCGCCATGACAGCGGGCGCCCGACAGGCCTGGCTGATCGAGGCGCCGCTGGCTGCCGCACTCGGTCTGGGTCTTCGCGTGGCTGACTCCAGTCCACAGGGCATCTGCGACATTGGAGGTGGCCTGGTTCAGGTGGCCGTCGTCTCACTGTCGGGGATAGCGGCCTCGCATGTTGTGCCCCGAGGCGGGGAGCAGCTCGACAGCAGGTTGGCAGAGCTGCTGCGCGAAAGCCGCGGCCTGGATCTGGATCGACCCGGCGCAGAAGCACTGAAGATCGCCATCGGCGCGGCAGTCGCCCTGGATGAGCCGATGAGTGCCGAGATCCAGGGCACGACGGTGACCTCGGGTGAGCTCACCCACGCGGTCCAGGACTGGCTCGCCGCCGCGGTCGACGCCGTCCGACTCGTGCTCGATCAGACCCCGAGGCGCCTTGCCGCACAAGTCGCTGAGCGCGGATTCTTTCTGACTGGCGGGGGTGCTCTGATGCCTGGGATCGACCGTCATCTCTCACGAGAGACCGGAATCCCATTCCATGTCGCGGGCGAGCCTCGGACCTGTGCTGTCCGCGGCACCCGCCGCGGGCTGGGCGAGTTCGAGGTGGTCCGACGGCGCCAGCTCTACCTGGGAGGCCGCTGACGGACAGTAGACAGCTGAGCGGCATGCACGTGGTGGTGGATGGTTCGGGCCTGGCCAGGCTGTGGGCCGGCGTGGGCACCTATACGGCCGAGATCTTGCGGGCGCTGGCGGCCGAGCGGCCTGACAACCGCTTTACGGTGTTCACGCAGGCAGAGCCCGGGATCGAGCAGCCGGCGATCGCCTTCCGGCGTCCTCCAGGCATCAGACTGATCGGCCGGCACCTGCTCTGGCCGGCCCGGCTGCGGCGCATGGACGCGAACCTCTACTTCGGGCCCGCCGGAGTGATGCCGCTGGGCGACGTCGGCCTGCCTGCAGTGCTGACAGCGCACGACATGGCTATTTACAAAAGGCCGGAGTGGTTCCCGAGCGGCCAGTCGATGTCGGTCCGGGTGATCGTCCCCCGGTCGATGCGCCGCGCCCATTCGATAATCGCGGTGTCGGCGAGCACCGCCCGCGACGTCGCAGATCTCTTCGACATCGAACCGGCTCGCCTGGAGGTTGTGCACGAGGGGGTGGCGCGGCGGTACCGGCCTCTGCCCGTGGACCTGCTCCAGGCCGCGCGTGCACGCTTCCGGCTGCCACCTCGATTCGTCCTGTTCGTCAGCACGATCGAGCCACGCAAGAACCTGACCACTCTGCTGGAGGCCTGGTCTCGCATGCGCGACAGGGTGCCTCTCGTGGTCGCGGGGAGCTGGGGCTGGCACTACGAGGGCGTCCGCGAGCGAATGGAGCAGTTGGGATCAGATCTGCTTCTGTTAGGTGCACTGCCCCCTGCGGACATGCCGGCGCTCTACAACCTGGCCACCTGCCTGGCGCACCCGGCGTGGTACGAGGGCTTTGGTCTGACGCCGCTCGAGGCGATGGCCTGCGGCACGCCGGTGGCGGCGTCCAACGCATCGTCCTTGCCTGAGGTTGTGGGGGATGCGGGGTTGCTGGTCGATCCAGCGGACGTCGAGGCCTGGACGGATGCACTCGAGCGCCTGTGCGGGGATACTGAGCTGCACACGACGCTCCGCCGGCGGGGCCTCCTGCGCGCGGCAGAGTTCAGCTGGGACAGGGCCGCGTACCGGACGTGGCGCGTCATGGACCGGGCAGCCCGCTCTGCGAACTCCTGAGAGAACTGCGTGTGAGCGCAGCCCGTCTGGGGGTGAACGGGCCAACTGCTGGCAGAACGACCTTCTGCAGGCTCCTGATACGTACAAATGCCGGGAGGCTGTTGCCGAACACCCTGCCCAATTCGTACGACGCCTCCGGCATTTGCACTCATGCCCTCCGGCTTGTGATGCCCGCCATCGGCGCCGGTCCTGGTGTGCTAGCTCAGCGAACGCCAGAGTAAGGTCCGAATGCTGGCAGACGGCCCTCTCAGAGAGACTCGAAAGGGCCATTGGCCTACATTTGGTCCGCTTTCGCTACGGTTGCCGACCAATTCTGGCTCCCCGGTCGCCCAGACCACGCCAGTCCGCCCCCTTCA
>Ga0126378_10002964_pt1 | contig 12716 bp, 9 predicted proteins | sample PanSoiMetPlot_23_FD_92587 | JGI IMG/M metagenome (GOLD analysis project Ga0126378, IMG submission 92587) | Tropical forest soil microbial communities from Panama - MetaG Plot_23 | ecosystem: Environmental > Terrestrial > Soil > Tropical forest > Bulk soil | place: Panama | collected 2016-02-17
CCGTCCGTCTCGACGACCGGCGTCACGGGCCCCACGCTGCCCAGCGACGCGCTCTCCATCCAGATCGAGCTGCGCGACGCGGTCAGGCTGGGGAAGAACGCGCCCTGCAGTCGTCCGTTCCGCCCCTGCACCTCGAAGCGCAGGCCCGCGCCGGCGCTGACGCCGAGCGGCTTCACGGCCAGGCCGGCGCTGGCCGCGATGTCCCATTTCTCGACTGAGGCGACCTCGCGCAGGATCTCTCGGGGCGGCACGAAGCCTCTGACGGACCAGAGGCCGCCGCCGCGGGCCCTGACGATGCCCTGGACGTAGCGGGCGTCCTCGAACACGGACTTCAGCTCGACCTTGTTCACGTACTGGCCGCGCGCCCCGACGCGCACCGCCAGCGGCGAGGCGGCCGGGTTGCCCAGCGAGATGTCGTGCAGCCCACCCACCTGCTGCACGAGGGTCATGAAGTCGTCGCTCTCGCTGATGTGCTCGACGACGAGGAGCCACGCCGACGTCCAGCTCGCGCCCTCCTGCGCCCTGACGTGCAGGAAGGCCGGCTTGCCGGAGACGGTATGGCTCCAGACCCCGGCCATGGCCTGGGGCTCCCGGTCCAGGAGGTTGGGGTTGGCGGGCCGCCAGACCTCGGCCGACAGCGTCACGTTGGGCCGCAGCGCCAGCACGGTGCGGGCCTCGACCAGCTCCCGGAGCCACGCCGCCCTGGCCTCGCCCAGGTCGACGAGGACGCCGTCGACCATCAGGTGCGGGCCCCCGCCCTGGGTCATCCGCTCGATGAGCGTGTCGCCGTGGCCGTTGGGGGGCTGCACCACCATGAGCTGGTCGCCGCTGATCGGCTCGTCGAGGTCGGGCACGCCGCCCAGGCCGCCCTCGCCGTCGGCGGCCGCCGGGCCGGGGTTCAGCTCCACCGGCGCCGGCTGGCGATCGGCGATCCAGTCGAGCGGGCGCCGGACCACGCCGTCCGCGGCCACCATCCGGTCCGAGTACGGCTCGAAGTGGCCGCGCACGTCCTGGAGGATCTGCGCCAGGTGGCGGCCCTTGAGCCCGACCCGCACGTCCGGGACGCCGCGCCGCCAGTAGTTGCCCATCAGGCTGCCGTCGCGGAACACGCCGGGAGAAGTGGGGGTCAGACGATCCCGGGTGGTGATCCCGCTCTCCGAGTACTCGTCGTGCAGGCCGAGCATGTGGCCCACCTCGTGAGCACGCGTCACGAAGTTGTCGCCGACGAACCACTCCGTCTCGTGGGCTCGACCCACGCCGGGCCGGGCGGTGACGTCGAAGTGCGTGGCGGAGACGCGCTGATCGTCGAACCTGACGCGCACCTCCAGCAGCGCGTCGCCGACCAGGTGGCCGGGCTCGTTGAAGAAGTGGTCGACCGCGATCTCGGTCACCCGCTGCATGCGCGCCAGCTCATCGTCGGTCACGCCCAGGTGGCTGCCGGACAGGTGCATGCGCACCGTGATCTCCAGCTTGGGCGGGCTAGTCTCGCCGCCGGGCAGCTCGACCACGTCGTACCTGGTCCGCAGCACCGGCAGCGTCTCGCCCGGCCGCAGCGTGACGGGCGTGCCGTCGGGATTCACCAGCTCCAGCTCCTGGCTCCGCCACACCCTGCCGGCCTGCGGTGGCCCCTCGCGCTGCATGGTGTCGAAGTAGGCGCGCAGGTCCCGGTACTCCGGAGAGCTCCACTGGCCGGGGCCGACCCGGTCGTCGAGCGACGGCGCGATGTCCGCCCACTCGCCCTCCTGACGCTGGACCATCGTCACCCACTGGTCCTTCCAGCGGCGGACGGCGCCCCCCATCCCGGCCTCGTCCATCCTCCCCAGCTCGTCCTGCTGGCGCTGGAGGAGCTGGGCCCGCTCCAGCTCCTGGCGCCTCGCCAGGCCTTCCGGCGTGCGGCCCAGGTCGGCCTGGGCGCCGGGGTCGGCCGCTCGCGCCTGCGCCAGGTAGAACCTGCGCAGCTGGTCAAGGGTGGGCGAGGCGGGCCCGCCAGCCTCCGGCGCGTCCGGCCCAGGGCCGGGGGCCGGGCCGCCAGCGTCGGGCGGCGCGTTGCCGAGGTCGATGGGGCCGCCCACAGTCTGGGGATCGCTGGCGAGGACAACCCGCACGTTGGGGAACTCGTCCTGCACGGCATGGAGCACCGCGACGCAGCTGGGGCACATCTCCTTGCTGGCCCCGATCACGATCGTGCCCTCGGGCGGCGCGTCCATGGCGCGCAGCGTCTGCACGATCTCCTGCGCGAGCTTGAACTCCGCGTCGTGCCACCGCGGGCCCGACTGCATGACGCGATCGGGCGGGGCGCCCTCGCGGATCTGGATCGCCTGGATGTCGCGGTCGGCCAGGATCTCCGCCCGCTGCCGCGTCCAGGTCCGGGAGCTGATGCCCCTGGGCGTCGCCCTGGGCGGGTAGCGGTTCAGGTTCGGGTCCGACGAGTAGCGCTGCACATCGCCGGCCGCCTGCACGTGGTACTTGCGCAGCGTCATCTCGCCCATGTCGTCGGGGACGTGCTGGACCTGGCCCTCGGGGCCGCTCCAGGTCTCCACCGTGAGGGCCTGGTCGCCGGGGCCGCCCTCCGCAGCGGCCTCGCCCGCTCCGGCCTCGTCCGTGGACTCGGCCGTCAGGGTGACCCGGTCCGGGGAAGCATCCCCGCGGGACAGCCGCGCATAGCTCTCCGGGAACCGCTCCCGATACACGCCCTCGAAGCCCGCGATGTCCACCTCCGCCACCCCGAAGACCCTGTTGGCCTGCGAGCGCGGGACGTCGCCGGCCTCGATCGCCTCCTGGTACCGGGCGACCGCGAGGTCGACGCGCTCCTGCACGCGGCCCACCGCCGCGGTCAGCCGCTGCTGCTCGGCCTCGCCGGGGATCGGCTGGAGCGGCGCCCCGGCGGGGTCGGCCCGGGGGCCCGTGTACGGCAGCCACTCGGGCGGCTGGTTGGCCGGCGGCGCCGCGGGACCGGGCGGGTCGGGCGGCGACGGCGGCTCGCCGCGCTGGCCGACCCCATCGAGCGGCAGCCCGGCCGGCTGGGCGCCGGCCGCGGTGTCGAGGGCGCCGGCCGCGGTGTCGAACCCGCCGGCGGTCAGGTCTCCGGTCTCCACCACGAGGGTGGGCACGCGCTCGCCCGAGCCGCCCAGGTCGGCCCCCACCGCCGGGTCGGCGCTCGACGCCGGCGCCGCGAGCAGCCTCGGCTCGGCTCCGGCCGACCCCCGGGCGGGGTCGCCGACGGCGAACGTGTAGGTGGCGTCGCTGCTCCACGGCGCGGTCAGCGTGACCCGTCCGGCAGGCGGCTCGCTGACCACCTGCCAGTCCTTCGGCACCCGCAGCTCGCCGTTGGCGTCGATGCTCAGCTCGGGTGGCAGCGGGCTGTCCCCGGGGACGACGTTGAACGTGATCGAGCCGTCGCTGACCCCCACCTCGCGCATGATCAGCGGCGTGCCGTCCTGGCCCACGTTGATCCAGGAGGCCGAGCTCGGGGTCCGCACCATGATGTCCGAGTTCGGGGTGGCGAGGTCAATCCGAAAGCCCCCATCCGTGCCGACCAGGGCCGCGCCGTCCAGCAGCTTCGCGGTGCCCAGCTCGCGAGCCACCCCCACGGGGCTGCCCTCGTACACGGTGAAGTCCGCGCCGCCCGCGTTCGACAGCGCGAAGTAGGAGACGCGCTGGCCGTCCTCGCCGACGGTGCTGATCCCGATCCCCCACTGCTGGGCGGTCGGGTCGGCGGCAGCGGCGGCCGGGTCGGGCGCCATCCCGTGGGCGAAGGTGCCGAAGACGACGCCGCCCCCCGTGGCGATCAGCGCGTCCCGGCCGGCCCCTCCCCAGTCGACGGGGCCGACCTGGCCCCTGGTGAGCAGGTCGAGATACTCCTGCGCGGAGACGTCGCCCACGAACGTGCCGGCGCCGAAGCCGGCGGCATCGATGCCGATCCGGAGGACGGTGTTGTTGACCGCCGTCGTGAAGAAGTTGCCGGCGCCGGTGAGGGCTCTCCCGAAGGCAGCATCGCCCGCCACGGTCTGCACGTATCCGGCCGCCTTGAACGTGTTCCCCATCGAGAGCAGCGCCCGCGGCAGCCCGATGCCGATCACCGACGACACCCCGCCCACGATGTACCCGGTGATGTAGGCGCTCGCCAGCTCCTGGAGGTCCAGGTGGCCGAGGGAGCCGAAGAAGCTGTCGTGGTTGACCACCATGTTGTTGATGGTCTGGTTGGTGAAGTCGATGGTGGCGGACGTGACCCCGCCGATCGCGCCGCCGACCAGGAAGACGTCGAGCAGCAGCGCCTCCGGTCCGAGGGCGCCGAACGAGAACACGGTCGCCGCGACCGAGGCCACGATGATGACGACGTCCAGGAAGATCTCCCACTCCTGCGCCACTTCCTGGTCGACGGCGTGCGCGTACTGGTCCAGGCAGTCGGCCATCTGGTTGCAGGCGTTGATCGCCTGGCGGAAGGCGGTCGGGCTGTAGTCGCTGTTGGCGTCGTACAGGCGCGCCAGGCGCGGGTGCGCCTTGACGAAGCTGGCCCGGTCCTGCGCCCATGCTCTGGCGTTGATCCGGTCGTTGGCCGTGATGTTCTCACACCACATGGACAGGAACTGGTCCCGCCACTGCCCGTCCCACTCCTTCGCGGAGGAGCGCACGCAGGAGTCGGCGTCGTCCGAGATCGACTGCAGGCTCCGGGCCGCCTTTCTCAGCTGGCCGGCGTAGCCGCGGATGGCGTTCGCGTCGCCGGGCGACGTGGGCTTGCGCCGGCCGTAGTAGTAGCCCCCTGGCACGCGCCCGCCTCCTCAGAACGCCCGGTTGCGGCCGAAGCCGCCGGGATGCCAGCGGGGATCGATGGCGCGGAAGTGGAAGCCCATCTTGTCGAAGCTCGCGAGCGTCTGCTCCTCCGCGGTGTAGACGACGTCCGCGGCGGTGCCCAGGCCGTCACCGACGCTGATCAGCGCCCTGGCCACGCCGTTGATCGCCTGCTCCAGGTCTGGCCAGGCGCCGTTCCAGGCCGAGCGGAACTTCTGGCCCTGGTCGTCCGTCCCGATCGCGTGGTCGATGCCGGCCATGTCCGATTGCAGCGTCGACAGCGTCATGGAGACGTCACCCGAGTGCACGTACATCTGGTCCTGGAGGCTGGACAGCTGGTCGATCGCGACGGTCATCTGCTGGGAGTAGGTGGAGATCGCCTGGTTGACCATGGCCTGGTACTGGCTGTAGGTCATCACCCGACCGTCGCTCAGCTTCACCCACTGATCGCCCATTTCCGCCCTCCTCAGTCGCCCGTGCCGGCGGGCACTCCGGAGGAAGGACAGGACCCAGCGGCAGCGTGAGCAAGGGCTCCGCCCTGCGTGTGAGTCCGTCTTCCCGACGCCGACAACGCCAGGGGTAGGCCCGAAGGGATGCACCGAAGGTGCCCCAAATGTCCCCTTGCAGTCCTCACCCACCGATCGCCCATGGCGAGCTCCTTAATGCACGAAGCGGTGGACGAGCTGCGCGACGAGCCCGAAGACGCCCAGCGTGCCAAGGCCCAGCGGGGCCAGCGACACGTCGACCGCCAGCCAGGCCAGGCGGGTGCCCGGCAGCGGCGGCGACGGCCAGGCCCGGACGGCGGCGAGGGCGATCAGGGCCGTCGCCGTGGCGGCCGGCAGCGCGACGGCCAGCGGCTGCCGCCCCTGGACGGCGAGCGCGCCCTCCAGCGCGAGCAGGACGGCGACCCCGGCCAGCGCCGGCGGCAGCGCATCCGCAAGGAAGCGGTAGGCCTGCGCGCGGAGCAGCAGCGCCACCCCGACGGCCGCCGCCAGGCCGGCCGCGAAGGCGGTCGCGCTCGCCAGCAGCGCGAGAGAGGCCAGCAGCAGGACCAGTGCGGTCCCGCCCGAGAGCGAGGCCAGGAGCCGGCGCGAGCGGCGCGCCGCCTCCTCGGCGGCCGCCGGGTTCGGCCCGGCGACGAGGGCGCTCAGGCCGCTGCCCACCAGCGCCGGCCAGAGCCGCAGCGCGATCACGCCGGCGACCGCCGCCACCGCGGCCACCTGGGCGGCGCCGGCGCCCCTCGTCTCGGCGGCCAGGGCCACGGCGAGCACGCCGGCCGCCAGCGCCCCGCCCGGGCCCACGGACGGCACGACCGGCGACAGGACCAGCAGCGCGACGGCGAGCGACAGGCCGGCCGCCACCGGCCCTCCGGCCGGCGCCGCACCCGCCATCGCCCAGCCTCCGAGCCCGGCCAGCACGGCCGCTGCGGCGGCCATCGCCACCTGCGCCTGGCGCCGGCGGCCTACCTCCGGGACCAGCAGAGCCGATCCGGCCAGGGCGCCGGCGGCCACGAGCGCCACGACGCCGGTCGTCTGGTTCACCATCCCGGAGTCGATCGCGGCCAGGGCGGCCAGCAGCAGGGCCGCCGGCGCGGCGCCGGCGCAGAGCCACGCCGTGGCCTGTCCGGTCCAGCGCCGCCCCCCCTCCAGCACCTCGGTCACGGCGTCGGCCAGGTCCGCCACGCTCGGCGCGCGCCAGACCGCTGCGTCGACCAGGTGGAGCACCTCGCCGTCCAGCACGCTCTCGGAGGCGAGGGTGGATGTCAGCTCGAACGCCGGCCCGGCGGGACGGGCCAGCGTCCACGCCGGCGGCGTCGCCTCTCGCTCGCCGCCCGTCGCCTGGCACAGCGTGGCCAGGACGGGCGCGAACTCCAGGATCGGCACCGAGGCCGGCAGCGCCAGGTCGACGCGACGGCGGGACGCCTGCACGCTGACGTGGCAGAGGTCCCCCGAACGCGGCCTGCTCAGCGAGGCCGGGGGCCGAACCACGGCTCTCAACTCCCAACCAAAGAACAGGACCCAGCGGCAGCGTAAGCAAGGGCTCCGCACTGCGGGTGAGTCCCTCTTCCCGACGCCGCCAGCGCCTCAGTCAGACCCGAAGGGATGCACCGAAGGTGCCGCGGAAATCCCAGCGAGACGGGGGGTTCCGGACCACCCCACGAAATCCGCACCCCGCCCCCGCGATTTCGCGGGGACCCCGGTGGAAGGGGGGGCCTGCCCCCCTTTGCGCGTCTCATCCCCCCCACAGCTGCTCGAGATAGCGCTCGGTCTGCCGGTAGTTGGCGAACGCGACCTCCAGCGCCTGGTACAGGTGCCACAGGATGCCGTTGACCTCGTCGCAGGCGCCGGTCCAGTCCTGCTGCGCCTTGTTCCACTGCCCGGCCGCCGCGCCGCCCCAGGTGCCCTGCAGCGTCTTCAGGAACCTGTCCAGGTCATCCTTCTCGGCGACCAGCGCCCGGTGGCAGCTGGCGACGTCCTCGGCGGCCTGCATCATGGCGTGGAAGTCGACTGTGAGCTTCCCCATGTTCGCTCCTCGATCTCCTAGATCGTGTAGTTCAGGCCCTTGACGGCGCTGTCTATGCCCAGCTTGCTGTCCCAGTCGGCCTGGTCGTAGCGCCTGGCGCTGTCGCCCATGCAGCTCTCGATCTCCGCGAGCGCGTTCTTGATGTGGTCGTGGGCGGTCTGCCAGTCCGCCTTGGCCTGCAGGAACTTCCGGTAGGCGTCGCCGTCCCAGGTGCCGGGGTGCAGGCCGTCGAGGTTCGTCATCAGCTTGTCGACCTCGCTGGTCATCACCTGTCCGACGTGGCTGATGTACTGCTGGGCCGACACCATGATGTGCGTGTCGGTGTCGAAGCCCTGCCCGCCGTGGATGCCCCCGACCGGCGCCTGGTAGCCGCCTGGCGGCTGCGCTCCGTGTCTCATTCCCATGGTCCTCGCCTCCGTTGCTCTGGTGGATCAGCTCCGGCTCGCCGGCGCTGCCGTAGCATGCGAGGCGGGCAGGCCCGGGCGCCCGCCGGCGAGCGCCCGGTGGCTCGTGATCGCCGGCCACAGCGCGATGCCGGCCGCGACCACCGCGGCGAGCACCGCCGTCACGACGATGGCGCCGAAGCGGGGGCCCTCGGCCCCGCGGCCACGCCTGTCGGGCCGCGGCTCCAGCGCCGCGACGAAGGCCCGCGAGCCCAGCCCGGCGGTGGCCGGCGACCACGTCGGCTGACCGCCCCGGCCTTCTACCACGTCCCGGAGCACCCGCCCGAGCCGCTCGTCGCCCTGCGAGCCTCTGGTCCGGGAACGGTGGTCGCCGCGGTGCAGGTCACTCATGGTCAGCGCCCTGCCATCATGCCGGCGGGGTCCACCCGGTGCGGCGGACATTCGAGGGACAAAGCCCAGGGGCGCGGCCGGGGGGCGGCGCCCCTACAATCGCGCCGGTGAGCGAGGCGCTCGGGTTGGACGCGGACGGGCTCCCGCTGTTCCCGCCGCTGCCGGGAGGCCGCGTCGTGCCGCAGGCCGGCGCCCGCAGCATCGCCCGCCTCGTGGCCGGCCTGCGCACCGCCGTGGTGACCGTCCGGACGGACGAGGTGACGGCGATGGTCGTTTTCGTCGACCACAAGCCGGCCGACGGCATGGCCCTGCGAGGCGAGCGCCGCGTCCTCGGCGCCGACGCCCTGGACGAGATCGCGGACGCGCGCGTGGACGAGGTGACCGTGACCGAGGTGACGCCCGAAGTGGCGAGCGTCCTGGGCAGCTACTTCCTTCCCACGGAGCTGCGCGCCCTGTCCGCCGGCCTCGTCGCGCCCGAGGAGTTCGTGCGCAGCCTGGCCCGGCCCGGCCAGCGCGGGTGCCTGCTGGTCCGGGCCCCGGAGGCCCTGGGCGTGGTCTTCCTGGCCGGTGGCAGGGTCGTGCTCGCCTGTCGGCAGGACGGCCCGGCCGGCGGCCTCGAGCAGGTCGCGCCGCTCTTCGCGAGCCCGGGCGCCACGCTCTGGGCGCGGCTGGGCAGCGACCCGGCGGCGCCGACCGTCGAGGCGGGGCCGGCCGTCGAGGCTGGGCCGGCCGTCGAGGCGGGGCCGGCCGTCGAGACGGGGCCGGCGCCCGCCCCGGCTGCAGACGCGATCCCGGCGCCACCCGTGGCGGCCCCAGCGTCACCGGTCGTGACGTCGCCGCTGGACGTCGCGCTGGCGGAGGCTCGCGAGGTGCTCGGACCCCACGCCGTGCGGGTCGAGGGCGTGCTGCGCCGGGCGGAGCCGACGCTCGACGGGCTGCGGGCGGCCGCCGAGTCGCTGCGCGAGCGACGGGTCCGGCTGCTCAGCCGGGCCACGATGGAGCTGGTGTCCGACCGGGTGCTCGCGGCGCTGGACGGCCCGGCCTGCCCAGCCTCCCGGCCCTGAGCGAGCGGACGACGGTCGCCGCGGTCTGCGTCAGCCCTGGCGCAGCGCGCGGGCGACGGTCAGCGCCAGGTCGAGGTACGCGCCGCGCAGGCCGGCGTCGATCTCGGTGATCGGCTGGCCCTTCACGATGGCCAGCGTGGCGCGCTCGTTGCGCGGGATCTCGACCACCGCGACCACGCGGGCCCGGATCTCGTCGAGCATCGCGCGCACCCCGGGGTCCTCGCGCACCGCGCGGAGGGGGGAGCGCACGTACGGCACGACGGTCCGCACCCGGCGATAGGAGACCCCCGCGTCGCCCCGCACCATCGGCGCGTCCAGGTAGTCGAGCACGCCCTGGAGCCGGGTCGGGTCGTCGGTGGTCGGGACCAGCAGCAGGTCGCACACCCCCAGCCAGCCGGCGCAGACCGCCGCCTCCGCCGAGGTGAAGGCGGGGATGCGGTTGGGCAGGTCGATGACCGACACCGCGTGCAGCTGCCGCAGCTGGGCCGCGAAGCGCTCGACCTGGCCGGGCGCGTAGGCGTCGGCCACGTCCCGCCGCTCGGGATAGATGGCCAGCGCCGGCGTGCGGTTCCACGCCGGGACCGACCACTCCCGCCCGGCCTCGATGTCCGCCATGATCTCGAACACCGTGGGGACCTGCGCGCTCAGCGTGAGCCGGCCCCACTGGTCGGGATTGCCGATGTTCTGGTCGACCACGGCGGCGCACCAGCCGCTGGCCTGGACCGCCTCGCCGTAGATGATGCCGAGGGCGGCGGCCACCGCCGTCTTGCCGACCCCACCCGCCCTCGAGCTGACGCCCACCAGCCGGCCGGTCGTGTGGGAGAGCACCAGCCGGGTCAGCTCCTCGGGCACCCACGCGCCGCGCGGGGGCTGGCCCAGCAGGCCGGCCGCCCGCTCCACCAGGCCGCGCAGGTCGATGGCCGGCGGGCGCGGCGCCCGACCGGGCGGCTCCGGGGGCTGCGGCACGAACGCGTTGGGGGGCGGCGGCGTCGGGGGCTGCGGCCGCGGGGGCCCGGGCGGCGGGGGCGCGGGCGGCGGGGCCGCCGGCGGGCGGCGGCCCAGGGGCGGCGCGGCGCGCGGCCGGTAGGGCGTGTCCCCGGCCGCCGGGCCCGGCGCGGCCGGAGCCGCCTCGAAGCAGTCCTGGTGGGTGCGGATGACCAGCTCGGTCAGGGTTCTCACGTCCAGGCCCACCGCCGCGCGCACGTTTGCCAGGCCGGCGTAGAGGGCCAGCTCGTCCTGGTCCTGCACGCCGACCACCGCTTCCGCGTCCATGCTCCTGAGCCAGCGCTCGAGCCCGGGCTCGTGCAGCACGATGAGGACGGGCAGCCGCTCGGCGGGCACGGCGTGGCTCCACCAGGAGTCGAGCATGTCCGAGACCTCGCCCTCGGTGGCGACGAAGGCCAGTCCCCCCAGCGGCGGCTTGACGCAGCAGGCCGGCGGGCTCGCTGCGGCCGAGAGCCGCGAGGTCAGGAGCTCCAGGCTCTGGCTGGCGCCCGGCTCGTCGAGCAGCGGGATGAACGCGCAGCCGTGGAACTCGCCTCGCACCGCGAGCGAAGCCTACCAGTCCCGGATCGCGGCTCGGGAACGCGGACGGAGAGGCCGCGGCCGGAGCCCGTTGGCGAGGAGCACCCCGATCACGATCATGGCCAGGCCCACCACGATCCCGGCGGTGAACGGCTCTCCGAGCAGTGCCACCCCCAGCGCCAGGGCGACCGCCGGGTTGACGTAGGTGATGGCCTGGGCGCGCAGCGGCCCCGCCTCGGCGATGAGCGCAAAGAAGAGGACAAACGCGAGGGCCGTGCACACGACGCCCAGGACCGCGACAGCCGCCAGCACCTGGAGCGGCGGGAGCCGGGCCGGCAGCCAGGCCAGGCCGACCGGCGCGTACACGGCGGCCGTCAGCGCCACGGACGCGGCGACGACCCCGAGGGCGGGAACGCCCGAGAGCCGACGGGCCACGATCATCGGCCCGATCGCATACCCCACGGCGACCAGGCCCACCTCGCCGACGGCGCGGGCGTCGACCTGGGAGACGTCGAGCCCGAGCAGCGCGGCGACCCCGGCGAAGCCGACGACGAGGCCCGCCACGCGGCGCGCGTCCAGCCGGTCGTCGCCACGCGTGAGGAGCCCGAGCACCGCGGCGATGAGCGGGACGGCGGCGATGAGCAGCCCGGCCAGCGAGCTCGTGAGACGCTGCTCGGCGGTGGGCAGCAGCAGCCAGGGCACCGCCACCTCGACGAGCGTGTAGAGGGCGATCGGCCTCCAGCGCGCCAGCAAGGGGAACAGCTCACCTCGGGCCGCGGCGAGCGGGACGAGGAGCGCCGCCGCGATCGCGGTGCGCAGGAACACGACGGTGACCGGGCTCAGGTCGCCGACCGCCACCTTGATGAGCAGGTACGGGATGCCCCAGATCACCGCCATCGCCAGAAAGAGGATCCAGCCGCGCCGGGTCATGGAGGCTGCAACCGCGTTTCCGGCCCGCGTCGTCCACTCGATCGTGTCGGCTCGGGTTGTCGATCATGGCTCCCGGCGCTCGGCGGCGGGGTTGCCGGTCGGCCATGGCCGACGCGGTGCCGGCGTCAGTACCTGCGGGGCGGCGGCGGCTCGGCGCCGGTGAGGGCGACGCGGGCGGCGCGCCAGGCCGCGTGAACCGCGGCCGCGGCCGTTGCCGAGTCACCGGCCAGCGCCCGGAGCCAGGCGCCGGCGCCGCCGGGCAGCTCGCTGCAGCCCGCGCCAGGAACGCCGTCGACCGCCGCCGCCAGGACGTCTGAGCTCAGGCCGCGGCTGACCACGAACAGCGTCCCGAGGGCGGCGTGGCCGCCGAGCAGGCCACGCCGCCCCAGGCCGCGTCGCGGCTCGAGCACGCACCGGTCACGAAACACGAGCCCCCCGCCCGGGCGCCGAGCCTCGACCAGGCTCGAGAAGCGCTCGAAGGCGAGCACTTCGCCGCGGGCCTGACGCCCGGGGGCGATCACCTCGCCCAGGATCAGCGTGCCGGTATCCGCGACCTCGTAGCGGCCCGTGTGGACGAAGCGCGAGCCGGCGTACGGCAGGTACGGATCGGGCACGAACTCCAGCAGCGCGCCCGGGCCTACGTGGATGCGCGTGTGCTGTCGGGCCTCGGCCCGAGGCATCCGGTAGATGCGGGTCGCCGACGTGGTGGCCAGGTGGAGCTGTGCGGCCGCCTCGACCCTGACGGCCAGCTCCAGCCGATCGCCCTGGAGCACGCCGCCGGACGGGCTCATCACGGCGACGAACGCCATCTCGGGCAGCGCCGGGTCCAGGTAGTGGGCGCGCATCGCCTGCAGCGGCGGCCGCCAGTCGAGGTCGGTCAGCCGGGTGCGCCCGGCCAGCCGGCGCGCGGTCAGCCGCAGGTGCCCGGCCTGGCAGATTCCAGCCACGCCACCACTGCGGCGATCCCGAGCCCGCGCCGGCAGTCCGTGGAGCGCAGCGGCCGGCCCTCCCGCACCGCGAGCGCGTCCCGCTCGATCACGCCGAGGTCCGCGCCCACATGAGCCGCCAGGTCCACCTTGTTGACGACGAGGAG
>Ga0126378_10002966_pt1 | contig 12715 bp, 10 predicted proteins | sample PanSoiMetPlot_23_FD_92587 | JGI IMG/M metagenome (GOLD analysis project Ga0126378, IMG submission 92587) | Tropical forest soil microbial communities from Panama - MetaG Plot_23 | ecosystem: Environmental > Terrestrial > Soil > Tropical forest > Bulk soil | place: Panama | collected 2016-02-17
CGCAAAACGTTACCGCTTCTCCTGAAACTGGTGTCACGCCGAACACCCTGCTGCTATACCGTGCCGATTTGTTGCCGGGTAAGGAGACGCTTTACGAACAAACCGAGGCGGACATCGCCCAGGGCTATACGAACGCAAAGATTCCGATTTACTGGAGCGCTCTGCAATCGGTAACCGGGCCGCCGCACGCGCTGTATTTTAACGGTTTCGATTCCTTTGCGGACATCGACAAATCGGGAAGCGACTTGGCTCAGGGCTTGGAAGCGCATCCGGAAATCGCAACACTGCAGCAGAAATTGCAGGACTTCGTTTCAGCAACCCGAACGGTCCTTGCTTTTCGACGGGACGACCTTGGCTACCGTCTGAACAAGATCGATCTTACCAAAGTGCAGTACGTGCGAGTTTCCATCTTGCAGTTCCGGCCCGGCTATGAAGAAGAGTTCGCCGACGCGGTCCGCGCGCGAGCAAGGATGTACGAAACCAACGACGTCGACACGCCTTGGATGATCTACCAGGTCCACTCCGGCTACCCTTTGCCAACGTTTCTGGAGTTCCAACCGATGAATTCGCTGAGCGAAATTGACGACGCGCTCGATCGCAGCAAGAAAGGCCGCCATCCTGTCGGCGAGGGACGCCAAGGAACGTCGCAGAAGTGGATGAGGGACGCGGACCTCAACGTGGATATCGAGATTTACCGTGTGAGCCAAAGCATGAGCCATTTATCGCCCCTAAATGCCGCGCAAGCACGTTCAAAACAGCTTGGCAACTCGACAGTCTCGTTGTTCTGAATATACCCTTGTAGCCCGGCAGGGAATCGAACACTCGGAACTAAATCGAAAAGAATGCGAAAAGAGGAGAGCAGGCATGCAGCGAAAAGGCTCGGCAGTTTGGCAAGGCGGACTGAAAGACGGCAAGGGCACGATTTCCACGGAAAGCGGCGTGCTCAAGCAGACACAATATTCCTTCAGCACGCGCTTTGAAAATGGCGTAGGCACGAATCCGGAGGAGCTGCTCGCGGCGGCTCATGCGGGATGCTTCACGATGGCTCTTTCTGCGCAACTGGGCAATGCAGGCATGACCGCGAGCAAGCTCGAAACGACCGCGACGATTTCGCTGGAGAAACTGCCGGATGGATTTGCGATTACCAAAAGCCATCTCGACCTGGTCGCGCAGGTTCCGGGCGCAGACAAAGCCAAGTTTGACGCGGCGGTGAAAGCTGCGGAGACCGGCTGCCCAGTCTCGAAACTTTTCAAGGCCGAAATCAGCGTCAATGCGCGCTTGATCTCCTAAGAGACACCTGGCATCCGCCTTTCGCACAAGCCAAGACAAACGAGTACAATGCCGCACATGATTCCAGCTCCGGGCGCATTTGCTGCCGGTGTCGCAATCTTTGCCATCGTGATGTGGGACGCTTTCGAAGCGATAATCCTCCCGCGCCGCGTCACGCGAAGATTCCGTCTGGCACGCGCGTTTTACAAATTCACATGGAATAGCTGGAAGCTAGCTACACGGCTAATCCCAGAGCGTAAGAGACGCGAGACGCTGCTCAGTTTCTTCGGGCCGCTCTCCTTGCTCTTGCTTGTGGCGGTATGGGCGGTTGGCCTGGTGCTGGCGTTTGGCTTGATGCAGTACGGAGCGGGATCGAGCGTCAACACAGCTGGGAATCCGCCGGGATTCACAACGGATATCTACCTCAGTGGGACGACTTTTTTCACGCTGGGACTTGGCGACGTTGTTCCGCGAACCAGCTTGGCGCGCCTTCTGGTGGTTTTGGAAGCCGGCTTTGGATTTGGTTTTCTTGCCGCTGTAATTGGCTACCTGCCGTTCATTTACGGCTCGTTTTCCCGTCGCGAGGTCAACATTTCGCTGCTTGATGCGCGCGCGGGCACACCTCCCACCGCGGGGGAATTGCTCCGCAGGCACGCGTATCCAGGCGGCAGGGAGGCGCTTCGCGAGCTGCTCAAGGACTGGGAACTCTGGGCCGCCGACCTCATGGAGAGTCATCTTTCTTACCCGGTGCTGGCGTTTTTTCGCTCGCAGCATGACAACCAGTCCTGGATCGCTGCGCTGACCGCCATCTTAGACAGCTGCGCGTTGGTCAAGGTGAGCGTCGAGGACTCCTGCCGCAGGCAGGCGGAGTTAACCTTCGCAATCGCGCGCCATGCCGCAGTTGATCTCTCGCAAGTTTTCAAGACCGCGCCGCGTGTACTGCCAGAGGATCGCCTTTCCCTGGAAGACCTGGCCCGCATTCGCGCGACCCTTGCGCAGCTCGGCTGGAAACTGCGCGAGGATCAGGAAGCCGAGCACAAACTGCAGGAGATGCGCAAGATGTACGAGCCATACCTCTTCGCGCTCGCTGAGTACCTCAACCTAACCTTGCCGCCATGGATTCCGGCTGGGAAAGGAAAAGACAATTGGCAAACCACGGCCTGGGGACGCAGGGCGGGACTCGTGGAAAAAGAATCTGCAGCAATCGGCGTGGAAGATCACTTTTGATTTTTGCTGACTCCAGGCCAGCCCAAACGGACTCAACTGAAATGGATTGGAGACGAAAAACATGAAGGCCATACTCGTTCATCAATTCGGTGGTCCCGAAGTTTTGAAACTTGAAGAAGTGCCAACTCCGAAGCCGACCGCGGGGCAGGTGCTCGTGCGCATTCATGCTGCGGGCGTAAATCCCTACGACACCTACATGCGCGCCGGCACTTACGCGCAGAAGCCGCCGCTCCCATACACGCCCGGCTCCGACGGCGCGGGCCTGATTGAGTCTGTCGGCGACGGCGTGAAAAGCGTGAAGCCCGGCGACCGAGTCTATACCGCCAAAACGGTCACAGGAGCTTATGCCGAATACGCGCTGGCCTTGCAGGAACAGGTGCATGCTTTGCCCGCAAAAATCAATTTCGGTCAGGGCGCGGGCGTTTGGGTCCCCTACGGCACCGCGTACCACGCGCTGTTACATTCCGCGCAGGCTCATGCATCGGAAACGGTTCTGGTGCATGGCGCAAGCGGAGGCGTAGGAATCGCGGCGGTGCAGATGGCCCGCGCGATGGGCCTCACTGTTTTTGGCACGGCAGGAACACCAAAGGGCCTCGACCTGGTGAAGCGCGAAGGCGCTCATCAGGTTTTTGATCACAGCAAATCAGGCTACGCGGAAGAAATCATGAATGCGACTGGCGGACGCGGCTTGGACATCATCTTGGAAATGCTTGCCAACGTGAACATGTCAACGGACTTGAAGCTGCTTGCAACAAATGGACGGGTCATCATCATAGGCAACCGCGGGGAAATCACCATCAATCCGCGCGACCTCATGTTGCGCCGCGCATCGGCTCGCGGATTTACACTTTGGGCCATCACGCCCTCGGAAGAAGCAGACATCCACGCCGGTCTGATTGCGGGCCTGGAGAACGGAACTTTACGCCCTGTGGTTGGAAAAGAGTTGCCCCTGGCCGAAGCTCCACGCGCCCATAAGGAAATTCTCGAACCGGGCGCTGCAGGGAAAATAGTCCTCATCTCTTAAAGGCTTGGTCAATGGGCCAAGCCAGCGTGGCACTGCCTTCTAAAAACCCGAGTTGTCACCTTCGCCCGGCACGTTATGCCGTATAATTAAGGTTTCCAAATCTGGCTACAAGAAGCTCTGTCGCTTCGCGGCAATATTCTCATCGTGCACATCGCGCTCTCACTCTCGATTTATCTCGCACAGCAGAATCCCGTCAGCCATTACTGGCACAAAATCACCGACAGGACGTTCAGCGGCATCTATCACGCCAACGCTTTCGATTTGGCGATGATGATCCCCTACTTCCTCGTTCTTTTCGTTCTGGCAACCTACGGCTTGCATCGCTATTGGCTGGTGTACGACTACTTCATGTATTCAAAGAACGTGCCGCCCGAGCCGCCTCCGGTAACGAAATGGCCGCGTGTCACGGTGCAGTTGCCCATTTTTAATGAGCGTTATGTAATCGAGCGTTTGGTCGAGGCAGTTTCACGCTTCGATTACCCGCTCGAACTTTTGGATGTGCAGGTGCTTGACGACTCAACGGACGAAACCTGCGAAGTCGCTCGCGCGTGCGTCGAACGCCACGCGGCCCAGGGAATGCCCATCGTCTACATTCACCGCACAAATCGCGAAGGCTATAAGGCTGGCGCGCTCGAAAACGGCTTGAAAACCGCCGTAGGCGAATTCATTGCAATTTTTGACGCGGATTTCCTACCTGATGCGGATTTTCTGCGCCGCACCATTCCTTACTTTCTGAACCCCAATGGCGGCGACAAAATCGGCATGGTGCAGACGCGCTGGACATATCTCAACACCGACTACTCGCTGCTCACAAATGTGGAAACGATCCTTCTTGACGGCCACTTTGTGGTCGAGCATGGCGCGCGCTCCCGCCGTGGCACATTCTTCAATTTCAACGGCACGGCAGGCGTGTGGCGGCGCCAAGCCATCGATGACGCGGGCGGTTGGGAACACGACACGCTTACCGAAGACACGGATCTGTCGTACCGCTCGCAGCTCAGAGGCTGGAAATTTCTGTACCTCCCTCAAATCGAGTGCGCTTCCGAGTTGCCCGTGGACATGAACGGCTTCAAGGCGCAGCAAGCCCGCTGGGCCAAGGGCCTGATGCAGACGGCGAAAAAAATCCTTCCTAAAGTGTTCAAGTCCGATGCGCCGTGGCACGTCAAAGCCGAAGCGTTCTTTCATCTCACAGCCAACATCAGCTATCCGCTGATGGTGCTGCTCTCAACCATGCTGCTGCCTGCGATGATTGTCCGTTTTTATCAGGGCTGGTTCCAGATGCTGGTGATCGACTTGCCGCTCTTTCTCGCGTCGACTTGCTCGATTTCCAGCTTTTATCTCGTTGCGCAAAAAGAGCTGCGGCCAAAGAGTTGGTGGCGCACGTTTCTGTACATGCCGTTTGTAATGGCCACTGGCATCGGCATTTCTGTGCGCAATGCGCAAGCGGTGATAGAAGCCATTTTCGGAAAGAAGAGCGAATTCGCGCGAACACCCAAATTCAAGATCGAAGGAAAAAAAGGCACGTTCGCTAAAAAATCCTACCGGAACAAAGCCGGTTGGATGCCTTATGGGGAAGTTCTGCTCGGTTTCTACTTTTCGTTCACCATCGTTTACGCTATCAGCAACGAGAATTATGCGACTGTTCCTTTCTTACTGCTTTTCGTGTGGGGCTATCTCTACACCGGCTTTATGTCGCTCGGTCAAACTTACTTTGCACATCTCCGTTTCGGCGTGAATGCCCCCGAAATGCGCCCCGCCGCCTCCGGCGCCCCCGGCTTTTGATTGAAAATTGCATCCCTGGCCCTGACGTTTGAATTCCATAGTCGTGGATATAGACTTTCGTCCCGTGCCGTCTCCCATAGAAGAACTTCTATTTCAAAACGGCGGTGTAACGCTCCACGCCATTGCTTCGGGACCGAAAGAAGGGCCTGTTGCCATTCTTCTCCACGGTTTCCCGGAGTTTTGGTATGGCTGGCGCAAACAAATTGAGCCTCTGGCGAGCGCGGGCTTTCGTGTCATTGTGCCGGATCAGCGCGGGTACAACCTCAGTAGCAAACCTTTCAGCATAGCGGCCTACGCTATCCCCGAGCTCGTTTCCGATGTCATCGCGATTGCCGATCAACTCGGCCAGCGGAAAATCTTTCTTGCAGGCCACGATTGGGGCGCGGCAGTCGCATGGAGCGCTGCTCTTCTGCAGCCTGAGCGGGTTGCGAAGCTTGTCATCCTAAACGTGCCGCACCCTTCCGTAATGCGCCGTTACATCTTTACTCGCCCGCGGCAGATGCTTCGCAGCTGGTATATGTTTCTTTTCCAGATTCCCTGGCTGCCGGAAGCCGTTTTCTCCGCATTCGACTTTCGCGCCGGCGCCCGCGCGCTGCAGGGCTCCAGCCGGCAAGGCACATTCTCCAGTGACGACCTCGCGCAATATCGCGCCGCCTGGTCGCAACCCGGCGCGCTCACCGCGATGATCAACTGGTATCGCGCCGCATTCCGCCATCGCGTCAAGTTCCCTGACAAGACAGTCCACGTCCTGACGCGAATCCTTTGGGGCGAGCGCGATCAATTCCTGATGGCTGAAATGGCTCGCGAGAGCTTGGCATATTGCACCAATGGCGAGTTGTATACGGTCGCTGAAGCTACGCACTGGATTCAGTACGAAGAACCCGATCGCGTCTCCCAGCTTCTTATCGAGTTTTTCCAGCCCTAGCCTTCTACAAACCTCTGGTTAATCACTGCGTTCGTGACTCGACTGTGCGCACTCGCGCCGTGTTCTGTACAATCGATCTCTGCGCGCTTTGCCACTGCGGAACTGAGCAGCTCGCAGACCCACTTGCCCAGTGGGAGTAACAACAAGTTGGTGGTTTCGAGGTGGACGAATGAGTGGTCGCCCGCAGCCTGTTCTTTTGCGTAGAAACAGCCCCAATGGACGACGCTCGTTGAATGCGTCTCTTAGTGTTTGCGCAATCACGGCGTGCCTGTTTTGCTTCGCAAGCACGACGCCCGCGCAGCAGCGCCGCGAACGCGAACCTAACAGCGTCTACGCCGACCGACGGGCCAAACTAGCTGCGCAGGTGGATGCGCCAGTCGTCCTTTGGGGCTTCACCGGACGCGAAGAAAGCTCGCAGTCCTACGTCTTCGCGCAGGAAGAAAATTTCTATTACCTGACCGGCCACAACGAGGAGGGCGCCGGCCTCATCCTCCTTCCCACGGGGACATCCAATGCCGCATGGGCCGGGCCGCGCGAAATTCTTTTTTTGCCTCCGAAGGATCCTCGCAGGGAAAAATGGAACGGCGTCCGGTTGTCGCCTTCCGACCCCGGTATCGAGGCCCGCACGGGATTTGTCAGCGTTAAGCCTTTCCCGGAAATGCGCGCCGCTGTCGAAAATCTCGCCAAGCTTTCCCCAGCGCTCTGCACCATTCTTCCCTACGAACAGGAACTCGGTGGCTACCCTCACGAAAAGGCCGTCGCCGATTGGCTTCAGCTTGCAACGCCGCAGGCGAAGCTGAAGGACATTCGCGCGCAGATTGCCGCGATGCGCCAGATCAAGTCTCCAGGCGAACTAGCGTTTTTGAAGCGCGCAATTGACCTCTCGCTTGATGCACACCTCGAAGCCATGAAAATGATGCGTCCGGGGCTGTACGAATATGCAGTCGGCGCAAAAATGGTCGAAGTACACGCACTCGGCGGCTCGGAAGCCGAAGGCTACGCTCCGATTGTGGGCGCCGGGCCGAATTCCACCGCGCTGCACTACGACAAGCTTTCGCGCAAGATCGAGGATGGCGACATCGTGGTCCTCGACGTGGGCGCGCAATACTCCGGCTATTCCGCGGACATCACGCGCACCGTGCCCGCCAATGGCAAGTTCACGGCGCGCCAGCGCGAAATTTACAACATTGTTCTCGGCGCGCAAAACGCCGCGCTCGCCGCCGTCAAGCCCGGCGCGCATTTTGCCTGCAAAGACAAAAAAGACGGCCTGATGAATATCGCCTACGACTACATCAACGCCCACGGAAAAGACCACGAGGGCAAGCCGCTTGGTCCTTATTTCATCCATGGCCTGGGCCACAACATCGGCCTGAATGTTCACGACCCTGGCGAGTATTGCCGCCCGCTGCAACCGGGGATGGTCGTCACCATCGAACCGGGAATCTACATTCCCGAAGAAAACCTCGGCGTGCGCATCGAAGACGACATCCTGATAACGGAATCCGGCTACAAGTTGTTGAGCGAGCGCCTGCCGCGCGATCCGGACGAAATTGAAAAAATCATGGCCACTGCCGCCGCCCAGCGGGCCAAGGAGGCCAGAAAGGGCAGCGATTGACCTGGTGGAATCGGCCCATTTATACTGATTATCCGCGCTAGGCTAGATTTCTCCCTGGCGTGCCTCGTGTCATTCCGGATGTGGCCACATTCCCGGCCCGCCTGAATTTCCGAAATCGAAACTTCTTAGGGAGCTGTCGGCCGCTGAGCGGCCGCAAACAAACAATGAGCAGCGTCAAGGCCACACAACTTCGCCCCGGCATGGTCATCCAGCACGAGGGCCAGCTTTACACCGTGTTCAGCACGGAGCACCGGACGCCCGGCAACAAGCGCGGCTCCATGCAAACGCGCATGAAGAATCTCAAGACGGGCGCGATTATCGATTACCGGTTCCGCGCGGAGGAATTTGTCGACCGCGCCATTCTCGATGAAGTTGAATTCGAATACCTCTACACCGAGGGCGACGACTTCCACTTCATGAACACGCAAACCTACGAGCAAATGCACCTCACGCGCGAGCAGCTGGGCGAAACGGTTTACTACCTCATCCCCAATACGGTCGTGAGCGTGGAATTCTTTGACAACAAGCCGATCGGCGTCGCCTTGCCGGACACCATGGAGCTGAAAGTCATGCAAACCGAGCCGACGCTGCAGAAGGCCACGGCTAGCGCGGTCATGAAGCCCGCAACGCTGGAAACCGGCTTGGTCGTCCAGGTTCCGCCGTTTGTGAACCAAGGCGACCGCATTAAGGTGGACACTTCCGAAGCGCGCTACGTCCAGCGCGTGGAATAATCTAAGCTTTCCGCCTCCGCAGCTAATCTCAGCGCAAGCAGAAATTAGAAGAGGCATAGAAGCGTCCCGGCAAAAGCCGGGGCGCTTTTTTTTGCGCCAGGGAAAAACGACTGAACGCCCGCACACGAACATTGTCGTCCTGAGGCCCGCGCCTTTTGCGGGCCGAAGGATCTCAGCTTACATCCCGTGCTGGAGTTATTTCCGGTAGGATTCTTCGGCTATCTCATCGATGGCCTCAGAATGACCAGCGCCTATGCTAATGTGTGCCGCCAGAGCCAGCCGCCGATTTCTCACTTGCCGGATGCGGGCCGAACACGCGGTCGAAGATTGCATCCACGTAGCGAAGCTGGCGATGCAGATCGAACGTATTCGCGAGCGCCTTCGCGTCGAGATATTTTGCAATTCTCTTATCGGCGGAGACGCGCTCGCGGAAGCTGGTGTCCGCCTCCCAGGCAGCCATAGCATTCTCCTGCACTGCTTTGTACGCATCGTCGCGCGGCATGCCGCTTTCCACCAGGTCCTGTAGCAACTGCCCCGAAAAAACCAGGCCGTGCGTGGACTCGAGATTCCGCAGCATTCGTTCAGGAAACACGCGCATCTGGCCAACGACGGTGATCATTTTCGAGAGCATATAGTCCACCAAAATCGTAGAATCGGGCAGAATCACCCGCTCGACCGAGCTGTGCGAAATGTCGCGCTCGTGCCACAAGCCCACGTTTTCGTAAGCCGCTATCATGTTCGAACGCACTAGTCGCGCCAGCCCGCAAATTTGCTCGCACGTCACCGGGTTCCTTTTGTGCGGCATAGCCGAACTGCCACGCTGCCCTTCTCCAAACGGTTCTTCAACCTCGCGGACTTCAGTGCGTTGCAGGTGGCGGATCTCCAGCGCGATTCGCTCGAGCATCGCGGCGATGAGCGCTAGCGCGTTGATATACTGCGCGTGGAGATCGCGCTGAATGACCTGCGAAGCGATGGGAGCAGTGGCCAAGCCGAGGCGCTTGCAAATGCGCTCTTCCATTTCCGTGCCTAGGTGCGAGGCAGTGCCAACGGCACCGGAAATCTTTCCCACCGCCATTTGGGCGGCGGCCTCACGGAAGCGAGCAATGTTGCGCTGATTTTCCGCAAACCAATTCGCGATTTTCAGTCCAAAGGTGATGGGCTCCGCATGGATTCCGTGCGTGCGGCCTATTTGCGGAGTATGGCGAAACTCGTGCGCGCGGAGATCGAGAATTTCCCCGAAGATTACTAGGTTGCGCTCGATTAATTTCGACGCATCGCGGAGCTGCAAAGCCTGCGCGGTGTCGACGACATCGTTCGAGGTCATGCCATAGTGCAACCAGCGCGCGGAATCTGGATCGCCGATCGACTCACCCACCGCCATGGTGAATGCAATGACGTCATGCTTCACGCGCGATTCCAGTTCGTGGATGCGCGCAACGTCAACCTTTGCCCGGGCTCGCATCGCCGCCGCAGCTTCCTTCGGCACCTGTCCCGCCTCCGCCAAAGCCTCGGCAGCTGCAAGCTCAACCTCCAACCACTTTGCGAACCGGTTGGCATCGCTCCAGACGTGGCCCATCTCCGGGCGCGTATAGCGTGGAATCAATTCCTTACTCCTGAACCACAAGGATTCAAAACAAGAGAAACGAGCGGCTTCCGCACTTCTTTGTTAATCATACCGCACCTAGAACCCATAATTCCGTGGCGCATTAGGGCCTTATCGGGCTTACGGTGATAGCATCGCGCAGACCCGGATTGGGCTAAGTTATTGGTGCGCAAGCCGTTAGCCAGACCTAACCGCAAGAGGCAATTTCTGTCTAATGATTCGAATGCAACCGAGCGTCGAGAACGCCCAGGCCATCGCAGACAGCGACGCCCTCGCTGTAGAGCGCACTTTGGCTGGTGATCGGGACGCTTACCGCATTCTGGTTGAGCGGCATAGCGGTAATGTTTTTCGACTGGCGTACCGCATGACCGGCAATCGGCCCGATGCCGAAGAGGTCGTCCAGGAGGCGTTTTTGCGCGCTTACCAAAAACTCGGCCAGTTTGCTGCGCGGGCAAATTTTGGAACCTGGGTTTACCGCATCGCCGCGAACTATGCCATCGATCGCATGCGGCAACGAAAAAAAGAGGAAGCGCGAAAAGTGGAGCCCGCAATTAACGAGGAAGGCATGGAAAACGATCCAGTAGCCCGGATTGAAGATGCAGCGCCGACTCCGGAGCGTCTGACGCAAAGCGTCGAGCTGAGAAAACAGATGAAGCTGGCGCTCGCCGCGCTCTCTCATTCTGAACGTACCGCATTTGTGATGCGGCACTGGGAAGGCTGCGCGATCGAAGAGATTGCCGAAGTTCTGAAGTCAAGTTCGGGCGCCGCAAAGAACACCGTGTTCCGTGCGGTGCAGAAATTGCGTCTGGCCTTGCAACCTTTCGTGGGAAGGGAAACACAAGCCAGAGCCATGAGTACGGAATCATGAAGCACATGACTGAGGAAGAGTTGATTGCCTATCGCGAAAGCATGAGCGCTCAGCCTGCGGGAGTTGCCGAACACCTGGCAGAGTGCGGCGAGTGCCGTGGAGAGTTACAGCGAATCGAAGCTGTGCTCGCCGCCCTCGACGCTCTGCCGATTCCCGACCCGGGCGAGGATTATGGCCGGCGCGTTTGGCAGAAGATTGCGCCGCGGTTGACTGAGAAGCCTGCGCGCTGGTGGCAAGCGTGGCTGGAACCGCGATGGCTTCTCGCGGCCACATTGATTGTCGCGGCCTTTGTCGCCGGCCGGCTTACCATGATAGATCGGCACCGCCCCCCCGATGTGATCGCAAACAAGGAACAAATCCGCGAGCGCGTGCTGGTGGTAGCTGTGGGCGAACATTTGGGCCGCTCCGAGATGATGCTCGTCGAGCTTTCCAACGTCGCGCCGCTCGATCCGGCACAAAAACAAGTGAATATCGCTGCCGAGCAACGCCGCGCAGAAGACTTGCTCGAGGAAAACCGGCTCTACCGGCAGACCGCGCTTCAGGAAGGCGACGCTGGACTCGCCAGCGTTTTAGACGAACTCGAGCGTGTTCTTTTGGACGTGGCGCACAGTCCCGATCAGGTCACACCGGCCCAACTGGAAAAGATTCGCCAGAAGATCGAGGAGCGAGGAATTTTGTTCAAAGTTCGGGTGGTCGGCAGGGAGTTGCAAGAGCGGGAGAAATCCACAAAGCCCGCTCCGCAAGACAGCTCCACGAAGAAAGAAGGAAATAAAGCATGAGAAACTCACCCCATCGAGGGAGCATCCTCGTAATCGCCCTCGCAGCACTGTTGCTGTTCCCAACAGGCGTTTGGGCCGCAAGGCTCGCGCCGAGCAATCTCCCCGGTCAGGGTTTCTTTCAGGATCCCCAAGATGTTCAGGACAAAGAACAGCAGCGTCGCGATCGCGAACAAGAGGCTCGCGACAGAGAGCAAGAAAAGCGCGACCGGGAGCAGGAGAAAAAGGACCGCGAACAGGAAAAAATCGACCGCATGCAAGAGCTGTACGACCACGGTCGCGAAGCGCTCGATGAAGACCACTACGAAAGGGCTGCGCAGATTTTTGCCGATCTTGCACATATGAATGGCCCGCAAACGGACGCTGCTCTTTACTGGAAGGCGTATGCGGAGAATCGCGAGGGTAAGAAAGCGGCGGCTCTGGCCACCATCGCCGATCTGAAGGCCCAGCACGCGCAAAGCCGTTGGAAGAAAGACGCCGAGGCCCTCGAAATCGAAGTCCACCAATCCACCGGGACATCGCCACATCCGCAGCCCCACCCGGAGAACCAGAGCGATGAAGACTTGAAGATGCTGGCCATTCAGGGACTGATGAACAGCGATCCGGAACGCGCCATGCCTCTTCTCGAAAAAGTCGTGAACGGGTCAGGTTCGCCAAAGCAAAAATCAAAAGCGCTCTTTGTAATGGCACAAAGTGGATCACCACAGGCGCGGGAAATTCTTGCCAGGATTGCAAAGGGCCAGAGCAACCCGGATCTGCAGCGCAAGGCCGTAGAATATCTCGGCCTTTTTGGCGGGGCGGAATCCCGAAAGACCTTGGCCGAGATTTACGCTTCGAGTGGCGACGCTTCCGTGAAACGGGCCATCCTCCGAAGCTACATGATCGGGGGCGACCA
>Ga0126378_10002968_pt1 | contig 12708 bp, 14 predicted proteins | sample PanSoiMetPlot_23_FD_92587 | JGI IMG/M metagenome (GOLD analysis project Ga0126378, IMG submission 92587) | Tropical forest soil microbial communities from Panama - MetaG Plot_23 | ecosystem: Environmental > Terrestrial > Soil > Tropical forest > Bulk soil | place: Panama | collected 2016-02-17
CCCGGGCACTATCACATCATGCTGACCGGCGTGAAAGTAGCGCTCAGCGCCGGCGACAGCTTCCCGATCACCCTCACTTTCGCCAGCGCGCCGCCGCTCGAGGTCAGCGTCGCCGTGACCCGGACGCCGCCCAAATCCGCGTCGGCCCCCTGAGGTGCGCGCGGCACACTACCGCACCGTTTGTTCCCGGGGGTTTCGATCTACCGGTCCCATACTACATAGAGCGGTATGCCGCGTGCATCCGCGCCAGGGCGTGGTGCGTACTCGCGTGGAAATAAAGATGCGGTCGAAGCGTTATTCAGTCGGAGGTTTTGCGGGGGTCCCACTTAGCGCTTGCCCCTGGAGGTCCGACGATGCGGTTGAGATCAGCGATCACGATGCTTCTTCTGGGCGGGCTCGGCTTGAGCCTGTCCGCCTGCTATTACGCGCCGGCGCCCGGTTACTACGATTCCGGCTACTACGGCTCCGGCTACTACGGTTCCGGCTATTATGGTTCCGGCTATTACTACGGTGGCCCAAGTTACTACGCCGGCCCGGCCTATTACGGCCCCTCGGTCGGGGTCTATTACAGCGGCCGCTGGGGCGGTTGGGATCGCGATCGTCGCTGGCACTGATCGAGATCGGATTTGATGGGGCCGCCCGCGCGCGGGGCGGCGACTTCGCGTGACCGGCGCGCTTTGGCGGCGGCGCGATCTCCTGATCGCGACCGGCCTCACCATCCTGGCACCCGGCAGCATCGCTCCCGGCGACGCGGCGCCGGCCGCGCTCGCGCGCCCGTCGTTCCCGCGGCGCCTGAAGTTGAAGAACGTTCACACTGGTGAAACCTTCGATGGTCCCTATCGCGACGGCACCGGGCCCATTCCCGACGCCGTCAGCGATCTCGCGCATTTCCTGCGCGACTTCCATGCGAACAAAGTCGGGCCGATCGATGTCGGCACGCTCGATTTTCTCGCCGACGTGATGGACGCGATCGGCGTGAGCGACGCCACCGTGCTATCGGCCTATCGCACGCCCGAGACCAACGCGCGGCTGCGCGCCAGGGTGTTCGGCGTCGCCGAGAAGAGCCAGCACATGTATGGGCGCGCGATCGACGTCTCCTTCGACCGGCGCCTCGTCGATGCCGAGACGGTCGCCCGCCGCATGGCGCGCGGCGGCGTCGGCTGGTATCCGCGCTCGCACTTCGTGCACCTCGACACCGGGCCGACGCGGAGCTGGGAGATGGACGGCGCGGGTCTCGACCGCGTGCTCTCCGCGGGCGGCGACGCCGGACGGGTTCTTCACGAGCGCCAGGCGCCGCTCAGGGTCGCCGACCGGCTCGCGCGGCACCGCGCGCTCGCGCGCAACGAGTTCCTACACCGAAAGCCGTAATCGGCCGCGGCTCAACGCGGGCAGTATAGGCGCTGCTGCACCTCGGCGAGCACGATCGGATCGAAGAACGCACCGGCGCAGCCGGCGTTATAGTTGTCGACCGCGCTGTTGTAGCGCTCGACAACGGCGTTGTAGGCCGGCGTCGCCTCGTCTTGGAACGAGCGCTGCGCCGCGTCACGCTGATCGAGCAACCTCTGGAACGCCTCGATCTGTTCGCGGTCGTTGACGTTTATCCGCGTCCGGACGGTGTCGACCTCGCTCTCGAGCGCCGCATACCGCCTGCGCGATTCCTCGTAGATCTGGAACTGCCGGTCGAGCGCCGCCTTGAGCTCGTCAACCACGCGATTCTGGCAAAGGCAGTACGCGATCTGCTGCGGTGAGCGCAGCAGAACCTGCGCGGAAACCGGAGCTGCCAGGCTCGCCGTCGCGACCAGCGCGATCGCGAGCCGCCAACGCCCCGCCCAAACCATCGTCCCCATCGAATCCCTTCCCGCCCCTGGACTGGTCCGAGCCTAGCCGCTCGCCCGCGGGAAGGAAACCGCCGACGAGAACATTCATCCCAAAGGGTATTGCCGAGGCAAAAACGTGACCCTCGAAGCTTGCCCAGAATTCGCCCAAGTAAGGCCCAGGCAAGTCCTAAATTCCAGCTCAACCTATAGCCGTGCCGCTGCTTCCCTTGCACGGCCCTGATACTTGATCTCAGGAGGGCAAAGACCATGAACAGCACCAGCAGGAGCTTGAGGTATTTCGCAGCCATCGCCGCGGCGCTCACTCTCGCAAGCTGCTCGACCCTCGATTCAGAGGACGCCGCCCAGGCAAACCTCGCCGCGCAGCACCGGTTCAACGTCTATTTCGATGTCGCCAAGACCGACCTGACGCCCGAGGCCCAGCAGGTGATCGACCGGGCGGTCGCCGAGGCCAATCGAAACACCAACGCCAAGATCCTCGTGGTCGCCCCCGAGACCGACACCAAGGCGCGTCGCACGAACACCGTGCAGGCGCTGGTCGCCGCCGGTATCTCGGCCGAGCGCATCGACGCGCGCTGGATCGGCCCTCAGGGGTCACCGCCCGTCGGCGTCCGCGATCCCCGCAGTCGCGTGGTGCAGATCAGCTTCGAGCCCGACATTAGCGCCGGCAGCGAGCCCTCGAAGATTCTCGTGTCGAAGCGAGTTGGCGACTAGCGTCGCGTGACGACAGAGCTGGAAGGCGGCACCGCCCCCGCGGTGCCGCCTTCTTTTCGCCGCGCGGCCTTGGTCAGTCGAGAAAGAGGTCCTTCGTCAGGGGCTTCGCGGCATCGACGGCGTAAGCGCTGAGGTCGGTGACGCCGGCGCGGGCCAGGACGTCCTCGTCAATGAGGAAATTCCCGGTGAGCGCTCGGCTCGGCTGGGTCAGGATCCAGTGCGCGGCGTCGGCGAGGATCTCGGGCTTGCGGCCGCGGCCTGGATCGACGCCGGGAATCATCTGGAGCGCCGCCGTCGCGATGATGGTGCGCGGCCAGAGCGCGTTCACGGCGATGCCGGCGGACCGAAATTCCGCCGCCATGCCGAGGACGCAGAGGCTCATGCCGTATTTCGCGATGGTATAGGCGACGTGGGGCGCGAACCAGCGCGCGCCCATGTTGAGCGGCGGGGACAGCGTGAGAATGTGCGGATTGGCCGCGCGCTTCAGGTGCGGCAAGCAGGCTTGGGAGCAGAGGAAGCTGCCGCGGGTGTTGATCCCCATCATGAGGTCGAAGCGCTTGATCGGCGTCTCCAGCGTGCCCGTGAGACTGATCGCGCTCGCATTGTTGACGAGGATATCAATGCCGCCGAAGCGCTTCAGGGTGGCCTCGACCGCCGCCTGCACCTGATCCTCGAAACGGATGTCGGTCATCACCGGCAGCGCCTGGCCGCCCGCGGCCTCGATCTCCTTGGCGGCAGTGAAGATGGTGCCCGGCAGCTTCGGATGCGCCTCCGTGGTCTTGGCGACGATCGCCACATTCGCGCCATCGCGCGCGGCCCTGAGCGCGATCGCGAGGCCAATGCCGCGCGACGCGCCGGTAATGAAGAGGGTCTTTCCTTTGAGATCCGCCATCGCTCTCTCCCGGTGCTCGACGGGAGAGGCTAGCGCAAAAAGGAAGTGGACCACAAAGGCAGTGGGGCGGTGAGAGGAATTGTCGGCGCGGCGCGCCTTCTCACTCTCACTGCGTCACCGCCTCTGTGGTGATCTTCGGATCATGTGCGATCGGACTCGAAGCGCTTGAGGCAGCGCTCGGCGGTCTCGATAGCGCCTTGCAGGTGCTTGGAGCGGACCGGGTGCGCCACGGTCGCGCGGACATGCTTCAGGAGATGGCCGAAGTGGTGATAGAGCGTGTCGGCGTCCTCGAGCCGGCGCGTCAGGCTCCTGAGATAGTCGTCAAGTTCGCGATCCCGGAACTTCTCGTGAAAGGCGCGGGATTTGCGGGCGATGTCGTCGGGGGCGTGGCTCATGGTGGGTACCTTCCGATCAATGGAATTGCTGGGCTTCGGTCGAGCCCTTGAGGGCGGTGGTCTCCGACTGGCCGCCAGAGATCGCGAGGTTGACGGCATCGAAATAGCCGGTGCCGACCTCGCGCTGATGCTTGACGGCGGTGTAGCCGTGGCGCTCGGCCGTGAACTCCGCCTGCTGCAGCTCGCAATAGCCCACCATGCCGCGCTCGCGGAAGGCGCGGGCGAGCTCGAAACTCGCATAGTTGAGGCTGTGGAAGCCGGCGAGCGTGATGAACTGGTACTTGTAGCCCATGGCGCCGATCGATTCCTGGAAGGCCTCGATCTCCCTGGGCTTCAGATTGGCGCTCCAGTTGAAGCTCGGCGAGCAGTTGTAGGCGAGGAGCTTGCCGGGGAACGTCGCATGGATCGCCTCGGCGAATCGCCGGGCCTCGGCCAGGCTGGGCCGCGAGGTCTCCCACCAGAGCATGTCGGCGTAGGGCGCATAGGCGAGGCCACGCGCGATGCAATAGTCGACGCCGACGCCCTTCTTGATGCGGTAGAAGCCCTCGGGCGTCCGCGCGCCGCGCTCGATGAAGGCGTGGTCGCGCTCGTCGATATCCGAGGTGATGAGCTGCGCGCTCTCGGCATCGGTGCGTGCCACAACCAGGGTCGAGGTGCCGCAGACGTCGGCCGCGAGCCGCGCCGCGTTGAGGGTGCGGATGAAGCTCTGCATGGGTACCAGCACCTTGCCGCCCAGGTGCCCGCACTTCTTCTCGGAGGCAAGCTGGTCCTCGAAATGCACGCCGGCGGCGCCCGCCTCGATCATCGCCTTCATGAGCTCGAAGGCGTTGAGCGGCCCGCCGAAGCCCGCCTCGGCGTCGGCGATGATCGGCGCATACCAATAGGAGTCGCCCTTTCCTTCCAGGGTCTGGATCTGATCGGCGCGCTGAAGCGCCTGGTTGATGCGCCTCACCACCGATGGAACGGAGTTCGCCGGATAGAGGCTCTGGTCCGGATAGACCTGGCCAGCGAGGTTCGCATCCGCCGCCACCTGCCAGCCCGAGAGGTAGATCGACTCGAGGCCGGCGCGCACCATCTGCATCGCCTGATTGCCGGTGAGCGCACCGAGCGCGGCGACATAAGGCCGCGTATGCAGGAGCTTCCAGAGCCGCCGGGCCCCAAGCTCCGCGAGCGTGTGCGCGATCCGGATCGAGCCGCCGAGCCGCGCCACGTCCTCTGGGGTGAAGTCGCGGCGGATGCCGTCGAAGCGGCCGGGCTCTATCGTCGATTTCGTCGAGACGCCGTGATCAAGCGGGCTCATAGGACCTCCATGAGGACAAATCTGTTGCGGCGCAATATCGGTGTAAATAACGCTTGAGGCACGCTCGATTTCCCAGGAAAGGCTTGGAAAAGCGTTAGTTTGTAAAATCTTTACAAGCCGGGTCTGTAAACTGTCCCTTGCTTAACTTCCGCGCCGCAGCGAGACTCCGGTCATGGGCCAGAAGCTGATGCTGGGGCACAAGATGCGGCGGCTCCGCCGGGAGTCCGGGCTCTCGCAGGCGCAGATGGCGGAGCAGCTCGGGATCTCGCCGAGCTACCTCAATCTGATCGAGCACAATCAGCGGCCGGTCACCCTGACCCTGCTGCTGAAGCTCGGCCAGAATTTCGGCATCGACTTGAAGCGCTTCGCGGAGGACGATGAGGCGCGGCTGCTGAGTGGTCTCAGCGAGGTGCTGAGCGACGCGCTCTTTGGCGGCACCGATCTCGGCAAGCAGGACCTGCGCGAGCTTGCGGCGGTGGCGCCGGGCATCGCGGAGGCCATGACTACGCTCTACGGCGCCTACCGACAAGCGCGCCTGGAGCTCGAAGCGGTCGCGGATGCCGCGGGGAGCCCCGATCTCGCGAAGCTCCGTCCGTCGCCGGGCGAGGCCGCCCGCGATTTCTTCCAGGCCGAGCTCAATCATTTCCCGGCGCTCGAGGCCGCGGCCGAGGATCTCTGGCGGCGCGCCGCGCTCGACGGCGCGGCGCTCTACGCCTCGCTCGCTCGCTACCTCGAGACGACGCACCGCCTCAAGGTGCAGCTGATGCCCCAGAGCATCATGGGCGCGATGATCCGCCGCCACGATCCCCATCGCGGCCGCGTGCTCATCTCGGAGATGCTGCCGCCGTCGGGCCGCGCCTTTCAGCTCGCCTGCGAGGTGGCGATCATCGAGCACGCCGGCACCATCGACGCCCTGCTCGCGCGCTTCGCATCGGCCGACGAGGACGCGCGCGCGCTGGTCCGGATTGGTCTGATCAACTATTTCGCAGGCGCGGTGTTGCTGCCCTATGCCGCGTTCGCCGAGGCCGCCCAAAGCCTCCGGCATGACCTCGGCGTGCTCGGCGCCCGGTTCGGCGCGAGCTTCGAGCAGGTCTGTCATCGGCTCACGACCTTGCAGCGGCCGGGCGCCAGCGGCGTACCGTTCTTCATGATCCGGCTCGATGCCGCCGGCAACGTCTCCAAGCGCTTCAGCGCCAACAGCCTGCACTTCGCGCGCTTCGGGGGAGCCTGCCCGGTCTGGAACGTACACCACGCCTTCCAGGCGCCGGGCCAAATCCTGACCCAGCTCGCGGAGATGCCGGACGGCAGCCGCTATCTCTCGATCGCGCGCACGGTGTCGAAGCCCTGGCGCAAAGGCCCGCCGCGCGCGGCGCAATACTCGATCGCGCTCGGCTGCGAGGCACGCCACGCCGAGCGCATCGTCTACGCCGACGGTTTGGCGGTCGAGGCCAAGGACGCGGCCGATCCGATCGGCATGACCTGCCGCACCTGCCCGCGCGGCGACTGCCCCCACCGCGCCTTCCCCTCCACGCACCAGCCGGTGCCGAAGACCGATTTCATCCGGACGGATCCGCTCTTCGCGACGCCTTGAGGGTTATCGGCCCTGGAATTTCGGTGGGCGCTTGGCGATGAAGGCGGCGACGCCTTCGGCGAAATCCTCGGTGCCGGCGCAGCGGGCGAAACTCTCGCACTCGGCCTGCAGCTGCGTCTCGAGCGAGGTGCCCAGCGACTGATTGAGGAGGCGCTTGGTGCCCGCATAGGCCTGGGCCGGCCCGTTCGTAAGCCGCCGCGCCAGAGCCGTCGTGCGGTCGCCCAGCTCCGCCGTCGGCACCACCCAGTTGACGAGGCCCCATGCGAGCGCGGTCTTGGCATCGAAGCGCTCGCCCAGCAGCGCCACCTCCATGGCGCGCTTCATGCCGACGGTGCGCGGCAGGAAGAAGGTCGAGCCGCCGTCGGGGCTGGTGCCGAGATGGCAATAGGCGAGCGTATAGAAGCTGTCCTCGGCGGCGATGGCGAGATCACAGGCCATGAGGAAGCTCATGCCGATCCCGGCGACCGGGCCGTGCACGCTCGCAATGAGCGGGAATGGCAGCCGGCGCATCCGCACGATCACGGGGTGCACGTGATGAATGAATTTCTCGAACCGCCGCGTGCGCTCGGCCGGCGGAAGCGCGGTGATCTCGGTGAAGTACTTGATGTCGCCGCCTGCCATGAAGCCGCCGCCCGCCCCCCTGAGCACGACCACGCGCACGGCGGGATCGGACTCGACGCGGTCGAGTGCCGCCTCGAGGCCTTCGCGCATTGTGGCGTCGAGCGCATTCAGCACCTTCGGCCGGTTGAGGGTCAGCATGGCGATGCCGGATTGGCTCTCGTAGAGCACGGCGTCGTTCATGGGAGTGGCTCCCGATGTGGTCCGGCGGCCAGTATAGCCCTGGTATTCTGCGGCCGTCCTTGCCGTCGAGGTGGAGCGATCCCAAGTAACTCCCGACGCCGAGGGGGCGACACCGATGAGGCTTGCGAGGATTCTGCTGGCGGTGGCCTTGCTCGCAGGCTGCGCGGACCAGGGCACCGTCGAGCGCGACCGGCTCTCCGACCTGGCGGTCGGGCGGACGACCACTGCCGAGCTCGCGGGCGCCTGGGGCCCGCCCCTCAGGGACGCCACCATGGCCGATGGCCGGCACGTGTGGACCTATCGCACCATCCATTTGCAGACCGGCCCGGTAGTCGGCTTCGTGCCAGGCTTCGGTCCGATCGGCAGCACCACGGATGCCCTGATGGGCCAAGTTACCCTCACCTTCGACCTCCAGGGCGTGCTGCTCTCCTATGCCTATACGCGATGACCACGGTCATCCGTGCGGCCGGTCCGGAAATCGTGAAGGACCCTGACAGAAGAATTAATTGGCGGGCGCCGCCAAAAGGCGGATGATTCCCCAAGGGGGATAATGATGAGGAACCAAATGCCCAAGCCCCTCGTCCGTGCCCTGATCCTCGCGACCGCTCTGGGCCTCACCGCCTGCGCCGGCGGCGAAGAGCCTCCGGGGACCCGGTTCGCGCAAGTCGCGCCGCAGATCTCGCCGGTGGCCGCGGATCGCGCGCGGTTCTTCTTCTACCGCGACTATTCGCTCTACAACAGCATGCAGCGGCCGACCATCACCCTCAACGGCGCGCCCGTGGCGGTCTCGGAGATCGGCGGCGTCTCCTACCGCGACATGCCGCCCGGGACATATGTGATCTCGGTGCCCTACTCCGCGTTCTATCCCTACAAGGACAAGACCGTCACGGTGGCGGGCGGCCAGACTATCTACGTGAAGATCCAGAGCAATGTTTACGAACCCAACATCACGCTGATCGACTACGAGCCCGACATCTTCGTGGTAGTTCTCGTCGATCCCGCAACGGCCCAGACCGAGATCGCGAGCAAGCGGTATTTCCCCTGAGGCGCGACAGGCTTCTTCAGGGGCGCGACCACTGCCGCAGTAAAGCGCGGCTGATCCAGCCGAAGCGCGCCGACAGGATCCCCAGCGCGGCGAAGCTCGCGATGGCGATCGCGAGCAGCAGTCCGATCACGCCATAGCCCAAGCCGAGGGCGAGCGTCCAACCGAGCGGCACCATGATCACCGCGTAGGAGATCATGTGGAGCGCGGTCGGGAACCAGGCGTCGTGGCACCCGCGGAGTGCCTGGGCCGCCACCCGCTGGCCGCCGTCGCCAATCATCGTGATCGAGATGATCAGGACCAGCGGCACAGCCGTCGCGATCACCTCGGCGTCCGTCGAATAGAGTGCCGCGATCGCGGCCGGCACGAGCGCCAGCGGGATGCCCGCCAGCGCCATGACGCCGCTGTTGACGCCGATCCCGAGCCAGCCGCAGAAGGCTATGCCGCGGGCGCTCCGACGGCCGTAGGCGCGGCCCACAAGCACCGCGGTGGCTGCGCTGATTCCAAGCGCGAAGGTGAAGATGATGCCGAGCAGGCTCAGCGCGATCGCATAGGCGCCGACCGCGGCGGTGCCGAGCGTGGCGGCAAAGATGTTCATGGTGGCGAAGCAACCGGACTCGATGCCGAGGCTCAAGCCGTCGGCGTAGCCGATCCGCCGCTGGCTCCTGCCGCTCTGCCAGCCTCCGGTGCCGGCGGCCCAGGTGCCGAAGCGCGCGGCCCTGGAAAACGACAGCGCGTAAACGATCATGCCCGCCGCGAGGAGTACGCGAACGATGAGGTTTCCGATCGCGGTGCCCTCCGCGCCGAGCGCGGGCAGGCCCCAATGGCCGAATACGAGCGCCCAGCAAAGGAGGACATTCACCGTCGCGCCGAGGCCGATCGCGACCATGCCGGGATGCGGCCGACCGATCGCCTCCAGGAAGAACGAGGTCGCGACGAAGAGGAGCTGCGCCGGCAGCGACCAGCCGAGGATCATCGCGACGCGCCCCACCGACGTCGCGAAGTCCGGCGGCTGCCCCATGGCGGAGAGGAGCTCGGGCGCGAACCCGCTCAACAGCGCGCCCAGGAGGCCGAGGCCCAGGGCGTACTGAAGCGAGCGCCGCCAGGCCCGGCCGCACTCCGCGAAATCCTCCCGGCCGAAGCTGACCGCGACCGTCACCAGCGTCCCCGTGAGCAGACCGAAGCCGATCATCTGCAGCCAGTTGATCACCGAGAACGCCACGCTCTGCCGCGCGAGCTCTGCGGGGCCCGCGTGGCCGATGATCACGAGGTTGGTGACGTTGAGGACGGTATTGCCGGCGCGCGCCAGCACCACCGGCCCGGCGAGGCGCAGGAGCGCGCTGAGCTGCACGCTGTGCGCAGGCTCGGGCAGAGCGATTTTGGAAAGATCGCGCGGACTCACGCGCGCAGTCTAATCGATCCCATGGCATGCTTCTCCAGCACCAACGCGCCAGATGCGTCACTCCCGGACTCGTTCCGGGGTCCACGTGTCTTCGCTCGAAAGGGAAGACGTGGATGCCCGCGACAAGCGCGGGCATCACGATGATGGAGACGGGCGAAGCTACTGACCAGCCGCCGCCGCGGCCGCCGGCTCCCGCTCGGAAAAGGCGGGCATGACCTCCTTGATGAAGAGCTCGAGGGAGCGCTTCTGCTCCTTGAATCCCAGGCCGAAGGTTGCGCAATACGTGAACTGGTCGACGCCGAGCGCCTCGTAGGGCTTGAGCTTGCGGATCACCTCGTCGGGCGTGCCGAACATCAGGTTCTGGCGAAACGACTCCACGCTGAATTCGCCGGTGAAGTTGATCTTCTCGAGATCGACCTCCTCGGCGAAGCCGTTCTTTACGCCGCCGATGTTCTTGAACAGGTTCTCGAAGCAGCCCATGCGGTGCCGCACGGCATTGACCGGCACCTGCCACTGCTCCGGCCGGTCGTAGACACAGGTGTAGCGCATGGTCGCGAAGATCGGCCGCCGGGCGCCGGGATTGGCGGCGAGCGCCGTCTCGAGCCGGCCCTTGTAGCTCTCGACCTCGGAGAACGGCCGCGACAGCGCCCAGGAGAGGATGTTGCAGCCGTTCTTGACCGCGATGTCATAGGTGTGGGGCGAGCGCGCCGCGACCCAGAGCGGCGGATGCGGTTTCTGCTGCGGCTTCGGCACCGCGGTCGCCTCGGGGAACTTCCAGTATTTGCCGTCGTGCGCGGTGTCGCCGGCCCAGAGCCGTTTCAGCACCGGCAGCATCTCCTCCATGTAGAGAAAGCCCTCGGTCTGCTTGAGGCCGGGCATCATGCGGTCGAACTCGCGCTGGAAGGCGCCGCTGCCGATGCCGAATTCGACGCGGCCGCGGCTGTAGAGATCGAGCAGCCCGACCTCGCCCGCAAGCCGGATCGGGTGCCAGTAGGGCGCCACGGCGACGGCAGTGCCGAGCCGGATGCGATCGGTGTGCGCCGCCCACCAGGTCAGCATGGAGAAGGGATTGGGCCCGATGAAGAGCTCGAGCGCATGATGCTCCGCCGCCCACACGATGTGGAAGCCGCCGGCATCCGCCATCTGCACCATATCGAGCGTGTGGCGCTCGAGATCGCGCAGATCGAGCGCGGGCGAATAGCGCTCCATGTTGATGACAAGCTGGAATTTCATGCCCTTATCCCATACGGGGTCGGGCCCACTGTTCACGGAATTGGCGCGGGGTTCAATGGGCAATCACGATGCGGCGCCGGCGCGCCACGTACGACATCGCACTGTCGCGGCAGCCGGGGTGCCAAAAATGCCGTCGGACATGGGCTGGCAATCGACCGCACGCTGGACCAGATCGATTCGCGGGAGGGAGTCTCCTTTGGATTGACGGCAATGCATCCCTGGGCACACGCCGATCGGCCCCTGGTCGGCATGAGACTGTTCCTGGCGCATCGAGCCGCTTCCCTCGCCCCGGGTTGGCGAGCGCTGCGGGAGGCGCTGCTCACGGCTGTCCGCGGGCTCAGCAGTCGGCTCGGCGGTAGTGAGCCTCTGGCCGCCCCAGCGCGTGAGATCGATCCCGTCGGTTTGCCGGAAACCCGCCTCCCGAGCGTGGGGGCGTTGTTGCGGGAGGCTCGCGAGGCGATGGAGGGCGACCTCGGCCAGATCAGCGCCGCGCTCCGGCTTCGCCCGGACCACCTGCGAGCCATCGAGGCCGGGGACTACGGCGCGCTGCCGGCCCCCGCTTACGCCATCGGCTTCATCCGAAGCTATGCCCATCATCTCGGCCTGGACGCGGCCAAGGTGGTGCGCCACTTCAAGCAGGAAATCGGCGGGCAACACAACGCCCGGGAGCTCGCTTTCCCGGAGCCGCTGCACGAGCGCCGGGTAACTCCCGCTGGCGTGCTTGTCGGGCTTGCGATCCTCGCACTCTGTGCCTTCGGCGTGTCGCAGCTTTCCGCTGATCGGCGGGATCGCGACGCCACCCCGGCCGCGCCGTCGCCCGCGCTAGCCGCCTCGCCCCCCGACGCCGCGCCGTCGCCGACACGCGCCGCGAAGACATCGGGCGAGCCGGCGGAGGCACTGGCCTCGCTGTCGCCCGCCGCTGGAACAGCCCCAACGCTCCTGCAGCTTCACTCGGACTTCGCGGCGTCTCACAAGATCGAGGTGTCGCAGGCGTTGCGGCCCGAGCCCCGGGCGGCAGGGGCGCCGAGCGCGACCCGGGGCGCAGCCACGTCAGTGCCGGCGCCATCGACGGACTCGGTGCATGTTCTGGGTGTCGCCGGCGATGGCCACTCCCGCATTTCGCTCCGTGCCACCGCCGAGACCTGGCTCGAGGTGAAGGACGGTGACACCCCGATCTTCCGGCGGCTCCTGAAAGCGGGCGACGAGTATCGGTTGCCGGAGAAGCCTGGACTCACTCTGCGCATCGGCAACGCTCAGGGCATCGAGGTCCTGGCCGCCGGCAAGCCCCTGCCGAGCGCCGCCCAGCCAAGCCAGGGCCACCGCGTGCTGGTGACCCTCGAAGCCCGCGAGCTCCTCGCCAAAGCGGGCCTGCAGTAGGCGGAGCTCGTTCCCCGCCTCGGCCGTCCAGTCTACTGTCGGCGCGTGACGATGGGGAACGGCGAGCCTCGGATGGGCGCAAGCGCGGAAGAGGGCGGAACGAGGGTGCGTCTCGGCGGCGGCCAC
>Ga0126378_10002970_pt1 | contig 12705 bp, 10 predicted proteins | sample PanSoiMetPlot_23_FD_92587 | JGI IMG/M metagenome (GOLD analysis project Ga0126378, IMG submission 92587) | Tropical forest soil microbial communities from Panama - MetaG Plot_23 | ecosystem: Environmental > Terrestrial > Soil > Tropical forest > Bulk soil | place: Panama | collected 2016-02-17
GCATTCGAAGGTGATGGCCTGGGTCGCCTTCGATCGCAGGATCAAGATGGCCGAGGCCGGGCTCAGCACCGACGAGGCCAGGCTGCTGCGCTGGCGCCAGGTGCGGGACGAGATACACGCCCAGGTGTGCGACCGCGGTTATGACGCCGGGCGCGGCACGTTCACCCAGTACTACGGGAGCCGCGAGCTCGACGCGGCCGTGCTGCTCATCCCTGAGGTGGGGTTCCTGCCGACGGATGACCCGCGGGTCCGGTCCACGGTGCGCGCCGTCGCACACGAGCTATCCAGGGACGGCTTCGTGATGCGCTACTCGCTGCCCGAGGCCGGCCAGGTTGCGGCGGGCCTGGAGTCTGCGTCCGTGGACGGCTTGCCGGGCGGCGAGGGTGCGTTCCTTGCGTGCAGCTTCTGGCTGGTCAATGCGCTGCACCTGATCGGCGAGGCGGCCGAGGCGACCGCGCTGTTCGAGCGGCTCCTCGCACTGCGCAGCGACGTGGGGCTGCTCAGCGAGGAGTATGACCCCCGGTATGGCCGCCAGGTCGGCAATAGTCCGCAGGCGTTCAGCCACGTGCCGCTGATCCAGGCGGCGCTGAACCTGTCCGGCCACGAGCCGGACGGTTACCGCCGGGCCGGCCTGCCCGGCCCCGGGCGACCCGGCCGTTAGTCGCCATAGCCGACGCGGCGCAGTTGCTGGCCCGCAACCCGCTCGATCTCGCCGAGCTGGGCCGGGCTCAGCACCCTGCGCCACCGGTCGGTGCCCGATCGCCTGGGTGGCGGGTCGGGCCGCGCCACCTTCGCGTCGATGAACTCGCTGAGGGCCCGGGCGACTCCCTGGGGGTCGCTCACCAGCTCTTCGTACCTGAAGGTCGTCAGCACGTCGGCGTTCAAGCTGGTGCGCAGCCTGGCCATCTTGTGCACCGCGCCACGCCAGCGCATTGCGCACTTGCCCGCGGCCGACAGCTTGGGCCAGGCGGCCATGTCATCCTCGGTCTCCGTGCCGTAAAACGGGTTGGGAAGCTCGCCCGCCAGGTTGGCCACGCCCGGCCGGAGCCAGGCGAGTTCCTCGGGATCGGCCAGCATGTCGGTCACCACGTCCCTGCCATCCCTGATCAGCTGGATGATCCGGGCGTCGGGGAAGGCGTCGAGCAGCGACTCGGCGCAGTAGATCAGCGCGGGGCTCGCGTCGCCGTACCGGGTGATCGCGCGCTCGTCGACGCAGGTTCCCGCGCGTCCGTCGCGGGCCGCACGGCACTCGGGCCTGCAAGTCATGCAGGCATGCGCGGAGACCTGCCAGGCCTGGGCGAATGCGTCGCGCAACACCGACGCGGCGGCGTCGCCGCGGCCCTGCTGAATGGAAGGCGTCCGCGCGAACGCGTACACCACGTGCAGCACGCTGGGCTGGCCGATGGTGACGTGGAAGCCCGGCGTCCGCTTGAGTGCGCGGGCGACCAGGTCGGCGCCCGAGTGCGGGGCGGCGACCACGAACACGGGCTGGCGTACCTTGCGCCCGTTGACGACCAGAATGTGGGGGCGTGGTGGCATGGCTGGGATCAAGTGTGGCATCACGACCGGTCCGGGGGTGAGAATGCCCCGGGAGGCAGCGGTGAGCGAAACGGCAGGCCGGGCAGCCGGGTGGCAGGCCGAGGCCGCGGAGATCCGGCGCAGGCGCGAGCTGGCAAGCGGCATGGGCGGACCGGAGAAGGTGCGCAAGCAGCGCGATTCGGGCAGGCTGCCGGCCCGCGAGCGGATCGCCCGCCTGGCCGACCCTGGCAGCTTCGACGAGATCGGGGCGCTGACCGGGTTCGCGGACTACGACGAGGCAGGCCGCCTGGTCTCGCTCACCCCGGCTAATTTCATCGCGGGCACGGCCCGGCTCGGCGGCCGGCCCGTGCTGCTCGCGGTCGACGACTTCACCATCCGCGGCGGATCGGGTGACGCGGCGATCCACGCCAAGCAGGTCTTCTCCGAGCGGTACGCGAACGAGATGCGGTTGCCGGTGGTGCGGCTGCTCGACGGGGCGAGCGGCGGGGGCAGCGTCAAGTCGACGCTCGACTCGGGATCGACTTATGTCCCGGTGAACCCTGGATGGGACGCGGTGGTCGACAACTTGTCGCTGGTGCCCGTGGTCGCGGCGGCCCTGGGCCCGACCGTCGGGCTCGGCGCCGGCAGGCTGGTGATGTCGCACCTGGCGGTCATGGTGACCGGGGTCGGCCAGCTGTTCACGGCCGGCCCGCCGGTCGTGCGCGGCGGCACCGGCGAGGACCTGTCGAAAGAGGAGCTGGGCGGCCACCTCGTGCACAGGCGCAACGGCGCCATCGAACGGTTCGCCGGGTCCGAGGAAGAGGCGTTCGAGATCATCCGCGGCTTCCTGTCCTACCTGCCCGATAACGTCCACCAGATCCCGCCGTCGCCCGCGTGCGCAGACCCGGCAGCGCGGCGCGATGAGTCGCTGCTCGGTGCCGTTCCCCGCGACCCGCGCCAGCCGTACCGGATCTGGCCGATCATGGAGGCGATCTTCGATCGCGGCTCGGTGTTCCGCTACGCCGAGTACGGCGGCGCCACGGTGACGGCGCTGGCCAGGCTCGGCGGTTACCCGGTGGGCGTGCTCGCCACCGATCCGTACAAGGGCGCCACCATGTCGCTCGAGGGTGCCCTGGCTATGACCCGCCTGGTCGACCTCTGCGAGACGTTTCACCTGCCGCTGGTGAGCCTGACCGACTGCGGCGGCATCGCGATTGGCCTGGTGGCCGAGCAGCGCGGCACGATCAGGCACGCGGCACGCGCGATCGCGGCGGTGTACCAGGCCCGGGTGCCGCAGGCGGAGCTGATCATCCGCCGGGTGTACGGAGTGGCCGGGGCCGGGATCGTCAACAGGCACCGGGCCGGCAGGTGCTGGGCGTGGCCGTCGGGCGACTGGGGCTCGCTGCCGGTGCAGGGCGGAGTCGAGGCTGCGTTCCGGGCCAGGCTTGACGGCGCTGCCGACCCCGCGGCCGAGGCCGAGCAGATCCGGGCCAGGCTGGCGGCGGTCAGCTCACCGTTCCGCACCGCTGAGCGATTCGGCGTGCAGGACATGATCGACCCGCGCGAGTCCAGGCCGTTGCTGTGCGGCTGGGCCCGCGACGCGTATCGCGTCCTGCCCGAGCTCACCGGGCGGCCCGCGTTTGGCACCCGCCCTTAGGAGGCGAGCGTGACCTGCGCTGGCTCCGGCTCGTGCGGGCCAGCAGGGCCGGCCTGCGCGGGCGATCCCCCGCTACCCCCCGCATCGTCGGCCTGGCTGGCGAATTGGGTGTGGTACAGCTCGGTGTACAGGCCGCCCGCGGCGAGCAGCTCGGCGTGCGTCCCGCGCTCGGTGACCTGGCCGTCGTCGATCACCAGGATCTGGTCGGCCTGGATGATGGTGGACAGGCGGTGCGCGATCACCAGCGAGGTCCGCCCCGCCAGTGCCGTCCTCAGCGCGCGCTGCACCGCTGCCTCGGACTCGCTGTCCAGGTGAGCCGTGGCCTCGTCAAGCACGACCACGGACGGCGCTTTGAGCAGCAGTCTGGCCAGGGCGATCCGCTGCTTCTCGCCGCCGGACAGGCGGTATCCGCGATCGCCGACGACCGTGTCCAGCCCGTCCGGCAGCGCGGCGATGAGCGGCCAGATCTGGGCGGCCTTGCACGCCTCGATCAGCTCGGCCTCGGTCGCGTCCGTCCGGGCGTAGCGCAGGTTGGCGCGAATCGTGTCGTGGAACATGTGCGCGTCCTGCGTCACCACGCCGACCACGTCATGCAGCGAATCCTGGGTCACGGTCGTGATGTCGGTCCCGCCGATCCGGACCGTTCCTGCCGTCGGGTCATAGAGCCTGGCGACCAGGTGCGTGATCGTCGTCTTGCCGGCGCCTGAGGGCCCGACCAGGGCGGTGAGCTTACCCGCCGGGGCGCGGAACGAGATGTCACGGAGCACGTCAGCATTGGCGTCGGTGCGCTCGGGAACCGGCAGCGCGATCGACTCCAGCGAGGCGAGCGAGACCTCCCCGGCCGTGGGGTACCTGAACTCGACGTGGTCGAACTCGATGTCGGGGGCAGGCTGCGGCGCGCCGTCGGCGGGCGCGGTCGCCGGGCGCAGCGGCACGGCGTCCGGCGCGTCCTCGATCAGCGGCTTGAGGTCGAGCACCTCGAACACCCGGTCGAAGCTCACCAGCGCGGTCATCACGTCCACCTGGACGTTGGACAGCGAGGTGATCGGCCCGTAGAGCCTGCTGATCAGAGCAGCGAGCGCGACCAGCGTTCCGATCTTGAAGAGATTGTGGATCACCAGCAGGCCGCCGACGCCGTAAACGACGGCAGTTGCCAGCGAGGCGAGCAGGGTCAGCGCGATGAAGAGCGAGGACCCGTACATCGCAGTCTGCACGCCGATGTCGCGGACCCGGCCCGCCCGGTTGCCGAAGACCTCGGCCTCGTCGGCGGGCCGCCCGAACAGCTTGACGAGCATGGCGCCGGCCACGTTGAAGCGCTCGGTCATCGTCGAGCCCATCGCCGCGTCCAGCTGCATCGACTCCCTGGTGAGCCGCTGCAGCCTGCGCCCGACCAGCCGGGCCGGCACGATGAAGAGCGGGATGAGCACCAGCGCGATGAGCGTCACCTGCCACGACAGCGTGAGCATGACGATGAGCACCAGGCCGAGCGACAGCACGTTTGCGACAACCGACGACAGTACGGAGGTGAGCGCCTGCTGCGCGCCGATCACGTCGCTGTTCAGCCTGCTGACCAGCGAGCCGGTCTGGGTGCGGGTGAAGAATGCGATCGGCTGCCGCTGGACGTGCGAGAAGACTTGAGTGCGCAGGTCATAGATCAGCCCCTCGCCGATCCTGGCTGAATACCAGCGCTGCCCGATCGACAGCACGGCATCGAACAAGGCCAGGCCCACCACTGCGGCGCCGATCGCGAGCACGACCCCGGTGTGCCGGGGCAGGATGCCGTCGTCGATCAGGGCCCGCAGCAGCAGCGGCACCGCGACGGTGATCCCTGCGTCCATGGAGACGATGACCAGGAAGAAGGCGAGCTCGCGACGGTAGGGGGTGGCATAGGACAAGATGCGGCGCACGGTGCCGGGCTGCAGCCGTTGGTGAGTCACCGACCGGTCCCGGGAGAACGAGCGCATGGTGTGCCAGCTCGCATACGTCATGCCGGAGCAAACCTCGTAGCGGGCGTTAAACTTCCCCGGTTACGCCCAAGGCGAACCAGTGCCCGGCCGCCACATCGCCGGCCCGGGCGGCGGCGTGCGGGCGCTACGGCACGAGCCGCCCGCGGAGCAGGTCCGCCTGGGCCCGGCGCTCGGCGGCGGCCTGCTGTTCCGGAGTGTGCGCGCCGGCCTGGCGGAGCAGGGCCTTCGTCGCCCGGGCGGCCCTGGCGTCGACCGCCAGCAGGGCGGCGACCAGGTCGGCCACCGCCGCGTCGAGTTCGGTGTTGGGGACGACGAGCTCGGCCAGGCGCAGCATGAGCGCCTCGGGGGCGGTGACCGTGCGCGCGGTCAGGCACAACTCGATGGCTCTGGGCAGGCCGACGATGTCCACGAGCGGCTTGGTCCCGGTCAGGTCCGGCACCAGCCCGAGCGCGGGCTCCTTCATGCACAGCTTCGCGTCGTCGGCAAGGATTCGGAGGTCACAGGCCAGAGCAAGCTGGAAACCGGCGCCAATCGCGTGCCCCTGGACCGCGGCCACGGACACGACCGACGGATCGCCGAGCCAGGTGTAGCCCGCCTGGTAGCCGGCGATCCGGTGCTCGAAGTCGGGATCGGCGGCGCTGGCGATCCCTTCCTCCCCTGGCACGCCTTCGCCGGTCACCAGCCGCAGGTCGATGCCGGCGCAGAACGACGGCCCGGCACCGCGCAGCACGACCACCCGGACCTCGGCCGGCAGGCTCGCGCCGATCGCCGCCAGGCCGTGCCAGGTGGCAGGGGTCATCGCATTGCGACGCTCCGGCCGGTCCAGCGTGACGGTCGCCACCTCGCCGTCAATCGCCAGGCGCAGCCCGCCCGCCTTTAGCTCGGCCTGACCCAATTGGCTAGCCCTTACCCTTCGCCCGCCCGCGGGTCGCGCCGCCCCGGCTGCGCAGCGATACGCCGGACTCGGCCAGGATCCGGTGGATGAACCCGTACGACCTGCCGGTCGCAGCGGCGAGTGCGCGGATGCTCTCCCCTGAGCTGTACCGCTTCTGCAAGTCAGACGCAAGCTTCGTGCGATCGGCACCCGTCACCCGGGTGCCCTTCTTGAGGGTCTCGGTCACGCCTTCCTCCTGCCTTCCAGCTCGTGCACCTCGTGCCCGCCGCGCTGCCGTTCCGTGCGCCCGGCGGTCGCAGGTTATCCCGCCATGATCACGCATGGAGTCGGGTTCGGCCACCGACACTGCAGCAAATAGATTGCGGGGCGAAGCGACATTTGCCGACCATCATCGCGCTAGTCAGGCCAACGCGACAAGATCGGCAAGGTCCTCATTCCAGATATCCTCGACGCCGTCAGGCAGCAGCAGGACCCGCTGCGGCCCGAGCGCGTCGACCGCTCCCTCGTCATGGGTCACGAGGACAATCGCGCCGCGATACCGGCGCAGCGCGGACAGGATCTCGGCCCTGCTGCCGGGGTCGAGGTTGTTCGTCGGCTCGTCCAGCAGCAGCACGTTCGCCCCTGAGACCACCAGCAGCGCCAGCGCGAGCCTGGTCTTCTCGCCACCGGAGAGCACGCCAGCGGGTTTGGCGACGTCGTCGCCGGAGAAGAGGAACGAGCCGAGAATGCCGCGCTGGTCGGCCTCGGTCAAGTCGGGGGCGGCCGACTTCATGTTCTCCAGGACCGTGCGGCCGTTCTCCAGCGTCTCGTGCTCCTGCGCGTAGTAGCCGATGCGCAGGCCATGCCCGGCCTGCACCTCCCCGGTATCGGGCGGTTCCACGCCCGCGAGCAGCTTCAGCAGCGTGGTCTTACCCGCGCCGTTCAGGCCGAGCACGACGATCCTGGCGCCCTTATCGACAGCCATGTCGACGTCGGTGAAAACCTCAACCGAGCCGTAGGACTTGGACAGGGCCTGCGCGGTCAGCGGTACCTTTCCGCAATGCACGGGCTCGGGGAAGCGCAGTTTCGCCACCCGATCAGCCTTGCGATCGGCGCTGACCCCGGCGAGCATCCGGTCCGCGCGCTTGGCCATGTTCTGCGCCGCCTTCGCCTTCGTGGCCTTGGCCCGCATCTTGTCCGCTTGCGCATGCAGCGCGGCGGCCTGCCGCTCGGCGTTGACCCGCTCTCGCCGCCGTCGCCTGGCGTCGGTCTCTCGCTGCTCCAGGTACTCGTGCCAGCCCAGGTTGTAGATGTCGAGCAGGGTGCGGTCGGCGTCGAGGTGGAAGACCTTACTGACCACGGACTCGAGCAGGCTGGTGTCGTGGCTGATCACGATCAGGCCGCCGCGGAAAGCGCGAAGGTGATCCCGTAGCCAGGTGACCGAGTCCGCGTCCAAGTGGTTGGTCGGCTCGTCGAGCAGCAGCGTGGTGGCCCCGCCGAAGAGGATCCTGGCCAGCTCGGCGCGGCGGCGCTGGCCGCCGGACAGCGTGCGCAGTGGCTGGCCGAGCACGGTGCCTGGCAGGCCCAGGCTCGCGGCGAGCGAGGCCGCCTCGGACTCGGCGGCGTAGCCCCCCAGCACGGTCAGGCGCTCCTCCAGGTGGCCGTACCTGCGGACCGCCGCGTCGCTGCGGGCGGGGTCGGGATCGGCCATGCCGGCTTCGGCGCGGCGCATGCCCGCGAGCAGCTCGTCCAGGCCGCGGGCCTGCAGGATCCGGTCGCTGGTCAGCACTTCCAGGTCGCCGGTCCTGGTGTCCTGCGGCAGGTAGCCCACCGTCCCGTTGCCGCGCACCGAGCCAGCGGCAGGCTGCGCCTCGCCTGCGAGCACCCGGAGCAGCGTGGTTTTGCCTGCGCCGTTCCTGCCCACAAGGCCGATCTTGTCGCCGGCCGCGACCTGGAATGACGCGGCCTCGATGAGCAATCGCGCGCCAGCGCGCAGCTCAAGCCCGGATGCCATGATCAATGGGACCCGCTCCAAAACATCTCTAACAAGGACAAATAGGACTCCGACGCGCGCACGCCTACTGCGGCGCTTGAGGTCCCGCTAGGAGAGGAGCGGTTGCACGGACGCAAGCTTACCGGAGGCCGTCGGCGCCGGTCACGCACGTTTCTGGGCGGCGGCGCGGCGGCCTCCCCTTGCTACGGGCTGGCCGGGACCGACGGCGTGACGATCGGATATCTGGGGATGGGCTTGGCCGGGCACTCGAGCCAGACGATGACCGGCCCGCCGGGGGCGTCAGCGACCGGCGCAGCATGGACCACGCCGAACCTGATGTGCTGGCCGTGGCTCAGCGGCCGCATGCAGGCCGGCCGCCCGGCGTCGAACCACACACCGTACGAGTTCCGCCATTGCACGGGAGCCGGTAGCGCGTACCCGCCGACCGGCCTGGCGCCGTGGCCGCGCAAATAGAACTCGTCGCCCTGGACGCCGACTAGCCCGACGATGCCGCTAATGACCTGCGGCCGGACGGCGGTCGGGGTGAGGGCCCTTCCTCCCCAGAAACCTGCTGCCGCCGCGATGACGGCCGCGATGGTCGCGGCTGTCCAACTGGCCGGCGCTCTGGTCATGGCCGGTTCCTCCCTGCCTTTGCCTGCGACGTGCCGTGCCGGGCCACGACATGGCCGCTGGCGTCGTAGCCGATCACGCGGTTCACGTCGGCGCTGCCGTAGCTGGTGATGTGCGCTGGGAGGGCGACCCAGGCCAGGTACAGGCCAACCACCCGGCCGCCTGGTAGCGGCACCGGCACAACCTTCGCGCTGAAGCTGCGGCCGAAGAACGTCACGACGACCCGCGCGGCGCGGAGCGTCACGAGCCCGAACTCGGGAACTATGTCGCGGCCACGCGCCGCGGCGACGGGCTCGATGCCCGGCAGCAGCGGGCTCAGCCCGGACGCCCCCCCGGCCGGAAGGTCGGCCGGTCCCCACGCCGGACACTCGACGTCGGCTTGTGTCCCGGCGGCGGGTACCCGGTAGGTGGCGAAGCACACCGACGAGCCACGGGTCGCCCAGGCGACGGTGGTCCAGTGCCTCGGCCAGGTGCTGACCAGCGTCAGCTTCCCGTTGGCGGGCGGGCTCGTCGCGATCAGCGCGTCGACCGGCACCGGCGCTCTGGTGGCCCGGGCCTGCGCGGCGGGTCCGGCCGCGGTGAGCACGTCGCGAGCCCCCAGGGCCACGCTGACGGCGGCAGCGCAGGCCATGATCCCCGCCGCAAGGTTCACCTCCAGCCGACGCCGGCGCAGGCGCCTGCCCCGGGTGACGATGCGGCCGAGGTCGAGCATCCTCAGCTCCGGGTCGGCGTAGTGCAGGTCGACCGGGCAGGCCCCACGCGGCGGCGGCTGGGTCATGACGTCGCCTCCGACCGCAGCCCAGCATCGGCGCGGAGCTTGCCGAGGGCTCTGGCCACGGTGCTCTTGACGGTGCCCCGGGCGATGCCGAGCTCGGCTGAGATCTGGACTTCGGACAGGTCCATGTAGAAGCGCAGCGCGAGCACGGCCCGCTCCCGCGCGGTCAGCTTGGCGAGCGCGCGCAGCACTGCATCCCGCGCGACGGCGGCCTGCTCGGGCGGGTCGGCCGGGTCAGGCCGGTCGGGAACGGTGGAATGCGGCCGCTCCCGCCACGTGCGGCGGCGCCACCAGTCGTTATTGGCGTTGACGATGCACCGCCGCACGTAGGCGGCCGGGTCCGTGCGCACCCGCCGCCACGCGGCGAAAGCCCGGGCGAAGCCCTCCTGGGCCAGGTCCTCGGCCCGGTCGCGGTCTCCGGTGAGCAGCTCGGCAAGCCGGACCATCTTCGATTGCGCGCCGACCACGAAGTTGGTGAACTCCTCGAGCTCGGCTTGCCGCGCCACCGGCACGTCCTCCCGCGATGCTGTCCGCTGTCACTTGTCCAGACGCAATAACCCAGCGCGGGGTTCTGCGCTCGCGCCGACAGCGCCGGAGCGGCGGCTACGGCACGGCCTGCCTGGCGCGGGCGGCCCGGTTCAGCGCGCTGATCACGCCGCGCAGCGAAGCGCGCACGATCGACTCGCTGATCCCGACGCCCCAGTAAACCTTGTCGCCGACCTCGATCTCCAGGTAGGCGGCGGCCTCGGCGTCCCGGCCCGCGGACAGCGCGTGCTCGGAATAGTCGAGCACGCGGACGTTCACGCCGCCCAATCCCATGTCCAGGCCGGACAGCGCATCGCAGAACGCGGCGATCGGGCCGTTGCCGGCCCCGGCCAGCTCGTAGTCGGCGCCGAAGGCGCGGACCTTGGCGGAGATCTGCTCGGCGCCATTCTCGCTGGACGAGGCGAAGCCCGCCAGCTCGAATGCTCCCGGCGCCAGGTACTCGGCCTCGAACGCCTGCCACATCTGCTCGGCGGTGACTTCGCCGCCCTCGGCGTCGGTGCGTCGCTGGATCACCTGGCTGAACTCGATCTGGAGCCGCCGGGGCAGGTCCAGGTGGTGGTCGTGCTTCATGATGTACGCGACGCCGCCCTTGCCCGACTGGGAGTTAACCCGGATCACCGCCTCATAGGTCCGGCCGACGTCCTTCGGGTCGATCGGCAGGTACGGCATCTGCCACGGCAACTCGCTCGCGGGTCGGCCACTCTCGGCGGCGAGCTTCTCGAGCCGGTCGAATCCCTTCTTGATCGCATCCTGGTGCGAGCCCGAGAACGAGGTGTAGACCAGGTCGCCCGCATACGGGTGCCGCTCGTGCACCCCGATTCCGTTGCAGTACTCGACGGTGCGCCTGATCTCGTCGATGTCGCTGAAATCGATCATCGGGTCGACGCCCTGGCTGTATAGGTTCAAGCCCAGCGTCACTAGATCGACGTTGCCCGACCGCTCCCCGTTGCCGAACAGGCAGCCCTCCACCCGCTGTGCGCCGGCCAGCATGGCCAGCTCGGCGTCCGCCGTCGCGGTGCCCCGGTCGTTGTGCGTGTGCACGGACAGGCAGATGTGCTCGCGCCGGCTCAGCTGCCTGCTCATCCACTCGATCTGGTCGGCGTAGACGTTCGGCGTGGACCGCTCCACCGTGCACGGCAGGTTGAGCACGATCTCCCGGTCCGGCCCCGGCTGCCAGGCGTCCATGACCGCCTCGCAGATCTCGGCGGCGAAGTCGAGCTCGGTGTCCATGAAGATCTCGGGCGAGTACTCGTACCCGAAGTCGGTACCGGGCAGGTAGGTCTGGGCGAACTTCAGCACCGCGCGGGTGCCCTCGACCGCCACCGCCTTGCATTCCTCGCGCCAGTCGCCAGGCGAGCCGAACACGACGTCGCGGAACATCGGCGCGGCCGCGTTGTAAAGGTGCACTGTGCCCTGGCGCGCGCCGATCAGCGACTGCACCGTCCGCTCGATGAGCTCCTCGCGAGCCTGGGTGAGCACGGAGATGCGCACATCGTCCGGCACCCGGCCGGACGTGATCAGGGATCGGATGAAGTCGAAGTCGGTCTGGCTCGCGGCCGGGAATCCGACTTCGATCTCCTTGTAGCCCATCCGGACCAGCAGGTCGAACATGGCCTGCTTGCGTGCCGCGTTCATCGGGTCGATCAGGGCCTGATTCCCGTCGCGGAGGTCGGTGGAGAGCCATCTCGGAGCGGCAGTGACGGTCCGCGAGGGCCACTGCCGGTCGGGTAGGTCGACGGGGCGGAACGGGCGGTAGCGGTGGCACGGCATGCCTGACGGGCGCTGAGCGCGTGGAATGGTCATGATGCTGCTCCTAGAGGTAACCGGAATCGGTCGGCGCAGCGCAATGCCCCCGCGGCGAGGGGCCGACCGGGTTGACTACCGGGCCTCGCCGCGGCCGCGAAGAAGCAGCTGCCGCATCATGACCGGCCCAGGATAGCAGCCGCGGGAAAACCGCAAGCCCCGGTACGTCGGGTAGGTTGAGGCAGCGAGCGCCTGGTGAGAGGAGCAGCCGATGGACCGGACCGTGACCGCAGATGACCTTGAGGTGTTCCGCAAGGACTTCGCCGCCGAGCCGGCGTTCCGGCTGGCGCAAAACGCGGTCACCCGCGTGGGTCTTGAGGACGTAGCCATTAACCGGGAGATCGTCAATTCCACCGACCACTCCTTCTCCACCCACCTGGACGACTGGAAGGTCACCAACCAGGAACGCAGCGGCCGGTGCTGGCTGTTCGCCGGCCTCAACCTGCTCCGGGTCGGCGCGATGAAGGCGATGGACCTGAAGGAGTTCGAGTTCTCCCAGAACTACGCCATGTTCTGGGACAAGGTCGAGCGGGCCAATTACTTCCTTGAGGCGATCATCGAGACCGCAGGCCGGGACATCGACGACCGTACCGTCGCCCACCTGCTCGAGGCGGTGGCCGAGGACGGGGGCCAGTGGAACATGTTCGTGGCCATCGTGGACAAGCACGGCCTGGTGCCCAAGGCGTTCATGCCGGAGACCCACAGCAGCGCCAACACGGGCCCGATGAACTCTGTGCTGCGCCGCGTGCTGCGGCAGGGCGCCAAGGCGGTCCGGGCTGCGGTCGCCGAGGCGGGCGCGGAATCCGCGCGGGCGGAGAAGGCGGAGATTCTCAAGGTGGTGTACCGGGTGCTCGCCATCCACCTCGGCACGCCGCCCGAGCGCTTCGACTGGCAGTGGACCGACAAGGACAAGAAGTTCCACCGCGACGGCCTGCTCACCCC
>Ga0126378_10002971_pt1 | contig 12697 bp, 16 predicted proteins | sample PanSoiMetPlot_23_FD_92587 | JGI IMG/M metagenome (GOLD analysis project Ga0126378, IMG submission 92587) | Tropical forest soil microbial communities from Panama - MetaG Plot_23 | ecosystem: Environmental > Terrestrial > Soil > Tropical forest > Bulk soil | place: Panama | collected 2016-02-17
GGGGCCACGCTCACCGGAGCCCTGAGCGCCGACGGCCTCGATCACTACGCGGTGGGGATGAAGGATCCCGAGGGCAACGAGTTCGACATCAACTGACTTCGCTGGCTCCACTCTGGGCCGTCCTTCCGATAGGCCCAACCCAAGCCGGGGAAGATCATTCGCAAGGGTGGCCGCAGGCCATCACGTGCCCACCGGTGATCAGCGCCGCCGCCAAATCCGGAGCAGGTATCCCGCCGGGCGGAACCCCGCATACAGAAGGAGCACGACGGCGCCAACGCGAACGATGATCGTGTACCACCCTGCGGGCCCGGAAGCCGAATGACTGGCGGGAGCTGCGGTTACTGGTGGTGGGGCTATTCACCCTTAGTTACCCACACTGCCTCGGATGCTCTAGGCCAACGTAGGGCCACCTCTAGCGCTACATTCGTTCGCCCACTGTCCGATCGAGTAGGTCTTCGGTGAGCAGGACTGGCTGCGACCCTCAGGTGCTATCGGCCCTTGCGTCTACCTGGTCCGTAACGGGGGAGGTAAATAATCTCTGACTCGGGAGTCACGTTGAGCACGACGTCAGCGACGCGAGCGCGACGCCATCTCAGTACGAGCTGGAGCAGGAGTTCTCCTTCTTCTTCCGTTGCCGCGATGATCGCAGCGGCCAGCTCGTTCCGGCGTGTGGCGGCTCCAGCCTCGTTGGCCAACTCGACCAGCTGGTCTAGCCGCCTGTCAGCGGGGATAGGCCAGGAAAGACCTGCCTGCTTGGAGACAGTCTTGCTTGCCCTGCGGTCCGCATCCAGGTGCACACCACGGTCCTCATCCTGCAAGCGTCCCTCCCCGGCGTGTCGCGCTCCTACTAACTAGTTATCAGTTAGATTAGACATCTATAGACAGTACGTACTAGCTATATATTAAGGGTCAAGCGAGCATGGTCATGCTTGGATGGTGAAGATGCAATACGACATAGAACTCGCCGACCCACTGGTTGAGGTCCGAGATGTCGTGGAAAGCTTCCGGTGCTGTGGTGTTACGCCCACGGACTGGCACGAAGTCCTCGGCCGGGCTATCGCTGCGCTGGATCAGTTGCCCCAAGAGGTTGGAGTTGAGCGTCGCCTTCCTGACTTGCTACCTAACCTTCGGACATTGCTGACTACTGGCCTCGGTAGCGCACCGGCGCTTCTAGACGAGGTAGCGGAACAGGTGGCCACAGCGTTGCAACAAGCCCGGATTCCAGGGATTCCGCGCCCTGACGACGCGGACTGGAGCTTTAACCAGCCTACCGTCTCATAGTGCGAACGCCGCAGATGCCATAAACATTCGCAGCTCCTACATCACGCGCGGCTGAAGCTACTGCCCCCATGCTGGTGCCTGATCTGAATACGTCATCTGCTATAAGCACCCGTTGCCCGTCGAGCCTCTGGGGCACGCTAAACTGATCATCTAGGAAATTCAAACGTTCAGATTCCTCGAGGTTTTTCGCTTCAGGCCTAAACTGCGATTTTGTAGCAACCCTTATTATTGATATGCCCCGGCGCCGGGCAACAGTGGCGGCCATGCGTGATCCAAAAGAGACCCTGGTACTGTCATGTCCGGGGATATCAAGCACCACCGTCGCATGAGCTAGGATTCCATGCCGTTCGATGGCTCCGCACATGAGATCGACAAGCTGGAGTCCTACGCGGCTCTGCATGTCATCATTGTTCTTGTACCTATACTTGCCGGAGCTGATCAGTTGCGCGGTTGGAGTATTGTCCCAGTCGTACGGGTCGATACCTTCCTCGGGTTTCTTATACCAATCCAAGGCAAGTGCGAGATCAATGTTCGGCGGACTCGGCAAGCACACCACCCCGGTCAGCAGACCTAGAAGTACGCGCACTGGTTCCGGCGCGGCAGGGCTCGGCGATTGGAGGGCGTGAGTCCACGCTGGCCCCGCTGTCACGCTGTCGGAGAGAGGACGGTACTCAGGCGCGAGGGCTGTGACCTGCTGTACGACCTCGATAGGCCCCCGGAGCCATAGGATGTGTCCGCCACCTGCGCTCGTGGTAGTCCAACCCTCAAGCCTGTTACCCCGTGGATCCCGATAAAATGGGATAGAGCCGTCGAAACCTGACATCTTGCCCTCGATAGGCTGCCGCTCGTTGCAACCCTCCATACTGGACCTGGCCCCGTTGGGGTAGCAGTCAGACACGCCGCAGCCAGTCACGGCGAGTTCCCTTGCAGAGAAGTCTTACCCGAGAGGTACTATCGAATACATGTTCGAATGCCTGCGAAAGAGCCGGGCTGCACGTGCGAACTCATCTTGTCCTCACTCGGCTACTTTGAGGAGACTGTGGTGGATCAGCTCACTATGCTCAAGCTGGCTATAGCCGGCTCACGGTACGGGCGCGGCGACGTTCGTCTCGCCAGGCGGGCGAGGGAGCTCGGGCCCACAGCTTTTTCCGATGTGTTGGACAGCTTGAGCCGTGCTGATCTAGATCATGTATCTGCGGAAGCTGACGCTCTATGCGAGCGAGGTATCTCGGCTACGCTTCTTGGATCAAACGAATACCCGCCCTCTTTGGGTGAGATCCGCAATGCACCTCCAACCCTGTTTTATATGGGTCCGGCTGAATTGTTGAGCGCACCTGGCATTGGCGTGTGCGGGTCTCGGAACGCCACAGAGGAGGGTCTTAACGCCGCAGAGGCTTGTGGCGAGGTAGCGGCTCGCCAAGGTCTGGCGGTCATCTCCGGATACGCTCGTGGCGTCGATATGGCTACGCATGTTTCGGCCCTGGCTGCCGGGGGAACCACGGTTATCGTTCTGCCCGAAGGTATAACCCGCTTCCGGGTAAAGCGTGGAGCTCTTGCAGATGTGTGGGATGCAGAGCGTGCTCTTGTCGTATCTCAGTTCGCACCTACCCGCCCTTGGTCTGCTGGCGCGGCTATGACACGGAATGCGGTGATAATTGGCCTTTCTCTGGCACTGGTCGTCGTTGAGGCTAGCGAGAAGGGAGGCACCCTAGCGGCGGGCACAACGGCACTGGATCTTAATCGTCGTGTCATCACTCTAGAGTTCGCGCGAACTCCGCCAGGCAATTCCGTACTTTTGAGACGTGGTGCTATACCAGTCAGTAATCGAGCGGACCTCTCGGACCGCCTAGCACAAGTGGTCAGTAATCCTGGCGGCAATCAGCTATTAATTACCTGACATGCTTGGTGCAGAATAGGTTCCGAACGGCTAGGGCTAAGGATAAGGCCGCCGCCGAGTCCAGGGCCCGCACCTCCGCGACCGGAGGCACACGGGGAACATGGTGGAACTAAAAGATCATCAGTGGTGGCGCCAGGTCAGGGACGAGGTCGAGCCCTGTCTTGACAAGGAAGCCGTCGAGGAGGCCACCCTGGGTGCTGCGTTCATTTGAGACGGGTCTTGACCGGCGCGGTCAGTCGCACCATGTTGTGTTTGACGAGGTGGGACAGGACTGAGGTGCGACCGGCCGCCAGCGCCAGCTCGCGGGCGGGGCACGGCAGGATCACGGCCTGGTCTTCGCCTCGGCCAAAGGCACCCCGCAACCGCAACAACGTGCTGCGCTCATTCCGGACCGTCGTCGCCAAAACGACGCTCCCAGGGGGCGGCGGCGCAGCAACGCGCCGCCGCTACCCGGCTGGAAGCCGGTCTTCTACCTGCTGGAGGCGGCACTCGGCTGAGGCTCGGATTAGCTGACCAGCCGTACGGCGGTGTGTTGCTGTTCTCCATCGACGCCACAGGGGGCGTTGCTATCTTCGCCAGCCAAGCAGAAGATCTTCATACGTTCTCCACAGCTCCTGCATCTTCTCTCCACACGCCTGTAATTGGACTGTCACTGGGCTAGATCCGCCAGCTGGAGCCTGGCCGCACCTGGGCACTGGCGGGCTGCCGTTTACTGATGCCCGCGAGCTGGGGGGTGCCATCGCTATGCCGGAAATCATGGAATTCGCTGTGGCGGCAAACAACAGTGGGCTGCTGGAGCTCGTGGCCATTGCCCAAGCCCGGCCGGGCGAAGAGCAGCACGTCGGCGATAGCTCTGAGGTGTTCTCGAGTGGCGTCTGGATCAACCAGCAGCTCCCTCAGGACGCTCACGCCCGTATGGACGGCTGGGTAGACCACTGGCGATCGCTTGGCGAGCCGGGGAGCGGGAACCAGCGCAGCGGGATCACCCTCGCACACAACCCCGACGGGCGCCTGGAAGCCGCGCTTTTGAATACTCACACGGTGTGGCACGCCTGGCAGAAGCGCCCGGACGGCAACTGGTCCTCCTGGGAGTCACTGGGCAGCCCGGTGCAGGGAGCCACGCTCAGCAGTCCCACGCTGGCCACGGGCAAAGACGGGCGCCTGGAGCTGTTCACGACCGCCGCCCACCTCCCCGATATAGCGGTGTGGCACCGCAGGCAAACCGAACCAGGACAGGGCCCCTGGGAGAAATGGCACTCACTTGGCTACCCGGAGACCGCGAGCGGCTCCACCCACGCACCTACGCTGGCGCGAAACAAAGACGGCCGCCTGGAACTGTTCATCGCACCCGGTGGCGAGATCTGGCACACCTGGCAGATCGCCGCAAACAGCAACGACTGGTCGCGGTGGGAATCGCTGGGGACCCCCGGCGCCCACGCCGACGTCGGCTGGCCGGTGGCGGCGCGCGGCCAAGACGGGCGGCTCCAGGTGCTGGTTGCCTGCGGCGCCGAGATTACGTTCCTCAGGCAATCCGAACCTGGGCGCGGCCCCTGGAAGCCGCAGACGCCGCCCCAGGTTCCGCACCTTCCTTCAGGAATGCCCGAGCTGACCGTCGCGGCGCAGGCCGATGGGCGGCTCGTCATGTTCGCCTTCCGCCGCGGGCTGCTCGCCGCGCAGGGGGCGGAGCTGCTGGAGATGCGCAGGCAAACAGTCCATGGGGATTGGGAGCTGCCGGGCGACGTCCCTGAGATTGTGCATCCTCATTTCCTGACGATCGACGATCCGTCACTGGTAGCCGATGGTGACGGCCGGCTCTGGCTATTTTTCCGTATCCCGGGGGATACGCTCATCCTCTACCTGAACCAGACACACCCGAATGCCAGCGAGTGGGGGGAATCGATGTGGAATTTCGGTCCACCGAAATTTTCCTGACCGCAAATGACTAAGAGCTGAAGCGGCTAAATCCGGTCATAGCACCTAGCCGTTTTCTTCTGTCTGCGTGAGAGAAGAGCGCATGGCAGAGGCTCCGCAAGAACTGGCGGCGCGGCATCTACGGGAGCACCGGAAGCGGCAGAACGGTGGTGGGGCTACGTGGACTTGAACCACGGACCTCTTCCTTATCAGGCTTGTTCACGCTTGTCCGCGATCTGCCCGGCCGCAGGTGGAGCGCGGTTCGCATGGTCCGTGAGTGTCCGCCTGAGCCCTTTCGGCCCTCGTCGTTCTGGCACGGATGTGGCACGACCCAGACCGGGCGGCCTCCTGCTCCCAAACCAAGTTCATACGTCGCAAAGACTGTTCCTGGGTGTCCATGGAAGTTCGCCTACGAACGTGGCGATCGTCACTCATTTAGCCACCCAGGGCTCGACCGAGCTGGAGGACCAGATCAGAGCGCTTATCGACTGGTGCTGAAGCAGAAACCGATGGTCCGTCTCAGACTGGAGGCGTCACGCTGTTAGTGGTCAACACTGGCAGCGTGACGCCTCCTCGGCCCTAGAAGACCCAGACCTCCAGGTTGTTCTCCCCGCTCCAGGCCGTGTCACCGGAGAAGACCGGCGCGAACATAACCCTGACCGTGTGGGTGCCGGCAGCGACCGTTATGTTCCGGTTCAGGCCAGCGCCGATCCACTTGAACGTCCTGCTCCCGTCACTGGTGTCTATGGCGTAGTCGGTCCCGTCACCGGGGGCCGCCTCGACACCGTCAACGAGAATCTCGACGTCGCACCACTGTCCCGCTGTCGGGCCTGAACAGCCGGCCTCATCAGTGAAGTGCATGAGCACTCGCGCCCTGTGGCCGACCTTGAAGGTCGCCGACATCCCCGGAATCGCCGTTAGCGTCGTCGAGGTGGACGTTTCGTTCGCTGAGTTGTTGCGTACGAGAATCTGGGTCGGCGTGACAGCGCTGAACCCGGAGATGGAGCCCGGGTGAGGTCGCTGTGTGGCGGGCCCTCCTGACGCCGAGGCGACTGATGCGGTGGTGCCCACCAGCAGGGCCGCGGCGGCAAGTACGCCGACCAACACTCTCTTACGTCCCGGTATCTTCATGGTCACGAGAATCGTCTCCTTCCTGCCTGGCGGGAACGCCACGGCGGTCTATCGTGTCTGAGGACCGGGGCGCGGCCTTTGATACACCTCGGACCCCGCGAGAATCGCGCGCAGGATGATGGGCGGCGCAAGGCGCTGGTCCGGCACAACGCCGGGCCAGTAGCGCTTGGCCGCATACAACATGCAAGTAAGCCCCACCCGGCGGTGTTTCAATGTTGTCTCAGCCCTGCGGGCTAGCCAGTACCGCAGCTAGACGAGGGCACCACATCGCCACCGCCATCTTCGCGACATGCGTCGTTATCTTGCGATGAGAGACCACTTCCACCAAGAGCGGCCGGCAACTGTCAAGCGCTGCCTGACGCGCGAGCCCGGCGCCAATCTGCGGGAACTGATGGAACGCATGGGCCACAGCAGCACCCGCGCCGCGCTAATTTATCTGCACTCCAACACCGGACGGCAGCGCGCGCTCGCAGACACACTGGGCGCGTTCATCAAGGCAGAACGCCCAGCCGATCAGGCTGCATCTGGCACGGATGTGGCACGCCGAGGCCAGGTCGACGCCGAGATGACTGACTCGTGGTCTACTGACCTGGGCTGATGGGTGGTGGGGCTACGTGGACTTGAACCACGGACCTCTTCCTTATCAGGGTGCCGATGCCGACCCTTCGGTAGCGCTACGAGCCTCGTGACCTGCACCAGATGCCCGAGCGGCCCTAACGATTCACCTTGACTTACCCGCATTGCCCTAGGTGCTCTAGGGCCAACGTAGGGCCACCTCTAGGGCCCCCTCTAGGGCCAGGCGCGCCATCCGATCCGTAGCAAGATCCCGGCTTTCCAGAACAGTCCGCGCTTGTCGGATAGGCCTGCTCGTACGGGCTGCTGACGGTTGCCTGATCCAGTTCCATCCAGGGTTGTCCACGTCCGGTTTAGCAATCCGTTAGCAAGATCAGCTCGCGAGTGGCTGGTCTGAGCGCGGCGGGATAAACTGCATTCACCTGGCCCGGGTTTGTCCGGTTACAGCCAGTCGGAAGTTATGCTGACCACCTCCTCGCCCGGCCACAGGTCCATCGGCAGCCCGGCCCGCTGCCGTATGAACATGGATCTTTCGCTTTTGGGGATGAAGCGGGTCGTTAGCTTTATTTCTTGGCGGCTGTATCCGTCAGCTAGCAACCTTACGACCATGTCCGCGCCTTTCCTGTTTGGGGAAAGGTATAGCCCCTGCAAGTTAAGCTCGGGGAGCTGGCGGGTTGAGTCGCCGTGGATGGCGTAATTCGGCCCACCATCCCACTGTACGCGCAGGACGTCTTTTGTACGGAAATCGCGTGCCGTGGCTATCCAGCCGTTGGACGCCGCATACATGTCTTGCCGTATCACCGCGCCCTGGAATTCTATGGCAACTGCCGGGGTGCGAGCCGCGTATTTGGTGGTGTTCCAGACGGTTATCCTGGCGATATTGTCATCCCCTGAAGCAGCAGTGAGCCCAGCGCTCGCAGACTCCGGATCTCCGGTTAGGATGAGGATCTCGCCTGGGAACGTCTGGGGAGTGTTGAAAATCAGCCTTAGATTGGGAAGGCCAGTAGCGGCCGAGTATGCGGCAAGCGCGATTATCCCAGCGACGAGCGCGAGTAGGAGTGTCCCGAGGGCCAGCAGGTTGGCGATGACGGCTAGCCGGTCACTGCTCGGCGACGACAGCCACAGGAGGGCGGCTATTCCGATTACCAGCGCGATCAGGATGAGCACGCCAGCGTATACGGCGAGCATCGGCCGCTGGCGGAGCTGAGTCCGGGACAGCCATTCGTTCATGGGCTGATGCTAACTCCAGCCTTCTGAGCCGTAGGTACCCATTAGGCATCCTGAGTCGTTCAGACCAGTCCCCTCGTCCAGCCTTGCCTTGTGCGTTGCCCGCCGCGGTCCGCATCCCGAGCGATGCTATCCGCCCGCATGGCTCCCAAGTTGGCTCCAGGCTTGCCCGAGCGACCGCTTCCTTATCAGTTCTGGCCAGGGCGCTGATCGGTGGGCCGGGGCTGTGCGATCCTGGATGCCGTGATGTGCAGCGGTAGCCCGATGTGTGGCGGCGTTGCTGTCACTTCTGCTGTCAGAGACCACAGATCTGTAGGCATGGGCGGACCTTCCGGAACCGTCCAGTAGTGGCTGTCTTCTGGGCGGATGTCCATGCTTGTTGTGTCGGTAGCTGACCACGGTTTTGGCAGCAGTCGGACCCACATGCTTGCAGAGGCCGCGACGATGGCGGGTCCAAGCTGGCGCCTTCCAGCCGCGGTTCATGTTCACGAAGAGCGGTACTTTAGCTCGCATGAAGATCGCTACGGATGGTCAACATCGCGCGCTGGCCTTCATCGCGGCGTGCAACGGGTCCGGGTACAGCCCGGCCAGGGATGAGGTAGACGCGTGGCTAAGGGAACCGGTATCCACAGGTGCCCTGGCGGCAGCGGTCATGCGGTTCTCGGTGGTGCTGGAGGGTGCCTTTGGGCGCAGCGACACTCTAGATCATTTGCTCAAGCTGGGCTGGATCACGGAGAGTCCAAGCCTCGGGCTCACTGAGTTGGGCCGTGCTCTGCTGGGCGCCCGGAGCGGGCCGAGCCAGGCGAGGGTGAGGCCGGTATCGTTGTTCTCGATAGGGAGGATCCCTTTGCCTACGCCCGCCTAATGGGACATCTGACGAAGGCCAAGCAAGGGCTGTTGGTCGATCCCTATTTTAGGATAGATCAGCTGATGACCATTCTGAATGGCACCACCCTAGCGAGAGTTTTGATTTCTAAGCAGCATGCAAGGAGCAAGGAGGATCGCGCTGCACTGGCAGTAGCGCTAGACAGTCCATCGCTCCCCAGACATATCGATATTCGTGCAACGAGTGATCCGTCCTTGCACGACCGGCTCATTGTTGGTGAAGACGGTGAGGTCTGGACTCTGGGCGCTTCGCTGAACAGTGTGGCAACCACTAGTACCGTCATCGTTCCAGTTCCGCAGGCTGGTGCGGACGCACTGCGTCAACAAGCCGAAACGCTTTGGCATGGTGCCGAGGAAGTGCGTATGCTGTCACCGGAATCTGACGGGTCATCCACTTCGCCGAAGATTTAGTATCGCCTCCTCTTTGCTGCCTACTCCTCCGCAGGCGTTAAGTGCCATCCAGTGCGGCTAGGCCCACGCTCGATCGTTACTGACCCGTTCCTTATCAGGGATCATCGGCCCAGTCCGCCACCTGCTCGATCGCAGGTCCGGTCCCGATCTATGTACCCGTCACTGACCGTGAGGCTCCGTGAGGGGCCGCCTCATCGGGCACATGGCGGGCACGACCGTCTGACCTCGACCCCTTGGCTGCAAGCCGTATCGATCAAGCCGACACGGCCCCCCGGGCTGCCGGATGCAGCCCAGGGAGCGCGTATCGACCAGCGGTTACTTCGCGGGCCGGAACGAGACCTGGATGTTGTCGGACACGCCCGGTGCCGGGTGCGCCGAGTAGTGCCCGGCCGTGGCCGGGATGCCCGAATCACCCAGGAAGTCCGGGTCGTCGGGCACGCCGTTGACCACGTTGTGATCGACGTAGAACACCAGCCCGCTGGTCGGATCCCCCGGCTGGGCCGGGCCGAGGTGCGCGGCGGTGATGTCTACATCCGCGTGAAAGGCGCCGCCACCGCCGCCGCCGCGGAAGTGGCCGCAGCCGGTGAGCTGCGCGTCACCGGTGATCGACCCGTCGGCGAAGCGGTCGAACTCGACCCAGCCCCAAAAACCGCCCAGACCGTCCGCGCCGCAGAAAGACAGGTTGTTGCAGTTGCCCGACATCCCTATCTGCCATGTGTCATGGCCCGCGCCGCCGCCGTAGGCGAAAGCGGGCGAGGAGACCCCCACCGCCAGCACCGCCGCCGTGGCTGACGTCGCGGCCAGCAGGATCGAACGCCGCAGCGCGCCTGTCAGCTGTCGTTTCATGCTTCCCTCCCTGTTCGCTGAACCCGCCCGCGTTGACCCCCATGGCGGCCAGTTCTGGCATCGCAGGGGGCGACATCCAGCGCCCGGTTCATCCCCGCTTCCCCTGCGAGCCCGCCTCAACGCGGGCCAGACAGGGCAATGCTCCTCTTCGGTATCCCGGCAGTCAAGAACGGGCAAGGAGACTGAGACTGGCACCCATCATTCCGGGCAGCTAGAGGTCGGGAACCCGTCCTCCTCACCGCCCAGAACGTCAGCCATTTGCTGAGGACCTTTAAACTCTGACCTCTTCTTTATCAGTTCTGGCCGTGGCGCTGGTGGGTGGGCTAGGACTTCGCGATGCTGGGTGTGGTCGTGGGCTGCATCGGCTGGGTGGGTGGCGGCGTTGCTGTCACGATTGTTGTCAGCGCAGTTCCCCGTCGCGCCTGGGCTCGACTTGGGCATGCTTGTCCACGAGTGGGGTAGGCAGGCCGTCTCGACCGAGGGAGCCCGGCCTCTTCGTTCCGAAGCCGAGTACCGACGCGGACTGCCAGGGCTATGGCATGCTGACCTGGGAAGCACCGGCGCGCCTCTTCACAGCTTCCCGGCGCAGCAGTGAAATGACATCACCTGCACCCAAGACATGAATGTTTACCCTTGTGCCAAATGTTACGAATGAATAGCGTCGTGGCGCCTGTTAGTGGGGGCTAGGCACAGGGCCGGAGCCGACATGGTGTGTAACAACATCAGCAACCTGATCGCTTCTGGATGGTAGTCAAGTCGGTCGACCAAGGAGGATTGATGGTGATTCTCAAACGTACCGGGAGCGCCCTGGTCCTGGGTGCCGTGACAGTGGCGGTGATCGGCCTCACAGCCGGGCCTGCAGCCGCGGCGACTACGTGGACTGTCAGGCCAGGCGGGCCGATCATGGCAAAGTCTGGGACGACCACCCTGACGGACACCAAGACCGGAGCAACGCTGTCGTGCGCATCCTCAGCCGCGACCGGCTCGCTGAAGAAGGGCAGCGGGCTGTCGGGCGCCGGGATCGGCAAGGTCACCTCGCTGACCTTCACGAACTGCGCCGCTGGTGGCGTCATGTTCAAAGTGACGGCCAGTCACTTCCCATGGCACCTGAACGCGGTATCCTTCAACGCCACCACCGGTGTCACCACCGGGACCATCACCGGCATCCACGCCATGGTGAGCAGCACCGTCCGCTGTTCGGCGGTCATCGACGGTACCTCAGCCACCGCGAATAACGGCAAGGTGAAGGTCACCTACACCAACAGCACCGGCAAGCTCACGGTGCTCACCACCGGCGGCAACCTGCACCTGTACAAGGTGACTAGCGGCTGCGGCGGCGTGATCCACAGCCGCGACCCTGCGACATTCAGCGCCTCCTATGCGGTGAGCCCCAAGCAGACCATCACTAGCCCGTAACCGGGCCACCAGCGATGACCACCGGGCCACCGGATCGTTCACCCCCGGGCTATCCGGTGGCCCGGTTCACATTCCGCTCCCCGCCGCACCAGGCCGCAAGCCCGGCGCCGAAGTCCCTCCACGAAGGCCCTCATCTCCTGAAATAAATCAAGATTCCATTCCGCGCGATCTTCCTGAGCAGCATGGTAACTTCGTTACAGGAATCGGCGGCCATTTTCCAGCTACGGCGGCCCGTATTGCTGCTCTTCTCCCGTTTCCTCGCAGGCGCCGGAATCCTTGTGAGCGGGCGCCGGGTCAAAGGTCGCGCAGCCGATCGCGGAGCGACGCCCGCAGGGCGCCTTTGACGCGGTGGCTGCGAGCTGGACAATGGAAGGCGAGGAAGACGGCTGTGCGCCGTACCTGTAGGCGTGCCTTATGAGTCGGTTTGATCTGTGTCCCGTGCGGGGTGCGCGGCCCGGCGCGCGTCGGCCGGGCCTTCCCCAAGGCAGAGGCCGACGCTGGTGCCGGGCCAGCGGCGCGCGCAGCGCGCCGCCTTGATCCGCGGAAGGATGATGCCAGCGATCAGGGCAGCAAACCCGAGCGGGAGCAAGGCCAGACTGATCGGTACTCCGGACAGCCCGCTGGCACCGAAGCCGATCATGGTGAGTCCGACGACCACCAAGCCCATAGCGCCATAACGCCAAAGGAACACGTACTGCCACCGTGACTGTACGGACCTGGACTCGGTCGGCCCTTGCATGCAAAGCAGGATACGTCGGGCCGACCATGATCCGCGCCGACACGACGTCGCTCAGACGAGGCCGCCGACGAAGCGGCCCTACCCAGCTATTGCGAAGGAGATCCCCGGGGATCGGCCCCCCGGGGATCTCACGTGAGCGCACCGGCGGCGAACCAGACACGCCCTTAGGCCCTAGTGGTTGTAGGGCCACTTCTAGGGCCAGATGGTGGCCCTAGAACACACAAGCCGGGAAAGGAGTCCCTGACCTGTGCCAATGTTGGTGGGGCTACGTGGACTTGAACCACGGACCTCTTCCTTATCAGGGAAGCGCTCTAACCGGCTGAGCTATAGCCCCTCGGGTGGCGATGCCCGCGGGCCACGATCGGGCCCGGCTGGAGCAC
>Ga0126378_10002972_pt1 | contig 12695 bp, 12 predicted proteins | sample PanSoiMetPlot_23_FD_92587 | JGI IMG/M metagenome (GOLD analysis project Ga0126378, IMG submission 92587) | Tropical forest soil microbial communities from Panama - MetaG Plot_23 | ecosystem: Environmental > Terrestrial > Soil > Tropical forest > Bulk soil | place: Panama | collected 2016-02-17
CCTTTCGGCTCCGGGGCCCCTGCCTTGTCATACCTAACCTACCCAAACCGAGGCCGGCCCTTCCAACTGGTGCCTCAGCCGACCGTTCCATACCTTGGCGAACCAAGGCCAATGCTGCCTTGCCAAACGGAGCCCGAACGGACCATACAATTGCGTGGCCCACCGAACCCAGCCGCATCTTACCTGACTCGACCACGGCCTCCACACCATAAATTGCCGGGGCGAACCGAACGAAACCCAGCCGCGTCATAGCTAGGACGGCCTTAGACGACGGGACCGCACCATACCATAGCTCCCCGGAACGTAAAAGGCCTTGCCACGACTAACCATACCTATGCGTACCTGACATCACCCTTCCCGTAGCTCAGCATACCAGTCGGCACCTAGGCATACCTTTCCAAACCTAGACTAGCCGCACCTGAGCATGGTGCACAGGAGAGACTTGAACCCTCGAACGCTGTGGCTTTATACCTGAGAGCCAGGGAGTGTTTCTGGCCGCCCACGAACGCTTCCTGCCTGTGCGTGTCCTCACCTCACCAACCCAAATCACATCCGTCGGCACCATACCTTACGGAATCATACCAACGCAAACCGGATCTCACCCGTGCTTACGTTGCCCAACCGGAACGGACGGGACCACACCTTACATCAGCCCAGCCAACTGGACCTTACCGGACGGGAACTCAACACACTTGACCCGACCAGACCGCAGCACAGAGTACCGCACCCTACGGGACCATAACATGCCAAACCCGATCTGATCATTGACGAAACTCCGGCTCCATACCTCACCATACCTAACCTTTGCGTGCCGGAGGCCAACATACCGGTGCATACGGGACCAAGCGTCATCACAACGCAGCATAACTGACGCCTACCGCACGGCTCCGCACCGCACCTAACCTCACCGCTCCACAACTTGCCGTTCCGTACCGATGCGTACCCCCAGCAATGCTCGCCTTGCCGCTCCTGACCTTGCCACTCCGGAACCACACGGGACCTTTGCTGACCATGTCACGTCAAGCAGAACCGTACCCGAGCATACCCGACAAAGCCCCGGCTCACGGTACACCTGCGTACCAATGCTAACCGCTCGGCGCCGGACCTAACCCAAGACCTCCTTACTCGACCTAGCATTGCCTAGTCACACCACGCGGAACCTTTGCTAGCCCGTCCAAGACGAACCAAGCCCTTACCTCACCTGGCACAACCGTACCGTATCCTACCTAGGCTAGCCTTTCCTAAACTAACCCTGTAGCGCCGGTGTAATCCCCGAATACGGCTTTGCATTCAGGGCAGAAGAGAATCTCGATCGTGATCGTTTGTGCGTGTTGTGCCTCCATGTGCTTCCACAGGTGATCAGGCATATGTCGTTCCAAGTACAGTAGTCCGTCAATGTCGGTGTCGTCACGCTTCGCATCATAAGTGCGGGTCATGACAGCTACTGCATCTGCATGTTCACAGTCGTTAGTGGCCATTGCCACCTCCACACCAAAGCCTTGCGGACCCGACAACAGTCACACCTTGCCCCTCCGCGGCTAAGCGTTTCCTGCCATACGGGAGCGTACCACACCGTACGGGACCCTGCCAGACGCGACCCAAGCACGCCCAACTGGACCTGGTGGCAGTGCGAGGAGTCGAACCTCGCTGCCGTGCGGTTAGGAGTAGGAAAAACCCGCACTGCACACCAAGACTGCCAGAACCCTTACCGGACATGAGCTCATCCGACCTGAACAGACAAGACCGCAACGTACGGCACCACTGCCAACAACACCGCGACTCACTGCACCTACTGCTTGCCACACAAGACCCAGTCCAACCGCTCCCTAACGGAGCATACTCCTCCATAACTAACCATACCAAGGCGAACCTGTCCCGACGGAACAATAGCTTGCAGCACCCCAGCAGTCCTATCCGTGCCTCGGCGTTGCTTGCCCCAGGCCACCCCTGCGTTCCCCAGCGTACTGTATCACAGCACACTCCAGACCTCATGGGTGCGAAGTTCAGGGATCGAACCTGAATATGCGTCCGACTCGCAGCGCTGGTGGCAAGAACAACACCGCGGTCTTGGTACCTAGACAGTCGTCGCACTCGAGCCATCCTTCGCAGGCCCTTACCATAACCTAGCCCAGCTATCCGAACACGACCGCGTCCCACGCAACCTGTGCTAGCCGGACCATACCTCAGTGAGCCGAAGCACACCGTGTCGAACCCGAGCGGAATCCACACTGTGCCTGTGCCGACCATGCCAGAGGTGACCGTAGCTTTGCCCACGTAACCCCTGCGTAACTCAGCTCGGCCCATCAAGTCCTCTATAGTCTCCTCTCCTTCCCTCCCCTCCGTACCATACCCAAACCAGCCTTCGCGTAGATGGCCAAAAACGTGCCCTAACGGACCGAACCCTACCTTACATTGCCGAAGCATGTCGATCCAGACCGAACTCCATCTTGGCACACCCATCCTTGGCGAACACAACCGTACCAAGCCGGAGAGAACCAAATCCTAGCCCTCCACGGCCTGGTTCGTTGGTGTTGCTCGCTCTTTAGGCCTGCTGAGCTTCCTGACGGACGACGACGTATCGACCGTACGTTGGACGGAAATCAGCGAGACCTACGAGGCGACCCGAGATGTCGAGCAGCTCCCGAAGGCGATTCTTGTCGATGTACTCGGGGGCGAGAACGGTGATGGCGAAGCGACACCGCCAGCCGCTGCGGAATGCAGGTCGCTGACGCGTGATACCAGCGCGTTGTACGGTGACGCGGCGCTTGTCAATGTAATCCCAATCCTTCGTTGCGCGGTACCCGCCTTCGGCGTCATTCCCCACGAGGATCGGTGCGAGCTCGTTGCCATCATCGCCGTTACTGACGATCAGTGCCGCTTTTGCCAAGTCCATCATCGACTTCCTCGGCGACCGCGGATCTTGCATCCACCGCGCGCTGTTCACCAGGCTCATACGCATGTACTCGCCGGGGATGCACAGCTGGCCGTTCTGGTTGCGGTAGACGTAAGTGTCGACGTTGTCAGTCTTCTTCTCGGTGGAACCCTTGGCGGCAGCACCCTTGGCGGCAACTGCTTCGTTGTTCCAGGCGTGAAAAAGCATTGCCGACACACCTTCGATCTCGACGATCATCGTGTACGGCCGTTGCGTACTTACAGCGGACTCGCCACCGTTGCTCGTCGGATCGTACGTCTCAAGACCTTCGTCGTGATCCCGATCAGCGATCACGCTCCCGCGTCCGGAACCTGGAGGTCGACCACGACGGCGCCCCTCTGCGGCTTCAACCTCGTCCAGGGTCACTGCCCCGTTACTGTCGCCATTCCGACGAGCAGTTCTGTCATAAACGCCTCTCGGCATTCCGACTCCTTAGACGAAACAGCAGGATTTGCCGTGCCATACCTGCCTCTGCCGGCCCCATGTGCGAGCCGGCGTCTGCTTGTGTGCGGCATTTCTGTTTCATCTAATCAATTTTATAACACCGACCCCGGTTGAAAACAAGGGCAAAAGCTCGGTCAATTTGATTTTTAGTCCTCGACCAAATTTTAGATCCTACCAGTGACTCACCGGCGAGAAGAACTCAACCAGTGCAACTACGATGATGACGCTGACGACGAGCCATGCGAACTTCTCGTACATGTTCATAGCCGACGCGAGCCCGGAGCCGATCGATGCGCTACTACGTACCGTTCGTCGTTATTTGACCGACTAGATGTCTGAACCACTCTCCTATCGTCCCTCCGAATGTTGTTGCGCCTACCAGTACTAGTATGGCGATAACGGCCACCAAGATGCCGTATTCGACCATATTCTGTGCGGGGTATTTGCCCATTGGTCATGGAGAGTGCAGCCTCCTTCCAACTCCCTCGGTCCTCCTCTTGCCTATGGCGGAGCCGAACAGCCAGCCAGCTGATTGTTCAGGTACGGGTATGTTTACACGGTCTTGGCTTCTGCCGCACGGCCGTCCCTTTTAGGCCCGTAAAACACGATCCAACAGTTTTCACGGCCACAATCGGAGCGGGTTGATTGTTCCGGAAAATCCTGCGGTTCGTCGACAACTAAGGACCCACCGTGAGGGCACCAAACTGTCCACCACGGCAGATCCGGACGTTCCTGCGTGTTTCGGTGTTCGTAGTCGCGGATCTCTTGAACTTCTTTCAGGACCTTGAATCGAGACTTGTCCCCCGAGATAAGCAGGACGTAGATATGCTCCCCATCCGTGTTGGAGCGGATGGGGGTATCAGCAACGAGTTCTTCGGGGTCCGGTTCTTCGTACCGGCTCCCCATTTCACGGCTATCAGTCTGGGACACTATCAGGGTATCTCACAAACACCCGCCACGCAAGCCAACTCTTGTGCAGCAGTCGTTTGGTCATCGATCTCGTATTGGTACACCTTGGCGAAGTCGATCGTGGGGAATGCGGCTGACGCCTTCTGGTACTCCGGCTCAGAAATCTCAATGTATGGCAATTGTGCATAGGCAGCGTCATCCGCTGGAAGGAATGTCATTCCGGCAATGATCTCGCGGTTCTCCCAAACCCACTTCGTGATGTCCAACAGTTCGTGGGGCTCGTACGTCACGGTCACACTGGGGTTGTGCTCGGTCCAGTTCAGTTTGACCGTTTTCCAGTACTCACACTGTTCCACAGCGCTGAGGTCCTTCCGGACTGTGGCGTCTGCGGGGACGGCCACCGGAAAGTGGATAACCCAAGTGACCGCATTATCAACAGTCTGACCGTTCTCGGGATCCATTGGTGCACCAGCATCACGGAGAACCTTGTAGAGCGGGCTTGTTGATGACACACGCACATTACGTGTGTAATAACGTGACCAGCGAGGATGGAGTCCGGATGAGCACTGGAGAAGCTGCGCGCTGTTACCACTGGGTTTGACACAAGTTACACTGGAGGATTGGTTGATTCCGAGGTCTGCTGCAAGGGCGCGGTTGGTTTCAACCACCGTTTCTCTAAGCTGTCGTAAGACCTCGGGCTGTTGAACGGTAGGGCAGTCAAGTTGTCCGGTGATATCGACGCCGAGCAGTCGCTCCTCTCTTCCATTCTCGGCCCAAGCGCGTCGAAGGTTCGGAAAGTGGGTCGCGAGGGACTGGATAGTTCCAATGATCGTCGCAACCTCCACCTTGTCCCGAAGTTCCTCCAGCGTGTCCCCATCGCGGGCTACACTGATGGACAGGTTGCAGAACTCGTACGGTCGTAAGGTAATTTCGCCGCACGGGTTCGTTCCGTATTCTGGGATGCCGCCGTAACGCTGGTCCAAGGACTTACGTCGCTCTGGACGCATTCGAATAGCAGCCTCTCGGCTGAAGATCCCGGGTTCACCACGCTGACTCTTGTCCATTTCCAGCATTTGACGGATGAGTTCTGGCTGGCTGAGTCCGCCGTCGGGCCACACCGCGCTGTTGTTTGCATTCCACCTCTGGTTGTTGTCCCGATCGAAGTCCCCTGACTTCGCGCGTAGCATGTCCTCGTCATCGTAGTCGAACAGGCTGATCATCGCGGTCCGCCGGACACCTCCAGCCACTGCCGCAGAGCCGACCATGCACATGATGTCGTGTGCGTCGATTGGACGAAGACGGCGACCGGCTCGTCCACGAATCCTACTGCGGGTGAAGTCGAGAAGTTGCCGCAGCGGTTCAGGGCCTGAGCTACGGCCCCCTTTGGTACGCAGTACGCTGCCAGCAGGCCTAAGTCCTGACAGGTCGAAGCGTATATCACCACCGACGAACCAGGCATTGAGGCCTGCACGGAGAGCCGCACCCCACCCCTCGGCAGTGTCATCAACAACGTGGACAGGAAGGGACAACATCTGTCCCTTCTCCGGCTCGAATTTGTACGGTCGTGCCACCCGTGGAAGATTGTCGACGTATTTGGCCTCCACGCTGAATCCAACGCCGCAGCCGGCCATACTGATCAGCAGTGCTTCGACCCAGGCCTCCGGATCGCTCACAGGCAGGTAACTGCAGTTGTAGATGGTTACGTTGTCACGCCTTGCTGCATCACCGGCCATGGCGAGCAACCGCATCGAGGGCAAGGCCCGCATACTAAGTATGCTTTGCCGAAGTCGTCCGTATAGGTCCGAACCGAGGTCTCGTCCTGTGTTGTCGGCAACAAGTTCATGCAGGAAGGACACCGCGCGATCAACTGTTTCAATCCAGGACTCACGGTGTCCAAGGGTATAGTTGAAGCGGGAGTACTTGTCAAGGAACTGGAACTGCTGGATTGGGCTTGGGAAGTACTCTGCACTTGCTCGAAAGCGGTCTCTAACGTCGTCAGGGATGGGGCGTTCTCGCCTTCGACGTTCGTGCTCGGCTCGGTAGAGGATGTAGTGTTTTGCGTCATCGTATCGACCCTCAGACTGGAGAACGAACTCAACAATGTCTTGGATGGACTCGACCGTAGGGAGGGATCCGTTGGTTCCGGTGGATTCGGATTGGGCGGTGTAGGCCCCGGTGGAATTGTCAGTGCTGCTTCTGCTGCCGTTGCTGCCATACCGTGCGGAGATGACGGCGACGACGCGTCCAGTGAGATCACTTGCATGTCGACGGAGTAGGGTTGCGGTACGGGATGTGGCTGACCTTTCGAGTCGTAGATCGTCACCGGTTCCAGTAGTGCCATTGGCGTACTCTCGGAGTAGGAGGGCTGCTGGGTCGTCATACTCAGTGACTCCGTCAATCTCCGCATCCAGAGTACTGGCACGGGCTAAACACCGGAAGATGGCCCTCTCGATCTTTTGAGGGTCGAAAGGCACCACCGCGCCGTCTCTTTTGACTATGCTTGTAGGCGCCGCAACGCCTATTTCGGGAGCGACAACCATTGCCAGCCCGTCCTTTAGGTTTGGATACGACCGTTGGGTGTTATGTGCGGTGCTGTTCGCTTGATCATCGGTGCCCCGTCAACTTCGATGCGACGGAGTCCTGCACTGTGTTCGATATCGTATACGTGACTCGTAAAGTACCTGCCCACAGCGTTTGGGTTGTGGAGGGTCTTGAGGTGCATGAATCTGCCGTTCAGGTCGCCCTTTACCCAATCGACAATATCCGTTGCCGTGGCGTACTCCCTCTGGTAGTCGTCGAACCATTCGTCGGCAAAGGCCTTTAGTGCCTCCATCGACGGATCTTGGGTAGCTATGGTCGTTTGGACCATGTCCTGAATCTTCGGCACGACGCTTTGGGCGACCTCCGGATACCCTAAAGCGGAGATCATCAATCTCATAGACTGTTCGAAGTGCGTGAGTCGGTGGCCGCTAAGGTAGTTCGGCTGCCATTGCGTTCGAGTAAGTTGGAAGAACCGCTTCACGACCGTAAGATGTTCGGCTACCCATTCTGGACGGTGCTCCAACCTACGTAGGTACCAGCCGCTGTCACGTTTACCGGCGGGAATTGCGTTCAGATGGAAGATAATCGCCCGCTGGAGAATGTCGGGCTTCCAGAAGGGATTGCGGATGGCTGTGGCGGCAAATGTGCAGTCGATCGGAATCTTTTCCGTCCCCGCTGTGGTGAAAAGCTTCCGAGTCTTGGAATGTGGGTCGGGATCAGTTATGAGCCTTGCAGCTTCGTCACTGAACTCTTCACGGATGTTGCGGTTGATATCACCTAAGTTGTCGCAAACCCATATACCTGGCGCTTCTTTGGCCTGGGCATGGAAGCTCCGCATGTCCTGAGGGACGTTATCCAGGCTCGCGTTGCCTGTCAAGATGCCTCTGCGCAGGTTGTACAGAAACGTCTTGCCGGAGTTAGGCTCTGCAATGGCCAATTCGAACGGCAGGAGCAGACCGCGCCAACGTTTCAGCCACGGGTTGAGATGGAACAGTGCAGCCAAGAAAAGTCTTGACTCGTTACCGTCCATACCCGGTAGGGACACTACGTCGAAGTCCTGTAAAGCATCGAGCCACAAGTTGCGCGGCCTTGGATAATTGGCAACAGCCTCTTCGATTTTGTCCTCGTCCAGTGGGTCCGTCCTATCGGACATAAAAAGAACTCCGTCTGTACCGTTCGGGACAAAGGTGACGGAGTCAGCTGTCACGCGCGCAAAGGAGCTGTCACCCAACTGGTAGTAGAGCGTGTCCCTGTTATTCACGTTCGTGGCGTAAACGATGCGGCGAGGGCTTATTACTTCGGGAGGACCTATGTGGGCATAGTCGTCTGCTAGGAAACCTAACGCTGCAGTGTCAGGGGACTGGACACCGAACTCTTTGATGACGATGTCCCCAAAACCGTTGTTGCGGAACTGGTGAACGTCGCTCGGTTCCAGAGTGAAGTCATGGAGTTTTCTGGTCCGGTTGTCGAAGTAGTAGTGATGCCGGTCTTTGTCCGCATATCTGACGCCGGAGTGATCCATACCGGCAACGACGGCACGACTTACACGTTTGTTCGTCTGACGCTTACTTCCAGCGTTTAGTGCTTTCTGGATGTACTTGTGGATGTCAGGATGGAATGGAAATTCCGCGTCGGGCAACAGACGCCGAAAGGCAGCAATGCCTTCGCTGATCAGGAAGTCATCCAGGCCTACTTTTTCTGTCGACCGCCTCGGTAGGAAGACCTGACAAGGGTCGGCTCCGGCTTCGTACAGGAACATGGCAAACTCGAAGGCTTCTGACTGGACGTTCTCGTTGAAGACCGAGTCTGAATCGAAGACTATGTAGACACGTCGTTTCGACCAGACGATGTTCTTGAATTCGGGACAGACTCCGTCCTTGATCTGCTCTTCAACGTCTTGTGGGATGATAGCGCGTTTCTGGTCCTTGGATCGTTTGATATCTTCCCACGGCACACTGAACGTGTGGTTGTGCCAGTTTGCAACGCCACCTAGTCCGATGATTAGGAGACCTTCCTGAGCGCCTTTCAGTGCCTTCTTTTCGCCTTCCGTGAAGAAGATGGGCTCCAGTTGGCCAGTAACCGGGTCTTTACGGTTCCACCGGTTGGGAACTATCATAGGCGGAGGTGGGAAGTACAGGTGTGTACCCGATTCGCTCGGTTGACTGTACCTCTGAACATCTCCATTGCGATGTGTGACTGGCGGAAGCAGCCGAATTCGATAGAAGTCGGTCTGCTGACCATTGTGGTCAAAGTACGGGAGAGTGTACGAATGGATGGCGGATCTGACTTGTGGAGGAAAAGACTGCAGGGCTTGAAGTGGGAATTGGGCTATGCGCGCGGCCTTGATGTGCTCCGGCTTTATCCCGCTTTCAAGGACGTGTACATACCATGGTTCAGGTTCGGGGGTCGATTGATCGGTCGGGCGTTGTCCTCCGATGACTTGCATGTCCCTCGGCTTCGTGTTGGGCTACGCACTGGTGGTTGATAACAGTTCCCGCCTCATACTTTCTGCGGCAGGATCCCGGTACTTGCGGGGCCGGGTCAGGTTACAGAGCCGATGAGTGACAGCGACGTTGTCCGCGGAGTCGGAACCACCTTTAGCGATCGGCATGACATGGTCAATATGCAGGTCTTCCGGTTGCACAAGGGTCTTACACCAGAAGCACATAGAGTGGTCACGCTCAATGATCTGGGATCGTGTCCAACGTGGTGATGTGGGTTCCGTCTGTTTTAGCATCCTGGCCTTACGTCGCAGTTGAGCAGCTCTGCTAACCTCTTTCCCCCTTTCACTCCTAAAGTAGGCTCTCCGTTCGTCTCTGTGTTCGTCGTAGTACCGTTTGGAGCCCGCTTTGCGCTTCTCCGCCTGTGCCTCGTAGCGGGCTGCTTTCAGTGCAGCGACTTTCTTGTTCAGGTACCGAGCACGATGGTACTTTGCTCGGTCGGCCTTGTGTTTGTCGTAGTAAGCCTTAGCCCGTTTAGCGTCGCACGGTGGGCAATAACTGTTCTTGCCTTTCGGGGCCGCACCGCACTCCACACAGAGGCTGGGATCGATCGGGTTTCCGTTTGCATCCATTCCTGCTCGACGACGACGTCGTTTTATCGAGCTGTCTTGGTCCATATTAGGCGCAGCAGTGGACATTCCCGTCGTCTTCCCTCTCCTATTAGGCGGCTGTCGTGGACTCGATCTCGTCGGCTTCTGTCGCCACTACTGCTTCGTCTTGCAGCCGGTAGCTGAACACTAATCTGCTCCCGGTGAGATCGCTTTCACGAATTACACTCCCATCCTGAACCATCTCTTCCAGGGTATGTTTCCACTGCCGCTGGTATGGACGCACGATCGGCGTCAGCATCGAGATGTTCATTCGGGGGTAGCGCCGCAGAGCCCTGGTTATGAGTTCTCGGACCTTTTCAGGACTCGCGTTGCCGGGCTGTTGTGCCACTACGAATACTCCCATTCTCTAAGGGTTGTTTCTATTATATATCATGGTCATAGTGACTACGCAAGCGCAAAGAGAAATTTCATCCCATACTGCCGAGGTCTTCGTTCAGTTTTTCGGCATCGTACAGATCGAAGACGTTGGTTGGGAGTTGTGTTTCCCAGTCGGCACCTTCTTCCTCAGTTGAGTCGCCCAGCATATGACGGAGCGTCAGGAGTTCCTTTTCGGACTGTGTCGGCTGGTAGTCTTCTGGGAGTGGCCTTCCCATATCGATCTCCAGAAGGGATCGGCCGCTTCCGTCTTCCAACTGCTCACGCGCTGTGCGGGATTCTGCACGTACCTGGTCGAATTTGGCCTTGAACTTCCGGTACAACATGTGTACTGCGGCTCTGTACAGTCGTACGAACTCCTTCTCCTCGTCGTCTAACTCTGGCTGAGGAAGGTCCCAGAATTCTCCAAAGCCACGTCTCGTCGACGGCATGGGCTTGCCTGCTTTCGCGAGTCCGTCGTAGACGATCCTCAGAACTTCCGGGTTCGGACTCTTCGAAACCCACCTGGGAGATATCGCATCCAGTGTGTGATTGGCGCCGCAGATGCCGCTGACTGGAAAGTGACCTGGTTTAGCCCACTTGCAGCATTTTCTGCATGCCAGTCTTCGACCGTTCTGCGGGAACCTGTGTCGATAAAGCCATTGGTACTCTTGGATGCCGTGGCCTGGTTGGCGGTCGTTCTCACGTCGTTTCAATTCGTCGATGTCCACGTAGACCAATGTCAAGGTTCGCGGGTCGTCTGCGCCGCAGCATACGCACTTGTTGCCGTACGCTTCCAGTACCATGCCCCGCAAACCACTACGTGCTTCTCGGACCTCTTGTTCCTCGCTGCTCTCGGCTTGCATGTATCTATTATATCATACTCTCCATGGACGAAACAAGTGCAGAGGGAAATGCCTCTGAAACTTGAGAGAGCAATCGGTGGATGCCTTCCCATGCCGTTTCGTATTCGTATACATGTTCATGTTGGTTTATTATAATTCTTACCTTATCCTATAGGAAAAAGGATAAAAAATTAGTGTAGTTATACATATACGTGTATGTATACCAGGAGTAGGTATATGTATAGGTATAACCAAAGGGAGTTTAGAGGTAAAAATGATATAAGGTAGGTTAGCAACGAGCTTCAACGTATATGTATACGTATAGGTAGTGGTAGGATGAAGGATAAAAATAGACCCCGAGGTGACGGATCCTCAGGGTCTATTTTATCGGTAGTGAGGAGACGACTCCCGATCCGCCTCTCCCACTACCTTCCGAGGGACAACTCGGTCCTCTGGTGACTGTTGTTAGACGCCAGTATCGGTGGACTCCACCTCGGCGCCGGTTTCCGCCGTTGTCGGGGCCGTTGGGGTGCCCTCGTTCGTACCGACAGGACCCGGTTCGCTTCCGGCCTGCGTTGCTGTTTGGCCAGCCGGCGGCTCCTTGATGGTAGTGCCCAGTGGAGTGTTGCGAGCCTTCTCGCGGGCCGCTTCGATCTCGTCGGCGTTGCCGCCTGCTTGCTTCACGTCGCGTGCAGCGCGCATCTCCTTACCGTGCAGGCTCTGATACACCTGCTGGTAGCGCATGGGCTTGCCGCGCGTGATGGACAGCTGCTTTGCGGCGTTGGCGATGGTGTAGTTGTGATCCTGCACCAGACGACGCGCCTTCTCCGAGTCGCTCAGGTCCTTATTCGCGAGGAGGGCCTCGATTTCGGAACCTGGGACGACCTCGGGGAGCGGTTGGGCGGGAGGTCGGCCTGCTGCACCTGCCGCAGGGGCGGCATTAGAAGGTGCGGCCTGACTCTCTGTCCCATTCGCCGTTGGCGCCGCTGTTGGCTGCTCGGGAGCCTGCTGACCCGCTGTCTCACTCTGCATTTCTTCCAACGCCTCTGTGCCTTGTGGCATTGTCACGGTATTAGAACCCCTCTCTTGCCCACTGACATTCTCGTGGACACGTCTCCTTTTGCCGACCCTGTAGATTCGGCCGACAGGTGAGACGAGCGGGGCCTCCGCGTGTGAAGGCGTTGGAGGTGACCCCAAGACCCTGCCCGCCTCACCTGTAAGTCGAAACCACAGTTCAATTTCGGACGGCATCGGGAACGTTCTCTGATTGAGGAACGCATTGTCCAATTCCAGTCCTTCGATTGTCGCCTGAATTCGTCGTACATAGGCCTGAATGTCCTCTTCTGTGCGTAGAGTGTACTTGTGCCTGACTCGCAAGAAACCTTGACTGAACGCTACGCTTCCAGGAATTCCCGCCCTGCTTAGGACGTACATCGCCTGCTGCCGCGCTGTCATGTGTATTTGTGTTGTTCTCCTATAATTATAACGCCATGCGTGTCTGAATTCACGTGCAAAGCGCGTGGACCAATGAGAAGTGGAGAGAGGACGCGATTTGCAC
>Ga0126378_10002973_pt1 | contig 12694 bp, 6 predicted proteins | sample PanSoiMetPlot_23_FD_92587 | JGI IMG/M metagenome (GOLD analysis project Ga0126378, IMG submission 92587) | Tropical forest soil microbial communities from Panama - MetaG Plot_23 | ecosystem: Environmental > Terrestrial > Soil > Tropical forest > Bulk soil | place: Panama | collected 2016-02-17
CTGGTCGCAATCCAGAAAAATGTTGGCGACTTTCCATTCAGCGGCATGTCAATTCCCGATTTTCGCGAAGGTGATCAGGCGCAGGCCGGCGCGGGAATCGCCCAGGTCATCGATTCCCACGACATGGAACTCAGCGCCAAAGTGAGTGAAACGGAACGCGCGAATATTACTGTCGGTCAGGCTGCGGAAATTGAATTCGATGCCATAAGAGGAAAGGTTTTTCATGGGGTACTGAAATCAGCAGCAGGAATGGTGCAGCGAAATTTCTTCTGGGACGACCAAGGCAGCAAATACGACATTACTATTCAGCTCAACGATCCTGATGCGAGCCTCCGCCCTGGCTTGACTGCGCAGGTCGTGATTCTAGGGGAGAAGAAAGCGAACATACATTACATCCCTCGCCAGGCGCTTTTTCTCAAGGAAGGCACCCAGACTGTTTTCCTGAAAAAGGGAGCAAGCTTTCAGCAATTGCCAGTCAAGGTCACGGCCGAGAATGAAAGCCGTGCCGCAATCAAAGGATTAAAGGATGGGGATGTGATCGCCCTCGTTGATCCCACAGCGCCGAGGAAAGTTGCGGCTTCAGGTACGACAGCGGCGCTTGGCGGAGGGACTCCTTAATGCCGGTCCTCACTTCACCTTTGCCGGGGCGGGTTCTGCGCGGCTACAAACAATGGCTGCCCGACTTGCGCATGGGCCTGGAAAACCTGTTGGCTCACCGCTTGCGTTCTCTACTGACGATGCTCGGAATGATCTTCGGCGTGGCGGCGGTGGTGACGATGCTGTCCATCGGCGCGGGTGCAAGGCAAAAAGTAATAGAACTGATCGAGCAAATGGGGGTGCGCAATCTGATCGTTGAAGCGAAGGAAACCACGGAGTGGCAGGCGCATATGAAAATTCGCAAAATTTCTCCTGGTCTCACGCTTCAGGACTATCGCATCATTCAGGACGATGTAAATGGTGTCTCGTTCTCGACGCCGCGCAAACGATTCACGCCTTCGAAGACCATTCCGAAAGCCCAGCAAGATCCACCCACTGTTTACGGTGTCAGGCCCGGTTATAGGGACATTATGAGTCTGCATCTGCTGCAAGGGCGTTTCTTCGGTGCGGACGAGGAGAACCATGCAAGCGCAGTGTGCGTCCTGGGTGCGGGGGCGAAATCAAATCTTTTTGGTGCCAACGATCCGCTCGGGCGGTGGGTAAAGCTAAACCAGCAATGGTTCCAGGTGATCGGAGTTGCGACCCCCCAACTAAGTTCGCAGACCGAAGTCTCCGGAATTCCCACGCAGGACCTCAACAATCTGATCTACGTTCCGCTTAACTCCGCTATTCTCCGTCTTGAAGACAGCTACAGCGATGCGCGCGATGAGATCGATGGCATCTACCTCCACCTCGGCGATGACGTTAATGTGCCACAGATCGCGGAAGTCGTGCGAGCGATTCTCAACTCTACTCACCACTCCGCGGGAGACTTCAGCGTGGTGGTGCCGGCGGAACTCCTTGCCGAGCAACGGCGGACAGAGCGGCTGTTCAATGCGGTCATGGTCGCCATCGCATCAATCTCTTTGCTGGTCGGCGGGATCGGAATCATGAACATCATGCTGGCCAGTATTCTCGAGCGCACGCGTGAAATCGGCGTGCGCCGCGCCGTGGGAGCGCGTCAGTTCGACATTATTCGTCAGTTTGTGATCGAAGCAACGATTATTTCGTTCGTGGGCGGCAGCTTCGGCATCGTTTTTGGCTTCGTTATGTCGCGATTAATTGCATTGCTGGCGGGATGGTCAACCATCGTGACTGTCAGCTCGATTGTCTTGGCGTTTTTAGTCTCCATCACGGTGGGACTGGTGTTCGGTATATACCCCGCAGTGAAGGCAGCCAAGCTCGATCCGGTTGAGGCCATTCGCTACGAATAGGAAATTGGAAAGCTGTTAACCGCAGTGATCGTGGGCCCGACGTTTTGCATTGTTTTCTCGGTGACCTCGGCGGTTAAAAGCTTTTTGGCCAGTCGCCTTAATAAGGGTGCCACTGTAAACCCGTCGGGAGGAAGCACATGAGACTTCGCGTGGTGGTCTTTTGTTTTATTTTCATCGCACATCTTGGCGTTCGGGCCCAGAGTTTTCACGAATTGCTAAAACCGCCACTGCGGTCTCCAAAGTTATCCGGCCCCCAGCATTTTCATGACTATCTTCGTGAGGGCAAGCTTCAGCTCAGCCTGCACGATGCGATTCTGCTAACGCTCAAGAATAACAGTGCTATTCGAGTCCAGGAATCGCAGGTTGAAAGCGCAAGATTTAACTTGCTGCACGCCCACCAGCCGTTCGATCCGACTCTTCAGAGTATCGCTCTAGTCCAGCGATATTCCTATCCGGGTTTCAGTCAAATTCAGGGCCCGGGCACATTCGATCAGTTAAGCCACCAGGGACTGTTTACGTACAACCAGACTTTCTCGACGGGCACGAATATCCAGGTGCAGATGAACGCCACCAGGTATTCCACGAACAGCGGTTTCTATTTCGTCAATCCTTACTGGAATACGAGCTTGAACCTGGCATTTACCCAGCCACTGATGAAGAACCGCTGGCGATTTGAGAATCGCGCACCGGTGATCATTGCGCAGCGGAATCTTCAGCAATCGCATGCGCTCTTCGAGGCGCAAGTCAACGACGCATTGCTGCGACTTGTCAGGCAATACTGGGACGTCGTGCGTGGTCGCGGAAATCTCGAGGTGTTCCAGCAGTCGCTTGATGCGGCTGAGGCGAGCTATAAACGTGACAAGCGTGCACTCGAACTTGGAGCATTGCCACCACTGGATATTTATCGCTCGGAGTCTGAAGTGGCTTCTCGCCGCGTGCAAGTCATTCAGTCGGAATATACGCTCAAACAGGCAGAAGACGCGCTACGTTTCACCATAGGCGCCAACCAGGACAGCTACTTTGCAGCTCTGGATCTTGACCTGACCGAAAAGCCCGAACCGGTGGACGAATTGAAGGTCATCGATGTCGGCACCGCTCTACAGGAAGCATTACAAAATCGGCCCGAAGTGGAAGCGGCGCGACAGGCTCTGAAAGGCGACGACGTCAATGTCAGCTTAGCGCAGAACCATTTGCAGCCCGATCTCTCGGTGACGGGTTTTTACCAGAGCAACGGAATAGGCGGCAATCAATATAGCCTGGTGACACCAGGGCTAATCGTTTCCAGGGGAGGCCTGGGAACTTCCTTCAATCAGCTATTTGGGTTCAACTATCCTGGGTATGGCGCGACTCTCACATTGAATTTGCCCATTAGAAACCGCGCGGCTCAGGCTGATCTTGGGTCGGCCCTCGTGACTCGGCATCGCGACTTGTATTCGGAGCAGCAAGTTCGAGAGCAGATCACTCTCGATGTCAACAATTCCGTTCACCAGTTGGAAGTAGCGAAACTCACTCTGGAAGCCGGGAAGACTGCCCTCGATCTCGCGGAGAAGACTCTATTGGCCGATCAGCGTAAGTATGAACTGGGCTCAGAAACGATCTTTTTTCTCCTCGACTCGCAGACTCGGGTCGCGACCGCGCGGGCCAATCTTCTACAGGCACAAATCGATTATCAGAACGCTATTAGCGCTGTGGATTACGCGACTGGAAGTCTGCTGGATGCCTATCAGGTGCAAGTTGCGGAAATTACTAAGTAACTGGTGGGATCTCGATTTATTCGGATAGTCGCGATTGGATCTCTGCTATGGGAAAGAGCGCGATAATTGTGGGGCGTCAATGAACCAACTGCAGAAATCTGCCCTTATTTGGATCGTTGTGTTCTTGTCCGGCACCTTCTACTGCACCGGGGATGCTACTGATTCCAAACCTGGGCCAGAAGAGTCGAGAGTGGGCACTGTCATTGTCCGTAGTGCGATGAAGCGGGATGTCTCTCTTCCACTCGCCTTGGCGCGGTCAGCTATCCCTACTGGAAACTTGGAAATGGTGTGCTGCGGCTTAACTCCGGAGTCCTCGGATTCGGCCCAGGGGAGCAGTGACCCTGCACCCGCACCCAGGCCGGCGATTCCTGAGGCTGGTGCAGCGGTCGAGCAGCGAGTGCAGGGTAAAAGAACGGCTTCGATGTTGGTTGCAAGCTTTGATGGTCTGGGTGCCGGATTTACAGGTCCTAATGGCAGCGCGACATTCAAAAGTCCTTCCGACAACAGTCTGGCAGTCGGCCCAAATCACATAGTGCAGATCGTTAATACGCGTATCGCCGTCTACACGAAAGCTGGCGGGCGCTACCGAACGACCGGCGAAGTGTTATATGGTCCGGTCGCAACCAGTACACTTTGGGCCGGCTTTGGAGGGGCATGCGAGGCTCGCAACAATGGTGACGGGGTGGTGCGCTATGACCAGTTGGCCGGGCGCTGGCTTTTTGTCATGCCCATCTTCACGCGCATAAATCCGGGAGAGTACGCGGAAGGACATGGTGACGCGGTACATGCGGGCCAGGCTTCGGACCCCGGTGCGTCCGCAGTTTTACCCTCAAATCCGCCACCACCTCCGTCGAACCCTCTTGCCGGCAAGCACGTATTCTCCGGGTCCGAAGCGCAAACGAAGCCGCAGGGAACGTTTGCAATGTGCTACGCCGTAAGCGTCAGTGATGATCCGCTGGGCGCGTATTACCGCTACGCTTTTGAGCGCACGCTGTTTCCCGATTACCCTCGACCAGCGGTTTGGCCCGATGGCTACTATGTGCCGACCAGCACCGGAGACGAAGTGATCCAGAAACATGTTTGCATCGCGGACAGGACGAAGATGTTGCAGGGAAAGCCAGCGACCGAGCAATGCATTGTGATGGATGGCGTTAGCTTCCTAAACAACGCCGATATCGATGGTCGGGAGTTGCCTCCACCGGGTGCTCCCAACATCATGATGGCAGCCGGCGGCACGCAGCTCAAAAACATTTTCGATGACGATGGGATTTACGCCTGGAAGGTGCACGTGGATTGGAACACACCAGCTAACACCAAAGTCTCTGGTCCTGAAAAGATTGCTGTGGCGCCTTATCACTTCCTCTGTAACGGGCAACTGACGAGTTGCGTACCGCAACCGGGAACTGAACGGCGGCTTGACGCGCAAGGCGACAAGCTGATGCAGAGACTCGTCTACCGCAAGATCGGCAAGCGCGAATCGATTGTTGCGGCGCACTCCGTGGCTACTCAGGCCGGAGGAGGCGGTGTCCGCTGGTACGAGTTCCGACTGGATAAGCAGCGGAATCCGTACTTGTACCAGCAGGGCACATACGCCCCCGACGAATTCTACCGTTGGATGCCCAGCATCGCGATGGACCGTAAGGGTGATGTCGGGGTTGGTTATTCCTTTGGGGGGACTCCAAATTTCACCGGCCAGCGGTTTGCAGCGCGATCTGTAAAGGATCCCAAGGGCACTTTTTCTCTCGGAGAAGCAGTTCTGGCAAATGGTGAGGCATCGCAGACGAACACACGGCGATGGGAGGATTATGTCACCACGGTCATGGACCCGAGCGACGACTGTACGTTCTGGTATGTAGGCGATTACTTGAAAAAGGGCGAAACGGCCAACTACTCGAGCAAGATTGGCGCCTTCCTGGTACCGGGATGTAAACGAAAGTAGCGCGGAGGAAACGTGAATTCGTCGGCGCTCATTCTGAAGCCCACACCCTAGGTCGATTTGTTGTCCACCTTCCAATAGACTGCGTAGCGATCGTGAATCACTTTGTTAAGGGGAATCAGAGTCAACGGTTGTACTTGTCCCACAGCGTGGAAAGTAAGAGGCTGTTTCGCGTCCGGCTCAATCCACTCGGTAGGTCTGGCCGGGTTCGCTGTAATGTCGGGTACCTTTTGCTGGTTGCCGGGCTTCGGTTCGTACTCGCCATAGCTCATTTCTTTCGCGACCGCGTCGAAACGGCCAGCAAGTACAAGCGGCCCGTACATGGCAGCCTGAATCGTCGGGTCGTCGGGCATCCGATCGATATGCAGGCCCATTGGCAAGCTGATTTCAATCTTGTCGCCGGGATTCCATACACGATTCAGCGTCAGATAGCTGCTAGGACTGGCGAAAGCTGGCAATATCGCTCCGTTGATTTTTACGCTGCCGCCTTCGGCCCAATAAGGAACGCGAAGATTGATTCCAAGTTGGACCGGTTTTTTCCCGGAGATCGTCAGCGTGGTTCCTTGTTCCTCAGGAAAGCGAGTTGCTTGTCTTAGCTGTAGTCCTTTTTCCGGCCATTCCAGCTGAGAATCGATATAGAGGTTCACGTACAGGGAGTCGTGGTCGTGGAAGTAAATCGTGTCGGTCAGCTTGGCGTATTCCTCCGACCCGGTGCCGGTGCAGCACCATAGAGAATCGAAGGGCTTGCCAAAGGTTTTCCAATATCCCGATGCGAGCGGCAGGTAGTACATCATGGTGCCGTCTTCGGGGTTGATCGTGCCCAGACGATGATTGAAGAGCGTGCGCTCGTAATAGTCCATGAGGCCGGCATCTGCCGACCAACCGAACAGGTGCCGCGTCAACTTCATCATGTTGTAGGCGCAGCAGCATTCGGTCGTGCTCGGTCCTAGTTCGGTGGAGAGCTTGCCTGGGTCCGTGTTCCATGACTCGCCATTACTGGTTCCCCCGGTGCAATAGGAGCGTTCGCTCACGACTTCATCCCAGAAATATTGGGCGATGTCGCGATAGCGTTGGTCACCGGTCAGTTCATAGTACCGGGCAGCGGCTATGACCTGCGGAATGTGTGTGTTTACGTGCAAGCCTTTGAGTTCGTCACGGTGAGCGGCCAACGGATCGAAGAACTGCTTCTTGTCGAAGCGCTGTGCGACTTCGAGGTAATAATCCTTGCCGGTTACGGCGTACAGATTCGAGAGAACTTCACCCATCCCGCCGAACTCGGTGCCCAGCACGCGTTGCATGTGCTCGTAGCTCAGGGAGGCGGTGTATCCGGCAGTCCAGTCGGCCATCTTCTGAACCATGTCCAAGGCTTGCTCATTGCCGGTGTAAACGTACATATCGAGCAGGCCGGCCATGATTTTGTGGATCGTATAAAAAGGAGCCCAAACGCGCTGACGCTCGCGGAGTCGATCAAAGAATTCAATGGGGAAAGCGCTTAGATAACCGCTCTTCAGAGCGGTCTGGCATTTGCCCAGTTCGGCGACGACGGTATTTGCGTTCTTCTTGAGGTCTTCGTCTCCGGTGCTGGCGTACATCAGCCCTGCCGCAGACAGATAATGTCCACCAGCGTAGTGGCCGCGGAGTTCGCAATCAGGTGCTTCCCATCCGCCAAGGGGCTGGGCCGAGGAAGCGATGCCGGCATTGACGCGGAAGGTATGCAACAAGCGGTCCGGAGGGAGGGACTGAAGGTATCGCCGGTCGGCTTCCATTGCAGTCGTGCACGGGCCCTGCCCCAAACGAACCTGCTTCATGAGAAAGGGAAGAACTTTCCAGGCGACTTTCTCACGTGAGACCGGCTTGCCATCTTTCTGCAAGGTGTTGACGACTGGATCCTGTAGAGGAATGGCGAGCAAATGCTTTGGCAGCAGAGTCGCACCAGCCGTGGCGGCCAGGGATGTCACAAAGCTCCTGCGAGAAAATCGTCGCGATAGGTTCATAACTCCTCCGGATCTGCGAATGTGATTGCGCTCAGTTGATGGATATTGTATACACTATTGGACATCTGTGCTGAGGACCATCCGTACCTCTGAAATGCCTTCTTCGGGCTAAGACTGAGGTGAGATGAACCGATCTTCGCGACCATGGATCGTCACAATCTTTCTCTTGGCGGTTTCGCCTGCGGCATCCGGGCAAGGGAAACTGGAAGATTATCAGCGGGCGCAGCGCTTTCTCCCTGGGAATCTAAGACACCTTGTTTACATTGCCGAAGTAAATCCGCATTGGATCGAAAAGACAAACCGATTTTTCTACCACAAAGCCAGCCCAAGTGGCTCTGAGTTCATCTTGGTGGACCCGGAGCGGAATACGAGCGCTCCGGCCTTCGATCAAGCGCGGCTCGCCGCGGCGCTTTCCCACGCTGCGAAGCAGGACTATTCGGCATTCGATCTCCCCTTTTCTGACTTCGAGTTCGTGAATAGCGGTAAGGGGATTCGCTTCTCGATCGAGAAGGCGCAATGGAACTGCTCGCTCGAAACCTACGAATGCCAAAAGGATTTTTCCCAAACGGAACGACCGAACGAGACGCTCTCGCCTGACAAGCGCTGGGCGGCGTTCGTCAAAGAGCACAACCTGTATCTGCGCGATGTCTCCACGGGCACCATGCTGCAGTTGACCCAAGATGGAGTCGCGGCATGGGACTATGCAACGCCGCTACCTTCGCTGCGTCTGATGATCGACCAGGGAGCTGAAAATGTGCAGCAGCCGGCAGCAGTTTTTTGGGCGCCGGATTCCTCGAAAGTCGTCACCTATCGCATCGATTCCAGAAACTCGGGCCGCTTCACCAGTCTCCAGTTTGTGCCGCCTGATCAACTGCGTCCCCGTGCTTTCACGTATGTTTATCCGCTGCCCGGAGAAGTTTTGGCAAGGGCGACGCCAATCATCTTTGATATTCAATCGGGCAAGCGGATTGAGGTATCGGCTTCGATCGAACTACCATTTCAGGACGGTCCGGGGTTTGATTGGTTCCCTGACAGTAAGGGATTTCGTTACGACCACGATGACCGCGGATACAAGGGCAAGGAATTGCGGGTTGTCGATGCATCAACTGGGGAGCAAAAAGTTCTGCTCCGCGAACAAGCCGACACCTACGTCGATCCCGGTGAGACTATGTACCGTTTTGTCGAAGGTACCGGAGAGATTCTTTGCACTTCAGAGAAAGATGGCTGGAATCATCTCTATCTCTACAGCAAGACTGGACAGCTTGAAAATCAGATAACCCAGGGTGCTTGGGTCGTCCGAACGATCGAATACGTCGATGAAAAGAATCGGCGAGTATATTTTTCGGGGAGCGGCCGCGAGAAAAATGAGGATCCGTATGAGACTCATCTATACAGCGTCGGGTTTGATGGAAGAGATCTGCGACTGCTGACCCTTGAGAAAGCGAATCACTCCATTAGTGTCTCTCCAGACGGAGAGTTCTTCGCAGATAGTTATTCGCGTCCCGATCTACCTGGAGAAGCCGTTTTGCGCCGTACAAAAGACGGCTCTGAAGTGCGAGTTCTGGAAAAATCGGACGCGACTGAACTGACGAAGACAGGGTGGAAGTTCCCCGAGCCATTCCAAGGCAAGGCGGCGGATGGTACTACAGATTTGTATGGGCTGATCTGGCGTCCATCGAATTTCGATCCGGGCAAAAAATATCCGGTCGTCGAGTTTGTGTATACGGGGCCTCAGTCGTTTTTTGTGCCTAAAGACTTCGGGGCCCCGCTCCGGCTTCAATCGATGGCGGAGTTGGGTTTCATCGTCGTGATGGTTGATGGACGCGGTACGACAGGAGGATCGAGAGCTTTCCATCAGTTTTCCTACCGGAATCTGGGCGGAGCGTTCGAAGACCACGTCGCGATGATCAAACAAATGGCCGCACGCTATCCCTATATGGATGCGACGCGAGTGGGGATCTACGGAACATCGGCAGGCGGCTATGGTGCAGCCCACGCAATGCTGACCTTTCCGGAGTTTTACAAAGTCGGAGTATCCACCTCAGGCGATCATGATGCGCGCCTCGACAAGGCGTGGTGGAACGAACTTTATCAGGGTTTCCCGGTCCAGGATGACTATGCTGCCCAGTCGAATGTGACCATGGCGAGCCGGCTGCAAGGGCATCTGCTTTTGGAGCACGGTGACATCGATGAGAACGTGCATCCGGTGGAAACGATGCGTTTCGTTGATGCACTCATGAAGGCAAATAAGAACTTCGACATGTTGTTCGTGCCCAACATGTTCCACGGCGAAAGTGGCGAGCATCGTCTCTACCTCGTGCGGCGGCGTTGGGACTACTTTGTCCAGTATCTGCTTGGTGTCACACCGCCCACGAACTTCGAGATCAAAGAAGACCCGGAACCCGGTAGAAGCGGGCGGCGTCGACGACGTTAAGCGAGATCTGCGTATCCACTAAGGACTGAGGCTTTTACTATGTCGATGGACCGACGAGATTTTTTGCAGGGGATCGCGGCAACGGCTGCCGGTTTCGAACTTTTAACGGGCCAAGCTGGCGCAGCTACTGATCCAAGGCCGGTGATCACAGCAGGCCGGGCTCAGAAGCCTGGTCTCGGCGAGGCGGTATCCGTCGAAGGGTATAGCCTCATTACCGAGTTCAAAACCGACACCGAGACTTGGAAAGTTTACGAAGATCTGCGCACGCGTGAGGGCTCGCTGGCATTTGTGTCATCGTCGGGAGCGACCCGCTCGCTTGCCAAGAGCGCCGAAGCGTCGATGCCGGAAGGGAGCCCTTATCTCGGCCTGGCCCTCAAGGAGATCGGACTTTCTTCAGCCGACCTGCTGGCTGATCGTCTCTTGCGGAATGGCGATCCCGATCCGGACGCTGTGAAGTCGGCGGCTCCTCCGATGGCGTCCGCCGAAAAGAATCCGCGCACGTGGACGACATTTGTAGGAACCAAGGAGGCCTATGATGTCACGCCTGTTTACCGCAGCGGGAACACCAGGACTTATCACCCCATTCAATATTCGTCCCAACTGCGCGAAGCGCTCAAAACCGGGCAGGTCTACGACGGACTAGTTGGTGGCTGGATGCCTGCTGTTCGCAAGGTTATTCCGATATCCGAGGGCAAGTACTGGGAAGTAATCGTTTTTGGGGAGGTCGGGCCGAACAAAAATAAGTACATTGTGCATACCTGGCACCGCACGGCGCGGATCGAGAATGGCAAGATCGCAGAAGTTGTGTACGGCCATAGCTATCCTGCGTACCCTCCAACCCGGAAAGATCCCGAATTGCAAGAGTTCTACCGCGCTCTTTTAGCATTTGCAGACTACTGGGATCAGGAACTCCATGACTTCGCCCCAACATCGCTGCCGCAGAAGGTCTGGATCGATATGGCAAAACACTCGTTTGCCAAAGAGCTCATGACTCGCCCCGGCGGACTTTATCCAAAATATGGGGCTGTCGATCGCGATTATGGAGGCTCGGAGTACGACGGGTTCCAGGATATTTTTACCAGCGCGATTTATACCAACATGGAGTGGGGACGCCTGGAAACCGCTCGCCTGTTCATCGACAACTATTTCTCCGAGTACGTTGATGCCAACGGAATGATCGACATGCGGGGTCCGGAGACCGCTCAGTTTGGGATGACTCTGTCGCTGCTGTCCAGGTATTTCAGTTATACCCGCGATAGTGCGCTGATGTTGAAGCACCGCTCGAAGATTGAGGCCACGGCGAAGCTGCTGGCCGAGATGCACGACGAGAGCCTTCGCCTTCCGCCCAGTGATCCCAGCTACGGTCTGATCCGGGGATGGAGTGAATCGGATTCCTGCCTGGACGCGAATCCATCTTTATATTGGCAGCCGTATTACGCCAACAGTGCGTTTGCGACACGCGGATTTAAGGATATCGCTCGGACATGGACCGAGTTGGCGCACCTCAAGTCGATGCCGGAGATGGCAACGTTGGCCGCCAAATGGGTCACTCGCAGCAAGACTTTGCGGGACCGGACCATAGAGAGTGTCGAGAGAGGGATACAGAGTGACAAGACGCCTCCATACCTGGGTCTGTTTCCGGGGACGACGCTCACGTTTCGCGAGTCGCTCGAGAAGGAACGACCGAGCCCGCAGCAATGGCCGCACCGTCCTTATGCCGAGTTGTTGCAGGCCGACATCCTGACGCCGCGTTTGGCGAATCTGGTGATCGACTGCATGCGCGCGTACGGAGCGACAACACTCGGGGTAGTGGCAAATGTGTGGCGTTTTCAGGAAGAAGGGCGCGAGATTCTTGGGTTCATCTCGTATGGTTATGCCCAGATGCTTCTACGCCTGGATCGCATCGAAGAATTCCTGCTTTTCCTTTATGCACATCGCTATCACGTTCACACGCGGGGTAGTTGGACGGCAGGCGAGGTTACAGGAATTACCGGCGACTCAGGGCTCTACTGCGTTCCCGCACAACAGACGATACCTCTGATCGTTCGCTGGATGCTGGTGCTGGAGGATTCCGATGAAGACATTCTGTATCTGGCGAAGGGCGTGCCGCGCGAGTGGGTCGGCTCGGGCAAGCAGATCCGGGCAGAGGGGATACCCACTCGCTGGGGACGGGTCAGTTTCCATCTTGCACTGCAACAGGACGCGAGAGTTCTTACGGGGAATGTGGAACTGAGCGGAGCGTCCATTCCGAAGGAAGTACATTTCAAGCTGAGACTTCCGAAGAACACTCCAGTCCGCGGCTTGTCGGTGAACGGCCAGCCCGTCGCAATGGGAGGAATTCACGAGGACACGGTCATTATTTCGACGGCGGGTAAGCGGACTTTTGAAGTCACCGGCAGGCTTGGATGAGCGACGTCGACTTAGGTCTCAATCAGTCGACTGGAACGTGTACCTGTAGAGAATCCGAATGCCTCAGACTCGTCAGGAATTTGGGCCGTCGCCGTTGCTGGAATCCATTTCAGAAGCTGTTCGTTTTTGCTGTAGAGCTTTTCTCAACGATTCCCCTGCATAGCGAATGTGCTGCCGCAGTAACTGACACGCCCCGCGGACATCCCGCTGGCGGCAGAGTTCGAGAATCTCATGATGCTCTTCATTGGCTCGCTTCA
>Ga0126378_10002974_pt1 | contig 12693 bp, 13 predicted proteins | sample PanSoiMetPlot_23_FD_92587 | JGI IMG/M metagenome (GOLD analysis project Ga0126378, IMG submission 92587) | Tropical forest soil microbial communities from Panama - MetaG Plot_23 | ecosystem: Environmental > Terrestrial > Soil > Tropical forest > Bulk soil | place: Panama | collected 2016-02-17
CTCGCGGCCCGGCGCGTCCTCGCCGAGCTCGTCCTCGTGGCTACCTCGGTCCGGTCCACCAAACACGTCATCTGGCTGGCTCATTGCTGGCCCCCGTCGTCTCTTCGGCTGTCGCACACACTGCGCGAATCCTCGGGGTTTCCAGGACTACCCTGTGCCCGAGTCGTAATCCTCGTCTAGGACATGAACGGCGGCTTCCTCGGCTGTCGCGCCGCCGCTGTCGATGCCGGCGTCAAACCCGACAGATTCCCCGTCGTCCACCCAGGAGCTGCTCTCGTCGCCGTCAAGGTGGGAAATGAGACGACCAGCTCGCGGGTCCGGCCCGTCCGCGGCCAGTGCGCGCCGCACGTCATAGTCAGGCTCGTTCTCGTCCAGGCCGGCGAACTCGTCATCACCGTCGCCCCCTGCGCCGACGTCCGGCTCCTCCTCGGCGAGCAGCTCGTCGAGCGATTCGCCGTTCTCCTGCTCCTCTGCGGTGCCGCCGGATCGGATCGGTGCCGACCAGCGCTCCGGGGTCGCGACGCCACGGTCGAGCGGGTCGTCCCCCGGCGGGCCCGTGAGGGTGTCGGATGTGTCGAGGACCTCGTAGTCCTCGAGGTCTTCTGACTCGTGCTGGCGCTCTGTCATTCCGGCTTCCCTCCGCTGGCGCATGCCCCCGGTGTACGGCCCCCCGGCACCGGCAGCGTCGCTGGTCGGGCAGACGAGGCTGGTAGCTCCACGCTACGTCAGCCCGGTCCTCAGGGCGGATGCGCCCTGGCGGGCCTGCACTCAGCGCCGGGTCGGCCGCCTGGCGGGTGAGGCGGAGGCGGGGCAGGGGCGCCGGTTAGCCGCTCCCCGCGCGGGTAACAACCTGGCTGTTGCGGCAGCGCCGTCGCCGGGAGGGGCCGGGGCATGAGTTACGCAAGGCAGATGGTGGATGCCTATCCAGGAACGATCGGCATCGAAGCATCGCTGCTCGCTGGCACGATCGAGGCGCTTACCGACTGCGCACAAGCCTGCACGGCAGACACCGACGATGACCTCAGCGAGCCGAACGTCGCCGAGATGGTGGCGTGCATCCGGCTGTGCCTGGACTGCGCAGATGTCTGCACAGCGACCGCCGGGGTCGCGAGCCGCCAGCGGGAAGAACTCAATCCTGAGGTCATGAAGCCGCTGCTCGAGGCGTGCGCGGCCATCTGCAGGAGCTGCGCCGACGAATGCGAGCGGCATGCCCACATGCACCGGCACTGCCGGGTTTGCGCTGAGGCCTGCCGGCGCGGCGAGCAGGCGAGCCGGGAGCTCCTGGCCGCCATTCGGTAAGCGCCGCCTCCGTGCGCTGCTAGAGCCGGCGCAATGTTGAATGAAGCAGGTCCTCGACGCGCCCGGTCATGCCCGCGGTGTCGACGGGAGCGCGGTCGGCTACCTGGACGGGGATGAACTGTCGCCATTGGTCGTTATAGGCGGCAATCGCGTGCAGATCCCACCACGGGTCGACTGTGCGGCCGGCTTCGGCCTCGTAGGCCAGCCGGAATTTCTCAGCTACGTCCGCCCCGAACAGCACGGCAAGGTTGAGCCTGCAATGTCCGACGTCGAGGTCGGGTGGCCCGGTGGACGCCATCGCCCAGTCGACGACTCCGGTCAGACGGCTTCGCAGCCAGAGAAAGTTGAAATGCTGGAAGTCGCCGTGGGTGAAACAGGATTCCGCTTGCCGGCTGTGCTTGCGCAGCACGCGGCTCATGGTGCGCCACGCACGGGTGTCTGTTGCCGATCTCGGAACGGCAAGTTCCGCGCGGTCGATCCAGCCTTGGAAGGCGGGCGCGGATACTGGCGCATGGTGGATCGAAGCAGCTGTGCGTGCGATCTGCCGTAGCCAGAAGTCGCGATCGTCGGGCATCAGGTCGATGCGGCCTGGCAACCGGGTCATCAGGAGGGAGGGACGCGATCCGGTCGCAGCGCCATCCGCGCAGATGCCGACGAGCTCCGGTGCGGCCATACCCGAGGCGCGCAGCCCGTCGAGGGTGGCAGCTTCCCGGTTGAGCATGGTCCGATGGCGCTCCGTGGGCCCCTCAAGCTGCCGCAGCACTAGCTGATGGCGGTGCCCGTCCTGCTCGACCGTCAGCCGATGAACCACAGAAACGATTCCGCCGGTCAACCTCCGCCACGCCACCACCCTGGCACCGGCTACCTGCTCGACCCAGCGCAGCGTCTCAGGTGATGGGCGCTGACGCCGAAAGTCCACAGCCAGCCACCCTGGCACAGGCGCGCAGGCTCGCCCAATGGGTTTCCGATGCTCAGCGAGCGCTGCCGAGGACAACCATGCTGTCCTGGCTGAGATGGGCGCCGAGATGCGTGGCGAGAGCCCGGCCCGCCGGGCTGGGCGGTCCGGAGGCGCGCCAGGCGAGCACCAGCCGGCCGCGCAGCTCGGGCGGATCGATGCGCAGCACCGCGAGCCGGTCCTTGCGGAACTCGGCAAAAGGGCCAGGGAGGAACGCGACGCCGAGCCCATGCGCGGCTAGGTCCGCGACGATCTCGGGCGAGGTGGCCTCGAACGCGACGCGCGGCGACACGCCCTCCGCAGCGCATGCCTCATCGAGCCTGGCCCGCAGCCCGGAACCACGCGGCAGGCTGATCAGCGGCTGGCCCGCTAGGTCCGCCAGCGTCACGACTCCCCGGCCGGCCAGTTCGTGCTGGTGGCCGACGGCCGCGACGATGGGCTGGTCGACGATCACCTGAAGATGCAGGCCCCCCGGCGCCGCAGCCCCGATGCTCAGGATCGCTGCGTCCAGGTGACCGGTCAGCACTTCGCCGGCGAGCCGGTCAGTGTCACCCACCGACAGGGCAATCTCGACCATCGGGTGCTGCTCGTGGAAGGCCGCGAGCAGGCCGGCCAGGTCGACGTTAGGCGAGGTGACGGTGCCGACGGCGGCGCGGCCGCGCAGGAGTCCGGTCAGCTCGCTCACCGCGACTCGGGCGCCGTCGACTGCCGCCAGCGCCGCCCGGGCGTACGGCAGCACCGCCGCACCGACGGCCGTTGGTCGCACCATCCGGTCGGAGCGGTCCAGTAGCTCCTCGCCCAGTTCTCGCTCAAGCCGCCGGACCTGGGCGCTGACGCCCGGCTGACTGACCAGAAGCTTCTCGGCGGCCCTGGTGAAGCTGCCTTCGTCCGCCACCGCGATGAGGTAGGAGAGCTGGTGCAGTTCCATAATCAATGATTATAAGAAGTGGCATGAGAATCTCTTGGACTTCTGACGACTTGTGGCGCCAGGCTGGAGACGGCTGAGAACAAAACGAAAGGAAGTCAGCGATGACCACGTCTCTTCGCCAGAAGGCCCAGACGCCCGAGGAGATCACGGACCTGTTCGTGCAGCGGCTCAACGAGCGTGACGCCGACGGCATGGCCGAGCTGTACGCGCCGGATGCGGTCATGGCCTACCCGCCAGGCCAGACCACCGTCGGACGGGACGCGATCCGCGCCGTGCTCGCTCGGTTCGCCGCGCAGGCACCGCTGCCGGTGCCGCAGGAGGAGTCGCTGCCGGCCCTCCGCTACGGCGACGTGGCACTGACCTCGACCCCCTCGAAGGATGGCTCAGGGATACGGGTCCAGGTCACCCAGCGTCAGCCGGACGGGAGCTGGCTGCGCGTCATCGACCGGCCGGAGAGCCGATCGTCCGCAACAGGCACGAGAACGTCGGATCGCTAGCTGCCCGGCAGCACGCTCTCCTCGTGATCGAGCTCGTGCTGCAGGGTTCGCAGGCAACTGTCCGACATCCGGCCGCCGTCCCGCCAGCGCACCAGCTCCTCGCGCTGGGCCTCGATCACCGCGTGCTGGGCGCGGACGGCGGCCTCCAGCTCCGGGGTCCAGCCGGATTCGCCGTCCGCGTCGGTGAGCATCTCGAACTCTCGCTCGTGCCGCTCTGCCCGGCGGCGCAGCGAGGTACGGAGCCTGTCGGCGATGGTGGCCGGAATTTCGCGGCTCGCCTGCATGTCGTCCACCGTGCGCAGCGCCGCGCCGATGGCCGATAGCCGGGCCTCGTGCCGGATCTGCGCGTCCTCGGCTTCGTCGGCCTTCAGGCCGAGCCGCCGCAGCAGCGGCCCGAAGGTCAGGCCCTGGCCGACCAGCGTGACCAGGACCACGATGTACGCGCACAGCAAAAGCAGGTCCCGGTCGGGGAACGGCGCGCCGCTGTTGACGGTCAGCGGCACCGAGAAGATGGCCGCGAGCGTGATCACGCCCCTTGTGCCGGCCCAGCTCAGCGCGATCACCTCACGTCCGGTCAGCGGCGGCGCGTGGTGCCCGAGGCGCCAGCCAAGCGTCCGGGGCACCGACTGGGTGAGGAATAGCCAGATCGGCCGGACCAGCAGCACGCCCGCCAGCGTCACGACGATGGCGCTGGCGGTGAGGCTCGCAGGCTCGGCATTGAGACCACGCAAGACCGCCGGCAGTTGAGCGCCGATGAGCAGGAACACCACGCCCTCGAGGACGAACTCGACGAGCTGCCACACCGCGTCGGTCTGCAGCCGGCTGACACCTGACTCATCGCGCGGCGAGTCGTGGGCGGCCATCAGGCCGGCGATGATCACGCACAGCACGCCGGATACGTGTGCTGACTCCCCAGCGAGGTACGCGGCGAACGGTGTGGCCAGCGAGACCGCGTTGGCCCGCAGCGGATCGCGCAGCAGTGGCCGGACGAGCCGCAGCACATACCCGAAGGCCATCCCGATCAGCAGTCCGCCCACCGCGGCCAGCACGAACTGGCCCACCGCCAGCCCGAGAGAAAATTCAGCGCTGACAGTCGCCGCGACCGCGACCTGCAGGATGGTCAGCGCGGTTGCGTCATTGAGCATGCCCTCGCCGCCGATCAGCGTGAGCATCCGCGATGGCAGCCCGGCTCGCCGCCCGATGGCCAGCGACGCGACCGGGTCAGGAGGAGAGACCGCTGCGCCGAGCACGAGGCCGGCCGCGAGCGTGATCCTCGGGACCACGAGGAAGATGAACCAGCCGACCGCCAGGGCGGTCACCAGCGGGAGCAAGACAGACAAGCTCGTGATCGGCCGCCAGTCAGCCCGGATCGCCACCAGGCTCGACCGCAGCGCCGCCGCGTACAGGATCGGCGGGATGATGAGCCACAGCACGATCTCCGGTTTCAGTTGCACCGCGGGCAGCGGCAGCACCGCGTAGATCAGGCCACAGCCAGTCAGCACGATGGCGTAGGGCACCCGGAACCGGTCGGCCAGCCCGCGGGTCACCACGATGACCGCGACCAGTGCCAGCGCGAAACCGACGACCTCAGCCGGGTGCGTCATGGCCCGATTCTCGCAGAGGCCTTCCGTCGGCCAGCGTGGGTGAACGGCCGCCCCGCCGGACGCCTGGCTGGTGTTGGCGCGCCGTTTCCCGTGCCGCCACCGCACTGCCACGCTCCGGGCCTTGGCAGCGGCACCGTCAGCTGGACAGACTGGGGCTCATGCTGACACGACGCACCGTTCTACAGCTCATGGCCGCCTCCGGCGCGGCCGTGACCGCCCCCGAGTTACTCGCCCAGACGGCGGCGAACGCCGCGCCCGCGACGACCCCGGCTGGATCCGGCGGGATCAGCCACGTCGTCATCCTGATGATGGAGAACCGCTCGTTCGACCACTTCCTGTCGTGGCTGCCTGGTGCGGACGGCCGCAACGACCTGGTCTTCCAGTCCACGGACGGCAATTTCTACCGGAACTACCCGCTCGCGCCTGACTTCCAGGGCTGCGGCTACTCCGACCCGGATCACAGCTGGGAAGGCTTTCTCGTCGAGCACAACTTCGGCGCGATGAACGGCTTCCTGCAGCGCCCGACGACTCCGGCAGGCAATCCCGGCGTGACCCTCGCGGCGGCCAACACGTTCCCGATCGGTTACTACACCAACCTCAATCCCGACGGCAGCAGCAAGGTCCAGCCCGACCTTCCGGTGATCGGTGCGCTCGCACAGCGGTATACGGTCCTCGACCGCTACTTCTGCTCGTTCGCGGGGGAGACCTTCCCTAACCGGTTCTACCAGCATGCGGGCCGCACGGACCGGGACCACAACACCGCGACAGTCTCCGCGCTGGCGACGATCTGGGATCAGCTCTCGCCCGTGCCGAACAGCCGGGGCATCCCCACCGGGGCCTACTTCTTCCGCGACCTGCCGTACCTGGGGCTGTGGGGAACAAAGTACCTGCCATTCTGGCGGCCGTTCTACTCCGGCGAGCCCAACGCGATCGGCATTCCGAACGCCCTGCTCGGGCCCTCCTTCACCGACACGGTTGCGGCGGGGAACCTGCCGAACGTCAGCTTCATCGACCCGGCCTTCGACACCGAGGGCAACGGCACGTCAGCTGACGACCATCCGCTCGCGGACATCCGGCTTGGCGAGCGGTTCATCGCCGATGCTTACCACACGCTCGCAAGCGCCGGGTACCTGGACAGCACCGTTTTCGTCATCACCTTCGATGAGTGGGGCGGTTTTTACGACCACGTGCCGCCGCCGCACGTCGTCGACGACACCGACCCGTCGACCGTCGACCACACCGGGGACGGCACGACGCCCACCGACGGTCAGCTCATTCCGGACTACACCCAGCTCGGCTTCCGGGTCCCGGCCATCGTGGTCTCGAGCCACGCGCCCCCGAGGGTGGTGTCCGGCGGCCCGTACGAGCACACCTCGACACTGCGGTTCATCGAGACGACCTTCGGCCTCCAGCCGCTGACCGCTCGCGACGCCAACGCCCGGAACCTCGGCGAGGTTCTCGTGCCCGCCAAGATCCCGCTGGCTGCCCGCGGCAGCATCCCGACGAGCAGCCAGGTACCAGGCCCCGATAACGACGCGGACGCGATCTGCAGCGCAGCGAGTGTGCAGTCGGTATCACCGCCGCCGGTCGGGACTGGCCAGCCGTCACCGGACCAGGCGCTGATCGCGCGGGCAGGCTGGCCATCCGGCTCGGGCATGGTGAATTTCGGCAAGCAGTACCGCGGCAGCTGAGGCCGAGAGGCGGACACATCGTAACAATCGTTACAGAGAACGGAGGCTAGCATCTGGCTGGCGCAGCACTCGAATATATGTTCTAATAACTCGGTGGCAACGGACAGGCGGCCGTCTTGGTGGAGCAGGAGCTATCCGGAGCGATGCAGCCACGGGCATGAATGGGGCCCGGGGCGCGTGCTCGTGTCATGGATGCCCTGTGAGTGTCCGGCCGCGACTGCCAGCGGGGCGAGCGGCGCGGGCCACCTGCGGATCTCATGCCAGACGCCCGGCTGTGGCTCGGTCTTCTACAGCCCTCAGCACGAGTGGTGATGCCCGTCGCAGGTTTGATCCCGCACTCGCAGGTCAACATCTACCTGGGCGCGCTAGGGGTTCTCATAGACGGGGGTCGATATGAGCAGCACGCAGCCCAGCAGCACTTCGATGCGGACGCGCGAGCTGGCCGCTGTCGATCAGAAACTCGAGGTCGTGACCGTCCCTGTATCGGACGTCGACCGGGCAAAGGACTTTTACCAGAGCCTGGGATGGCGGCTGGACGCCGACATCGTCGCCAGTGACGCCTTCCGCGTCGTCCAGCTCACGCCACCACACTCGGCGTGCTCGGTCGCCTTCGGAACCGGCGTTACCACGGGTGAGCCGGGATCGGTACACCGCCTTATCCTGGCCGTCGACGACATTGACAGGGCGCGGGCAGACCTCGTCAGCCGTGGCGCTGAGGTCAGCGACCTGTTCCATCTTGCCGGGGGACGTGTTCCTGGCCGTGACCCGCAAAATCGCTCGTACCAGACCTACGCCTCGTTCAGCGATCCCGATGGCAACGAGTGGCTTCTCCAGGAAATCAAGGCGCGGCTCCCTGGCCGGGAATGGGAGGCCTGACGATGGAGATCGGCGCTCTAGCGAGCCTGCTGCACGAAACGGCCGAGCACCACGGTCCCTTTGAAAAGACCCATGCGCCGCACAACTGGTGGGACTGGTACGCCGCCTACATGGATGCCCGCGAGCAAGGAAGCACGCCGGAACAGGCGTCGAAGGCCGCGGGTCGCTACATGGCGGACGTCCTCGGTATAGCAGCCCTCTGACCTTAGACGTCGGTAAAGGTCGGGACGCGCTTTTCGAACCGCGCCGCGACAGCCTCCACCTGATTAGGGCTACCGATCAAGGCACGTATCTCCGCCTGCTCCGCCGCGAACCCGGACGCGAGGTCGTGCCGACCGGCGAGGGTCAGCAGCCGCTTTGCCGCCCGGATCGCATGAGGATTCTGCCCGGCGATTTCCTTGGCCATGGCGAGGGCCGCCGTGAGCGGATCAGGTTCGGCGCGGGTGGCCAGCCCGATCCGTACGGCCTCCTCGCCAGTGACGAACCGACCGGTGAACGTCAGCTCCTTGGCGACGTCCCGGCCGACCAGTTCGGGCAGCAGCTGGGTCCCGGTCATGTCCGGGATGAGGCCCCAGGCCACCTCGAACACGGACAGCCTCGCGTCGGGCGCGACGATCCGGACATCAGCCCCGAGCGTGATCTGCAGCCCGCCGCCCAGCGCGTTGCCGTGCACCGCAGCGATCACCGGAACGGGGAGCTCCGCCCAGACGTAGGCCGCGCGCTGCCCGGCGGCCTTTGCCGGACCTTCCGACGGCGGGACCTGCGCGGGCGCGGGTAGTCGCTCGCCTGCACGCATCGCGGCGAACGAGGCGAAGTCCAGGCCCGCGCAGAAGTCAGGACCGTTGCCGGACAACACGACGACCCTCAGGCCAGGCTCGGTCTTGAGACGCTCGCCGGCCGCGACGAGTGCTCCGAACATCGCCGCGTCGAGCGCGTTGCGCTTCTCAGCCCGATTCAACCGGACATCGGCCACGCCATGGGTCAGGGTGACGGTCACGCGCTCAACGGTGCCGGTCGGCGAATTGCTCATGTGGCTGGCTTCCCTCAATCTGGTCTGGGTCTTCTGTCTTGCTTCGAAGGTCGTGGGCAGGTCACGCTAGCGTCACCCGCACCGGTGCTGCTCGTAGATCCCTTGTCTTGCTATCGCGTGTTTTATGTCATGTATCCCGTTCAGCATGCGCTGAGCCGTACGATACGCATGTCGCTGACCTGCGACGACCAAGGAAAGGGCGGCAAAGTCGGCCGACAACTGCGGATGGCGGCCGGCGCTTGCGGAGGGTGTCGCTACATGCGTGACCGGATCATTCACTGGGCGAGGGCCTCATGGGTGGATATCGCCTGGGTGGCCTTCATACTGCTGAACCTGCTCGCGATGCGCCTCTTCGCGCAGTGGCAGACCGTGCCGTTCCTGGTTATCTGGATCAGTCTCGCAGCGCTCTATGGCTTCCGCCTGTGGCGACTGGGGTCGGCGCTCGTCACCGCCACGACGCTTACCCTGGCCACCGGCGGCCTGATCGGGTGGCAGGTGCTGCGCGGGAAGCAAGACGCGGACTACCTGGCCGAAGTCCCGCTGATCGCGATGATGTTCGTGATCATGGTCTGGCACTCCCGGCGCCGGGGCGCCGCGATGGAGGATATGCGGCGGGTCTCGGATCACAACCTGCGGCTTCTCGAGCAGCAGCGCCAGTTTCTGCAGAATGCCTCGCACGAGCTGCGTACCCCGTTGACGATCGCGCTCGGCCACGCGGAATTGATCGAGCGCGCCGCGACCGATCGCGCGATCGCGAAGGACGCGCGGGTGGCGGTCACTGAGCTGTTCAGGATGCGACGGCTCACGGACCGGTTGCTGTTGCTCGCCGCCGCGGAGAGCCCGGAGTTCCTGTCTCAGGGTCCGGTCGATGTCCAGCACTTCATGCTGGAGACCTTCGACCGCTGGGCGCACGTGTCCAGGCCCTGGTCGCTGGGCGCGCTGCCCGACGCCACGATGTACGCCGACGCGGACCGGCTGACGCTGGCCATCGACGCCCTGATCGAGAACGCCATCGACCACACGCCCTCGGACAGCCCGATCGGGCTGAGCGCCCGGTGCAACGACGACATGGTGATACTCGCCGTGAGTGACTCGGGTTCTGGCATAGCCCCGAGCGACATCGGACGGATCTTCGGCCGGTTCTCACGGGTGGACCACGACAGGACGCGGCAAGCCGGCGGATTCGGACTGGGCCTCGCTCTCGTGCAGGCGATCGCGCAAGCCCACGGCGGGGCGGTGGACGTGCGCAGCACCCTGGGCCGGGGGTCCGTATTTGAGCTCAGCGTTCCGGCCGCACAGTTGGCCACCCAGCCGACGCCGCTCGCGGATCAGCGCGCCGACCTGCGCGTCCAGTCGGCGTAAGCGCAGCCCGTTGCGCCGCACCAGCATGAGCGGCAAGCGGCTGCCGCCTGTCGCGGCCGTGATCGATTTCATCGCCTGCATCAACCGCGGGGACATCGACGGGCTGGGCAAGCTGATGACCGACGATCACGAACTCCTCGTATTCGGCGAGGAAGCCGTGCGGGGCCGGGCGCCCAATACCCAAGCATGGGCGGGATACGCGGCGGCCTATCCGGATTATGTGATCTATCCGCGTGCTGTCGTCGAGCCACGTGACGGCTGCGTCGCGGTACTGGGGCACACCTCCGGCTCACACCTCGGCCTGGCCGATCACGAAGAACGCAGGCTGTCCGTTATCTGGCTCGCGGAGGTGGAGGACGGCCGGCTGCGTTACTGGCGGCTGCTCGAAGACACACGCGACCGCCGCGCCGAGCTCGGACTGCCCCCGATGGCCTGAACGGCTCGTGCCCGCTAGCCGATCTTGAGACTCTGGCCGCCGTCCACGTTCAGCGCCACCCCTGTGATGAACCCGGCCTGCGGGGATACGAGAAACAGCGCGGCTTCCGCCACGTCCCAGCCCGTCCCCATCTTGCCGAGCGGGACCTTGGAGTCCCGCAGTGCGATGACCTGCTCCCTGGTCAGGCCGTCCCTGCCCACGCGGGGCTCGATGGCCATGGGCGTGTTCATCAGGCCCGGCAGGATGCAGTTGACGCGGATGCCGTGCCTGGCATAGGTGATGGCCAGGTTTTCCGTCAGGGCGATGACACCGGCCTTGGATGTCTTGTAAGCAATGTTCGGGTAGTCGACCACCGCCGCTGCCGATGAGATATTGACGATCACGCCCGACCGCTGTGGTTGCATGATCGCGAGCACGTGCTTGCACGTCATCACCATGCTGCGCAGGTTGATCGCTGTGACCAGGTCGAACGCGTCGCTGCTGATATCGGCGACGGGTCCGTCGCCGGCCGCGAGGCTGACTCCCACGTTGTTGTGCAGAATGTCGATGCGGCCCAGGCGGCTCACCGTCTCTACGACAAATCGCTCGACGTCGCGCTCCACCGTGATGTCGGCAGCCAGCGCGAGCGCGGTGCCGCCCTCCTCCGTGATGGCGCTCACCGTGGCCTCGGCAGCGTCGAGATGACGGTCGACGCACACCACCTGCGCACCCTCGCGGCCGAACAGCACTGCTGTGGCCCGGCCGTTGCCGATGGTCGCACCCGGTGTCTGGCCGGCACCGACCACGATGGCTACCTTGCCGTCAAGACGACCCACGTTCATCGCTCCGGGCATCGCACAAGACCCGCCATCAGGTCGGTTTGATCCTTGCACACAACTGGTGGCACGATCGCGAACGTGAGCAAAGCGCTGCGCGAACTGTTGATGCGACACGTCGACGCCGGCACCATTCCTGGCGCTGTCGCGCTCCTGGGTGCCGGGGACATCGAGGTCGTCGCCGCCGGGGTGGCGTCGATTGGTGACGGTCTCATGGCCGAGGACGCCATTATGCGGATCCAGTCGATGACCAAGGCGATCACAGCGGTCGCGGCCCTGCGTCTTGCCGAGTCGGGGCGTCTCGAGCTCGACCAGAGTCTGGTGAGCTGGCTTCCGGAGCTCGCTGACCGTCAGGTTCTGCGCGATCCAGCGGCTGAACTCGACGACACTGAGCCGGCTCGCCGAGCCATCACACTTCGCCACCTGCTGACCAATACCTCCGGGTACGGCATGGCGCTTCAGGCTTCGCCACTGCAGCAGGCGATGGCCGCGAACGGCACGGAGGCGGGACCGGAGCCCCCTGCGATGGGCGCTGATGAGTGGCTGCGCCGCCTGGCCGAACTTCCGCTTGCATTCCAGCCGGGAGAGGGATGGCGCTATCACCATTCGTTCGGCGTGCTCGGCATCCTCATTTCGCGCGTGACGGGCAAGCCGCTCGGTGAGCATCTGGCCGAGGACATTTTCGGGCCGCTCGGGATGACTGACACCGCGCTGTGGGTAGCGGATGACAAGCTGGACCGGCTTCCGGCTGCTTACCGGCACGGTGAAGGCGGACTCACCGAAACCGAGCCCGCCGGTGGCGGCTTCTACGCAGGGCCGCCGCCATTCGACGTCAGCCACAGCGAGCTCGTCTCCACCGCGCGGGACTATCACCGCTTCGCGCGGATGCTTGCCGAAGGAGGGCGCGTCAGCGGCCAGCCGATGATCTCAGCTGACCATCTGCGGCAGATGACCAGCGACCAGGTGCCGGCCGCGTGCAAGACCGCGGACAGCTTCTTCCCTGGGTTCTGGGACGGCGCGGGATGGGGTTTCGGCGTGGCCGTGGAAATAGAGGGACCCCAGCGTGGCCGCATCGGCTGGTCCGGCGGACTGGGTACAGACTTCTTCATCGACCCCGACGGCACGATCGGCATCCTCCTCACCCAAGTAGAGATGGGTAACGACATGTGGCCGCTGGTCGAGCAGTTCCAGTCGCTGCAC
>Ga0126378_10002975_pt1 | contig 12692 bp, 8 predicted proteins | sample PanSoiMetPlot_23_FD_92587 | JGI IMG/M metagenome (GOLD analysis project Ga0126378, IMG submission 92587) | Tropical forest soil microbial communities from Panama - MetaG Plot_23 | ecosystem: Environmental > Terrestrial > Soil > Tropical forest > Bulk soil | place: Panama | collected 2016-02-17
CCCGCGCCTCGTCGAGCCCGAGGAGATGGTGCCGCCGCTCCTCTACGTCGTCTCGCGCGAGGCCGACAATGTCAATGGGTGGCGCTTCGACGCCAACCTCTGGAACCCGTCACTTCCAGCTGCCGAAGCCGCCCGCCGCGCCGGCCGTCCCGCCGGCTTCGAAATGCACCCGCCGCCGAGTTGAAGCCGTCAAGTCACTCATCGGGAAGACCTGCTTGGCGAAGCCCGGCATACAGCGTCTTCTCTGCCAGCTTCGCAAACTCGGGATTGGTTTCCCACGGGCGGTTTGCCCGCCATGCTGCCAGCGAGTTAACTTCTGGTTTGAGTTTGATCCCCTCGGCAAGGGCGGCTCTTGCCTGTCTCAAATCCCCTTTGAGCCCGAGCGCTGCAGCGACGCCAAAATGGATAAAGTAGAGCCTAGGGTTCAGAGCTTGGGCCTTTCTAAGATATTCAAGCGCATCACCCACCTGGCCAATCAAGAGGTGGCAGAAACCTAGGCCAGAATAGGCGATGGGGATGAGGTGGTCGATCGGGCTAAGCCGTATGCCTCTTTCGATTTGGGATATCGCTGCCTCGGGTTGACCCAAATACATCAGAGTGAGCCCGAGGTTGCGAAACGCGCTTGCATCATTGCGATCAAGCGAGACTGCGGTCTTGAGCTCGATGCGAGATTCCGCCAATCGATTTTGGAACCGACGGAGGAGCCCCATCATCTCGTGCGCGTCCGATGTACTCGCATCACGATCGAGCGCTTCGAGAAGCAACTGCTCAGCTCGTAATTCGTCCCGTTCGACAGAATTGCTCCATCCTCCGGCCACTAGGTTGATCAAAGTCCTTGCGATACCGATCCTCGCATCGACGGAGCGTGAGTCGATCTCCAGTGCTCGTTCGAAGGCCCGCTGAGCCTCTTGCATGGTGGTTGAGGAAAAGGGGCGATTAAAAAAGGCCCATCCGCGCATGACGAGATCGCGCGCATCGGGATCGATCGCTCGTTCACGTTCGAGCCGGCTGTTTGCCGCCTCAATGAGCTGAACGTTTAGCGTCTTCGCGAGCCGGCTTGTGATTTCACTTTGCTCTTCGGGAAGGTTTCGGCGGTCGGTCTCAAAGCGATCGGCCCACATATGTCCGCCAGTTTCGGTGTCGATCAGCTGCGCGTTCACTTGGATCAGATTAGCGGACCGTCGCACACTTCCCTCAATAACGTAGCGCACCCCCAGCTCGCGGCCGATTTGCTTCACTTCGACCGATTTGCCCTTATAGGTAAAGGCGGTATTGCGGGCGATTACGAAGCTGCCGGAGATCCGCGACAGGTCCGTCGTCAGGTCGTCAGTGACCCCGTCAGCGAAATAATCCTGGTCTGGGTCGTTCGATAAGTTCGCAAACGGCAATACAACGAACGACAGACGTGGCGCGGGCATATTTGGAATGGTGTTCGCGGCTTGCCCGCTTATTGGTGAAGACGGCGGCACCGAGGCCGTTGGTGGGGGCGGGGTTCCCTTGGGCCAGGCCCACCAGGTCGCGACTGCAATGCAGAATAACGCGATGGCGCTCGCGACGAAAATGACCCGCCGTAAGTTCTTGGGAGCCGGCAGCGGCGCTGATACGGCGACGAAGGGTATCGACGCAATTGTGTCAGCGCTCATCGCGTAGGACCGCACAGGCCGTGCAATGTTTTTGACGCTCTGCTCGCCAATGTCCGCGAACGGGTAGGGGAGCTTATCGCGGATCTGGTCGCGTACGACGCGCGAGATGCAAATTCCGCCGGGTTCTGCCAATGCCTCCAGCCGCGCGGCAATGTTGACGCCGTCCCCATAGATGTCGTCTCCATCAATGATCACGTCGCCGAGATTGATCCCGACGCGGAAGGTGATGCGCTTGTCCTCGGGGACCTCGACATTGCGATCGACCATTCCGCGCTGGATTTCGACCGCACAGCGCATCGCGTCGACGACGCTCGGGAATTCCGCGAGCATGCCGTCGCCGGTGGTCTTGACGATGCGGCCACGGTGCTCGCGGATCTTCGGATCGATCAGCTCTCGGCGATGCGTTTTCAGGCGTTCGAGCGTGCCTTCCTCGTCCGATCCCATCAGCCGCGAGTAACCCGCGACATCGGCGGCGAGGATCGCGGCGAGACGCCGTTGGACGGGCTGTTTCATAGCCTCCCTCAGCCGCGCTGATCATAGCACGGTCAAAATCGCTCGTGGAAATCGCGCGATCCGCACTTTGGTGTCCTAGGTTGATTGGACACGGATCTCGCTATTCCAGCCGCGCGCCGTAGCGGTGGATGTGGTAGGGGGTGCGGGCGAGGGCGGGGCAATAGCTGCCGACAACCGGTTCGAGGGCGTCGTAGAGGCGGCGGTTGTCGGCATTGGCGGCGGCGAGGCGCTCGCGCGCTGCCGCGACGCGGTCGCGCAGACGGTCGAGATCGACCGTTACCAGACGCCGGTTGTCGACGATTAGACGGCCGCCGATCATGACGCTGGCGACCGCCGTGCCGTCCTCGGTATGGACCAGCTGGTTGACCGGGTCGTTGAACGGCAGCCAGTTCGGGTGGTCGAGGTCGAGCATGACGATGTCGGCCTTCCAGCCCGGCGCCAAGCGGCCGATCTTGTCGCCAAGCCCCAACGCTCGGGCGCTGCCTTCGGTCGCTGCCAACGCCGCCTCGCGCGTCGTCAGCCAGCGCCGCCAGTCCGGCCCCTGCACCTTCGAGACAAAGGAGGCCAGCCGCATCGCCTCGTACATGTTCTGATTGTCGGCGCAATTCGCGCCGTCGGTGCCGATCCCGAGATTGACCCGCCGCTCGAGCATCGCTCTCGTATCGGCGAGCCCGCTGCCGAGCCGCATGTTGCTGCCCGGATTGTGCGCGACCGAGGCGCCATGGTCGCCGAGTCGGGTCATGTCGTCCTCGTCGAGCCAGACACCATGCGCGACCGTGAAGTGCGGGCCGAGCACGCCGAGGCGTTCGAGATGGGCGGTCTGCGTCCGGCCGTACAGCCGAATGCCGGTCACTGCCTGCACCTTCGATTCGGCAACGTGGCTGTGAACCCCCAGGCCGAACTCGCGCGCCAGATCGGCGCAGCCGAGGATGAAGGCATCGGAACAATGGTGCGGTATCGTCGGCGCGACGGCGGGACGCACCCGGTCGCGGTCGAAGGACCAGCCGCGCAGCGCCTCGCGGATCGCCGTGAGGGTTGCCTCGGCCGGCGGCAGCCGCAATTCAGCGACGCGGTCCTGCAGGGCACGCGGCAGCGCATCCATGAGGCCGGGGATCGCCTCGTAAAAGCTGCGGTCGGCAACCATCGGCGCGATCACGGCGCGCATGCCGACATCGGCATAGGCCGTGCCCGCCAGCGCTAAGCCTTCGGCAGTGGGCAACGGCCATTCGAAGGAGAGGTCGTAGCAGGCGGTGCAGCCTTTCATGACCATCTCGACCGCGCCGAGCTGGGTCGAGAGGTATTTATCCTCGGCGGTGCGGTTGCCGGTGATCCATGGCGCCGCGCTCAGCAGCAGTTCGAGCGGCCAGCGGTCGCCCATCCCTTTGGCGAGGTTGCCGTGGCCGTGAGTATGCGCATTGACGAGACCGGGGTGCAGCAGCCGGCGCGCCGCCGCGATCTCGATCGCATCGGCCGGGGTCGGACAGCCGGGCGGGCCGATCTCGCGGATCGTGTCGTCCTCGATCAGGATATCGGCGGGTTCGGCGGTTCCGGCGGCGATGTCGAGCACGCGGCCGCCACGCAGGATCGTATGGGCCATGGTATCCTCTCCTCAGGGGGTCATCCGAAGCCTCCGTCGGCCGCCCGCATCAGAAACCGATACGCGATGGAAGCGTGCATAGCGATGCCGACTGCCATGCAGTCTTCGTTCAAGATCATGCGGTTGGAATGGCACGGCGCGACGTGACCATGGTCGTCATGATCCTGCGGCATGACCCCGAGGAACATCATGCAGCCGGGAATGCGCTGCAGAACATAGGAGAAATCTTCGGCGCCCATGATCGGCGCCGGACGGTCGATGTAATTGTCGGCGCCGAGAAGTTCGGTCGCGACGGTCTGCGCAAAATCGACAAACGCGGCATCGTTCACGGTTACCGGGTAGCCCCGCCTGATCATGACCTCGGCGTCGCACAAATGCGCCGCGGCGATATTCGTCGCGACGCGGCGCAACCCTTCATGCGCCCGCTCTCGCGCCCGCTCCGAGATGGTGCGCAAGGTCCCGACCATCTCGGCCGTTTCGGGGATGACATTGTTGGTTGTGCCGCCGGTCACCTTGGCGCAGGTCAACACGACCGGATCGAAAATGTCGATGCGCCGGGTAACAAAGCTTTGCAGCGCCAGCCCGATCTCGAAAGCCACCGGGATCGGATCGACCGCGTCGTGCGGCATCGAAGCATGGCCGCCCCGGCCCCGTATCTTGATTGTCCAATAATCGGCCGAGGCCATCATCGCGCCCGGCCTTCCGAGAATGGCGCCGGCCCTGATGCCGGGCCAGATATGCAAGGCGAAGGCCGCGTCCGGTTTCGGATCGGCGTCGAGAAGACCGTCCTCGATCATCCGGCGGGCGCCGCCATGGCCCTCCTCGCCGGGCTGAAACATGAACTTGACGGTGCCGGCGAGTTCGTCACGGTGCCGGTGCAGCAGATGCACCGCCTGCACCAGCATTGCGGTATGCGCATCGTGCCCGCAGGCATGCATGCGGCCGGGAAACTTGCTCGCAAAGTCGAGCCCGCTTTCCTCCGGCATCGGCAATGCGTCCATATCGCCGCGCAACAGGATCGTGCGGCCGGTCTGCGTTCCGGGCTTCGTGCCGACGAGCGAGACGATCAGGCCCGAAGTCGACGATCCGCGCGCGACCTCCACGTCGAGCCCTTGCAGCCCGTCGAGCACTGCGGCGGTCGTCAGCGGCAGGTCGAGCCCGAGTTCGGGCTCGGCGTGAATTCGTCGGCGCAGCGCCACGGCCGCGGGCAGCAACCCGCGCGCCTCATCGAGAAACTGGTGCAATTCGGACATGATCGCGTTTCTCCACCTCGGTATTTTCCGGCTCGAACGGGCCAGCTTATGGCAGAACTGCGGATTTTGCGACCACCTTGGCTTGTGGAAGCGAGCCTGATCGAGTTGCCGGAGTTGCCGGGTACCGGCCAGAAAATAGATGCGCCTTGGTAGTCTGGTGCATGATCTTCTGGGCTGAGCAAGTGGGGTGAGCCGATGTCCGACAAGGAGCTGTTCCGTCTCGAAGAGGCGACGATCGACGACTTACACGAGGCGATCAGAGCGGGGCGCACGACCTGTCTCGCGGTCGTGCGGCATTATCTCGATCGGGTGCGGGCCTATAACGGGGTGGCGAGCCTGCTCGTCACCGCAGACGGCGCTCCGGTCTCCGAAGCGCGTGGCGCGGTTCGCGCCACGTCGCCGCTGCGTTTCCCGACCGAGACCGTCAACGCCTCGACGATCTTTCCCGATCTCGACAAGTACGAGGGGCCGCCGCTCGAATTCGGCCGCATGGAGCCGACGGCGTCCGATCCTTCGGTCCAGCAGCAATACGGGATGATCGCGGGCAAGCCCGATGCCGGGCAGCTCAATGCGCTCGCCACCCTCAACATCAGAGGCGAGCGGTCGGTCACCTGCCGCGGCGAGTTTGACCGGCATCCCTCCGAGGGCCTGCTGCCGCCCGGTGCGCCGCCGGTCTGCGAACACTTCCGTCAATTGCCCGATGCGCTCGAGCGCGCGGCGGAGCTCGATGCGACCTATGGGAGCAACCCCGACCTCGACAGGATGCCGATGTACGGCGTCGTCTTCTCTTTCAAGGACTCGTTCGACACGAAGGACATGCGCACGACCGCCGGGGGCGATGCGGCCTACGACATCGACTTCCCCTCGCGCGACCATGTCCTTGTCGAGCAATTGCGCAACAAGGGCGCGATCATTTTTGCGAAGGCGGTCTGCACCGAATACAATGGCCGGGCCGGCGATCCCGGCGGCCCTCACAAGGCGGAAAAGGTGCTGCCGTCGGTATTGGGGTACCAGCGCAGCAGCTGGGCCGGCAATCCCGCCAACCCTTACGACACGACGCGCGCCGCCTCACTGGGATCAAGCTCGGGCTCGGGTGTTTCGGTCAGCGCCAATCTCGTCATGGTGAGTCTCGGCGAGGAGACCCGCGCGTCGACCCGGGGCCCGGCCAACCACAATGCCGTCGCCTTGATCCTGCCGCACAAGGCGATGCTGAGCTTCAATGGCGGGGCGATCGGCGCCGACATCTATTGCGACCGCACCGGCATCCTCGCTCGCAGGATCGGCGACGCCGCCAAGGTGCTCGACGCGCTGAAGGACCCGGAGCGCGGCTATTACGACCCGCGCGACCCTTACACGACCGTGCCGCGCTCCTCGGTGTTGGCGACGCCATACGCGAGCCATACGAAGATGTCGGGCGCCCGGGGCTCGCTCAAAGGCATGCGCGTCGGCATCGTACGCGAGTCGATGCTAATGTGTCCCGGCGACAAGGCCGCGGAACCGATCAGCACTGCAGCGGCGAGGGAGATCAAGACGGTCCTCGGTGAGAAGCTCGGCGCGACGCTCGTCGAATCCTCCGATCCCCTGTGGGAACCGGACCGCGACCTGGAACAGATGAACCCAGACTTTCGGCACGCGCTGGCGCGGCTGGTGCCGGTCTTTATGCCCGATTTGCTGTTCCGGCTCGATGCCGATGGCTTGCCGCTTTTCCAGGAATTCGCCGCGGCCATCCGGCCGACCGAGTTCGCCCCTGGCAAGGTCTTCGGCACGGGCACGATGGCGCCGATCGATTATTGCGTGGCGCTGGCCGAAGGGCGGATCGCGCCCCCTCAGAACCTCGACATCGCCACGAGCCAGGAGCAGCAGCTGGCGATGATGTTCCGCTTCCATGTGAACCAATACTTGTCGCGGCGCGCCGCCGACTGGCGGGAACGCGGGTTCGGTGAGACGCTTGCCGATTTCGCCGCGCTCAACGCGCGCTCGAAATTCTGGGGCGACGACGGCCGCGCCGGCTTTAAAAATTGGGAAGAGGTGACCGACCCACGCAATCCACTGGGTGGACGCCAGGGCATCGACGAACGCATCATGCTGCGCGAACTCTTGCGCCGGGTAGACATGATGGTGATCCTCGAAAACCGCCTCGACGCGCTCGTCCGCCTGCATACGCCGTTGCCGCCGGCCAAGATCGGCGGCGCCAACGACCCATCGGGCGGCCGCAACAATCTGCGCCCGGAATCCTATTACGGCCCGAACGCTGGCCTCACCGAAGTGCTGATCCCCGCGGGCTATGTGACGACCGTCTACGACCCGGCCTTCGCGCTCAGCCCCGACCGCACGCGCTACATCCCGACCCCCTGCGACACGCCGACCACGCTGCCGCCGCCGGGCCTGCCCTTCTCCCTCGTCTTCCGCGCCGAGCCCGGCAAAGAAGACATCCTGCTGCAGATCGCCTCCGCTTACGAAGCCACATCCAAGCGCCGCATCCCCCCGCCCGCCTTCGGCCCATTGCCGGCAAAATTGGGCTGACGGTCAGCAGGCCATGTCCTCAACCGGTCTGAGGGCGTTCATTGCGTCTTCGGTGTAGCCGATCGTTCCATTCCAATAGTCGATCAATACTTGCTGATTGAGATCGATCCATCGCCGAAGAAGATCCAGGTCGCACGGGGCGAGCCTGCCTCTCACAACCCCGACGGAGGGAGGGAGGGCGACAGTAACCATCTCGGAAAGTCGGACCCTCGTTGAGGGAGCGATTTTGACCCGGACATCGTCCCTGGCCCCGGCCCTTTGAGAAATGAACACGACGTAGGGAAGCCCGGTGCGCTCGGGCCGCAAATTCGCCATTTCGAATCCGGCCTGGCCTTCGACGTCGAGTTCGGCACTCCCGGCTCTCGCCGAAACCGGTTTGCGGTCCCTCCCCGTGGTTTGTTTGGCACCCATCTTCCAAAGCTCCTGCGCGACAGGACATCACTTGTCAGTCAGTGCGGCTTCGGCTGTCGCCGCAGACGCCGTCTTCCACGCCGCGACCGAGCCGTAACAAGAGCGCAGCAAGAGCGCCACCAATGCGGTCCAGCCGGTCTGATGCGAGGCGCCGAGTCCGCGACCGCTCTCGCCGTGAAAGAATTCGTAGAACAGCACATTGTCACGGAAGTGCGGGCTTTCCTGCTCGAGCGGCGAGTCGCCGAAAACCGGCCGTCCTCCGTCCGGGCCGCGCAGAAAAATGTTGCACAGCCGGCGCGACAGCTGGACTGCCACTTCACCCAGATGCAGCATCGTGCCGGACCCCACCGGACACTCTATTTTGAAATCGTCGCCGTAATAGCTGTGGAACCGGTACAGCGCTTCGATGATCAGAAAATTCACCGGCATCCAGATCGGGCCGCGCCAATTTGAATTGCCGCCGAACATGCCCGAGGCCGAGTCCCCCGGGACATAGCTGACGCTCAAGCGGGTACCCACATGCTCGAAGAGATAAGGGTGCTCACCGTGGAGTTTTGAGAGCGAACGGACACCAAAGTCGGACAGGAACAGTGTTTCGTCCAGCATCCGGTTGAGCAGGCGCTTCATGCGGTGGCCGCGCAGCAGCGAAAGGAGGTGGCGGTCGCCGTTCGCGTCGTGCCACCGTGAGACGAGGCGCGCAAGATTGGGACGATGCTCGAGAAACCAACGAGTGCGGGCGTTGAACCTCGGCAGCTTCTGCAATGCCGAGCTGTCGAGCACCTCGACCGCCAAGAGCGGGATCAACCCGACCATCGATTGCACTCGCAGCGGTATCCGTTCACCGCCGGGCAGATGCAGGACATCGTAATAGAATTCGTCTTGCTCGTCCCACAAGCCGATGCCGTCGCCGCCGATATTGGTCATCGCCTCGGCTATATAGAGAAAGTGCTCGAAAAACTTGGATGCGATGTCTTCATAGACATGGTCTTTGAGGGCGAGTTCGAGCGCGATGCGCATCAGATTGAGCGTGTACATCGACATCCACGCAGTGCCGTCGGACTGGTTGATGTAACCGCCGGTCGGCAACGCCGCGCTTCTGTCGAACAGGCCGATATTGTCCATGCCGAGAAACCCGCCTTGGAAGATATTGCGGCCCTCGACATCCTTGCGGTTCACCCACCAGGTGAAATTCAGCATCAGCTTGTGAAAGACGCGCTCCAGAAAGTCCCTGTCGCCGTCGCCGCCGCGGTGCTCGCGGTCGATTTCGTAGACCCGCCATGCCGCCCAGGCGTGCACCGGTGGATTGACGTCGCCGAATGCCCATTCATAAGCAGGTAGCTGACCATTGGGATGCATGTACCAATCGCGGGTCAATAGCAGCAACTGGCTTTTGGCAAAGCCCGGATCGACGAGGGCAGCGGCAACGGCTTGAAACGCCAGATCCCAGGCGGCGTACCACGGATATTCCCATTTGTCCGGCACCAGCACGATGTCGGCATTGTTCAAATGCGGCCAGTCCGCATTGCGGCCATGCTGCCGCGATGCCGGCGGCGGCGGTTGCAGCGGATCGCCGTCCAGCCACTCGGGAACGTCGATGTAATAGAACTGCTTGGTCCACATCATGCCGGCAAGCGCTTGGCGTTGCACGAGCCTCGCATCCGGGTCGGCGATGTCCTGCTGCAGCGCAGCGTAGAATTCGTCTGCTTCGACGCGGCGCTGCTCGATCGTGTCGTCAAAACAATCGAGACCGCCCAAATCTCCGTCGGAGGTAAGCCGAATGCGGGTTCGCGCGCTGCCCGCCGGCGCCAAGCTCAGCCGGTAATGCGCCGCAACCTTGGTGCCACGGCGCTCCGGGTTCACCGCGTCCGCTTTGCCGTCGACGAGATAATCGTTGATACCGTCCTTGAAATAGCGACCGGGGGTGTCAATCCCCCAGAGCCGCCGTACATTCGTTTCGTTTTCACAGAACAGGAATTCCGGCCGGCCCTCGCAATAGAGCTGCAAATGCGGGAAATTGGGGTGATCCACCGAGATCGCATTATCCCCTCGCGCCACCAGCTGGGGTCTCATCGAATCGGCTTTCCACGACCAGGTATTGCGGGCCCAGAGCTGCGGCAACACGTGCAATTCAGCCGCTTCGGCCGCGCGGTTATGGACCGTCAGCTGGATCAGAATGTCGTCGACATCGGCCTTCGCGTATTCGATCTCGACATCGAAATAGCGGCCGTCGGCAAAGACGCCGGTATCGATCAGCTCGAATTCCGGCTCTGCCCGGCCGCGCCGCCGGTTCTCCTCGACCAGCCGATCGTAAGGAAAGGCGGTTTGGGGATACTTGTAGAGCATCCGCATATACGAGTGGGTCGGCGTGCTGTCGAGATAGTAGTACAGCTCTTTGACGTCTTCGCCGTGATTGCCCTGCGAATTGGTAAGGCCGAACAGCCGCTCTTTCAGGATCGGGTCGCGGCCGTTCCACAGCGCGACGCCGAGACAGATCAGCAGGTGGTCGTCGCCAAACCCGCCGATACCGTCCTCGCCCCAGCGATATGCGCGGCTACGGGCTTGGTCGTGCGGGAAATAATCCCACGCGTCGCCGTTTTCGCTGTAATCCTCGCGCACCGTGCCCCATTGGCGCTCGCTGAGATACGGCCCCCAGCGTCGCCAATGCTTGCCGTGGCGTATTTCGTCGAGGCGCAATCCCTCGGCGGTGTGAATTGTGCTGTGCAAAGGTATCGACATCTGCTCGCCTCCCTTCCGAGCGGCGCGTCAAGCTAGTATCTCCGCTGGCCGATGACCAAAGGCTTTAGGAGGGATCCATGGCGAAAGCGGACACTCCCCTCGCGACCTACGACGCGATTGTTATCGGGACCGGGCAAGCCGGACCCCCTCTTGCGCGCCGCCTTGCGGCCGGCCGCATGAGGGTCGCGAGGAGCGACGACAACGTCGTGGTGGGCGTCGATTGCACGGAGGGACCGCCCGAAATTCGCGGGTCGCATCTGCTGCTCGCGGTCGGGCGGCGCCCGAACACCGACGATCTCGGGCTCGACGAGGCCGGCATCGCCCGTGACGAGCGCGGCTACATCATCGTCGATGACCAGCTGCACACCAATGTGCCGGGGGTGTGGGCGCTCGGCGACTGCAACGGCAAAGGCGCCTTCACGCATACCGCCTACGATGATTTCGAGATCGTCGCCGCAAACCTCTTCGACGGCGAAGCGCGACGGTCAGCGGCCGCATTACTGCGTACGCCCTCTACACCGATCCGCCGCTCGGGAGGGCGGGAATGACCGAAGCCGAGGTAAAAGCAGAAGCAAGCGAGCCTTGATCGCCACGCGCCCGATGACCCGGGTCGGTCGCGCCGTCGAAAAAGGCGAAACGGCCGGATTCATAAAGGTTCTGGTCGACGCCGGGGGCAAGTGGATCCTCGGCGCCTCGCTGCTCGGGACCGGGTGCGATGAGGTCGTTCACGGCATTCTCGACTTGATGTATGCCAGAGCGCCCTACACGATTTTACAGCGGACGATGCCGATCCACCCGACGGTGTCCGAGCTGCTTCCAACACTGCTCGGCGGTCTGCAACCTTTGGCCTAGGAGGTTGCCACCGAGCCGGGAACCTCAAGTGGCCTCTGCCGCCAGGATTCCGAGCAAGCTCCGGCGGCCTTTCCACCGCTCGACAATCACTGCGTCGAGGCCGAGGCTGCGGCCATAGTGATGGACGGCAAAAATCAGCTGGACCACCATGAGGAAGAAATAGGTCCACGGCCACTCGCCTTCGGCATTGTAGAGCCCGAGCCAGAGGTTGAGGATCTGGAGTGCGCCGATCAATCCCCAGAAGCGTACGAAGATCCCCAATATCAGCGACACCGCGGTCAGCACTTCGAGAGAGTAAACGATAGGCGCAAACACGTAGAAATGCGGCAATACGATATTGTTGACGAAGTCGGCCTGGGGCGAGATGGCGGCGGACTTTCCCATCAATCCCATCCAATAGGCGAGGCCGGTCGCGCCGAACGGCTGTTCCGGTTGGTCGGTGTAAAACGGCGGTAATTTCCACAGGCTCTGCTGCCACCACATGCAGCCTATCAGCAAGCGAAATGCCCAGTTGCATAGGTGCTCCATCGTGCGCTGCGCCGGCATTGTGCGATAGACATGGACTGCGATGGCGATGCTGCCGAGTAGGAGGAGCCAAAATATCGCCGTTGTCCATCCCGGCTGCAGCAGAAACTGGACCGCATCTGTAAACGGGTTGTGCTTCATCGGACAGACCTCTCAGTCGCCTCTTTCATAAACTTAGTCACGCTCGCCGCCCGATCAAAATGCCGATCGGTAATCGTTTTGATGCGGCGAGCACGCGCGGTAGCGCCGCCGCGCCTGGATTAGACTCGGCCCACCGGGATCAGCGCACAGCGCTGAGCCGTAGCGCGCCGCATTCGGCGTCATGACCTCCCTCTCACTCGACTGGTGCCGGATCCGCCACCCGCTTGGTCACGGACCACTCCGGCGAAAAGCGCAACAGCTACAGCGTTGCAGAGGATCGCGGTCAGGGCGAGGCGTAGGCCAACGAGTTCGGCGGTCATCCCGATCAGCGGCGGGCCGGCGAGCAATCCGGCGTAACCGGTAGTAGCAACCGCCGCTATGCCGAGACCCGGCGTCGTGCCCCGGGTTCGGCCAGCGGCGCCAAACAGCACCGGGATCATGTTCGCAATGCCGAGGCCAAAAAGGGTAAACCCGGCCACCGGCAGGATCAGACCCGAC
>Ga0126378_10002979_pt1 | contig 12691 bp, 15 predicted proteins | sample PanSoiMetPlot_23_FD_92587 | JGI IMG/M metagenome (GOLD analysis project Ga0126378, IMG submission 92587) | Tropical forest soil microbial communities from Panama - MetaG Plot_23 | ecosystem: Environmental > Terrestrial > Soil > Tropical forest > Bulk soil | place: Panama | collected 2016-02-17
CACGACACTTCGGTTGGCTCATTCTCACCGGCTGCTGTTCCGGCAACCGCAAACAGCTGCTCCTGGTGAACCACAGCAGGGTAAGGACGAAATAGAATCCCCTCCATCCAACTGAACACCGTGGCATTCGCCCCGATCCCGAGAGTCAAACACATGATTGCCAGGGCAGAAAAACCCGTACTGCGAAGCAATTGCCGGAAGCCATACCGCAGGTCCTGGACAAAGTCTTCCAAAACACTTGCCCCGCGGGCCTCCCGACACTTCTGTTCGGTCTGCGTCATTCCACCTAATTTGAGCATCGCGGACCGGCGCGCCTCTTCGACCGACATACCGCGTTCCACGTTGTCATGAATCTGTTGCTCAAGATGCTCGCGAAGTTCCTCTTTCATTTCTTCATCGAGCTGATCGCGACGAAAGAAGGAGCGCACGCGCCATGGCAACGAGTAGAACCACTGTTCGATGCTCATGTTTACACCTCGTTGAGCTTCAGGATTCCGGAAATGGCGGATGAGACGCGATTCCAGTTCGCGGACTCTTCCTCGAGCTGTTTCTTTCCCAGTCGCGTCAGCGAATAACACTTGGAGCGACGGTTGTTTTCACTGGACTTCCACTCCGAGCGAATCCAACCGCGACGCTCCAGTTTGTGGAGCGCCGGGTAGAGAGAGCCGTCGCTGACGCCTAAGACCTCGCTGGAGATCTGCTTCAAGCGCTGGCTGATCGCCCAGCCATTCATGGGTTGTAACGCCAATATCTTGAGAATCAGCATGTCCAGGGTTCCCTGGACCAGGTCGGAAGGCTTGCTCATCGGTGCGCTCTCCTCTCGGTTACCGAGTTAGACTAACTCCGCTCCCCTCGGTTAGCAAGTGGTAGGTTTTTGGGGAAGCTTGACGAGGTCTGGTTCCAGTGGTCTGGAGATTGGTGTCGTCCAAGGCGCCTGGCGCCTTTACTCAACTGTCATTCCGAGCGGAGCGAGGAATCCCTGCCTCCGCAGTTGCTCTGGGTACGGATGCTTCGACTCCGCCAGGGTTTCGCTTCGCTGCACTCCGGCTACGCTCAGCATGACACTGCTCTGGATGAGACCGAAGATGGAGTCGCTTGTTCCTCTCTTAACTCCTTAAGCTTTTTCAAGAGCTTCAATCTCGCGCGTGGTGCGTTCGAGGATTTCACGAATCTTGGCGATTCGGGCGGAATCATGGGAGCCACGTGTCGCGGCCTTTAGCGCGGCCTTCATCACTGCAGCTGCGGGGCGCATGACTTCTGCGCCTTCCATTCCCATCCACGGGGCCCAGTCGCCGGCCTGTTCGGCGCGCCTCCAGATCTGCTTTACGGTCTCGGCTTCTTTCTGCAGTTCGGCGCGTCCGGCATCAGTCAGCGAATAAGTGCGCTTCCCTGCTGCTGCGTCAGAAACGACCATTCCCTCATCTTCGAGTTGTTGTAGAGCGGGATAGATCGCACCGGCACTCGCCTTATAGATGCCGCCTGACTTCGTTTCCAGTTCCTTCATCAATTCGTAGCCATGCTTGGGACCACCTTCCAACATCGATAGTAGCGCTAGACGAATCTCTCCCGGGCCGAAGAACCGGCCCCATCGGCCTCCACGTCCCCAGGGAAATCCACCCCCGACAAACGGCGTTGCTACGCCTCCACGCCACCAACTTCCACATCTTCCGTACATATGTTCACTCCTTTGCTTGAGCAAAGTTTCAAGGTTTCAAAGTTTCAGGAAACTCCTTGACTCTTTGCGCGAAAAGCTTTCCTTTGCGCAAAGGCATTCCGGCCTGAAGCTCTAAGCTCTAACCTCGAACCTTGAAACTTGAAACTTGAAACTCACATTTTCATTCGATCTGTCTTGAACTATATCTTTAGATATAACTAAAAGTCAAGCTTAAGAGTGCTAATTCCATCAATGATTTACAATCGCGGTTCATGTTCTACCGGTCCGATAACCGCTCTCCTGACCAGCTTCGTCCGGTCAAAATCACTCCTGACTTCATTACGACAGCCGAGGGTTCAGCGCTCATTGAGGTGGGGAACACACGGGTGATCTGCACGGCTTCGATAGAAGAGGCGGTGCCCCAGTTCATGCGCAACACGGGCAAGGGATGGATTTCCAGCGAATACAGCATGCTTCCCCGCTCGACGCTGACCAGGACGCCGCGAGAAGTTTCCAAAGGACGGCAGAGCGGGCGGACGCACGAGATTCAGCGTTTGATCGGGAGATCTCTGCGGGCGGTGGCCGATCTGACCCGCTTGGGTGAGCGCACCATCTGGATCGACTGCGATGTGATCCAGGCGGACGGAGGCACGCGAACCGCGTCGATCACCGGCGCGTTTGTCGCCTTGGGCCTGGCTCTGGAGAAGCTGGTGGAAGCAGGGACGCTGCCGGCGGTTCCGCTCAGAGATTCGGTTGCGGCCATAAGCGTTGGAATCGTCGATGGAGAAATTCTGCTCGATCTGTGTTACGAAGAGGACTCGCGGGCGGATGTCGATATGAACTTTGTAATGACCGCCGCAGGAAAGATGGTTGAGGTCCAGGCGACGGCCGAACATCAGGTATTCGACGACGCGCAGTTGGGGAAGATGCTGGCGCTGGCGCGCAAAGGCGTGCAGGAGCTGATTGCGAAGCAGGCAGCTGTTTTGGGCGCATTGACGCAACATTCTCCAAGCAAGTAGCAATCCCGAACATCACCACATGGCCTCCGTGTTATCACACGCAATCGCCGCTTCCGCAATCAGCGCGGCGTTCTATCGGCCTAGCGTGCAGAAACGCGTATGGATAGTGGGCATCGCTTGTTCGGTGTTTCCCGATGTCGACGTCATCGGCTTCCGATTCGGCATTCATTACGGAGATTTTTGGGGACATCGCGGGTTCACCCACTCCCTCATCTTCGCGGTGCTTCTCGCAGCCGTGCTTGCGAGTGGCATTCTGCGAAGTCAATCTGCGATGTCCCGAGTCTCTCTTTTCGCCTATCTGTTTCTATCGACCGCGAGCCATGGCTTGCTTGACGCTATGACGAACGGCGGGCTTGGAGTGGCTTTCTTCTCACCGTTCGACAACCAGCGCTACTTTTTGCCTTGGAGACCGATTCGCGTCTCACCGATCGGACTTTTACGTTTCTTCAGTGCAAGGGGCCTTGCGGTTATTAAGAGTGAACTACTTTGGATTTGGCTTCCTTCAATTCTGGCAACGGTGTTAGTCACGATTTCGCGGAAATTGCGGATTGCGGAACCCCAATCTCCCAGATAGCGGGACAGCCGAAGGCGGCTGTCCCTACCGATCCCGGCACCGTGAGTGCAATACCTATTTTTGGTTTGCCTTTTTCTCTGCTGCCGCCTTCTGCGCGGCAATCGTCCACGGCGGCGCAATACCATTCTCCCGTGCGTAGGCGATCGACTGGCCCAAGTGCTCGTGATTGTCGGCGACGAGGATATACACAACATCGCCGGCATTCGCCTGTGGTCCTAGCTTCGGCAGGAGCTTGGCGAATTCGGCGTTGGTCATGCCCTTGATGGCTTTCTCGGTGAAGTCCCAGGATTTGTTCAATTCGTCGACGATGCGGGCGCGATCCGTTGTCGACTTCTCGAGCGCTTTGCGATCGACACCCGCAGGAGTTTCAGCACCCATCATCCCCAAAATCCCGTAGCGCTCGGCGGCGACATGTAAGAAGACTTCAGCAAAGGAGCGCGAATCCGGTGAAGGGCGCCAGGTCAGCTTGTCGGCCGGCAAGGCACCGGCCAGGGCGACAAACTTCTTCTGCAAGTTCTCGAGATCGAGCAGTGCCTGGGCTTTCATGTCATAACTGGGTGCAGTGTGATCCACCGCATCGTCCCCGCTCGGAGCAGCGACCGCCACCGCACCGAACGCCGAGAGTACAAACACGCAAGACAGAAACAGTCGGTTCATGTGATCCTCCTCATGAAACAGCGAATGCTCCTTAGACGCAGCGAACAATGATTCGTCCGGTAGCGGGCAGCCTTTCTTGCAGACATTGTTGGAGTTGATTAGACGCAGTTAATACAATGGCCCGAGTTTCCCGTATTGGAGCGTTCCCAGATTGAAAACGAGGGACCCACTTTCGACCTTTAATTCCCGCTCAGTACCGTTTACCTCCGGACGTTCTGTCGATACCGTGAGTAGACTGCTATGGAAATCCCGCGCCCCGACCGACGTCGCGAACCGCGAACCCCAATCGACCTCAATCTGCTGGTTTGGGGAATCGATATCCATGGAGAACGTTTCCTGCAAGAAGCGCACGCCCGCGACATCAGCCTCAGTGGAGCCCTTCTGTCGGGCTTGGAGACCGACGTTAGATCTGGCGACGTAATCGGCGTTCTTTGTGGCCAGCGCAAGGCGAGGTTTCGAGTGGTGTGGGTTCGCTACGATGACGCGGGAGATAAGATGATGGTCGCCGTGCAGCGGCTGGCGTCCGATGAATGCCCATGGCCTGAGTTGTTGAACGAGGCTTCCGAGTCCGATTCCAAGCCTGCGGATCCCCCGGCAGACTCGCCGAATCCCTAAGTCGTCACCGTCCTTACTCAATCCACACGGTCTTGGTGTTCACGAACTCGCGGATTCCTACCTTACTCAGTTCCCGTCCATGACCTGAAGCCTTTACGCCTCCGAACGGGACGCGCGGGTCCGATGCCACCATCTTGTTGAAGAAGACCATGCCCGCTTCAATTTCGTTGATGAAGCGTTCACGTTCTTTGTCGTCGTTCGTCCAGATACTCGAGCCCAGGCCGAAGCGAACATCGTTGGCGATCTGAATCGCCTCGTCGACGTTCTTCACACGGAAGATGGAGGCCACTGGCCCGAAGAACTCTTCGCTGTAGGCGGGCGATCCTTTGGGAACATTGGTCAGCACCGTTGGAGCGTAGAAGTTCCCCGGCCGTGGGAGGGCGTGTCCGCCGGTGAGCAGCTTCGCGCCGGCCTGAACGGTCTTCTGCACATCTCTCTCGATATCCCTTACGCCATCGGGCGTGGAAAGTGGCCCTAACTCGGTCTTCTCGTCAAAGGGATCGCCAATCTTCAGACCCTCCATTTTCGCCACGAACTTGCGCTCGAATTCGTCGGCAATAGGCTCGGCCACAATGAAACGCTTGGCGGCGATGCAAGACTGGCCGTTGTTTTGAATGCGCGCCTGTACGGCGGTGGCGATGGCGGAGTCGAGGTTCGCGCTCGGCATCACGATGAAAGGATCGCTGCCGCCGAGTTCGAGAACAACTTTCTTGATGCGCTTGGCGGCTCCGATGCCGACCTGGATACCGGCCTGTTCGCTGCCGGTCAAGGTCGCGGCGACTACCCGCGGATCATTCAAGACTCCATCTACCTGCCCAGAGCCGATGAGCAGTGTTTGAAAGGCGCCCTCGGGAAATCCGGCTTCGAGAAACAGGCTCTCAATTGCCAGCGCGCATTGGGGAACATTGGAGGCATGTTTCAGTAGGCCGACGTTGCCGGCCATCAGCGCCGGGGCGGCGAAGCGGATCACCTGCCAGAAAGGAAAATTCCACGGCATCACGGCCAGGATCGGCCCGATCGGCAGATAACGGATGAAGCTCTTCTTAGCGCCGGTTTCGACGACCTCGTCGGCGAGGAAGCGTTCGGTGTTTTCGGCATAGTAGCGGCATGCCGTGGTGCATTTCACGGCCTCGGCCACGGCCGACTTGTACGTTTTGCCCATTTCTAGGGTCATGAGATGGGCAAACTTCTCTTTGTCCCGCTCGAGGATCTCTGCCGCCTTCAACATGCGCTGCGCACGAATGGCAAACGGCGTCCTGCGTTCTTGCCGGAATACCTCCACGGCACGCTGCAGTTTCTTGTCGATTTCGGCATCGGAGAGCGGCTGAAAGGTCTTGATCACTTCCCCAGTAGCAGGGTTGATGGTAGCAATTGGCATGATGACGAATCCCTTGGACATTGAAATCAGTCTGAAAGAACAAAATCTTAAGGCCGAGCCCCGGATGGAAAGCAAGCGGTCATACCACTATACCATTACTAAACCGAGCTCCGATGGGACATTAAGACACCGAAACAGATACCTGTCACGGCTGCACTTCTGGAAAGAGCATGCGCGCTTCCGACTTAGTGACTCGGCGCGCTGAACGCTGTGTTTCGTACCATAAGGCACCACAGACGTTGCAGGTGTTGAGAAACGCGGGACCGTCGGGGCAGGTTGCCACTCGTTGAAAGCGCTCAAAGGGTGCGTGGTACCCGCGACGGCAGTCCTCGCACAGTTGCTCGTCGGTCATGCGATCTCCCTCAGGCAACTGGCCTCGGCGGACAGTCGAACAGGCTGATTGTCGGAGACGAACAGAACTCCTACTACTGCAACCTGATTTATCAAGAGTTAAGGTCTTGTAGCATCGGAAAGCTTGTCAGAGGGCGCTGCGCATGATGGACTCCTACGCATAATCATCGCCTGTCCCTCGATTTCTGGATTTGGCAGATCGCACTTGTGTCTGAAGCGCGTGATGGTTACGTTCTCGTATTCCTTGGTTTCGATCTCGTTACAGCCAGACTTGGTGAGGAAACTCTCTAGGAGATTGCCACGGTTAGCCTCTGGCAAGACCTCTTCAATAATCTCTGTCATGACCTCTGGACGTATATATATTGCCGCCTCGTTGCGTGGAATTATGGATCGCATCGGACCGATGAGAATCTCACACGCAGTTCGATCACTGGCGTATCTCGCCATCAACTTGACTCCGGGGCGGACAAGAAAGCGCTCCACCTCTGGATCGCCATAGCGAGCTTTAAGTTCACTTGCGCTCTGGGCAGGAGCGGCGATTGCAGACAGGCGGAGAAACACTAGCAAAACAGCACGATACATTTCAGTCCTCCCCGCGCAGAGGACAGACCGATATCACGGTAGGTATCTTCTTAATCTCTCCCCCACTGTCGAAATCAGTTATCAGAAGCTTGCGCCGTTTGTAAGTCAGTGATTGGATTGTCTCTGGAAGTCAGCTCTCATCGCTCTGCGCTCAGCCAAAGTCTGGTTTCTAGTCCCGATAAGGAATTTCAATCGCTTCAAGCAGCAACAACACGCCAATTTCACGGTCTCGTTGGTTTACAATTATTGGTTTCCCAAGCATTCATCCCATCCGTCATAGGAGGATTTCTCATGAAGCTTACCCCTGGCAAACTTGCCGGTCTCAAGAAAGTCTCAAACGAACACGGCGTCATCGCAGCTGCTGCTATGGACCAGCGCGGCTCCCTGCAAAAGTCGCTCGCGAAAGAAAAGGGTGGCGAAGTCACCGACGCGATGATGGAAGAGTTCAAGTCGCTGGTGACCGAAGTCCTGACACCGCATGCCTCGGCCATCCTGCTCGATCCGGAGTGGGGACTGCCCGCGTCAAAGCGCCGCGCCAAGAATGCCGGCTTGCTGCTGGCGTACGAAAAGACCGGGTACGACAAGACCGGTCCCGGTCGCTTGCCCGATCTGCTCGATGTCTGGTCTGCTCGCCGCCTGAAAGAAGCCGGTGCCGATTGCGTGAAGATTCTGCTGTACTACACGCCCTATGATCCGAAGCACGTGAACGAGGCCAAGCATGCCTGGGTTGAGCGCATCGGCGATGAGTGCCGCGCCAACGACATTCCGTTCTTCCTGGAGTTCGTGGGCTACGAAGAAGGCGCGGACGAGAAGGGCGCCGAGTATGCCAAGAAAAAACCGCACATCGTTACCGAAAGCATGCGCGAATTCTCGAAGGATCGCTATGGCGTCGATGTGCTGAAGGTGGAAGTTCCGGTCAACATGAAGTTCGTCGAGGGCGTGAAGTGCTTCGGTGGAACCAAGGCTTATACCAAGAAAGAAGCCATCGATCACTTCCACAAAGCGGCCAGCGTCGCGACCAAGCCGTTTATCTATTTGTCGGCGGGCGTAAGCAACGCCGAATTCAGCGAGACGCTCGAACTGGCCGGAGAGTCCGGCGTGAAGTTCAACGGCGTCCTCTGCGGACGCGCCACCTGGAAAGATGGCATCCCGGTGTACGCGAAGCAGGGTGCTGGCGCGTTCCGCAAGTGGCTTGAGACCGAAGGCGTCAAGAACATCGACAACGTCAACAGCAAGCTGAAGGCAGCGACTAGCTGGCACTCGATCTACGGAGTGGAACTGGCTCACGTGTAAACCGGAATTTAGCAGAGTTGGCGCGGGCATTTTGCCCGCGCTATTCTTTTGTGGGGCGTTTGGATCCAGTCAACATGAAGACAAAGATTCTTCTTTCCTGGAGCAGCGGCAAGGATAGTGCGTGGTCCCTGCATGTGCTTCGTCAGCGCTCGGACGTGGAACTTGTAGGCCTCATCACCACGATCAATACACATTTTCAGCGTGTCGCCATGCATGGCACACGTTGCGAACTGTTGAAGGCCCAGGCGGCGGCCGCTCATCTGCCCCTCTGGGAAGTTCCCCTCCCCTGGCCGTGCAGTAACGAAATCTATGAGCAGGCGATGGCGGCGGCCTGCGAGTCAGCGGTGAACCAAGGGATCTCCGGGATCGCGTTTGGCGATCTTTTTCTTGAGGACGTTCGCCGCTACCGGGAAGATCGGCTGCGCAGTACCGGCCTCGATCCCATCTTTCCGATCTGGGGACGCGATACGCGCGAGTTGATCGCAGAGATGCTTGACGGCGGATTGCGCGCCCGTCTTGTCTGCGTCGATCCCACAAAGTTGTCGGCAGACTTTGCCGGGCGCGATCTGGATCACGATCTTGTCCGTCGCCTACCGGCAACCGTCGATCCTTGCGGAGAAAACGGGGAGTTTCACACCTTCGCCTATGCAGGGCCGATGTTCTATGAGCCTATTCCCATTGAAACCGGTACCAGCATAACCCGGGATGGGTTCGTGTACTCTGATGTGGTTCCGAATACGGCTGCGTCTACAGCGGTCGCAACGTGATCCCTCGTCCTGTACATTAGAGCCTGATTATGCCCACACTCATTGCCCAGCCGACCCGCATCGAAGCGGCCGGTAACAAGCCCAAACTCATTGACGAGTACATCGGCAGAGTCAATTCCAAGACCTCGTCAACCAGTGTTGCTCACATGCGCAGCCCAGGAGGCTGGCTCGAGCCTGGGCAGACACCGGAGTTTGACGAGTTCACGATCGTGTTAAGAGGAATGCTGCGAGTCGAACACCAAGGCGGCGCGCTCGATGTCCGCGCCGGACAGGCTGTGATCACTCATGCCGGCGAGTGGGTCCGCTACTCCACTCCGGAAGACTCCGGTGCAGAATATATTGCTGTCTGCCTGCCCGCCTTCTCGATGGAAACCGTACACCGCGACCAGTAGCCCGTTCACTGAGCGATCGCGTAGTACCCAGTGCGGGCATTCACGCGCAGGAATTCGTGCAGTTTCTTTGGTAATCGTAATCGGACGCTAATCTTGTACCACTTCCCCTTCTGCGGCTTTGCTCCCGGCCGGTATGACAGCACGTACTGATGACGGAGCTGCACGCCAATGGCCCGCGTCGCCGCGGGTAAATCTGCAATGTTCGTTATGGTGTACGCCTTTCCGCCAGTGACCTCGGTGATCGAGCGCAGAAGTTCCGGGCCAAGCATTTCCTCCTCCGTGGTCACGTAGCGGTCGAAAGTGCCCACCGAATAGAGCAAGACATCCGCTTCCTTAACGGCACCCTTGACATCACGCTCGCTGTAACGGCTGTGATTGTCGCCGCCGTCCGATAGAACGAGCAAGGCGCGGCGCGGATACCGGGCATCGTGCATCTTTCGCAAGCCCATGTAGATCGCGTCGAGCAGTGAGGTTCTGCCCTTCGCCTGTGTGAGCAAGAAGTTATTTTCGATATCGTCAGGTTGATTCGTAAAATCTGCTGCCAGTTGAGGCGAATCGGCGAATGTAATCATGAAAAACTCGTCTTGCGGATTCGCCGCTTGGCAGAATTGCCGAATCGCCTCCCGCGTTTTGTCGATCTTATTCGACATGCTGCCGCTCATGTCGACGATTAAGCCAATCGATACCGGAGTATCTTCGTTAGAAAAGTGCCTGATTTCCTGCGGCTTTTTATTTTCAAACAGCTGGAAGTTCTCTTGATCGAGCCCGATGACAGGCCGATTCAAGTTATCGGTAATCGTTACGGGAACCGTTACGAGATCGACGTTCGAGCGGATCACGCTGATCCCGCGAGGAATATGTGGCGTGATTGCAATCGCCTCAGGGCTTACGTTTCGGGGAGTGATGTGGACATCATCAATGGAAGTCTGCGAGAAACCCGCAATAGCTGCAATCAAGGTGAAAGCGGAGAGAAGAACAAACCGGAAAGAGTGACGCAAGCCGAACATCCTTACACCTTCTGGACAAAAACCGTTCGGCGGTTTGGTGTTGTAGGGCTTGATTCCTGTTGTACGCTGAACCCCGTAGAGATACGGAAAAGATCACGCAGGGCCGACGCTGAAGGATGACGCGAGGCAAAGCCGACGCTTTGGTGCTACTGGCAGACTGAAAATTACGAGATCGTCTGCTAAGCGGACTGCTGCCAGCTAGAGCTCCGCTCACTCCCACTCGATGGTTCCGGGCGGTTTGGAAGTCACGTCATAAACCACGCGGTTCACACCTTTCACTTCGTTCACGATCCGCGTCGAGATCGTTTTCATTACATCATAGGGAAGGTCGACCCAGTCGGCGGTCATGCCGTCCTCGGAGTTCACGGCACGAATCGCGCAAGTGTAAGCGTAAGTACGCGCATCGCCCATCACGCCGACCGACATCACCGGAAGCAGGACGGCAAATGATTGCCAGATCTTGGTGTAAAGGCCGGCCTCTTTGATCTCACTGACGACGATGTCATCGCATTCGCGCAGTAACTGTAAGCGCTCCGGAGTAACTTCTCCCACTACGCGTACTGCGAGACCGGGCCCCGGGAAAGGCTGGCGCTGCAGGATCTCTTCGGGTATTCCGAGGTCGCGACCGATGCGGCGGACTTCATCTTTGAATAGATCTTTCAACGGCTCGATCAGCTTGAGCTTCATCTTTTCCGGCAAGCCGCCCACGTTGTGATGCGACTTGATTACCTGCGAGGGCCCGCGCACTGACCGTGACTCGATCACATCTGGATACAAAGTTCCCTGCACTAACCACTTGACCTTGCCTTCTGTTTTTTCGATCCGCAGCGCTTCCTTCTCGAATACCTTGATGAACTCGTTGCCAATGATCTTGCGCTTCCGCTCGGGATCGCTCACGCTCGCGAGTTTTTTCAGAAATCGGTCGGTCGCGTCGACTGCATCCAAATGCAGGCCCAGCTTGTCGCGGAGATTGCGCTGAACTTTCTCGAACTCGTTTTTGCGCAGCACGCCGTTGTTCACGAACACGCACGTCAGGCGCGACTTGCCTTTGGCGTCGCGCAAGGCGCGATCGACCAGGACCGCTGCGACAGAGGAATCCACACCGCCCGAGAGCGCGCAGATGGCGCGTCCTGTGCCAACCTGCTTCTTAATTTGCGCAATGGTTGAGTCAATGAAATGCTGTGGCGTCCACGTTGGTTTCGCACCACAGATCTGGAACACGAAATTCTTGAGAATCTGCGTCCCTTGCGGCGTGTGGTGCACTTCCGGATGGAACTGCACGGCGTACCACCTCTTCGCCACATTCTGAATGCCGGCAACGGCGTAGTGGGTCTTCGCCATCAGTTCGAAGCCCGGAGGCAATTCCAGAGCTTCATCGCCATGCGACATCCACACGGCCAGTTTCTTCGCGAGCCCCTTGAAGAGAACCGAATCGGAGACGACATCGACTTCGGCATGGCCGTACTCACGCTTGTCGGCCGGACGCACCTTGCCGCCCAGCGTGTGCACCATGAACTGGAGGCCATAACAGATGCCGAGCACCGGTACGCCGAGATCAAACACGTGGGCATCGGCTGGCGGAGCGTCTTTGTCATACACCGACCATGGCGCTCCCGACAGCACAATGCCTGCTGGTGAGTAGCTTTTGATTTCTTTGAGCGAGGCCGTGCACGGCAAAACCACAGAAAATACATTCTGCTCGCGGATGCGGCGCGCGATCAGCTGCGTATACTGCGCACCAAAGTCAAGGATGACGATGGATTGGTCGACGACCGCCTGGCTTGCCAAGGATGATTTGTCGGGGGATTTGGTTTCCACGTCCGAGTTTCTCAAATTCCATGACAGGGTGTAAAGACATTCGACAAATCGTTGGTGATAGTACTGGCACCACACTTCCGGACGGTGACAAGAACTTGCGGTTATGTCTCGGGGATAAGGCCCGGCAGGTCGCTCAAAATCAGTTCGTCGCGATCAATCGAGGATGGAACGGGCGTCGCGGGTGTCGCAGGTGTGGGTGGCATGGCGGGCTTCCATAGGTCCTCTGGCATCTCGACGATGGCTACATATCCCGCCAGCCTGGCCGTATAGATCCAATCGGCGACGGCGAAATATGCGACAGTAACGGCGAGTATCGCCAGTACAACCAGTCGCCAGGGCAGTAATCCGGCAAATCCCATTGGAAGAGACACCGCCGTTGTGGCGGCGACAAAGGCGACAAGATGGGCGAGTCCAGTCCAGGTGCTAACGGCGGCGATAGCTCCAGGGCGCTCGCGGCACAAGCAGACGGCTGCAGAGATCGCGCCTACGGCGCCTTCCCCGTCTTTCACTGCAAAAACTGCGGCGAGCGAAAGCAGCCAATTCAGCCCGAACCAGGCCAAGCCCACTAACACTGCCAACGGCAC